>JAEEGL014366921.1_pt1 | contig 45443 bp, 35 predicted proteins | sample 9134231 | NCBI WGS metagenome assembly JAEEGL01 (sample SAMN16246548, study PRJNA631951) | gut metagenome | biome: gut microbiome; feature: rumen; material: fiber-attached | host: Bos | place: Iran: Karaj | collected 2018-10 | reverse complement strand
TTTCATCTATTATTAACTATGGAGTACCCATTGCTGCATTGGCTAAATTACCAACAATTGCAACAATATTAACTGCGCCAAACAATATAACCATGCCTATTACAACTGGCATTGCACGTTGTTTTATTTCTGCTTTTTGCTCAACACTTGATAGCATATATTTTGCACCTAACAATGTAACCGTTACTATTGAAATACCTGTTCCTGCAACTTGTAAAATTCCAATAATAGTATTCATAGAATCGCCAAATCCACTATTATTAAAAACGGTAGAATCTTCATCTTGTACACCTTTCATACTTGTAATTACATCTTCTAAAGGATCACCTGCATAAACAAAATTAAAACTTATAATCGTTATTAGCAGGAATAATAGCAAACTTAAAAATATTTTTTTCTTCATTTGAATTCTCCTAATCTATAAAAAATCTATTGTTTAATATTAGCACTTGCAAATGATTTTGCGATACCTACTATAGCACTTGCGCCAAACATAACTACCGCACCTACAATATAAACAACAGCATGTTGTTTAATTTCTGCTCTTTCATTTGGTGATGAAAGCATATATTTTGCACCTAAAACTGTTAATATAATTAATCCTATTCCCATTCCTGCAAATCTAACAACATCTAAAATTGTACCAATAATGTTACCAGCCATATTGTCTGCATCATACATTTGAGCGCCATCTCCGCTAAAGTTTGAAACAACAGATCCACTAATTGCAAAACTATAGAATAAGTTTGATGCTAAAACAAAAATCATTGCCAAAGTTATTAATATAACAACTAATCTTTTCATTATCTTCATGGGATAATCCCCCTTTTTATACTTTTAAATGTATTATACAATAATAAAAAAAAATTAGCAAGCTAAATGCTTGCTAATTAACATAAATGAAATATTATTATTTCTAACCACTAATATTTGTACTTGCAAAGTTTTGAATAATTCCTAAAATTCCTGAACTTGCAAATAAAACGATTGCACCTACTATATAAATAACTGCATGTTTTTTGATTTCTGCTTTTCCTTCTGGTGCAGCTGACATATATTTTATTGCTACAACAACAATCATAATTAAAGCAATACCTACTGCTACAATTCTAAATACAGTTAATATTGCACCTGTTATATTTGTAGCTGCATCTTTTGCACCTGATTGATCATCAGCGCTATCACTCATTTGAGTTAAACTTTGCTTAAAATCAAATGCTGATACATTATTAAACGTAGTAGAAAAAATAGCAATAATAATTGTGACTACAATAAATGTAATTAAAAATTTCTTCATAATTCTATATCCTTTCAAATTCTATTTAAGCTGGTTTTATATTGCTTTCTGCAAATGTTTCTATGATACCTAAAATACCTGCACTTGCAAACAATACAACTGCTCCTACTACATAAATAACTGCATGTTTCTTGATTTCTGCTTTTCCTTCTGGTGCAGCTGACATATATTTTATTGCAACTGCAACTAACATAATTAAAGCAATACCAACAGCTGCAATTCTAAATACAGTTAAAATTGCGCCTGTTATACTATATGCTGCTTTATTTGTGTTTGTATCACCAGAAGCATTTTCAACACTTGAAAGTGCTTGAGTTGCCCAATCGGCTGAAGCATAACTATAAAAACTTGCAACTGTCATTAAACAAAGTAAAAAAGCAATAGATAAAATTATAACTTTCTTCATCGATTTCCTCCTTTACAAAACTAGTAATATAATTAAAATTTAAAAACAAATTAATTAGATGGTAATGCTGTTTCAGTAAATGAAGCAATAATACTTAACAATGCCGCTGCAGCAAACATTATTACAGCACCTAAAATATAACGAATAGCACTTCCTTTTATTTCTGCTCTATCTCCAGGTGAAGCCAACATATATTTCATACCCAAAACTGTTAACATTATTAAACCTATACCAACTGCAGCAATTCTTACTACTGCTAAAATACCTCCTGACATATTTTTAACAGATTCAGAAGCTGCACTTCCAGAATGATTTTCAAATCTAGATGTATCAAAATTATCACCAGCATAAACTACAGATAAAAAACCAATCATTATTATTATACTTAAAAAAACTATAAATACTTTTTTTAACAACTCTTTTCTCCTTTTGTATTTATATTTATACAAATGTATTTTAATATTATTAAACAATTTTGTCAATTATTTATAGTAATTGTAATTAAAAGGTAATAAAAAAAGAGTACCACTTAAAAATGATACTCTCTTTATAATTATTTTTTTATTAAGCACTAATTGCGCTGTTAATATTTCCTTCAGCAAAAGATTTAACAATTTGTAGAATACCTGTAGCAGCGAATAATACGATTGCACCTACTACGTATACAACAGCATGTTTTTTGATCTCAGCTTTATCTCCAGGAGATGCAGAAATATATTTAATAGCTAAAACTACTAACATAATAATAGCAACACCAGTACCAATGATTTGAATAACTGTAATTAATGCACCAATAACATTTTGAGTTGCAGCACCTGCACCAGAATTGTCACCGTGATTAGCAAATTGGCTAAGACTTAAAGAATCATCTAATGATGTTTGTCCTTGACCTGCTTGTGCATAAACTGTTGTAGATAATCCAGCTACTAAAACTGCTGCCATTATTACAATAGCTAACATTTTCATAACTTTTGACATAGTACATTCCTCCTTTACACGAAATTTCGTATCTAAAAAAATATTAAAAACTATGTTATTTATCTTAAATACGCAACATATAAATGTAAAATACACCTTATATTATTAATTTTAGCACATTAGAATTCGTTTGTAAATATTTTTCAATTATTTTATCATTTTTTAACTTTATTTTAATAATACTGTAACATAAATTTATCAAAAAGGCTTGACAAACCATTTTTTGCATGCTAAAATAGGTATGTTCATATAATAATATCGCGGGATGGAGCAGTTGGCAGCTCGTTGGGCTCATAACCCAAAGGTCGCAAGTTCGAGTCTTGCTCCCGCAACCACATTTACCGGCATTTTGCCGGTTTTTATTTTGCAAAAATATTGATTTTTAGAAGCAATTAATTACCAAAAATCACATCATCATATTTTTTATTTATCAATTAAACTTTCTCTAATTCTATAAATAACAAAATATTTATCTTCATACATAATAGTATAATCACATTCAATATCATCAGTAATATTTCTATATAAAACTGAATCTTTGTCAACTAAAGCTATAGTAAAACCATATTTATTCATAAAATGTTTGTATTCATGTACAGAAGGATCTTTATAAATAGTTACAAAATCCTTTAAAATATCTGTATTATTAATTGGTTTTTCAAACACTTCTGCTCTACTATCTATAAATGTTTTTATTCCACATATTTCTAAAAAACTACCAACATTAAAATCATTGAACAATACTTCTTTTTCTAAGTCTACTTCTTCTAACAAATAATTTGTCGCGTCTATTGGATAAATATTTTTTGCAACATAATAATTCTTTTGTTCATTTACAAAATGAACCATACAGCAAATAAAAATAACAAATAATAAAATATAAAACAAACTATTAACGATTTTTATAGTATTTTCTTTAAGATTTTTTTCTATATCTTCATAAGATTTTTCAGCAAGTTCACAAACAATTAATGAGCCTATTACAAAAAAATATAATAAGCTTCTTATAGAAACTACTCCCATAAGCCCAGTTCCTAAAAGCATAAAAAAATTATGTGCTTTTTGTTTAAATCGATATGTAAAAAATATACAAAAATAAAAAACAAAAAAAGGAATAAAATCAATTGTTATAGGCTGCATTTCAGAAATAACTTTACTGCTATAATTAAAACTCGTAGCAAACATCATATAATATGGATATAATCCATTTGGATTTAATAATCCTTCAAAAAGACTTATTAGTATTACTATCATAAGTTGCTTATAATACTTATAATTATCAAATTCCAATCTTTTCAATACATCTTTAACCTTAGGAATTTTACTTCCAATATATTCTGCTACAAATGGCAAAAAGAAAATAAAGTAAATTGGAAAAATTGATCCATGAATATTTACTAATAAAATTGGCAAAATAAATAAAACAACATAATACCTTTTTTTATTTGTTTTTAATAATTCAATAGAACAATAATATTGTAAAACAAAAATAATAATTGACAAAATTTGAGCTCTACTTGTAAAAAAATACTTAATTGGAAATAATGCTAAAAAGCAAAAGAATATAGAAAATTTTATATTTTTTGTATTCTTATAATTAATTAAAAAAATAATAACAGAAATAATACCTGTTGTTATCATATTTGCGATATATAAACCATTAAAATCCCAATTATCAAAAATAATAGTAAGTATTAAATCAAATAACCAACGTATATTATAAAAAGAAAATTCATTATGATATGTTAAAAATTCATCATTTCTGAACCCATTTATAAAAAAATCTCTTCCAAGTGAAATTGTAAAAAAAGCATCATTTTGAACAATTTTTTCAACAATAGACATTCCTATAAAAAAAGCAAAAATAATTCCTAAAACTAATAATATTCTATGATAAAATTCAGAACTATTAGTATTTTTTTCAATTATATCTTTTTTTGAGCTAAAAGAACTACTACTTTCCTTCTTTTTCATTTTTTATTTCCTTAATATAATAAAAATAATACATAATAATAATAACACATTATTATTATATATTACAATTTTTTTATAAAAAAAGCGCGCATCTTTTACAATGCGCGCCCATACCAAGATAATTATACCTTATGCTTGTGAGGCCTCCCTTCTTCTCTGCCTAAGATATTTTTCAAACTCCACAACGTCTCCTTTAAAGTTACTCCGCTCATACTTCCTGCAAATAATTCGAGTGGCTCTCATTCTCTTTAAAAGAATATAAAGCAGTTCTCTAATTTTGTAGAAGCAGATGGCAGGAACCAACGGAATGGCTCCAATTGCCAGGACAAAAATCAGCAACTTTACAAGTACAAATGAATTGCTGAATGTTCTAACAACAAAATCATCCGATTCATAAAAGTTCTCCTGCCTAAGCCGGAACTGTTCTCTTACTTCATCGGTCATTTTTTGTGTTTTGACATAGCTGTCATTGTAGAACTGAATATTATCGGAAATAATAAACAGCTGAGCTGATGTCTTGACTACCGTCAGGCTTGCCCGCTCTACAACAATTCCTCCCACAAGGAGAAGACACATAGCTAGCAAAGCAGCAATTGTGCGGATGTTGAAAAAAATCGTTAACCGGTTACGAATTCGCAATTTGTTGTTCATGGTTTATCCTCCTGATAAATAAAGTATTCACCTATAATTATACCACATTTACATAAAAAAGTAAAACCTCCAGACCACGTCTGAAGGTTTTCTAAGCGAGATTCATGCCAATACAAAAAATACTATAAAGGCCAAAACCACTATTATTATCCATAAAATAGCCCCCTTAAGTATTCCTTTTATCAAGGGCCATAAACTATGGTTTCTAATAAGTGTGTTTATGACCACACACACGAAAATATAAAACATCGGAATATTCCAGGAATATCTAAATGATTCATAATTCCGCATCAGTATTATAAAGACAACAATCTCTATTAAGTAAGCAGTGATCATAACGTTTTCTCCTTTCACAGAAACAAGCAGCTCTTATTACTTTCATCACCCACTTTAAATTAAAAAAAGGAAGAGGTTAGTATTACCCAACCTCCTCCTTTGCACCGGTATTAACCATCAACCAAACGTCTCATCCGGGTCATACACATGGTATTCATCCCAATCGAGTGTTCTGGAAGGAGTAATACCATTCACATCAAACTGGTGACCATAGATCTCAGCATCACGTACCAAAGTTCCGTCAGCCTGCAGATAATATGCATTATCCCCAGAAACGAACCAGAAGTTTGTGAGCATTGCTCCCTTAGTCACCTTAACCTTCTGAGTGGAATACCTATTATACTGGTCATAAGTGGTTTGAACGATTTCTGTTTCGGCAGTTGCAAAGAAATATGTATTTCTCTGTCCATCAACAAACCATCCAGTCTTCATCTTACCATCCTGATCAAAGTAATAGGTATATCCATTGATCTCAGCAAACGTATTCTTCAGCATAGCTCCATTCGGATTTGTACCGAAATAATATGTATCTTCACCGATATACAGCCAACCGTAATGCATACGGTAGTCATCATCGAAGTAGAAAACATACTCTCCCTGAGTAACAAAACCCTTCTTATAATTAACGCCATCGGTGTAATACCAATAACCGTTAATCTTTTTGAAGCCATACTTTGCCTCGGGTTTAGCCGTGGGCTGAGGAATAGGTGTTGCGGTGGGAACAGTAGGTTCAGTCATGAGGGACTGACCCGGCTTCTGAGTTACTTCCTGAACATCAGCAAGCGGATCATCCTTACTGGACGGAGCATTACGCTTTCCGGAAATGAAAACAATAGCGGTTTTGCCACCATCATTAACCTCCATAAGGTAAGCGTTAAGCTCTAAATCAGCATTGGTAAGTGTTTCATCCATAGAGAATGTGTAGCCATCAAGAGCAACCAGATACACATTTGCAGTGTACTGAGATTTCTGCCCCTGAACCTTTACAAGCCATTCTTCTGCATGATCAACTTTGAATCCGTGCTTTTCGCAGTTCTTGAAGTAGTAAAGCGGGTAACCGTGCTCATCGAACGCGTCCATAGACACAATCCGAATCATGTCGACATAGCTCTCCGCGTGCGCCGTGGTAACCATCAAGCTGGACGCCATAAGCAGAACCAGAATGAATGCTACGAAAGTAGCAATGATTACCTTGTTGTTCCGAACGATCTGATTTTTCATGGTTTTTACCCCTTTCAAAAAAATATTATTGGTTTCAATGTGCATTTGTTCAAAAGTTTGAACACTTTAATTATACCATATTTGCAAATAATAGTCAAAAATCATACATTTTTTTATTTTGCATTTTTTACACTAAAAAACACATAAATATTTAAATAATTATCCATTTTTACTATCTAGTTGCTTTTTTTATAAAAATATAGTAAAATAAATAATGGTTTTATTCTTTAACTAAAGAAAACTAATTTATATTAGTAGTGTTTATAATAAATTATAGGTTAACTAATGAATAAAGATAAATTAATAAAAACTATTCGCAATATTATAATTTTTATAATACTAATTGCATTAACTTTTAGTATTTTATTAAAAGATCAAGACCCTAAAAAAATTTGGGATCTTATTTTGCATGCAAAAATTGAGTATATTATTCTCGGTATCTTATCAATGTGCATATACTTTATATGTGAAGCCATTAATGTAAAAAGAATTTTAAGCGCACTTGGAGAAAAACTAAGTATTTTTAAAGCAATTAAATTTTCTTTAATAGGCTTCTTTTTTAGTAGTATTACACCAGCTGCAAGTGGTGGCCAACCAATGGAAATATACTATATGCATAAAGAAAAACATAGTGTTGCAAATTCAACACTTACATTACTTTTACAACTATGCTTTTTCCAAATAGTTACAATAAGCTTTGGTTTAATATGTGCTTTCATTCATCAAGACTTACTTCACGATGGCTTAACATGGTTATTCTTACTTGGAATTGGATTAAATACTTCAGCATTAATACTATTTTCTATATGCGTATTTTCAAAAAAATTATCTAAATTCTTTATTTCATTAGCTGTAAGATTTTTAAGATTTATTAAATATAAAAAAGCAGATCAAAAAGAAAAAGACTTATATGAAGGACTTAAAAAATATCAAGCAAGTAGCGTATTTATTAAACAAAACAAAGGCATATTAATTAAATCTTTATTAGTAGCATATGTTCAATTAATCGCATATTATAGTATTTCATATTTTTCATATAAAGCTTTAGGATTAACAACACACAACTGGTTCGATTTAGTTACTATACAAGCCTTATTATATTGTACAGTATCTGGAATCCCTTCTCCAGGAGCAGTTGGCATAAACGAATGGGTATACTTACAATTCTTTGGGCCAATATTTGGAGAAACATTACTTGCAAGTGGAATGCTTTTAAATCGCGGTATGAATTTCTACTTATTCGTAATAATATCTGTAATAGTAACATTTATTAATAGTATTGCATATAAAAATATTATAGTAAGTGATAAAGATGAAGAAATAATTAAAAAAAATGATTAAAAGTATTTTTAATCATTTTTTTATTATTTTATAAAGTTATATTATCTTTTATACTTTCAAACTTTTTATCTCCGATACCAGATATATTTTTAATATCGTCAATACTAGTAAATTTACCATTTTTCTGTCTATATTGATATATTCTATTTGCTAAACTTGGACCAATACCATCTATTTTCTGAAGTTCTTCAATACCTGCAGTATTAATATTTATTTTTCCACCATTTAAACTATTATCAGAACTAATTTCAGTATTATTAAAATAATTATTCTCCTCTTCTTCTCCACTTAAAATATATACTTTTTGACCATCTTCCATTTTTGAAGCTAGATTAATATTTTTTGTACTTGCGTCCTCATTTAATCCCCCTGCTTCTTCAATTGCATCTTCTAATCTACTATCTTCTGAAATTTCAACCACACCAGGATTTGCAACATCTCCATCTATATGAACTTTTATAGTAGAATTATTATTTTCATTAATATTTTCTTCATAATAACTCTTATCTATATTTGAATAACTGTTATCCACAATTCCTTCACTGCTGGTGGATAAATCAATCAAACGTCCTTCCTTTAACTTAATAATCTGTTTAAAGGCTATGACACCAATTATAATCAAAGCAATTATAGTAATTGCCACCCAAATAATTTTATCTCCATAACTTTTAAATATATATTCTATTTTATTTTTTAATATATCATAATTCATTTAAATTAATACTATCCCTCCTTTTCCGAATATATTTCCTATTGAAATAAAATTCAAAATAATATATATTTTATAAAAATCATTTTTAAGGGGTCAAAATGCAAAAAAACAATTTATTTAAAATAATTTCAATAATACTTTTATTAATTCTATTAATTCCAACATTTGGTTTTAGCGCAGAAAATCCAGAAGAAGAATTTAGCCTTAACATTCCAGAGTCTGAAGTTATTTTTAAATATAATCCTGAAGAACAAAAAGAATTACAATTCCCAGATATAGGTTCACATTCAGCAATTATAGCTGACCCTAAAACAGATAAAATATTCTTTGAAAAAAATGCATATGAAGAAGTTTTTCCAGCTAGTACAACTAAAATATTAACAGCACTTCTTGTAATAGAAAAATGTAATTTAGATGATATGGCAAAGGCTTCAAAAAAAGCTATAGAACTTGTTCCAGAAGGATACACAACCGCCAATATAAAAGAAGATGAAGAACTTAGTATTAAAGATTTACTAAATGTACTTTTAATTCCAAGTGCTAATGAAGCTGCAAATATTTTAGCTGAATATGTTAGTGGAAGTGTTGAAGAATTTGCAAACCTTATGAATAACCGTGCTAAAGAACTTGGATGTAAAAATTCTCATTTTGTAAACCCTAATGGAATTCATAATGATAACCACTTTTCTAGTGCATATGATTTATACTTAATTGCAAAAGAATGTCAAAAACATGACATATTTAATGAAATAGTTAAAACTAAATCATATACACTTCCAAAAACTAATCGCTATTTAATAGAAGATAGAACATTTACTAATACAAACTCTCTTATATTACCAAATTCAAAATCATATTATTATGAATATGCTACTGGAATGAAAACAGGTTCTACAACTCAAGCTGGCCAATGTTTAATAGCTAGTAGTTCTAAAGACGATTTGGATTTAATATGCGTTGTATTAGGTGGTGGAACAAATAAACAAGGACTAAATGAAAGATTTATAGATCCTGTTAATCTATTTGAATCAGTTTATAATAATTATACTGTTAGTAAAATTGCTGAAAAATATGACATTGTTCAAAGTTATATTATTGACAAAGCAACTAAAGAAACAGAAACATTAGATGCGGTTATAAACGCTGATATTTCTACTATAGTTCCAAATGATACTAAATTAAGTAATGAAAACTATCAAATAGATTTAAATCGTAAACTTGGAGCTCCAATAAAAAAGGGAGATAAACTAGGAACAATAACAATTAAAGTTGACGGATTAAACTACACAACCGATATATTTGCTGGAAATGACGTAAACAAACAATTCAATTTTATTATGTTTTTTGGAATTATATTTGGAATTATTATTGTATTATTCACAATACGCTCTATAAATATAAGAGCTAAAAAGAAAAAGAATCTAAAACGCAAATCATATAATCGAAAAAAACGCATGAAATACTAATTAAATATATGTTTTATGAAAGACAGATATATTATAAAAGCTTGACTTACAAAAGTCAAGCTTTATTTATTAACCCTATTGCAGTAAAAATGTTTTTATAATATAATGTGTTTGATTTATAGGTAAATAATATGAATAATGAAGAAAATCAAATTAAAAATGAGCGTAAACGCAGACTTCCCTCATTTGGAAAGATATGTATTTTACTTCTCATCATATTAGTTATAACAATAGTAATTGCAAGATATATTGCAGACGAAAACTTCAGACAATCTATTGATAGTAACATTTTTCATAAAGAAGTTTCAAGTGAAAATCTAAATACTATTGAAATTAATTCTGAATATAATCCCACTATAGTTGCACTAAACAATAATATTGCTGTTCTTAGCAAGAGTGTTTTAAACATTTATAATTCATCTGGAAAAGTAATAAACAGTATAAATATAAATTTGTATTCTCCATTAAAGGCAAGCAATGGAAATTACTTAGCACTTGCCGAAAGTAATGGAAATAAATTATATTTAATCAAAAATAGTAGTTTAGCTTGGCAAACAAAAGTTGATGGAACAATTTCAAGAATAAACGTCAATGATAATGGTTATGTAAGTGTTATCGTTACAAATACGACTTATAAATCTGTTATTATTCTTTTTGATAACAATGGAAATGAATTATTTAAAACTTATCTATCACAAACCTTTGCTATTTGTTCTGACTTATCTCCAGATAACAGATATTTAGCAATTGGTGAAGTAGATTATTCTAGCACAATTATAAAGTCTTTTGTTAGAATTATTTCTACTGAAAAAGTATCAACAGATCCAAATAATTCAACCGTTAATAGATATGAATCTGAAGCAAGTGAAATAATAACAAACATAAAATATGCCGATAAACAAAATGCTGTATGTATGTTTACATCATATATTCAAAATATAACTCCTACTGGGGATAACAGATTATTTGAATTAAACAATGATACAATATTTGCTGATATAAACAATACTTCAACTATTACATTAGTAGAAAAACAATCTTCAGGCTTATTTAGTTATGATTATCAAATGCGTACAATCAATACTTTAAATAATTCTAATAGCTTATTCATTTTAAGTAATAGTATGCCAAAAACGATAGAATGTATTAGTAATAAAGTTTGTATTAACTATGGAAATGAAATTCAAATAACAAATACTAAAGGTTGGCTTTTAAAAAGATATATTCCACATAGTGAAATTAAACAAATAATAATTGGCAATAATATTGCTGGAATTATATATAAAGATGAAATAGATATTATTTCAATTTAAAAGGAGAAATATATGGAATCAATAAACTGGTTAGCTTGGAGTGGAATACTTGTTGATTTAGTTTTAATATCAATTCTTATTTCACATATATTTTGGGGCTATAGAAGAGGTTTAGTAAATATTGCATTTAAAGTAATATCATTCTTTGTTGCCTTAGCAATCATGCTTATTTTATATAAGCCTGTTGCAAATTTAATTATTGACAAAACTCCATTAGACGAAAATTTGTCAAATTCAATTGAAAGTATTATATCAGGAACAACTTTATCTGATGGTGAATTACTTAAAGTTGATAGCACAAATATAGCAACATCTTTTGCAGAACAAATCAATAAATTTGTAACTGAAGCAATTAATCAAGGAATTACAAATACTGTTCATTATGTTTCTGTAAACATAGCAAGAATGATGATATATGTAGGCACAATGCTATTACTATTTATTATAGCAAGGTTTTTACTATTCTTAGTAAGATTTGTTGCAGAACTAATTGCAAACCTACCTATTATCAAAACATTTAATAAATCTGGCGGTTTGTTATTTGGATTATTAAAAGGATTCTTTGTAATATACCTAATTTTGGGAATATTATCAATAGCATCTCCTATAATTAAAGATTTAGGAATTATAACAGCAATCAATAATTCACACTTAGGAAGAGCTCTATATGATAACAACATTTTACTAAATATTTTATATAGTAATTTTAATTAATACATAAAATTATTATATGGAGATAATTATGGAAAATGAAAAAGCAAAATCTCAAACATATCAACAATTTTATGATTATTTTAAAAATGGTTTTAATGGTAATCATTATAAACTTGCCGGCATAATAACTAATAGGCAATGTGTACTAACAAATGATAGAGCTGGAAATGGAGATGACCATTATATAATGGCTCAAACTCTTACACAAAAAACCGGACATGGTACCAACATAATAGATAGTCCTTATACCTATTTTTATGGAATCGCAGATACTGATAATAAACTAAATTTTTCAATTATTCTTCCAGAATCTGATAATCCTAAAATACCATATTCTCAATATGCTTTCATTAATGATATAATAAGTGCATTTGAAGATGCCAAACAAGGTTCTAATAAAGAAATGCATATAGAGTTGTTTTCTCAAAACGTAATTCAAGATGATATTGAAAAAATGCGAGAAAAGTTAGATAGTGTATTAAGAAAAGATATACAAGCATACATACCTGAAGAAAAAATATTATCAGAAGAAAATCCTAATATGAGAATATCAACTCTAGATAAAGAAACTTTAAAAGACGACATTATATTTAGCTTTGATTTTAAAAATACAACAAGTTTAACGCAATTGTCTGCTAAACTAAATCTTTTATCTAAATATTATAAAAATGATCCTTTATATCAAGAGGCCGTTAATGAATTACTTCCAAGTTTAGATGATCTAACTAAAGCAACTTCAATATTAGCAAAAAATAATAGTACTGTAAATTTAGAAAATTTAAGCATAAATAATTTAAAAGAAGCAATAAAAAATCCTCTAAATGAATTATATAATGAAAAACTAGATGAAAGTCAAAAAACACAAAATGAAATAATGTCTCTTTCTAATAGATATAAACAATTACAAGCAGAAGAAGATTTAGATAAAGCATATAATTCTCTTTATCCGCAAAAACAAGATAGTAATAGAAGACTAGAAGATTATACATCACAAATATTTGATGTTGAAAATAAAATTAAAGCTCTTAATTCTGAAATATCACAAAATAGCCTAATCGTAAACCCAGAATCTAGAACAATTTTCCAAAAAATGCGTAATTTATTTACAAGAATTTTTAATAGAGGAAAAATAAGAAATTCTCAAGATATTATAAATAATAATTCAAAAGAAATATCAAATCTAGAAGAAGAACTAAAAAATATAAAACAACAAAATGACGCTGAAAAACAAAATAATCTAAAATTAGAAATAGATTTTAAAAGCGTTTCTGGAAAAGACATTACTTTAGAAGATTATAAAAAAGAAAGAGAAAAATTAGTAAAAGATCCTAAAGATCCTGTAGATCATACAAATGAAAAAAATCAAATTCAAGAAAAAATAAAAGAATTACATCCAGTTTTGACAATGCAAAAAAATGAATTAGAAGAATTTGAACAGACAGGATTAATAGATAAAACACAAACAATTAATATTGAACAAACTAAAGAAGAAAAAAATGAAGATTCACAAGAAAGATAATTCAAAAAAAACAAAAAACTGTAATTTAACAATTACAGTTTTTTTATGGTCGAGGTGACAGGAATCGAACCTGCGACCTCATGGTCCCAAACCACGCGCTCTACCAACTGAGCCACACCTCGATATGGTGATGCAGAAGAGATTCGAACTCCCGACCCACGGCTTAGAAGGCCGTTGCTCTATCCAGCTGAGCTACTGCACCAGATAATTATAGAAATGGTGCAACAGGAGGGATTCGAACCCCCGACCTCTCGGTTCGTAGCCGAGTGCTCTATCCAGCTAAGCTACTATTGCATTTTCTACAATATTGCGATATATACTTTTTATGTATGCGTATTACCACGCTTATTAAATATAACACATTTAAAGCCAAATGTAAAGAGTTTATGAAAAATTTTCTAAATATTTTTTGCTTCTTCTAATCCATAATTTAATGCTTTAACAATATTAATAGGATTATAAATAGTCATAATAAACTCTTTAATTTTATCAGGTTTAAACATATCTCCTACTGCTGCCGGTTCAAAAATATCACCAGCTGCATATCTAAAGAATATAGTATTACCAAAAATTTTTACTTCTAAATTTTTACATCCTGATTGTCTTACTTTTACAAATGCCTCTATAACATTAGGTTTCATTATTTTCATTGCATACATTCTATCTATACACATTATATCATATAATTTTTCAAAACTTTCAGATTCAACTTCTATTCTATTTTTATTAAACTTTCTAAAAAAAGAATTTGCAGTAATCTTAATTTCAGCCATAGTAAGTGATGGTACTGTTGCATAACCAAACAATCCAAAATAATCAGTAACTGTCGTCCTTGATCTTCTACCATGACTATCAGTTGTTTCTTCTATATGAGTAGCTTTTACTTGACTCATTTTTAAAGTAATATTTGTATCATTTAACATGCCTTCAATTAAATCTTCTGAACTAATTCTTTCACTTCTATCTCGAAATCCTCTATGATATTCCATTAAACTAATTCCACCTGAAGGTCTATAATTCAAATTATTGTCAATGTTATCAACTATTCTCTTAACAACTGATTCTTTATATTTTAATCTAAAATCATTTCTCAAATGTACACAAGAGTAGCAAAAACAAGCCATTGAAATCATAAAGAATATGCCTAATACCATTGCACTTGTTCTATCTGATATTAATTCTTTTGGACTTACTCTTCCCAAAATACACATAGTACCTACTATGGCCATAAAAACAATTATAAACCAAAAGAATTTTTTTATTATTTTTACTGTATATTCTACTTTAACTTTTTCAAGATAATGTCTATCTTGAGTAACGTCATTATAAATCTCTGTAAATTTTTTCATTTGTATTCCTTTTTTTTACATTTTAACATTTACATTGTTACGAGCTTCTGATGATGCTTCAAATAAATCATATTTTTTAGTATAACCAAAAATCTTTGCAAACATAGTATATGGTACTGTATCTATAAAATTGTTATACATTGTTACATCACTATTGTACAATCTACGAGATGCCTCTATGTCTGATTCTGTGCTATTTAAAGCCTTTTCTAAATATAAAAATTGCTCACTTGCTTTTAAATCAGGATATTTTTCTGCCAACATAAATATATGTTTCATATCATTATTCAAATCTTTTCCAACAGCCAAATCCTTATTTCGCATATATGTTGTTCTTTTTTCTGCAACTATTTCTAGTAATTTTTCCTCATGTGTCATATATCCTTTTACTGTTTCTACTAAATTAGGAATCAATTCAAAACGTTTTGTCAAGTATACATCAATTCCTGATTTAGATTGTTTAACTTTATTTTCTAATCTTACAAAACGATTTTTAATAACTATAGTATATATTACTATAACAAATATAAGTAACATTACTGGAGCAAGTGGGCTCATTAAAATCTTTTCCATTTTTTTCTCCTTTGTATTTATAAAAACATTCTATTCTTATATTTAAAAAAATTCAATAATAATTATATTTTCTTAGCAACTTTTAAAGAAATATTTACACACTCTTTTAATAAAAAGCTTCTATCATCTTTTAAAGTTCGCATATCCCATTCTTCACTTTCTAATGTATCATCTGTATATAAAAATTGATATACCTCTATTTTTCTAAAATCGGCCATTGCCATAATAGAACTGCATTCCATATCAACAACTTTGCATCCTAAATCACGCATTTTTTGTGCTTTTAGTTTTGTTTCACGATATAAAGCATCTGTTGTCCAAGTTTTTGCGAGTTCATATTTTACATCAATTTCATCAAAAATTTGAGCTAATTTTGAAGCAGATTTAACTCTCACAAAATTGCTATTTCCAGCCATATAATGATAACTTGTCCCTTCATCTCTATATGCTTCATCTGGAATAATAAATGCACCTTTAGTTAAATTAGAATCTAATTGTCCACAAGAACCAAAAACAATAAACTTTTTTACTCCTCTAGAACGCATTTCTTCCATCATTCCAACTGTTGTAGGAGCTCCCATTATTGTTTTGTATAACAACACATTTGATTCTTTATGTCTAAAAATCGGAATTTGTTCCCCTGCAACAACTATATATGAATACTCTTCAAATTCATCATTTTTATATATATCATCTATTAATTCTTTTTTAAAGCACACCATTGCTATTTCTGGAAGTCTTGGTAAATCACTGGTAAATAACTCTGGTTTTACTATTTCTTCGCTAGTATCAAATGCATTTATAATACTCATTGTTTCCTCCTATTTTTTGATATTAGTATTTTATACCAAATGCTTTAGTTTTGCAATAATCAAAACTTGACAATTTATTCTTTTGATTTTATTATAATAATATGAAAATAGAAAAATTTTTAACTGATTTTAATAATCAAATATTCTTTAAAAAGCTTGAAAAAAGTGATAATAACAATATCATTTCTTTTAATGACGAGCAAATAAATCAAGATGAAAACCAAACAATTCTAATAAATCCTAATAATGAATTTCAAAGTTTTTTAGGTTTCGGCGCGGCATTAACTGAAGCAAGTGGTTATTGTTTTAATCTTTTATCTAATGAGAAAAAGCAAGATTTTTTAGATGATTGTTTTAGTGAAAACGGCTTAAATTATAATCTTTTAAGGCTTACCATTGCAAGTTCTGACTTTTCTTTAAAATCATATTCGTATTCTTATAAAAAGGATTTACATGATTTTTCTACTCAAAAAGATGAAGAATATGTATTACCACTTATTAAAGCAGTTCAAAATTACAAAGCAGATTTAACTTTTCTATCTTCTCCTTGGAGCCCTCCAAGATTTATGAAATCCAACAAATTGTTAATATTTGGTGGAAAACTTTTAGATAAATATAAATCAATTTATGCTGAATATATTTGTAAATACATATTAGATTATAAAGAAAAAGGAATTACTATAAATTATATAACTATACAAAATGAGCCAGAAGCCACACAAGTATGGGAATCGTGTAGATATACTGCTGAACAAGAAGCAGATTTTGCAATCAATTTCCTATACCCTACGTTTAAACAAAACAATATATCTACCAAAATATTAGCTTGGGATCATAATAAAGATTTATTATTTAAACGTGCAAATGATATTATGAATTATCCTAATGCTAATGATATATTATCTGGATTTGCCCATCATTGGTATACAGGAGATTACTTTGAGAATGTTAAACAAACTCATGAACAATATCCAGACAAATTACTAATTCATTCTGAAGGATGCACAGGTTATTCACACTTTAATCCAAATGATGAAATAAAAAATGCTGAAATGTATGCTCATGATATAATTGGAGATATAAATTCTGGAATAAATGGATATATAGACTGGAACATTATGCTTAACAACCAAGGTGGACCTAACCATAAAAAGAACTACTGTAATAGCCCAATTATGCTAACTAAAGATAATACTGATTATATAAAAAATCTAAGTTATTATTATATTAAACATTTTAGCAATTTAATTAAGCCAAATGCAAAAGTTATCGAACACAACAATAGTCAAATAGAAGTAGCATCATTTAAAAATATTGATAATTCAATAATTATTATACTATTAAACAAAACTGAAGATACTCAAAAATATCATATAAATATCAATAATAAAATGATAAATGATAACATTGAATCTCATACAATAATTAGCTATAAAATAATTAAATAATTAATCTAAAACACTAATAACAATTAGTGTTTTTTAATATTAAAGCGGCCCCGGAATTATTCCATTGGGACCGCCCTGTTACACGAATGAGCCCTACACTGTAGTGATTAGATAGTGATAGCTACAACCTTCTCAAGAGACGGCGTAAACATCACCATTTTGTCACCCATGGGACAGACGTAGGTGAGAGCCTGCCGCTTGTTCACAATCTTCTGAATGTGCTTCCGCCTTACCTTATAGCCAGCATCGGCCATCTGGTACCAGACCCACATCCTTTCGTCTTCAGACATCAGATACTCTTTCCGCTGCTTCATGTTATCGCGGAATCTGTACAAAAAATGCTTTCTCTTCGTTTTCGACAAAATAAAGTCCTCCAAAATAATCTTTTTACTCGTGGTTAACAGTTACGTGCAAAATGAGGGTTCAATCAATGTAACGTAGGTATTATAACACATTTTAATTCATTTGTCCAACTTTTCCCGAAAAATAAATAGATAGAGCTTATTAAAATCGCTCTATCTATTTATTTTAATCACTTTTTATAAATCTAAAAAACTACTAATATGTATTGTACTACAACCCACCTTTTCCATAATATCTGTTAAAGTTGGAATTGTATCTTCAACCATTGCAATCTTTTTTCTATCAAGATTAGAATATTTATTACATATTTGCTCCATAACTTCAGCTTTTTCCTTTGTATGATAAACTAAAAAAACATTTTCTTTTGGAATATTATAATATTTTTCGCAATATTCTTTTTTAAATGCAGCTTCATTTTCGTGGCCGACTTTGCTTATAACATAGATTCTTGACATATCCTTTGTTTTTAAAAAATCTTGCATCTTTTTAATTACACAAGTTTCATCATAAGCATTAATACCTTTTTCACAAGCTTCAAACCAATCTTTATCATATAACCCAAAATGATTATAATCCCCAAATTCAGATAAAGCCAAAACTCCATCTATATCAAATACTAATACACTATCATCTGATTTTAATAACTCTTTTATTTTTGACATTTTCCTTCTCCTCAAATTTTGCTAAATATATTGCCTAAACTATCGTTTATAACTAAATTTGCAAAGCTATCATATGCAGTTGCATCTCGATTTATTAAAACTAGTTTTTTACCTCTATAAAATCTAATAAGACCACTTGCTGGTTGAACAGTAAGTGATGTTCCTGCTACAATTAACATATCACAATTTGCAATAGCATTTATTGCACCACTTATAACATTATCATCTAAACCTTCTTCATATAGAACAACATCTGGCTTAATTATTCCACCACAACTACATTTTGGTACACCATCACTACTAAAAATGTATTCAGCATCATAAAACTTGTTGCATTTCATACAATAGTTTCTCAAAACGCTTCCATGTAATTCATATACATTTTTACTTCCTGCTTTTTGATGAAGTCCATCTATATTTTGTGTTACAACTGCTTTTAATTTACCTCTTTTTTCAAGTTCTGCTAGTTTAATATGTGTAATATTAGGCTCATATTCTAAGCAATTTAATTTATCATGATAGAATTTGTAAAATTCATCAGTATACTTGACAAAAAAAGTATGACTTAATATTTCTTCTGGTGGATAATCATACTTTTGATTATATAAGCCATCTTTACTTCTAAAGTCCGGTATCCCGCTTTCAGTACTAACTCCAGCGCCGCCAAAAAATACTATATCATTACTTTCTTGTACCCACTTTTTAAATTGTTCTATTTTATCCAATTTTAGACTCCTATACTCTTTTTATTATTGTATTATATCACTACTATTGTATTTTTCAAATAAAAAAGAACTTTTCAGTTCTTTAATTATCTTTATTTTTTATATAATCTATAACATCATATATAGGTCTTATATCTGGTATATGCAGATTTTCAGGTAAATCATCAAAATCAAACCATTTCACTTCTGATACTTCATCTAAATCTGGTGTTAATTCTCCTTCAAATTCTTTTACAATATACACAATACAAACCACATAAACTTCATCTCCATTAGGATATTTAACGTGTAAATCTTCACCAGAATATACATCAAACATTTGAGGATTAATAGGTTTAATATGTAGCTCTTCTCTTAGTTCTCTCTCTAAACCATCAATTACATCTTCTCCAAATTCTAATCCTCCACCATGTATTGCCCATGCTCCATTATCTGTTCTATGTTGTAACAAAATCTTATTATCTTTAACTATTATACATGCTGCAGCTGGCATAAATACAGCATCATGTCCTATCTTTTTTCTAATATCACTTATAAAGCTCATTTACTATTCTCCATTGGCCATAATTATTACACTAAAAAAGCACTATTTCTAGTGCTTTTTATTATCTATATACGTTTGCTCCGATTCGTTCTCCTGCACCACCTGATCTAAAGTATAAATAATCATGGTTACGTGCACCATTTAAAGCATCTTCTACTGCTTGTTCAACATAACTTGGATAATTACCACCTAATCTTCTTCTCCAATAATTATCTATTGTATAGCAGAATTGTCCTTTACGTTTATATTCTGATAATGGATCTGTTCCTCTTTGTTCTGCTCTATTACAAGCTGTTGTTATAACAGCTAAAGCACCCTCATAAGAGCCATTATCTTCTTGTGCTGTTATAGCACATAAAAGATCCATTTCTTCAGCATCATAGCTCCATCCTGAACTTCCTGAAAAAGAAATTCCTCTTGAACCTCCAGAACGTGAACTAATTTTATTTGTGATTTGTATAATTTTATCAACTGGTTCTTTTATTATTTCTTCTGAAATCATCTCATGTTCAATGATATTTTCATTTTGCATTTTTACTCTATAAGTGATTTCTTTTATTCCATTTTCGCCTTCTTGTAATACCTTATCTACACTGTCTTCTGATGTTGAAACATCTTTTGTAATTGTTTCAAAAGGAATTTCAACTTGTTCTACAATTATTTTTTCTGTGATAGTAACATAATTTCCTAAGATTTCTTCTGTAGTAACGTTTTGTACATCTTCTGAAACTATAATTCTATCTTCTAAATTCTTTGAAATAATAATTGTTGCTTTATCATCTATTTTATCCTGCATAGCAGGCATTACATTCATTTTATTTGAAACTAATATATGACCTTGATCAAGTATATCTTCTACATTTGTTTTATTTGTAAGCATTACAGTTTCATGTCCATCTTCATAAACAATTTTAACATAATGTAAATCGCTTTGACCTGCAAATACTCCAAAACAAACTAAACATATAAGCATTATACTCAAAAACAAAATCTTACGTATTATCGTTTTTGATAATATTGCTTTCATAAGTTTCCTCCATATAAATTTACAACATACATATTATAACCTAAAAGTATAAAAAAGTCAAATTTACCATTTCAAATATGGAATATCTATAATAAAAGTTGTACCTTTATTTTCTTCTGATTTGAATGTCATTTCTCCTCTAAAATGTGCCTTAATATTAGAATAACTCATAAATAAGCCAAGTCCAGTACCATTTTTGCCTTTTGTAGTAATCATTTGCTTAAATAATTTTGCTTTAACTTCTTGTGGTAATCCTGGACCAAAATCCTGAATACTAATTGAAATATTATTTCCATGTATTTCGCTTTTTAAAATAATTTTATTCGTTTCGCCTAATTTTTTATTTTTAGAATTCTTCATTTCATATGCTTGAACTGAGTTATCAATTATATTATTAATAACTTGAACCAAACCATTTATATTACCTCTAATATAATAATTATCTGGTACATCATTTATCATTTCAAGTTCTGTTAAACTACTATTCAACTCATGTTTTGTTAATATATCAATGTACTTATAAACTTCAGTCATAGTAAATTCTGTCTTATCTTCTTCATCATTTAATGCAACCGCTCTTCCTTTAACAGCAGTAATTACATCACTCATATATTCATTGTATTTTTTTAATTTATCTATCCAGCTTTTCATATCTTTTGCAATATCATGCATATCTTCATTTGTAACTTCTGGATCATCTATAGATGAATCATATTCTTCTATTAAATCATTTAATCCTTCTAAGCCACCGCTTATACTAAATATTGGAGTTTTTAAGTTGTGTGCTATACCACCTATCATTTGTCCTAAACTTGCTAAACGTTCTTTTTCAACTAACATGTCCTGATTATTTCTAATTTGCTTTAAGTCGTTTTTATGTTGTGTTATATCTTTTAATAATAATAGAACTCCAATATAATAGTCGCCTGAATATATTTCACTTAACTCAAATCTAAAAAACTGTTTTGCTTCAGGTATGAAATACTCAAATCCTATAATTTTATCTTTATTTTTAGAATTGCGTAACTTTTCTAATTTCTTTTGATATGACATAAAGAAATCTACACCACTTGATTCCAATCGAGAAACAATAAATCTATTAAAATTCATTCCACGAATATTGGTTCTACCCAAATTAAATGTATCATGGAACATTTTATTATAATCATTTATTATTCCATCAGGATCTATAATTATGTATCCATCGCTCATTCTATCTACAATGTTTTGAAGTGCAACTGGTGTGCTATTTAAAATATTAAACTTGAATATTGCAAATGCAAACATTATAAATGTAATTGAGAATGTGATCGGTGTTGTATAAGTTGTGATCTCAATTATTCTCATTGTTCCTAAAATATTTACTACCAAAGGAACTGCAATACCAAAAATAATCATCCAAAACTGAATACTGAAAAATCCTGATGTACGTTTAATATATGTAAATAGTTTTAATAAGCCAATAGCATATAATACATACATATACATTACTGCTACTGAGTAAAATGGACCATATACTATTTCTGATAAATTTGTTGAAAACCTAGCAAATAATAAATGATGCATTTCATTTGTTACAAGCAATAAACATGATATGATAGGAATTATAAATAGAATTAAATGCTTGTATTCAAATTTTAATCTTGTTTTTGCAAATGAATAAGTAAAGAGCACAAAAAACGGCGGTGTCAAGTAATTACCTATACCTGATATCGCTTCAAAGAAATATGGATTGATGTTTAAACTGCTACATGCGATTTTCAAAATTAATGGGAAAATCCACAAACAACAAAGTCCCATTAAAACTAAAAATAAATTTTTAGCCTGGGACTTTATTTTTTGCGTTTTAACTATTGTAGCAAACATACCTACTATTAGTAAATTACAGCCAATTAGCTCTAATAATACCAAATTAGTTTGCATTTCTTTTGTACCCTTCTTAAATTTTCTTTCGTAAAAAATATTGTCCTAAAAAAATTCTACATTAAATCTAATAAAAATTCAATAAATTTATTCAAATATTTATCATTAATTTTTGGCCAATTAAATCCAATTTTGTCAAGATACTTAACTGTAAAATCATTCGAAACCTTAACATTAGAGTGGAATTGAAAGTTTCCTGTACTATCCATATCTTTTAAAATTCCAGAAAGAATTTCAGCACCATTATCTTGTAATTCTATTTGAGCAACTTTTTGAACAAATTCTTTATCTTCTACTATTTCTATATTTTTATTAAACTTTTTAAGAACTCTTACAAATTCCTTAACTCCAACATGATTAGAATCAAATAAATGGAATATTCTATTCTTTTTGTTTAATGTTTTTGTTAATAAGAATATAGCCTGACTACATGAATCTACTGGAGTAAACTCAATATGTTCCTTTAATAATTGTTTTGGCAAAACTCCTATTTTTATAAATGAAACTAGTCTTGCAACAAATGCATTTTCTTGAACATTAGGTTGAAATTTTAAATCACTATATCTATTTGTCAAGTTTCCTATTCTAAATATATATGCATCAACACCTTGATTTATATAATCTATAACCAATTTTTCCGCTTCAAATTTACTACGAACATAAACATTATCTAAAGGCTGACCAACATATAAATCATTTTCAGCAAATAAAATTTGTCTATTAGAAGTATTTTTAAATAAATTTACTCCACTTATACTTACAGTTGAAATTTGTATAAACTTTTTATAATTATTCTTACATAATTCTAATAAATTTTTAACGCTTAAAACATTCATTACTTCAAATGTTGCATAATTTCCATAATGACTTACTAATGCAGCACAATTAATAATTGTAGTAATATTATCTAACATTAAACTTAGTTCTCTTGCATTTACTCCAAGATTTGGCTTTGATATATCACCACTAATTATTATTATTCTTTTATCAATTTGGTCATCATATTTATCACCAAAATAATGATGTAATTTATTCTTTAATTTTTCTCGTAATCCTAATCCTTTTTGTGGTCTTAAAAGAACGTATATTAAACATTTATCATTTATTAAAAATTGCTCTAAAACATGGCTTCCTAAATAACCTGTAGCACCTGTTATTAATATGTTTCCAGAAACCTTATTTAATGTATCATTTGTAAATCTTGTATAATCCTTTATACTCTTATTTAATTCTTCTACTTTTTCATCATAAATATATTCTGACACAACTCCAGAAGATATATTATTTAAATTATTATGAGTACGAATAAATTCATCTATACTTCTAACTGTAGTATTTTTAAATAGATCAGCATATGTAATATTATATCCCAATTTATTTAATTCAATTTGTAAATTAATTACCAACAATGAATCTCCACCTAAAGTAAAGAAGTCATCATCTATTGAAATTGGATTTACATTTAATAATTTTTCAAAAATGTTTACTATTTCAATTTGAATTGAATTTTGTGGTGGCGTATATTCTTTATCTACATCAATTTCATAGTTAGGTTTTGGAAGTGAATTTTTATCAATTTTTCCATTAGGTAAATAAGGTATTTTATCAATTATAACAAAATATGCTGGAACCATGTATTTTGGAAGTCTTGCATTAACAAATTGTTTTAATTCATTTACTTCCATTGGTTCATTTACAAGGACATAAGCTACTATATAATCTCTTCCTGCATCATCTCTTATAACATGAATTATACATTTTTTAACATTTTTATTTTTAAGTATACATTTTTCTATTTCATCAAGTTCAATTCTTAATCCTCTAATTTTAACTTGATTATCATTTCTTCCAATATATTTTAATGTTCCATCATTTTGCCATTTTACAATATCTCCTGTTTTATACATATTGCTAGATAAAGAGTTTTCAAATGGATTATTAATAAATCTTTCTTTTGTAATTTTTTCATTATTAATATAACCTAATCCAACACCATCTCCTGCAATATATAATTCTCCAGGAATTCCTTCTGGAAGCAAATTATTATCTTCATCTAATACATACATATCAGTATTTAATAAAGGTTTTCCAATATTTATAATTGGTTGTTTAGTTACATCTGTAAATGTACTAAATACTGTTGTTTCACTTGGTCCATAGCCATTATATACCTTTGCTTTTGGACTTATTTTTAACAACTCATCTCGTAATAATTCTGGTAATGGTTCACCTGCTAAAACAAATGTAGTTATATTATTTAAATGTGGAATACTACTTAAGTTTTGAACAAATATATTCATTTTTGATGGTGTTGCTTGTATTGCTTTTACATTAAATCTATTTATTAATTGATCTAATAAAACCAAACTATTTTGTTCTGCATCAGATGCAAATATTATCTTTAACCCTGCTTGCAAACTCATTATAGTTTCAAAAATAAATATGTCAAAACTCATTGTAGTAATACTTAAAATGCTTTGATTTTTACGTTTATCTTTAAAAATATCAACATAATCATTTAAATAATTAGCCAAATTTGTAAGTGCCTTTTGAGTTAGAACTATACCTTTTGGTAATCCAGTAGATCCACTTGTATATATAGCATAAGATGGAATATTAATATCTAAATCCAAGTCTAAATTAGAAGTTGATCCTGAATAAACACTTGAATCAAATTCGATATCAATTATATTGTATTTTTCTTTATCTAAATCATATTGATTAATAATATCTTTACTAGTCAAAATAACATTGGTTTTACTATTATTAAGCATATAATTTATTCTTCTTTTTGGATATGTTATATCCATTGGAATATAGCATTTTCCTGCTTTTAGGCAAGCTAAAATTGCAACCAATACCTCTGCTCTTCTTGGAAGCATTATTGCTACGAAGCTTGAATCATCTATATTTTGTTCTAATAAAAATCTTGCCAATTGATTAGCTGATTTATTTAATTCTTCATAAGTTATTTGCATATCTTCAAAAACAATTGCAACTTTTTTAGCCATTTGTTTTGCTTGTTTTTCAAACATTTTTACTATGCTATTACTATAATCAATTTTCTTATGAGAATCATTTAAATCATATAATAAGTGATATTTTTCATCTTCATCTAACATTTCAATATTAGATATTTTAGTATTAATATTACTAATTACTTGAGAAACAATATTAATATATCTATTTGCAAAATCTTGTATATATTTTTCATCAAATAATTCTAAACTATACTCAAATGTTAAGCAGTAATTGTCATCATTTGGCATTACTTCTAGGCTAATATCATATTTAGATGTTCCTGTATTTGCTCTTACTACATTGCCTTGCAAAGTTTCAAAATTCAATTTTGTATAATTATTTGATTGATAGATAAATAATGTATCAAATAAAAAGTTTCTTGATTTTTCTCTAGCATTTGAAATTTTATTTGATATATTATCTAATTCAAAATGTTGATTATTATAACAATTACTACATACTTCTTTTAATATATCTAAAGTTTGTGCAACACTAAAATTGCTATCTATTTTTAATCTAATTGGAAGAATATTAATGAATAAACCTATAATATCATTTAATTCTGACATTGTTCTTCCACTTATTGGAGTTCCTACAACAAAATCCTTTTGTCCTGTATATTTATACAAAAGTACATAATAGCAACATAACATCAAAATATTAGGTGTTGTATTATATTGTTTGGCAATTTTTCTTATACCATCAAATAAATCATTTTCTATAGTAACAGAATATATACTTCCTTCAAACGTTCTATTTAATGGTCTTTTCTTTTCTGTTGGTAAGTTTAATAAAGGCACTTCATCTTTAAATTGATTAATCCAAAACGTCTCTTCTTTTTTATTCTTTTCTTGCAATTCCCATGCACTATAATCCTTATAAGTTAGCTTAATTTCAGGTAAATTTTCTCCACTATATAATTTACCTAATTCTTGAACCAATATATTTAAACTTGCTCCATCACAAATCATATGGTGACTATTAATTAAAACTATAACTTGTTCTTTAATAACTACAATTTTAAATCTAATTAAAGGAGCACTTTTTAAATCAAAAGGTTTAATAAATTCATTGAATAATTTATTTACATTTATTGTTTTATCTTTATTTAAATAGTCTTTATTGTTTTCAATTTTTTCTAACTCAATATTGAAACTAACATTATCATCAATTATTTGAACTATCTTTTCGTCTTTTATATCAAAACTTGTCCTAAATGCTTCATGTCTATTTAGTAGTGTTAACAAGCTATTTTTTAATATTTCAATATTAATGTTTTGAGTAAATTCTATAGCACCACTTATATTATAAAGTAAGCTATCTTTAGGACTATTTTGACATGCCAAATAAATCTGTCTTTGATTATCACTTACTTCATAATAATCTTGAGATTTTACTTTTTCTATTCTAGATTTTTTAATAGACAAAAGATCATTAAAAGATTGTATATAATCATTTAAATCGCCTTTAAAGCTTGGATTATTAACAATTAAATCTGATATTTGTTCTATTGTAGGATTATTAAAAATACTATTTACACTTATTTGTACACCAAACTCATTTAAAACATATACACTTAAGTTTATTGCTAATAGAGAATCTAGTCCTATTTCAAATAAGTTTTTATCTATACTAATATTTGAAAGTTCTAAAGTTTTTGTAATTTCAGAAATCAATTTAACATCTACATCATTTCTTGCACCTACTATTACTTCTTGACTATCTTCTAATTTTGGTATAGGCATAGATTTTCTATCTATTTTACCATTTTGAGTATATGGAAATTCTTCCATTTGAATAATATACTTTGGCACCATATATATTGGCAATAATTCTTGTAAATGCTTTTTCAAATCATTAATATTAATTTCTTTATCGGAAATAATATATCCACAAAGTATATCTTGTGTGTTAATAGATTTTTTAGCAACTACAGCATTATTTATACCTGGATATTTTAAAATAATATTCTCAATTTCTGTTAATTCAACTCTATATCCATTTATTTTAACTTGACCATCACTACGTCCAACATATACTAATTCATTATTGTTGTTAATATATCCATAATCACCTGTCCTATACATTTTGCCTTTTGGCTTAAATATATTTTGAACATATTTTAAATTAGTACGTTTTGATTTACCTAAGTAACCTCTTCCAACACCATCTCCACCTATACAAATTTCACCCTCATTATTTTTAGGCATTAATTTATCGCCATTTAAAATATAAATATCAGTATTACTAATTGGATTTCCAATTGTTATATCATCTAAACTTTTTATAAGTTTATGTGTTGACCATACTGTAGTTTCTGTAGGTCCATACATATGATGAATTTTCATATTTTTATATTTTAATAATTGCTCAAAAATAGTATTATTAACAGCTTCTCCACCTATAAAAAAATGTTTAACATTTTTTAAACACTCTTCTTCATTATTATCAAATAATAATTTTAATCTACTTGGTGTTGTTTGTAAAACATCTACATTATTGTTTATGCACATTTTATTAATAAATGGTGGAATTTTTTGTTCGTCTTCATCTGCCAAAACTACATTTAATCCATTTAATAGACTACCCCATAATTCGAATACAAACATATCAAAACAGCAAGTAGCAAGGCATGCAAAATTATGTACCTTTGTAAAATCCATAATTTTACGCATACCAACTATTAAATTATGCACATTATAATTTTGAATACATACACCCTTTGGCTTACCTGTAGAACCACTTGTATATATAACATATAATAAATCTTCAGGCTTTGTAATTATTTTTAAATTTTGATTATTATATTTTTCTTTAGATTTTGATGCTTTTTTATAAATATCATCTATTTTAACATTATCAATTTCTGCTATTTTATCTGCAATACTTTGTGTATATCCATTAATTAACATGACTTTAGCCTTGCAATTTAATAGCATATATTCTACTCTATCTTCTGGGTAATCAGGATCTACTGCAACATAAGTTGCTCCTGATTTTACTGCACCCAAAATACTTGCAATCATATCAATTGAGCGGTTTTGCAATATTACAACAAAATCATCTGATTCTATTTTATATTTTTCTCTTAAATAATTACCAATGATATTTGCTTTTTCATTTAATTCTTTATACGTAATTGTTTCATCTTTAAAAGTAACTGCAACTTTTTCCGGTGTTTTTTGAACTTGTTCTTCAAATAATTCTACAATTGTTTTTGATTTATCATAGTTTTGATATGTAGAATTATATATATCTAACAATTCATAATACTCTTGTGCCAAAACTTCATCAATATCTGCAATTTTAACATTTCCATTATGAGCTAAAATTTGAGTTATTATATACATTAATCTTTCATGTATTTTTTCTACATCTTGCTCAGAAAACTTTTCGATTTTATAATCATAACTAATAGTTAATTTTCCTTCTTGATTAAAATCATAAATGCCAATATCAATCTCATCACCATTGCAATTATTAAAATTCCAGCTAGCATTATATTTAACATTGCCTTCTATTTGAGCTTCTGTTAGTTGATAATTAAATAATACATTATACATACCACTATAATCACTATTAGTACTACGTATATATTTTAATATTTCATTTATTGGATATCTACTATGTTTAAGCATTCCAATACTATCTATAGCCACTTGTTTAGAAAAACTATTAAAATCTTTTTGATCATCAATATCCATCAATAATGGTTCAACACTTGCAAAATCACCATTTATACTTTTATCATTATTATCTCTTCTATTTAATGTTGGAGTTCCAATAACAAATCTATTCATATGTGTCATACGATATATGAATATACCTAAAGAACTCATGAAAAAGTTAAATATTGAAGTTCTATTTTTAGTGCAAATGTCTTGAATTTTCTCAAACATTTCATTATCTATATCAAATGTTAATCTTTTAGCAACAGGGCTTAAAGAAACATTACTATTTTTAGATAAACTAACAACATTTGGAATATTTTCGAATCTATCTTCCCAATATTTTTTGTCTATTTTATATTTATCACTTTCAAAATATTCTTGTTCTTTATTAATATAATATTCATAATTTAATTCTTCAGTAGTATCTTCATCTTTTGTTCTATTAAATAATCTATTTAATAATCCTTTTTGCTCATCTAATTTATTATATTCACGAATTATTTTTTTGCATAACAAGCCAAGAGAATAACCATCTGTTATCAAATGATGACAAACAAATACCATTCCCCCATAGCCATTTTTTAAGTTAAAAATTTTCACTCTAAAAAGACTGCTTTCAAAAAGTTTAAAAGTTTTAGATGAAAACTCATTTTCAAAAGAAGCTAATTCTTGAATATTATTTAATTTAATATTTGAAATTGGAAAAGATTTAAAACTTGAAAAATACTGCATAACACCATTAGCCGTATTAGTCAAGCGAATACGAAGACTTGAATTATTTTTGACAACATTATAAATAGCCTGTTTTAAAATAGACTTATTAAATCTATTATATATAAAACAAGTTCCACTTACATTATTTACACTATAACCTTGATAAAATTGCTCTGTTAACCATATTGCCTTTTGTGGCTCAGTTAAGTTAAATAATTTTTCCATTCCTTCAACATCCTACGCATACGCGTAACTTCCCTTATTATATAAGTAATTTTATCATATAAATAAACATACAGAAAATCAATCAAAAAGTCAAAAACTTAACACAAATGTAAAATAAGCGTCCGTAATATTTATTTTACATTTTACCCTTAAAAATTATTGACTTATTTCTTATTTAATAAGATAATATAATAGTAAAATTATACTTAAGATAAATAATTCAAAGGAGCATAAAAAAATGAATGTACTCTTCTATTCATTTACGGTAGTAGTTATTTTAGGCGTTTTAGGAGGATTATTATTCTTTTTATTAAAAAAGGTTGCACATAATCAACTACAACAAGTATTCTGTATCAACTTAATTCTATTATCAGTTACATTCTTATTTGTATTCTTACAAATGCAGTTTAGTGTACGATTAGGAATAAATCCAATATACTTTGATTACCTAAGTTATATAGGTACAGTATATTTACCGGTTACAATACTACTAACATCACTTATTTTCACCAATACCAAAATCACATTTAGAATAAGATATTTCATGTTATTTGTATTGCCTACAATTTGTTTGGCTGCATTATGGACAAATGATTTGCACCACTTATTCTATGAATCATACTCTATCAACTTAAATGAAACACATTTTGGTATGTTCTTCTACATAAATGAAGTATATTCTTACATTTTATATGCTCTATCAATTATAAATTTAATTATTTACTTCAAGAAAAATAGCGAAATATTTAGTACTCAATTTAATTTAATTGTAACTGGTACAGTTTTCCCATTTGCAATTAACTTACTTGGAACATTAGGAATAGTTCAAATAAACATTTATATTACTCCAATAGCACTCGCTGTATCACTTATATGTTTTGCAATGGCACTACTTAAATTCCAAATACTTAATAATTTACCAATTTCACTTAATAAAATCGTAAATAATATTAGTGATGGATACATAGTATTAAACGAAAAAAATATTGTAACAGATTATAATGATACATTTAAAAAGATTTTTAATATAGAACACATTACTATAAAGGGCTCACATATATTTGATTTACTCAAAATGGAGCAATTTGACGGAATGGATGAAGAGACAATCATAAGAGCCCTAAAATCAGTTATAGATAGCAATCAAATGCTTGTATTTAATTTGGATTTTCCATATATTGAAAAATTCTTAAGCATTGAAATTTCAGGTATTAAATCTGATAACGTTTTTATTGGAAGTATTATTCTTTTCAAAGATTTAACTCAACATTATAGAGATATGGAATTAATTAAATCTAACCAAGATATACTTATTGAAAAAGAACGTTTAGCAAGTTTAGGACAAATGATTGGTGGTATTGCTCATAACTTAAAAACACCTATATTTAGTATTAGCGGAGCTGCAGAAGGATTAACTGATTTAATAAATGAATATCGCACAAGTATTGATGATAAATCAGTTACCATTGAAGATCATAAAGCAATCGCTAATGATATGGATGAATGGATAGTAAAAATTAAAGAATATTTAGCATATATGAGCGATGTAATTACTGCTGTAAGAGGCCAGGCCGTAACTCTTACGAACAATACTGATGAAGTATTTACAATAGAAGAATTAATAAAAAGAATTAATATATTAATTAAACATGAATTAAAAGCTGCTTTAGTAACACTTAATGTTAGTATTCAAACAGATAAAGATCTTGAAATGCATGGTAATTTAAATAGTTTAGTACAAGTTTTAATGAACATTTTAAGCAATGCAATTCAAAGTTATAACGGAAAGCCAGATCAAGAAATAAACTTAACAATATTTAAAGAAAACAAAAAAATAATCATTACAATCGAAGACCATGGATGTGGAATGTCAGAAGATATTCAAGAAAAATTATTTAATCAAATGATTACAACAAAAGGCAAAAATGGAACTGGTCTTGGAATGTTTATGAGTTATTCAAATATAAAAGCACAATTTGATGGAGATATCAAATTTACTAGTGAAGAAAATGTAGGTACAACCTTTAATATTATTCTTCCAATTAGAAAAATTTCTAGATAAAGGGGAAAATTAATGAGACATTCTGCAAATTTAGGAAACAAAAGTCCATACAAAATAATTGCTGTTGATGATGAAAATGGTATTATTGATAGCTTATCTGTTTTCCTTAAACGAAGTGGATATCAACTAACTGGATGTACAGATCCATTAAAAGCCATCGAAATGGTTAAAAATGAACACTTTGATTTAATGCTTTTAGATTTTATTATGACACCTATTCATGGCGATAAAGTAGTTGAAGAAATACGTAAATTCAATCAAGACATTTATATTATTCTACTAACAGGACATAAGGATTTAGCTCCACCATTAGAAACGATTAAAAGATTATCTATACAAGGTTATTGTGAAAAAAGTGACAAATTTGACCAATTATTATTATTAATAGAATCTGCTATCAAGAGTATTGATCAAATGAGAACTATTATAGAAATAAATGATCAATTAAAAGATAGTCAACAAGAACTTGAGAACGCATACCTAGAAAGTATAGAAACATTACGTTATACGGTTGAAGTAAAAGACCTATATACAAAAGGTCATTCTGATAGGGTAAGTGAATATATGGTTCTAATTGGAAAACATATGGGTCTTGGCGAAGATGAACTTAAAACTCTAAAAATCGGTGGAATGTTCCATGACATCGGTAAAATCGGAATACCAGATAGTATTCTTTTAAAAGAAGGAAAACTTACTGATGAAGAATATGGGCAAGTTAAAAATCACCCTGCTATTGGAAAACATATATTAAGTAATGCTAAAATATTCCAAGATATCATTCCAATTGTTTATTATCATCACGAAAAATATGATGGTCATGGTTACCCAGAACAATTAAAAGGAGAAAAAATCCCTTTATATGCTCGTATTGCTGCAGTTGCTGATACATTCGATGCTATGACAAGTAAACGTAGTTATCGTAATGCCTTACCTTTAGAAACAGTTAGAGCAGAAATTGAAAAACATTCTGGAAAACAATTCGATCCTAAAATAGCAAAAGTATTTTTAGATATATTAGATCATCATTATGATGAAATATTAGCAATCATGAATAAATATCATGGATAATAATGGAGAAAAATATGAAAATTAGTGAAATCAAAAAAGAAGCTAGATCAAAACTAGTTCAAAAATACCCTCAAACTTTAATAAGTTGCTTTTTATTCTTAGCAATTGTTATTGGATTAGATGTTATATTAACATCATTGCTTAGCTTAATTACATTCAATACTGCTGTTGGAATTTTAGTTACAATTATTATTTTAGCAGTAACATTTCCTTTATCTTTCGGATTAGTATCACTATTCCTAGATTACTCAAGAAATAAACCTGCAAAATCAACCGATTTTATAAATAGAGCATTATTAAACTTTACTGGAGTATGTAAAACAACAACACGTTTATTATTAAAAATATTAAAATATTTTATTTTAGGCGTTGTAATTGCTTTTCTATTATGTTTAATGGTTATCGCCTTAGAAGATAATGTACTACACCCAAATGTAGAACAAAGAGATGCAATTAATAATGTTTCTGTTGCAATCATTTCTCTTGCATATACTTTTGGAATTATAGCATGCTATATTCCTTATTCATTAAGTTATTATGTATTAGCAAATAATCCTAAAACAGCAGGAAAAGAAAGCTTAGAAATAAGTAAAGAAATTTTAAAAAACAATATAGGAAAATACGTTTTATTATATATAACATTTATCCCATATGGAATATTAATTACTGCTATTGAATTATTATTAGAAAAATATACCGCTATTCCTGAAATAGGAACAATTGTAGGACTAATTGGATCTATCATGTTAATGCCTTATGTATTAATAAGCGTTACAACTTTCTTTGACGACATTAATGGTACTAAAAAAGAAAACAAACAAGAAGAAAAACCTAAAGCTAAAAAAAGAGGAAGACCTAAAAAAGAAAAATCAGAATAAAAATATTTAGTTAATAAAAAGGTAAACACAAATGTGTTTACCTTTTATCTTTTATTTACACTATTAACTTCTACAGTTTTAGATTGTTGTTTTAAAGATTCTTTATAATCTTTTAAATAATAATCATAAACTGAATTGTAAATTAATTCTGCATATACCTTTGTCCCATCTGGCTTTGGATGAATTCTATCTTTATAAAACCATTCGTCATGACCACTGGATTCTTCTACCCAACTAATAATACGCACATTTGGATATTGTTCTTGAGTATATGCTTTAAATCTATCATTATAATTTGGATCATCAGCCCCTACTGCATCTATCCAATAAACTTTTCTATTTCCTAATACTTCCATAAGTTTATCAACATTTTTATTTGAATAATCACCATTATTTGCTAATGCAAGTATTACTGTATCTGGTAATTTACCCTGATTATCTAAGTCTTCTAATATTTTTCTTCCTGCATTTATGTTACGAGAAATCTTTCCATCAAAATATCCATTTGGAAAATATTTATATAAATCAGGAATTGCATCTAAGAATACAGAATCACCAATTCCAACAACTGATATTTCAGATAATTGGGCTTTTAAATCTTCTTCATTAATTCCATCATCTTTTTGCGTTTCTAATACAACATTTTCTGCTTTACTATTTGATTTATTATTTGCACTTTGTTTATTCTCATTTTCCTTTGTAGAATTATTAACACTTTCTTCTGTATTATTCGTTCCATTTAAAAATTCATTGTTTTTAGCTTCTATCATAGCTTGAGTTTCTGCTAATTTAGTTTCCAATTCTTTCATTTCCTCTGTATAATCAGGCTCTATTATAACCAAAAACATACCAACTATAACAATTAAACTTACTATAACATTTCGAACAATTTGAGAAACCTTTTTCTTAGTATTTAAAAATACATAAATAACAAATGCAAATACTATAGTTAAAAATACAATTAATATAAATCTTAAAAATTCTGGTATTGCTAAGTTCTGTACAAAAAATATTACTGGATATTGTACTAGATATATCTCATAAGAAACTTTAGCAAACATTATTATTAATAAATTAGTTTTAGCTTTAGTACTTTTTTCAACAATTGCATACTCTATTAATCTACAACTAATAATTGTTACTATAATCATATTTAAAGCATACAAATCGTTTTCCGCATTCGTAAATAATGTAAATAAAGTCAATACTATGCAATAAAACAAAAATATGTAACCACCAATTTTGTTGAATCTATTAGCTAATTTTAAATTATAGCCATGATGTAAAATGGCGAGCATTATACCAAAAAATATAGAAAATAATCTTGCGAAAGTATTATAATAAACTGATGTTACTTCTTGTGTTTTACTTATAACAATAAAATAAATAGTACTTACTATCATTAATATAAAAACTAAAACTGATGAAATATCAATATTAAGTTTTTTATCTATTTTTTTAAATAATGTAAACACAAGTGGAAACAATAATTCAAATTGCATTAAAATTGCTATATACCAAAAATGTATAAATGGTGAATTAACATGTCTTGTAAAATAATCCTGATTTGCATTTATTTGCCAAAAATTATTATATCCAAACACAACAGATAATGATTCATTTTTTAAATTTAACCATCTTATATTTGGCAAAAGCTTTGCAAAAATTACAGTTATAAATACTACTACAAGAAGTGGTACATATATACTTTTTAAACGTTTTAAATAATGCTTTTTAATACTAAAATCTTCTTCTTTTAATGCAGAAGTTGTTGATAAATAACCGTGTTAAAACAAAAAAAGTACATACAGCTAAAAAACCACCTTGAAGTATATTCAAGTGATATAATAAAACCATTACACATGATATGATTCTAATAATATCAAGTTTTTTAGAATAAGTACTTTCTTTCACTTTAGTTACCTTTCATAGTAAATGAAACTTTTTGTTTTTCTTTATCTATTTCTAAAACTCTTACTTTTACAATATCTCCAACACTTACAATTTGTGATGGATTTTTAACAAATTTATCGCTCATTTGTGATATATGAACTAAGCCATCATGTTTTACGCCTACATCCACGAAACATCCAAAATCAACAACATTTCTAACTGTTCCAGTTAATTCCATTCCAATTTTTAAATCATCAAAACTTAATACATCTGATCTTAAAATTGGCTTTGGTAAATCCTCACGTGGATCTCTACCTGGTTTTGACAACTCATCTATTATATCTTTTAATGTTAATTTTCCTATTCCTAACTCTTCTGCTGTTTTATCAATATTAATTGTTGATAAAGCAAGTTTTAATTTTGAAACCTTTTCTTTATCTGTTAAATCTTGTTTATCAAAACCAACACTTTTTAAAAGTTTTTCAGTTGCTTCATAACTTTCTGGATGAACTGCTGTTACTTCTAAAGGATTTTTTCCGTCATAAACACGAATAAATCCAGCACATTGATTAAAAGCTGTAGGTCCTAATTTAGGAACTTTTAATAATTCTTTTCTTTCTTTTAAAATACCATTTTCATCACGATATTTAACAATATTTTTGGCAATTGTACCATTAATACCTGATACATAACTTAATAATGATGGAGTTGCTGTATTAATATCAACACCTACACTATTTACTGCATCTTCTACTACACCTGTTAAACTTTCGGATAGTTTCTTTTGATTAACATCATGTTGATATTGTCCAACTCCTATTGCTTTTGGATCAATTTTAACAAGCTCTACTAATGGATCCTGAAGTCTACGAGCTATACTAATTGCTCCTCTTAAACTAACATTTATATCTGGATATTCTTCAGTTGCAAGTTTTGATGCACTATATACACTTGCTCCTGCTTCACTAACTATTGCATAATAGACATCACGATTTATTTCTTTAATCATGTCTGCAACAAAGCTTTCTGACTCTCTACTTGCTGTACCATTACCAATAGAAATCATATTAACATTATATTTTTCTATTAATTCTTTTAAAGTTTTTTTACTTCCCTCAACATCATTTTGAGGTTCTGTTGGATAAACTGTAGTTGTTGCTAAAACTTTTCCTGTACTATCAATTACTGCTATTTTACATCCTGTTCTATATGCCGGGTCAAACCCCATAACTGTCATACCTTTAATAGGTGGTTGAAGTAATAATTGTTTTGCATTTTTACCAAATACTTTAATTGCCTTTTCCTCTGAACGTTCTGTTAATTCTGCTCTAATTTCACGTTCTATACTTGGCTCTATTAAACGTTTCCAGCTATCCTCTATTGCATTTACTAATAACTCATTAAACTGACTTTTTATATCTAAAATAATTTGCTTTTTTAAATAATCTAATATTTTATCTTCAGGCTTATTTATTTTAACTTTTAAAAAGCCTTCGTTTTCACCTCTATTAATTGCTAGAATTCTATGGCTTGGAATATGTAAAATAGGTTCACTAAACTCATAATACATATCATATGTTGATTTTTCTTCTTTAGTTCCTTCAGTTACAATTATAGCTTCTCTAAAGCACATACTTTTAATACGTTTTCTATAATCTGCATTATCAGAAATATTTTCTGCAATAATATCAAGTGCTCCTTGAATTGCCTCTTCTACTGTTTTAACTTGTTTTGCCTCTTCTACATCAACATTTATATATTCTTCTGCCATTTTATAAATATCTTGCTTTTCTTGTTGCAAGTAAATTATATTTGCTAAAGGCTCTAATCCCTTTTCTTTCGCAATTGTTGCTCTTGTTCTTTTTTTAGGTTTATATGGTCTATAAATATCTTCTAATTCACTTAAAACAAAAGTCTCTTCTATTTTTTGTTTTAGCTCATCTGTTAATTTTCCTTGTTCATCTATTAATCTAATAATTTCTTCTTTTCTTTGTTCTAAATTACGTAAATAAGTTAATCTTTCATCTAAGTCACGTAATGTTTCATCTGATAAATTTCCTGTTGCTTCTTTCCTATAACGTGCAATAAAGGGAATTGTATTCCCTTCATCTATCAATTTTACTGTAGCTAAAACTTGACTTTCTTTTACTTGTAATTCTTCTGCTATAATACTTGTAATACTTTTCATAATTTGCCTTTCTTCTTTTAGTTTTTCAATAAATAAATTATATATTTAAAATTTTGTCAAGTCAAAACATTTTTTATATTATTTTTTACTATTATAAAACTACTACCATATAAATGGAATCATTTTATATTTAACTTTTTTCTTATATTCTTTATACCCTTTTAGGTCTTTTTCCAATACTTTTTCTTCATTTTTTATTCTTTTGGCAATTATAATAGGATAAACTAAAAAAATTGCAAAAGAAATAATAGAACCTAAAACTAATGGCATACTTAAGAATAATAAAATAGTAACTGCATACATTGGATGTCTTACTATTCCATATAAACCTGTATCTACTACTTTTTGCCCTTTTTGTACCTCAATTGTTCTAGATAGATAAGTATTTTCTCTTAATACTTCTGCATATAAAATATATGCTATTAAAAAAACAGCTGAAGAAATAATTGCTACTATATCAGGTATTTCCACCCATTTAAACCTATAATTTAAACCTGCAATAATAAATCCCGCTAAAAACATTAAAGCACTAAATACTAATACTAACTTTTGTTCTTTCTCTTTTTCTTTTGCATTTAACCTTTTTTCCAATAATTGTGGATTTTTTATCATCAAAAAAATACCAGCTATAAACATAGGAATAAATAATAATCCCATAAATAGCCATCCATTCCAATACTCAAAAGAATTTGCAGATATAAATAATAAACACCCTACTATCAATACTCCGAATATATATTTAATTAAAGCTTGAAAAAACAATTTTATACTCATATTATTAGCTCCAATATATAATACTTTAAACTTTATTATCTATTAATACGTATATCACTTCACATATATTAAATCAATATTAATATACATTTTATTGGGCAAAAAAAAATAGATATTAATTAAATTAATATCTATTTAAAATATTTATTTATTTATTTTCTAAATATTTTTTTGCTTCCTCTTCTGAAATTTCTTTCATTGTTTCACCACAGCATTTAATGCCACAGTTTTCACATGTACAATCGATTAATACTTTAACCATTGCTCCACAACTTTCACATCTTACATACTTTTCCATAATATTTCCTCCTTAAAAAATATATTAGATTTATTATTTATTAAATCTTTTAAACAAACTAATTAATTCATCAATAGTATCAAGCTCACCATTTTCTAAATCTCTTGTTACACAATTATATAAATGATTTTCTAAAACATGATTTGACAAACTTTGTATAGAGCTTTCTACTGCTTTTAATTGTATTAAAACATCATTACAATAAGCATCGTTTTCAATCATTTTCTTTATTCCATTTACTTGTCCACTTATTCTATTTAATCTATTTGTTATTAATTTCTTTTCTTCAGTCCCTCTTTTAGTTTTTTTATTACAGCATTTTTCTTCTTTCATTTTTCTTCCTCCAAAAACATTATATACCCATATAGGTATTTTGTAAATATGGGGGTATATGATAATAACATTTGCAAAATCCAATAAAATATTGTATAATATTAAAGTATGTTAAAAAATGGAGGTTACTCATGTTACAAACTAATGGCGTAACTTTACGCTTTGGAAAAAGAGTATTATTTGAAGACGTTAATATTAAATTTACTAAAGGAAATTGCTATGGTATTATTGGTGCAAATGGCGCTGGTAAATCAACATTTCTAAAAATTCTTTCAGGAGAAATAGAACCTAGTAAAGGTGAAGTAATATTAGATAAAGGTGAACGCCTTTCTATTTTAAAGCAAGACCACTTTGCTTATGAAGGTTATACTCTTCTAGATACAGTTATGATGGGAAATCAAGAACTATATCAAGTAATGAAAGAAAAAGATGAAATTTATGCTAAGCCTGATTTCAGCGAAGCTGACGGTATGAGAGCAGCCAAACTAGAAGAAATATTTAGTGAATTAGACGGATGGAATGCAGAATCAGATGCAGCTAAATTACTAAACGATTTAGGAATTGATTCTACTGAACATTATAAATATATGAGTGAAATAGAAGCAAAAGACAAAGTTAAAGTTTTACTTGCTCAAAGTTTATTTGGAAACCCTGACGTATTGCTACTAGATGAGCCAACAAACGACTTAGATTTAAAAACAATTAACTGGCTTCAAGACTTTTTAATGGATTATGAAAACACTGTAATTGTTGTATCTCATGATAGATACTTTTTAAATAAAGTTTGTACTTATATTTGTGATGTTGACTTTGAACGTATTCAATTATACCCTGGTAACTATGACTTTTGGTATGAATCAAGCCAACTTGCATTAAAACAAGCCAAAGAACAAAACAAAAAGAAAGAAGAAAAAATTAAAGAATTACAAGACTTTATTGCTCGTTTTGCTGCTAACGCAAGTAAAAGTAAACAAGCAACAAGCCGTAAAAAATCATTAGAAAAAATTCAATTAGAAGAAATTAAACCAAGTAACAGAAAATACCCATATATAGATTTTAAGCCAGATCGTGAACAAGGAAAAGAAGTATTAGAAATCAAAAATCTTTCTAAAACTATTAATGGCGAAAAAATCTTAGATAACTTAACTTTCACAATTAAAAGAGAAGATAAAATTGCACTTTTATCTGATAACGAAATCGCAAAAACAGTATTATTTCAAATTATTGCTGGTGAATTAGAGCCAGATTCTGGTGAACTTATTTGGGGTACTACAATTAGCAAAGATTATTTTCCAAAAGATAATAACTACTTATTTGAAAATGATATGAAATTAGTAGATTGGTTAAGGCAATACTCAAAAGATCCTGATGAAACATATGTAAGAAGCTTTTTAGGACGTATGCTATTTAGCGGAGAAGAAGCCTTAAAAAATGTATCAGTTTTATCTGGTGGTGAAAAAGTTAGATGCGTATTAAGTAAATTAATGCTAAGTGGTGCAAATTTATTAATCTTTGATGAACCAACAAACCATTTAGATATGGAAAGTATTACTGCATTAAACGAAGGCTTAAAGAAATTTCCTGGAATACTTATTTTTACATCACATGACCATGAACTTACTCAAACAGTTGCAAATAAAATTATTGATATTTCAAACAATAATGTTACTATTAGAGAATGCACTTATGATGAGTATTTAGAAGAAGTTGAAAAATAATTAAATATAAAAAAGGATATATGTTTTACATATATCCTTTTTTACTTATTATACTATTAACGATCATTATCATCTTTTTCAGATTCTTCTTGTGACTTTTCAGGATTTGGCTGATTCTGCATTAAATTTGGATTTAAAGGAATATTTTGCAAACCTTGTGCATCAACTCTTATTGAATCCTCAAAACTTGTTCTAGCTTGTTCTTGACCAGATTGTTGATCTTTTCTATCTTCTTGTTCAACTGTGACTGTTTCTTGCTTTGCAATTCCTTCTCCTAAAGCCATTCTTTCTTCATTTTCTCCACTTGGAAGTTGTTTTTGCTCACGACCTTTTGTTAATGTTTTAGGTAAATTTGTTAAAGCTTCTCCCATTGAACCAAGTCTATCTGTAAACATTTCAAAAATAACTCTTGGTCTTGATTTTAATCCCATAACTGATCTTTTAGATACTTCTTCATTAAATGCCTCTCGTCTTTGTTTTAATCTATCTGCAATTCTAGCAAATAATCCTTTCTTTTCAACACTTGCTTTTTCTTCTGGTTCACTACTTTCTAATTTAATATCAGTATTTGCGTTAAATCCTTGATTTTGTGGCTGCTCACGTTGTTCTTCTTGTATTTGTTCATTCACGTCTTGTTGTGCTTGTTGTACTTGCTCTTGAGCAATTTGTTGTTCTTCTTGAATCTGTTCTTGAGAAATTTGCTCCTCTTGTTGTGGCTGTTCCTGTTGTGGTTGTTCTTGAGCGATTTGTTGCTCAGGCTTTTTTTGTTCATAATTAATAGAATTATCTTGTTCTAATTTTCCGTCAGGACCTATATTCCATATATGAGCAATAATATCCTTTGATTTATAATCATAATATTTAATAGGATCAGTCCTTTCACCCATTTCCTTATCTAAATATTTATCTAAATCAAATTTATTAAATACATTTTCTTCGGCTTGTTGTGATTTTACTTCCTGTTGAGGAGTTCTCATAGAGTATAAACCATTTTTTTCTTTTTGTGTTAATCTTATTTTATCTATAATTTTCTTGGCTTCTTCGTCATATTCTTTTTCACTTTTTCCTCTTAAACTAGGCAAATAATCTCCAAGATTTTTTTCTAATTCACTAAGTTTTTGATATAAATCAAATGCTTTTACTCCATCTAAATTTTTTAAAGAATTCTTACTTTTTTCGTCTAAATTATCAACCTTAATTAAGCCTTCAGGATCTCTAGATGAATCTTCAACAACTCTATGTAAGGATTTTGCAAGAGCTAGACATTCTTCAAGACTTTCTGGCATTTCCAAAATCATATCCGTTGCTTGCATCAAACGTAAATTTACATCGGCTCTAATAGAATCATCATTTTCAGTATCTACTCTCTCTTGAGAAATACCTACAATTACTCTTGAATGAGCTTCTGCGGCTTCTTTACTAAATCCCAACTTTTCTTGACAGTAAAGTGACAAAGCTTCAGTTCCAATAGTTGCGCCTAATTCAAATACAGCTTGAACGGGATCTTTTTGAAACAACTTAGTTTGAGCAATTTGTTTTGCTGTAAGGCCAACAAACGCTGCTGCTAATCCAGCTTCTATTCCTCTATCAACTGCTCTATTATATAAAGTATCAACTCTATTTTGTAAAAACATATTATCCTTAAATATTTTAACTTCGCTAGATAATACGTTTTGTTTAGAAACTGATTGCATATCTATTTTACCAATATCTGCTTTACCTTTTAATAAGCCAATGAATTGTGAAACTTGGTCGGCTTCATTTATAGCAAAATCAGATTGTTCTGGCGTTAAGCTTGCATTAAAATTTGTAATAGACTCTTTTAAATTATTAATTTCTGCTTGTAAATTTTTTTCAGTTGCTTCTTTATCTGCAGGAGTAACAGGAAAACCAGCTTGAATAGAATTCTCAGCTAATGTACTTATTAATTCTTCATCCATTTTTGTTACTCCTTTCTAAAAATTTACATAAAAAATACTTATACACTATATATTTTATATATAATATAAAAAAAATACAATAAATAAGATATTAAGTTTATGTTACAAAAATAAAAGCACAATCTTTTCTAAGATTGTGCTTTATCATTTTAAATTACAATGATTTATACAAAACAAAATCATTAAATTTACTATATAAAATTATTCAACAACTTTAAGACCAGCAAATTTTGCCATTAAACGTTTATGACCTACTTTTTCGAAATCAATATCTACTTTTAAATCATCGCCTTCTTGCTCAACTTTTGTAATTTTACCTATACCAAATTTTTTATGTTCAACCCTAGTACCAGCTTTATATTGACTTAAATCAACACTAGTATCTCCTTTTGGTTTTCCAATATTATTTAAAAAGCTTTCAGCTGTTCTAAATTTAAACCCACCAATTTGAGTTGTATCATTACTTTTAAATGTATTATTTTCTTGAGTATATGAACTATCTTTATAACTACTTACTTTGCTCCAATTTCCAATGCTAGAACGATTTCCATAGCTCCATTCAAAATCTCTATCACTTCCAAAACTTGATCCACTTGTTTCTTCCATTGCTTCTTCATATCCGTCTAACATATTGCTTGGAATCTCCTCTAAAAATCTAGATGGTGGATTATAACTTGTACTTCCAAAAACTGTTCTATGTTTAGTGCAAGTTAAAAACAATCTTTCTTTTGCACGTGTTATTCCTACATAGCAAAGTCTTCTCTCTTCCTCAAGTTCTGCTGGCTCCATGCTTGATCTATAACTTGGAAATAGATTTTCTTCCATACCAACTAAAAATACTACTGGAAACTCTAACCCTTTAGCACTATGAAGTGTCATTAAAGTAACTGAATCATCTTCATCTTGCATTTCATCAATATCAGAACTTAAAGTTATACCCTCTAAAAATGTACTTAAACTGTTATCAGCATTTTGTTCTTCAAATTCTATTGCAATAGTCAATAATTCGTCTAAGTTTTCTAATCTAGATTCTGCCTCTTCAGTTTTTTCTTGTTGCAAAGCATATGTATAACCAGACATCTGAGCAACTTTTGTAAGCAATTCGCTAATCTTTAAAGTATCTTTTAAATTATGCAATTCTTGTATCATTTGAACAAAATCTTTTGTTTTTTCTTGCAAACGAGAAAGCCCAAAATCCTGTGGTCTACTAATTATTTCAAACATACTAATTGCATTGTTACTTGACAATTGTTCTATATTATCAATACTTGTTTTTCCAATGCCACGTTTTGGTTCATTAATAACT
>JAEEGL017455451.1_pt1 | contig 45447 bp, 41 predicted proteins | sample 9134231 | NCBI WGS metagenome assembly JAEEGL01 (sample SAMN16246548, study PRJNA631951) | gut metagenome | biome: gut microbiome; feature: rumen; material: fiber-attached | host: Bos | place: Iran: Karaj | collected 2018-10 | reverse complement strand
TCAATAGCCATATTATAAGACAGTCCCACTGTACGTGAGTCGCCTATCCAGAACATATCCGCATACTCGCTGTCGATACGCGGAAGAGTGTACTCTATTCCGCCATTCACAAGAGGCTGCTGAACGTCTGATATGCCTACTTCCGGAGTTGTCGTTTCCTGATCTCCGCTTGGTTCGTCATTTTTCTGTTTAATGCCGTGCTGTTCGAGGAAGTCTGTAAATATTGCTCCCTCATCGCTTACCGAAACGTAAGCATAGTAGGAAAGTATCATAGAAGCATCTACTGCATCGATGAAGTTATCACCGTTTATATCAGCAGCTGATTCCTGATACGTGTAAAGGGGACTTTCCTGTCCCGATGACACTGACGCATATGTAGCAAGGACAGCCGAAGCATCCGTTGCGTCCACCGTGCCGTCGCCGTTTACATCGCCGAAAACATAAAGTCCGGCTGCACCGTTAGCAGTTAAACCCGCTGACGAAACGACGAGCGCCGCAGCTGCGGCAAGGCTCATAAGCGTTTTGTTTTTCATAGGTTTACTCCTTTTCATTGGTCAAGCTCAATCAGAAGCTCGAAATCTGCATCGATCCTCTGTTTAAGCTCTTCGATCTCAGCACATTTGCGGTTCATCAGCTCATAATCGCTGTAGACCTCTTCTTTTCCGATCTCCTCGTTGATAGAGTCAATCTGTGCTTGTAGATCGTCGATTTCCTTTTCAAGGCGTTTCATTTCATTTTTTCTCGCAGCATCGGCACTTCTCTGCTGTTTGCTGCGATAGCCCTTTGCGGACTTTTCTTTTGCTGCTTCCGCAGCACGCTGTTGCTTTTCGGCTTCGAGAGCTTTACGCTCCGCAGCCTGCTCCTCACGCAGTACATCGAGGTATTTATTGAAGCCATAGTTATGCAACCGATAGCTTCCGCCCGTAAGCTCGATCAAGCGGTCGGAGATCTTACTTAAAAGGTAGCGGTCATGGCTCACAAATATGACCGTTCCCGTGTACTCGGCAAGCGCCTCCTCAATAGCCTCTTTTGAACTGAGGTCAAGGTGGTTTGTAGGCTCGTCGAGAATGAGCACGTTTCCATGCTCCTGCATCATTATGGCGAAGCAGAGCTTAGCCCGCTCGCCTCCGCTTATCACTCCCGTTTCCTTGAACACATTCTCCCCTACAAGACGTACCTGTGCGAGAAGACTGCGGACTTCAAGGTCCGACATGAGCGGATAGCGGCTGTGGAGCTCCTCCATAACGGTAAGCTCCTTGTTGAGATTTGTGCTTTCCTGTTCAAAATAGGAAATCTTGATATTGCTGTTCCAGCGGACAACTCCCTTGTGCGGCAGCTGTTCCTGGATTATGCGAAGCAGCGTTGATTTACCAATGCCGTTATCGCCTATGATACCGACTTTTTCGCCTCTGCGGACTTCAAAGTCGAGGGTATCCACAAGTGTTTTGCGCGAAGCGCCCTCCCCTACCGAAATGTCCACGCCTTTTACCTTTAGCACGTCGAGGGGAGGCTCAACGGCGTATGTGAAGCGTATCTTCGCGTGTTTTGTGTCGTGGACGGGACGTTCTGTGCGCTCGATCTTCTCGAGCTGTTTTCTGCGGCTCTGTGCCATTTTTGTAGTTGACGCGCGGACGAGATTCCTTGCTACGTAATCCTCCAGCCTTGCAATCTGCTTCTGCTGGAGCTCATACTCCTTCTCGCGGCGGGCGTCGTTCTCTTCACGCTGTCTCACGAAGGCGGTATAGTTGCCTCTGTAACGTGTGAGAGTACCTCTTTCTATCTCGCAGATCGAGGTACAGAGCCTGTCAAGGAAATATCTGTCATGTGAAACAATGAGGATAGCGCCCTTATATGATCGGAGGTAATCCTCGAGCCACATGATCGTCTTGAAATCAAGGTGGTTTGTCGGCTCATCAAGTATGAGCAGGTTAGGCTCCTCAAGCAGGAGCCTGGCGATACAAAGTCTGGTTTTTTCTCCGCCGCTGAAGCCCGATACGGTACGCTCGAGTTCTTCCCCCGAGAAACCCATACCGTTGAGGACCATGCGTATCTTCACGTCTGTATTGTAGCCGTCGTTTGCTTCCACCCATGATGAAAGCTGCTGATACTCGTCCGCAGCGGAATCATCGCCCGTTTCTATTTCCGTCTCTATTTCGCGGAGACGTTCTATAGCCTTGTGTATAGGCTCAAAAACGCTTCTCATCTCACTGATGACGGTATTCTCGGTATTGAGACCGCCCATCTGCTCGAGATAGCCTACAGTGGTCTTCGCAGCCATGGACACGATACCGTCCTTTTCGGTAAAGCGGTCGGGATCCACAGAGCCTGTGAGTATTTTCAGCAGCGTTGATTTTCCGCAGCCGTTGTTGCCCACGAGACCTATCCTGTCGTTCTCGTCGATAGTGAGGGAAACGTTGTTCAGGACCTGATTTCCGTTATAGAATTTATTGATGTTCGTTAAACTTGCAAGCATTGCAAAATTCCTTTTTCAGCCCTGTGTACAATGAGCATAAGGCTTTTTTGTACAGGCTGCATTCAAATATGAAGCTGTCTCCGCTTTGTTCCACAAAGAGGACAGCATATATATACAATCATAATATCACTTTCAGTACAAAATGTCAATGGTCACGGTCAATATAATTATCATATAGGCAGTTGGCAAATTTATACAATATACATTAAAAATTGCAGATATGCACACTTAAATGAATAAAATCAGAAAAGGTCTCCCTGCACAGAGAGACCTTTTCACGGGAATTATAAAAAGTGAGAGGGTAAATAACGTGACCTGCAAGCTGAGAATAAAGTATATCCCACGCAGAGCAGCCCGGGCTCTGTCGGGGATACGCTCATCCCCCGAAAGGCGCGGTGTACGGGCGCAAACTCCGAAGCACCCTGCTGTTGATTCCTGCCTTCGATAATCATTATAGCACAATTAATGGCAAATACAATGAAAAAAACTATTTTTTCAAGGAGATTTTTTGAAATTCCAACAACAAATATATATAATTGTCTTGCATTTGGCACATAATTATGATACAATAGTACATACAGATCATAATTATGCGTAACAAAATCATGAAGCTTTGAGTTGAGAACCGGAAGTTGAAAATTACGGTGCCGCCTGCGGCAGCATTATAAATAATGTAAGCGGCCTTATTGACTCCGGACTCAAAACCGATCAGGATTTTGCAAAGCTGAATCCTGATTTACAAAGACAGGGAGTGAGAGAATGAGCAGAAGAATACTTATGGGCGTTATAATCGCAGACTGTCATATCGACTTTCAGTGCGAGATACTACGCGGAATCATCACTCAGGCATTCAAGAGCAACTGCGATATCGCAGTTATAGCTCCCCTCCATGATTTCTCAGTCCGCTCTGTACACAAGGACGCGGAAAAGTCCATTCTCGACCTCATACTATCCGACAGAATCGACGGTCTCATCTACGACAGGAACACTTTTCACGACGAAGAGATATGCCGATATATCGACAATCTCTGCAAACGCTCCGAAAAGCCCGTAATGCTCCTTGACCACAACGGACACAACAGCTTCGAGACCACCTCTGTGGACGACCGCGAAGCCTTTGAGATAATCACCGACCACCTTATAAATGTTCACGGATACAAGAAAATATACTGCCTTACAGGTCCGAAAAACACATTCAGCGGCGAGGAAAGGCTCGCAGGCTACAAAAGCTCCATGAAGAAGCACGGTATCGCCGTCGGAAAGGACTGGTGCGAATACGGAGACTTCTGGCTGGAGGCTCCAAAGCGCTACGCCAGGCGCATACTCAGCGGCGAGCTCGAACGCCCCGAGGCTGTAGTCTGCGGCAACGACGTTATGGCAATAACTCTCACAAAGCTGCTCGGCGACGCAGGGCTGCGTGTTCCCGAGGATATAGCCGTAACGGGCTACGATGCCTCCATTGAGGGCTACCAGTCAACACCCTCAATAACCAGCTACAGCCGCCCCAATTTTCAGCTGGGCGCGGAGTCCGTAAGGAGGCTCTACCGCATAATCACGGGCAGGATATGCAGCAAGGTGCCCAACGAGAACGGAGAGCTCCGTATCGGCGAGAGCTGCGGCTGCTCCGAGAACCCGTCTCTCCGCCATAATATACAGCGAAATCTGAGCATAAACAGCCGTTTCGAGTCACAGCTCCTTTACGGCGACATGCTTTTTGATATAACAAATGCAGACAATATCGCCACCTTTGCCGACAGGCTGGATAATTACACCTACTTCCTGCATAAAATGAGAAGGGTGCGTATCTGCCTTACCAAAAGCTATGTGGACTCCACCGTGGACAAAAACGCCGAGGAGCTTAGTTTCCACGCAGGCGACGAGATGAAGGTAATACTTGCAAAGTCGGCGATATGGCGCGAATCGGAGAACAGGAGCTTTTTCAGCTCGTCTGACCTCCTCCCAGACTACAGTGAGGAGCGAAGCTATCCTTCCGCTTTCTTCATGTCTCCCCTGCACTACAACAACAACTTCTTCGGCTACTGTGCAGTTTCATTCGGCAAGGAGCCGCGCTCGTTCAGCTCACTCTATATGAAATGGATAAACTACGTCAACGTAGCTCTTGAGCAGGTGAGGATAAAGGCGATAATGAACCGCACTATCCTGAACACCAGCAAGGCTCTGCTCTACGACCATATAACAGGACTTCTCAACAGGAGCGGCATCGAGCAGGAATTCGGCACTAAGCTCTCCGCAGATTCGGGCAGCAGCTTCATCGAGTGCGCCGCCTTTGAGCTCCACGGACTGAAAAAGGCCTACTACCAGAGCGGCGAGGAAAAGTCAAACAGCATAATGGCTGCCTTTGCAAAGAAGCTCCGCTCATGTATCAGGGGCAGGGAGATATGCGGAGCATGGGCTTCCCAGACCCTGTGCGTCATAAGTCCCGAGCATGGACGCACTCAGGCGATATACGCCGAGCTCTGCGATAAGATAAAGGATACCCAGTTCAGCGGCGAAGAAAACTGCAATATCGATTTCACTGTTGGAGTGTGCGAGCTTGAAGCCTCCCGCTCAGCCGACCTCTCAGACGCCATGTACAAGGCTACGGTGAACCGCGTGTTCAGCTATACTATATCGGAGCCTACCTCCAATCCGCAGTTTGAGAAGCTCTGCCTGCTGAGGAACAGGATAAAGAAAAACCCCGAGCTGCCGTGGAAAGTCAGCGAGATAGCCGAGAGTCTCTATCTCAGCAAGAGTTATCTGCAAAAGATATACAAGTCATATTTCGGCAGGAGCATTATCGAGGAAATGATACAGTTTCGCATGGAAAACGCCAAGACCCTGCTCTCGCAGACGGATATGACCGTTACGGAGATATCCCGCGAGTGCGGCTACTCATCATACAACTATTTCGTCCGCCAGTTCAGAATGTTCGAGGGCTCCTCGCCGTCTGACTACCGTGATGAACAAAAAAGAAAGGCTGAAGAAAATGAAGGCTGAAGTAATACTTATGAAATGTCCTGAAGCTAACCGTATCTACGGCGTAAGAGTGGAGGAATGGCAGGATGACTGGTTCAGAACATGGGCTTTCCCCATCGATCCGAGACGAGCCGCTCACGAAGGCTTCGACAGGAACGAGATAAAGGGCAACCTTTACTACACAGACGAATACAACGGCTGTCCCTACTGCAAGTCAAAAAGCTTCGTACAGTGCAGTCACTGCGGAAAGCTGAGCTGCTGGAACAATGAAGAGCGCATAACCTGCGGCTGGTGCGGCAGAAAGGGCGTCGTTACCGCCACGGAAGACGAGATAGAAGTAAAAAGCGGAGATTATTGATAAAGGAGAACGGTTATTATGGCTTCTGTTATTGTTAAAGGTACGGGAAGTATCTCCGTAAAGCCCGATCTTATCCGCATAGACATAGATATGCAGACCCGAAGCATGGACTGCGGAGAGGCTATGGAAAAATCGGAGAAAGGCTTCGGTGAGCTCAGCGGCATACTGGAAAAACTGGGCTTTGAGGAAGGCTCTCTCAGAACCGCAAGCTTCAATGTCCGATCCGAGTATGAATCAGTACCCGACGAGAACAATGTCTACCACAGCGTATTCAAGGGCTACTGCTGCGACCACTCGATGAAAACGGAATTCGGCATGGACACTGAACGCCTTGCGGCTGTACTCAGGGCGGTATCCGCCTCCGAGGCTGCACCTTCGGTATCGGTATGCTTTACCGTCAGGGACGAGGAGGCTGCCCGTGAGGAACTTATACGTAAAACTGCCGCGGACGCCCGCAAAAAGGCGGAGCTCCTCTGCGAAGCCTCCGGCGTAAAGCTTGGAAAGCTGCTGAAAATAAGCTACGACCGCTCTGAAAGGCCGTTCATCTCGCCTACAGGCTTCGGTATGGATATGAACTGTCTCCGTGCAGAATCAAAAGCCGTCAGCATAGCTCCGGACGATGTAAAGCTCACCGATTTTGCTGAATTTGAATGGGAAACCGTCTGAGAGGGTGTATTCAGCATGAACAGAGATAAGGTAATCATCAGAACAAGTATCATTGGAATACTCGCAAATCTTTTTCTTGCCTCATTCAAGGCTGTGGTGGGAGTACTCAGCTCCTCCATCGCTATAGTGCTCGACGCAGTAAACAACCTCAGCGACGTTATGTCGTCAGTCATTACTATAATAGGTACAAAGCTTGCAAAAAAGCGTCCCGACAAAAAGCACCCCTACGGCTACGGGCGCGTGGAGAACCTCAGTACATCGCTTATTGCGGTAATAGTCCTCTATGCAGGCGTTACCTCCCTTGTTGAGTCTGTAAAAAAGATAATCTCTCCTCCTTTACCCGACTACTCCGCATCTGCTATAATAATAGTGGCTTCGGCTGTCATAGTGAAGATACTTCTCGGACATTACGTGAGAAAAAAGGGCGAGAGCGTAAACTCGGAATCCCTTATAGCCTCAGGCAGGGACGCGCTGCTTGATTCGGTAATATCCGCAGCCACTCTCCTTGCAGCGGCTGTATATCTTATTTTCGATATCCGCACGGAATCCTGGCTGGGTGCTGTTATCTCCCTCGTTATCATAAAATCGGGCCTTGAGATACTGGGCGAGAGCCTTTCAAGCATAATCGGAAAGCGCATAAGCAGCGACCTGTCCAAAAAGATCAAGGACGCAGTTACCTCCTTCCCCGAGGTGCAGGGGGCTTACGACCTGATACTCCACAGCTACGGTCCCGACCTGCTCATCGGCTCAGTGCATATAGAGGTACCCGATACCCTGACGGTAGCGGAGCTCGACAAGCTGGAGCACCGCATAACAGAAAAGGTGCTCAGCGAACACAGGGTCATACTTGCAGGTATAAGCGTTTATGCAGTAAATACTCAGAACGACAGGGCTTCTCAGATGTACGGCGATATACGCAGGAACGTCATGTCCCACGAATATGTTTTACAGATACACGGCTTTTATCTTGACGAGAAGAAAATGACCATACATTTCGATATCATCATAGACTTTGCGGCTCCCGACACTGAGGAGCTGTACGAGCATATTCTCACGGAAACTCAGGAGGCTTACCCCGATTATAATGTAAGCATAACTCTCGATTCTGACGTCAGTGATTAAGTCAGCCCGCAGCAGTTTCCACCGGCAGTCCGGAATAAAAAAAACAAGCGCCCGAAAGCAGTCCTGTACCGCTTTCGGGCGCTGATATTTTTTAATAATTACAAGTTAGAATGGAATGTACGCGAAATAACGTCGTCCTGCTGTTCTTTAGTCAGTTTTACGAAGTTTACCGCATAGCCCGAGACCCTTACGGTGAGCTGAGGATACTTCTCAGGGTGGGCCTGAGCGTCAAGGAGAGTTTCACGTGTGAAAACGTTTACATTGAGGTGGTGTCCGCCCTTTTCAACGTAACCGTCAAGCAATTCAATAAGGTTGTCTACCTGTTTCTGGTTATCCATATTTATCCTCCCTTTCAGATAATTCCGAATTTTATATATCGTCTTCTTCGTCAACGGCGTTTTCGGTGGGCTGACAGCAGGCACCCTTTGTGCCGCAGATATCTGTACTTTTTACGGTATCCACTTTAAGCTCAGCGTCCTCTGCCGCTGTTATATTTACATGACCGCTGCCCTGTGACATAAGCTGATCTATAAGGTCTGCCAGTTCCGCAGGGTCGTTTTTGTTTACCGGCACACACATATCATTCTCCTCTGAGTTTGTCCAGATCAAGATCTCCAGCGAATACCTCCATGTCCTTGCCGAGTGCGTCGGGAACTATGGAGAATGTATTGGAGATACCGTCCTGTGCGTGTCTGAACGGCAGCTTAGCAACTGAAGAGAGTGAAGCCACAGCTCCGTGGGTGTCTCTGCCGTGCATCGGGTTAGCTCCCGGTGCAAGCGGAACTCCCTGCTTTCTTCCGTCAGGAGTATTTCCCGTCTTCTTACCGTAAACCACGTTTGAAGTGATTGTAAGGATAGACATTGTAGGCACGCTGTCACGGTAGGTGTGATGCTTTCTTATGCAGTCCATGAACTTGCGGACTACAGTTACCGCTATCTGATCGACACGATCGTCATTGTTGCCGTACTTCGGGAAGTCTCCCTCTATCTCATAGTCGACTACCACGTTCTTTGCAATGCTTGTAACGTTGCCTGCCTTGTCCTTTATTTCGATATCCCTGCGGACAGGTTTAACCTTAGCATACTTTATTGCTGAAAGTGAATCCGCAACAACCGAAAGTCCTGCGATACCTGTTGCGAAGTAACGCTTTACATCACGGTCGTGGAGTGCCATCTGAAGTCTTTCGTAGCTGTACTTGTCGTGCATATAGTGGATAACATTGAGGGTGTTGACGTAAAGTCCTGCCAGCCACTCCATCATATCCATGTACTTTTCCCATACATCGTCAAAGTCAAGGTACTCACTGTCAACAGGTCTGAATTTCGGACCCACCTGTATGCCGAGGCGCTCGTCCACACCGCCGTTTATAGCGTAGAGAAGGCACTTTGCAAGGTTGGCTCTTGCTCCGAAGAACTGCATCTCCTTACCGACAACCATTGAGGATACGCAGCAGGCGATAGCATAGTCGTCGCCGTGAACTACTCTCATCATGTCGTCGTTCTCATACTGGATAGAAGATGTTTTTATCGACATCTTAGCACAGTATTCCTTGAACTTCCTCGGGAGCTTTGTTGACCAGAGAATAGTCATATTCGGCTCGGGAGCGGTTCCTAAGTTTTCAAGTGTATGGAGATAGCGGAAGCTGTTCTTTGTAACAAGGTGATGACCGTCAACGTCAACGCCTCCGATGGACTCTGTTATCCATGTAGGATCACCCGAGAATAACTCGTTGTACTCGGGAGTACGGGCGAACTTGACTATGCGGAGCTTCATGATGAAGTGGTCGATTATCTCCTGTGCCTGTTCCTCGGTGAGAACACCGCGGTCAAGGTCACGCTGAATGAATATATCAAGGAAAGTAGATGTACGTCCCAGTGACATAGCGGCGCCGTTCTGCTCCTTGACTGCGGCAAGATAGCCGAAGTAGAGCCACTGAACGGCTTCCTTTGCGTTAGCCGCAGGCTTTGAGATATCAAAACCGTATATGCTGCCCAGTTCCTTGAGGTCCTGCAATGCGCGTACCTGCTCTGCAAGCTCCTCGCGGAGGCGTATATTCTTTGAGGTCATTCTTACTAATGATGTATCTATCTGGTGCTTCTTGTCTTCAATGAGCCTGTCCACTCCGTAGAGAGCAACTCTTCTGTAATCGCCGATGATACGGCCTCTGCCGTATGCGTCGGGAAGTCCTGTGAGTATTGCCGAATGACGTGCAAGTCTCATCTCGGGAGTGTATGCGTCGAATACACCCTGATTGTGAGTTTTTCTGTACCTGGTGAATATCTCAACCACCTTCGGGGAGACCTCATAGCCGTACTCCTTGCATGCCTGCTGAGCCATACGTATACCGCCGAAGGGCTGCAATGCACGCTTGAACGGCTTGTCTGTCTGCAATCCGACTATCTGCTCCAGATCCTTGTTGAGATAGCCTGCGTTATGGGAGGTTATGGTCGATACGATCTCTGTATCCATGTCGAGGACTCCGCCTGCTTCACGCTCCTGCCGTGAAAGCTCCATGACCTGCTCCCACAGCTTCTTTGTTGCGTCCGTAGGTCCTGAGAGAAAGCTCTCGTCCCCGTCATATGGTGTATAATTCTTCTTGATGAAATCTCTGACATTTATGGAACTGCTGCTCCAGCGTCCCTCTGTAAAGCCGTCCCATTCCTTAGCCCATGAATTGACCATAACACATTCTCCTCCTAATATTTTAATATCTATAGTAATCTTACCACTTTGCACGGTGATTGTCAAACCTTAAGTTGCATGCAGAAAACTAAAAAAGCGGGGATTTCGTTTTATCAGATTACAAAGTCCGTCCCCCGCTGAAAAATATTGTTTTTTGTCTTACGGTAAATAGAAGATTTTTGCGGCATAAAATCAGCCGCGTATCAAAATGTTATGAAATTGTTCGAGCGATTTGTGCATTAAATAGAACTTGGAGCTAAGAACTGAGAACCAGGCATGGGACACCGTCACATACAGGATCAGCCGTTCATTCTCAGTCGCTGATGACCGATTCCCGGACCACCCTTGCTCCCGTGTCGAATACCCATACCCTGTTTTTTACAGTCCTGCCGTCTTCAAGTCGGAACGTGTCATAGGTCTCGCCGCGGCAGTCTCCGTTATAGTGTATGAGTTCGGAAGCAGATGAAATGCATCTGCTGATATACCATCTGCCGAGTATATGATATATACAGCTTATATTCCCCCTGTTGTACAGTATTTCTATCTCTTCAATGTCCTTGCCGAAGAGAGCTTCAAGCTCACTGCTGGCAATGTATCTGTATCTGTCGGTGATGTTTTCGCAGCTGTTCATAACGCTCCTTTCTATATGGTTCGCCGTATGCATTGCTTTATTCATCGGCTGCGGCATCAGTGAGCGGATGAAACTTTTCCTTACAGCAGGCTGTAAGGAACGCGGCGCCCTGCACACGGTTACTTTCTGCTTGCTTTTTTAGGCTTTTGTGGCTTTTTTTGCTTCGGGAGCTTCTCCTGCTTCTTCTCCTCGGGAGAGGCTATGCCGAGCTCAGATTCCTTGCTCTCAAGGACGCGGAAGCTGAGCTTGTAAATGGTAGCTGTCAGCGGAACTCCGAGTATCATGCCGAGTACGCCGAAAAGTCCGCCGCCTATGGTAACGGCTGCAAGCGTCCATATACTGGGAAGCCCCACGCTGCCGCCCACAACTCTCGGATAGATGATGTTGCCCTCCAGCTGCTGGAGTATCACGAGGAATATCAGGAATATCAACGCCTGTGTGGGGTCAACGGTAAGTATGATAAATGCACTTATGCCTGCACCTATGAATGCTCCGACTATTGGTATAAACGCGGTAACTCCCACGAGAGTTCCCGACATGGCAGCATAGGGCAGCTTCAGTATCTTCATGCCTATGAAGCAGAGCGTGCCGAGGATTATAGCCTCAACGAACTGTCCCACAAAGAAGCTGCGGAATGTGGAATTTGCCGTTCTCAGCACTATGGAGCTCTTCTGATTGAACTCATCGCTGAAATATATACGTCTGATGCGGTTTCCGTCGTTTATGAGCTTATCCTTGCGAAGAAGAAGATATATCGCAAAAATTATGCCGAGAACAAGATTCGTCAGCGCAGAGGTAAGTCCTCCTATTATGCCCATTGCAGAGCTGAGTATTCCCGCAAGTCCCGAGGTGAGCAGCTTTGAGGTCTTTTCGGCTATGTTCGCCCAGTCAAATTCAAGGGAGCTTATCTGCTGCTGTATCTCGGGATACTCCTTTAGCTTTCCGGTCACGAAGTCCTTGGCGCTTGTGAATGCGGGAGGTATCTCTGCATAGAGTACGCCGAAGGCCTTGGCTATCTCGGGTACTACGATATACATTATGAGCACGATGGCCGCTATGGTTATGGCAAAGGTCGCCGTTATGCACACCGGACGCCGCGTTGCCGCCGCAAGCTTTGAGTTGCTTTTCGGGAAGTACAGCTTCTCGAACCTGTTCATTACTATATTGAAGATGTAGGCTATGAAAAAGCCTATAACAAGGGATTTCAAGGCTCCCAGTACTACCATTGCAAAATTGGAAAGCACAGAAAAGTTCTGACTGATAACGCAGACCGCTATTGCAAGGACTGCAATAAAAATATACCGTTTTATCTCTTTCTTGTCCATAATCTCCGCCCTGCGGCTTATCCCTCCTTGATCGGTTAAATACTAACTTTATTATATATCAATGAGCTCCTTTTGTCAATTTGAAACTTGGAACCAGCAGTCAGGCAGCGTAACTGCGTTCGGATCAACTCAGCCGGCCGGTAACGGCTGAAAAGGCTGAATTAACAAAATACTTGACCAACTGAAAGATTCATGTTATAATGATAATAATTAGTTCCGTGATATGGGGACTCAGTTGAAAATAATGCCATTCGGCGATATTCGGGCGGTTTTATTATTCCCGCCCATATAAGCTATATGCGAACGGAGGTCATAGTAATGCCGGGTTTAGACGATTACGCTCCCGCTGTCAGAAAGGTAATGACTCTTTTTTATGTCATAGATACCTCAGGTAGTATGCAGGGAAGCAAAATTGGACAGGTGGAATCAGCTCTTGAGGAGGTAATGCAGACTCTTCAGGAGATCAGCGACGACAGCGACGACGCTGAGATAAAAATTGCAGTACTGGAGTTCTCTACCGGAGCTTCATGGGTAACTCCCGAGCCCGTATCCCCTGAGGGATACCGCTTCAAGACCTTTGAAGCCTGCGGTGTTACAGACCTCGGTGCTGCCTGCAAGGAGCTTGACAAGAAGCTCTCGAGAAATGAGTTCCTGCAAACTGCCGCAGGCGCTTATCCGCCCGTTATACTCCTTTTCAGTGACGGCGGTCCTACAGATAACTGGGAGAGCGGCCTCGACGCTCTCAAAAAGAATAACTGGTTCAAGCGCTCTATAAAGATAGCCTTTGCTATCGGCGAGGACGCAGACAAGGACATACTCGCGCGTTTCTCCGGAAGCTCAGAGACTGTCCTCGACGTCAGGAACAAGGACCAGCTCCGCCTTATGATTGAAAAGGCAAGCGTTATCACCAGCGTTTTCGCAAGCCATTCAAGCACTGTTGACAGCGATACCGACCCGGTGGAGATATCAAAGCAGCTTGCGGAAGACGTTAAGACTCAGACTACCGAAGCTCTCAGCGACGCCAATACTGCCGACTGGGACGAATCCGACTGGTAAGGTGAGCTTATGCAGAGATTATCTTCCTTTGCTCAGACAAGCATCGGCGCTTCACATCTGAACCGAGGCCTTGTTTGCCAGGACAGCTCTGCTTGTGCGGATAACGAGAAATACTCCTTTGCGGCAGCGGCGGACGGTCACGGAAGCCTGTGCTATCTCCGCACCGACAGAGGCTCGAGATTAGCCGTTGAGTGCGCGGAGAGCTGTGTAAAGGAGTTCCTTGAGGGTATCGGAAATGCGGACGAGCTGCTCGCTGACGAGAAACAGCGTGAACAGCTCTTCAATCAGCTCTGGAGAGGTATCATAGCCCGCTGGCACGACCGTACCGAGCAGGACTTCATAAACGATCCCTTTTCCGAGGAGGAGCTTGACCGCATACCCGAAAAATTCGCCAATTACCGCACAAGATACGAAGCGGGCGACTATATCGGCGCTTACGGCACTACCCTGCTGTTTGCGGTAGTTACTGAGAATTACGCCTTCGGCGCTCAGATAGGCGACGGAAAATGCGTTGTCATCGACGGCGACAGCAACGTTTTTGCGCCTGTTCCCGAAGACCCGCGCTGCTATGAGAACGTAACCACTTCAATGTGTCAGGACGACGCGGCTCTCTCGGCAAGATTCTTCTATCTTCCCAAGGGGCTTATGCCTGCGGCTGTATTCCTTTGCTCGGACGGTGTTGAAAATTCCTACTGGAACGAAGAACAGCTTTTCTGCTTCTTCCGCGGACTTGCTCTGACTATCGTGGAAAACGGTATGGAGGAAGGCATCTCACAGCTTGCGGAATTCCTGCCTTCTATGACCAAAAAGGGCAGCGGCGACGACGTCACCTGCTCGGGTATAATCGATATGACCAAGCTCAGCTCATGCTCCGACGGTATCCGCGAGGATCTTGAGGAGGCCTCTCTTGCAGCTGCCGTTACAGTCGGCGAGGCTCTCGGGGCTGAGGAGATAGAGTACGACGACGAGGAGCTCCAACAGGTCATCTCGGACGTTGTGGCTGAGCCTGCGGAGGGCGATGGAGCGGCAGAAGAAGCTCCCGGGGAGCAATCAGAAATCAGTAAATAGTAAATATTGATTAGTCGGGAACGCCTTATCGGCGTTCCTTTTTTGTTGCTTAGTGAAAAGAAGTGACATATGTCATTCAGAAAAGGATAAATGTCACTGTGATAGTGACAGTTGTCATCTTCACAAGTTCATAGTAACGTGATAGAATAAGACCATGGAAGACACACAGTTTAAAATACGTTCAGGCGCCGAGCGTTTTTTATAAAAACAGTATAAACAATTATATTTTATTGAAAATGGAGGTTGTAATTATGAAAAATGTATTTAAGAAAACTTTATGTTTACTTTCAAGTGCTGTTCTTCTCTGCGGAGCAAGCAGCATGACTGCAAGTGCCAAAAGAATCCCTGCTGACATTCTTGACGGAAGACTGACTGATATCACAGATATAGCTGAACCTGACAAGATAGTTGATATCGGAAATAAAGCGCGTAACTTCGGCTATTATCTTAACGGCTACAATTTTGATATAACACCCTCTGAAACGGCAACGCTCGAAGCAAAGACTGACAGAATTATCGATAAATACACTGATGTGGAATACCAGTGGTACAGAAACAACAAGGCTATCGACGGAGCGACCAAAAAAACTTATTCTGCTTCATCAGCAGGCGAATACTACTGTGAGATAAAGGAGTACTCTATTTTTTCAGCAGCTAAAACAACCACTATAACATCAACATCATTCACTCCAAGAGGAACTTACGTAGCTCCAAAAACAACTACTACGGTATCAACATCATTCACTCCAAGAGGAACTCATGTAACTCCTAAAACAACATCAACAACACACTCGGAATTTCAATTTGCAGGCACAGGAATTGCAAAAGTGACAACATCAAGCGGAGACAGAGTCGCATTGGATTTTGGAGAAATTTATGCTCCGTTGGTAACTACAACCGCTCCGCAATTTAGTATAAGACCGGTCGAAAAATTTACGACGCCTAAAGCAACGGTAAAAGAAGTACAAGAGTTAAGCATTGCGTCACAGTCATCAAAGTATCAATTATTGCAATACAATACCATCCTTTTTGTTAATCCGACAGGCGGTTCGGGAATATACTATTATACATGGAAAAAGGACGGCAAGCAAATAGGAAAATCCCAATATCAGCCTGCACCAAATATAGGAGTTTATATCTGCGAGGTCAGTGATTCAAGAGGCAGAAAAGTTGAAAGTGAACCGATCAGCGTTTATAAAAACAGTGATATGACCATAAACTATGTCAATTATCCGATTTATAATTTTAGTTTTCAGGAATCTGATAAACCCAATGCAACTATAACTATTAAAATCGAAGCATATTCCGGTACAGGAAAGTATTCATACAACTGGCAGAAGTATATTAACGGTCAATGGGTAAACATAGACTATCATTCAGAATCTCTGACGCTCAGAAAAGATGCGATCGCAGATCATGAGAGCCGATATGCCTCAAAGTCGCTTGGCGGAAATCAGTACATAATTCAGCATATGAAATATAATGATTACCGCTGTATAGTAAACAGTTTGAATTATTACGGAGATACATTAGAAACAAAGACAACATCTACCATACAGGTCAATGCCCTCTTAGATCATTATGTTGGTTATTGGTATTGAAATATCTCTTGATTTAAAGGAACTGCAATTGCAGTTCCTTTTTTTTGGGAGCTTTTTCTTTTGTCGAATTATGTCACAATGAATATTTTTTGAAAAGCTATTGACAAATCAGAACAGATGTTCTATAATATAATCACAAGGAATGGAACGTTAGTTCTTAAAGCTATCTTATTCGTGCTTCTTTATTTATTTTTTAAGGGGGCAAATCATGACAGATCTTATCAGAAACTATACTCACAGCCGCATTCTTGTCAAAAAGCGCATTGATGAGCTTCTTGCCTTGCGGAAATCGCTTTTGGAAAGGGGGGAATCTCTCCGCGCTGAACAGCTCGACCTCGACAGGCGCATACGGCTTCTCTATACGGAGCACCTTGAGCTTATGGAGGATATAGCTGCTCTTACCTCATATCAGAGGAGGCGTGAAGAAAGTGTCAAAGCGTAAAGTCTATTCCGACACCTTTACGGGGGAAGCTGACAGGGGCATAAGGGCTTTACTTGGCAGGGGCGAAAGAAACGAGACTGCCCGGAAGCTCCGCAAAGTAATGTTAAATGTTATTAATAATGAGCTCACCCCGAGACAAAAGGAGATAATTATGCTATACTATTTCAGGGACACGGACACTGTCACTATAAGCAGCATGCTGGGAGTTTCTCCGCAGGCAGTTTCGGCAGCTATGTCCCGCGCCCGCATCAAAATGTACAACATACTCAAATACTATATCTGAGGAGGAAACAATGGATACTCCCATATATGACTTTCTGAGGAGCTATGCCGATTCCGGGACGCTCCGCGCTCATATGCCGGGACACAAGGGAAAGTCTCCCGCCGAGGCGCCTGAACTGCTCTATAAATACGATATCACAGAAATAAAAGGCGCTGACAGCCTGTTTGAATCCGACAGTATCATAGCACGGAGCGAGGCTAACGCTTCAAAGCTCTACGGCACTGCCGCCACGGTCTTCTCCGCAGGCGGCTCCACACTCTGCATACAGGCGATGCTCGCTCTTATGAAACAGGAAAAACGCCGTATCATAGCCGTCAGGAACGTACATCGCGCCTTTCTCAACGCAGCCGCCCTGCTTGGGCTCAATGTTCAGTGGCTGCTGCCCGAGTACAGCGGCGGTATCCTGTCAGGACGGATACTGCTGCCCGACGTTGAGGAGACTCTGGCTGCCTCTGAGGCGCCCTCATGCCTTTACGTGACCTCACCCGACTATACGGGAAGACTTGCGGATATTGCCGCACTGGCAGCTCTCTGCAAACGATACGGGGCAAGACTGCTGGTGGACAATGCACACGGGGCTCATCTTGCATTTTTCGCGGAAAACATGCACCCCATAGCCCTCGGAGCCGACCTTTGCTGCGATTCGGCGCATAAAATGCTGCCTGCTCTCACAGGAGCGGCCTTGCTCCACACCTCGCGGAAGGAATATGCACCGGGACTCAAACAGGCTATGAGCCTTTTCGGCTCAACAAGCCCGTCTTATCTGATAATGGCTTCACTGGATCTATGCAACGCCTACCTCGCAGACAGGATAAAAGAGGATATAGCTGCGGCTCTGCCGCGGCTGAATGAACTGCGCAGCAGCCTTTCGGACAGGCTGGTTTTTGCGGAATCCGAGCCATTCCATATCACTGTTAAGGCCGCTGAGAGCGGCTTCTGCGGCACTGAGCTTGCGGAGCTTCTCCGGAGCAGAGGTGTTGAATGCGAATACGCAGACGAGGAGCTTCTTGTGATGCTCATGTCGCCTTTTTCAGCTGCAGAAGACTTCGGGCGGCTTCGCGCCGCGCTTGAAAGCGCGGTATCGGGAGCTTCCCGATACAAGAAACCCGCCAATACCTTTCAGCCGAAGCTCCCGAAGATGGCATGCGCCATCCGCGAAGCCGCCTTTGCGCCTGCCGAGGAGATACCCGTAGAAGAAGCAGAGGGACGCATATGCGCTTCAGTAAAGGTACCCTGCCCGCCTGCGGTTCCAATAGCTGTCAGCGGCGAGGTCATAGACCGTGATTGCATCGGAATATTCCGCGCTTATGGCATAAAAACGGTCCTTGCGGTGAAAAAATAGCGTAAGCTATTGCAATTTACCGGGAGATATGTTAAAATGAGATATATTATTTTTGCGGAGGTACTGCCATGAGCGATATGAACGAAAAGGAACTCGACGAGCTCGAGGAAGAAGAGGAAATAGAAAACTACATCACCCTTACGGACGATGACGGCAACGAAGTCTCGTTTGAGATAATCGGAACTGTTGAATACAAAGAACACCTTTATGCAGTCCTTCTGCCATTCGATGACGAGGACGACGAGGTAGTCATTCTCGAGGTTATCCCCGGTGAAACTCCCGAGGAGGACGACTTTGTATCCGTAAACGATGACGAGCTTCTCGGAAAGGTATTCGAGGAGTTCAAGAAGAACTACGACGGTGAATATGAGTTTGAGTAATTCATGATGCATGATTAAAGGGCGCACAGTGTGCGCCCTTTTTGCCGGTATTTTCGTATTTACTTTATAGTGCCTGCCTTATAGGCTTCAAGAAGCTGACGGAGATCGTTTATCTTGTCAAGTATCTCCTCCCCCTTGTCGGTATCGGAAATATTCGCACGGTGTTCAAGCTTTTCAACAAGGCGGATAGTGGGAGTATTGCCGCTCTCACCTGCCACAAAGGGCTTGTGCTCCGCAAGATTGAGGCTGTGGGAGTCGTATATTAGCGTATATCCCGCGATACCCGTTGTGGACTGATACGCCTTGGAAATACCGCCGTCTATGACGAAAAGCTTTCCCTCTGCCTTTACAGGGCTTTCGCCGTTCTTTATCTTTACGGGAACGTGTCCGTTGATGATATGTCCTTTTTCAGGGTCAAGCCCGAAATGCTCCAGCAGCGCCATACAGACCTCGGCTTTTTCCGAAAAGGTATAGTATGCGTTGTAATTTTCAGTATGCAGGGACTTGTCTGCAAGCAGTCCGCGCTCGAAGAAGGCCATTTTGTCCTTGCCGTAAAGCGGGGAGATAGCTCCGCACCAAAGATACCACATGAAGTCGCTTGCATACTCCTTTTCCTCGCCGCTGCTGAAATAAGCCTGATTTGCAAGCTCGCCCAGCTTGTCGAGGAGAGCCTTTCCCGAGTACTTTTCGCCCCGTATGTTTACGCTTTGCAGCTCCCCGTTCTCGTCCATGGGTATACAGCCGTGGAAAAGAAGATTGTTGTTGCAGGTCTTGTACATAGCTCCCTTTGCATAGATGAAGCGGATATGCCTTTGCAGCTTTTCACTGTGGCGGAAGGAGGCTTTCAGCACCTTCATCAGCTCTTCCTCTCCCTCGGAAAGGGTCAGCGGAGACTTGGGGTCTACTGTTGGGAAACTCCTGTCGAGGAGCTTATGGGTCCTGCCGTTGACAGTGACCGTGCCGTTTAAAAAGTCCGTCCTTCCGAAGAGGTCGCGTTCGGTCATTTCCCACTCGGGATGCTTTGCGATGAGCTGTCCTTCCAGCTTCATCTGTATAACGGCGATAGCCTTGTGCATTTTCGCGGCAAGCCTGAGGTCAACGGGGTCGTAGATATTGTCATCGAGAGCGTTTGGCATATAGAGCCTGCAGTCGTCATTTTCGTAGGTCTCGGCGGCAAATACCGCAAGAGCCCTCAGGTTCAGACCGTAGCCGTCTTCAAGCACATCGAAATTGTTATACCTCATGGCTATGCGGATAACATTTGCTATGAGTGTGGGATTGCCTGCGGCAGCTCCCATCCATGAGATATCATGGTTTCCCCACTGTATATCAACGTCGTGCATTTTCATGAGCTCGTCGAGAATAATATCCGCACGCGGTCCCCTGTCGAAGATATCTCCGATAATGTGGAGCTTGTCGATGCACACTGACTGTATGAGCTTGCACAGGGAGATTATAAAGGTCTCGGCAATGCCTGTGCTGATGATAGCGCTGATTATCTCGTCGTAGTAATAGTCCTTGTTGACGTCCTCTGTGACGTTGAGAAGCTCGTCAAGTATGTAGACCATATCCTCCGGGATACGCTTTCTGATACGGGAGCGTGTATACTTTGCGGAAACGGTCTCGCATACGAGTATGAGCCTGTATATGCTGAGTCTTTTCCACTCGTCTGACATCTCGCCGCTGTTTATAAGGCGGGTTATCTCCTTTTCGGGATAGTATATAAGCTCCGCAAGCTGTTCCCTGTCACGGGCGGAAACGGTCTTGCCGAGAACAAGGTCGGTCTTTATCTTTATCATGCCCGAAGCGCTTCTGAGCATATGCAGAAAGGCTTCGTACTCGCCGTGGATATCGCTGAAAAAGTACTCTGTACCCTTCGGAAGGCTCCTTATGGCAGAAAGATTGATTATCTCGCTGGCTGCGCTTTCTATGGTGGGGTACTCCTTTGCAAGGAGAGAAAGGTATTTATTGTCCATAGCATGCTCCTTTCAGAGTTGTTTCATAAGTTCGTCTATAAGGCTTCGTCTGGCAAGTCCTTCTGAAAAGGCGGTGGCTCCGCCGCAGGCAGTACCCAATTTCAGGGCATAGGTGCAGCTGCCTTCCTCTATGCCTGCAATAAAGCCCGCAAGCATTGAATCTCCCGCACCCACGGAGTTTTTCAGCGTCCCCTTACATGCTCCGCACCTGTGAACGGCTCCGTTCCCGTCAAGGAGAAGAGCTCCCCTGTCTGCCATTGAGACGAGCACGTTCTCTGCTCCCATTTTTTGCAGCTCCGAAGCATATTTTATGATATCGTCACCGGTAACTGTCACGGCTCCGAAAAGTTCCCCAAGCTCATGGTCGTTGGGCTTTATAAGAAAGGGACGGTACTTTAGCACGTTAAGCAGAAGCTTTCCTGTTGCGTCAACGGCTGTCCTTATCCCGCGGCCCGCCAGACGGGCAAGTATCCTTTCATATATGTCAGCAGGCAGGCTTTTCGGTATACTGCCTGCAAGTATAAGCGTATCGCCGCTTCCGATGCTGTCAAGCTTAGCGAAAAGCGCTTCAAGGGCTTCACTGTCTATATCCGGTCCCTGACCGTTTATCTCTGTCTCCTCATCGGCTCTGAGCTTCACGTTTATGCGGGAATTGCCCTTGCTGAGCCTAATGAAATCGGCGTCAACGCCCATAGCCGCTACCCCCTTTTCAATGGCTTCACCCGTAAAGCCTGCCGTGAAGCCGAGAGCCCTGGACCTTACCTCAAGCTCCGCAAGAACGGCGGAAACGTTTATGCCCTTTCCGCCGAAATATATTGACTCTGATTCTGCGCGGTTGACGCTGCCCGTCTTCAGACTGCCGGTACTGATAACGTAATCTATGGCGGGATTGAATGTTACTGTGTATATCATGTCGGAACTTCCTTTACGTTCACAAATTGCCTGTATATCACGTATATTATAACATGAACAGTAAAAAAAATCAATTCACATGCAAATAAAAAGAATCCCCCCGCATTAAAACATTTCACATTGCCGGTACTTTCTCACCAAAATTGACTGTCTCTGTTCCTGACATTTTGTAAACTGTTCCAAAGTTTGAAAATGTTATTGACTTTTTCTTCACTCTGTGATAAAATTCAAAACAACGAAACCGTTGAAGCGGAGATAAAGTTAATTATGCTTCCACAGAGAGCCCGCGTTGCTGAGAGTCGGGTGAAAAACAGATTAGCAAATGGACCGCCGAGGGTGCAGTCAAATGATCGCTGATATGATGTTTGATCAGCGGCGGTCAGAGTATTCTGCAACGTCAGGATGTGCGTTAATCATCAGGGATATGACAGTATCCTGTTAAGCGCACGGCAATGCCGTGAATCAAGGTGGTACCGCGGATAAGATTATTCGTCCTTGACAGATCATTGAGGTCTGTCAAGGACTTTTTTGTTTCCCTGACAGGCTGCGGAGGTGCTTGAAATGAAATTTTTACCGGAATTTGACACAGTCAGAAGCTACGCCGAAAGCGAAAAGTACGACATTCTCCCCGTGAGCTGCGAGATACTGTCGGACATCTGCACTCCCATCGAAGCCATTATGAAGCTCAAAAGCATATCAACTCACTGCTATATGCTTGAATCAGTGGCTGAAAAGGAAAAATGGGGACGCTACACTTTCCTCGGCTATGACCCGAAGCTGCAGATTACGGCAGCAGGCAGAGAGCTGACAATCGGCGACGTTAAAATGACATCTGAGGATCCGTCAGTACAGATAAGACAGATACTTTCAAAATACAGAAGTCCCAAATTCGATTATCTCCCCACATTCACAGGCGGACTTGCAGGATATTTCTCCTATGATTTCCTTGCATACAGCGAAAAAACGCTCCGCACAGATGTGAACGATACCGAAAACTTCAAGGACGTAGACCTCATGCTCTTCGACAAAGTCATAGCTTTCGACAACTACCGTCAGAAGCTCATACTTATTGCGAATATGCGGCTTGAAGAGGGCGAAGCCGGCTACAACAAGGCTAAAATGGAACTCCAGCAGATGGCGGAGCTCCTCAGGAACGGAACTCCCAAGCAGGAGCCTGCGGGACACCTCAAAAGCGAGGTCACAGCCCTGTTCAGCAAGGAGCAGTACTGCGATATGGTCGAAAAGGCAAAGCGCCATATCTACGAGGGCGATATCTTCCAGATAGTCCTTTCAAACCGCCTCAGTGCAGATTTTGAGGGCAGCCTGCTGAACACCTACCGTGTGCTCAGAACTATCAATCCCTCCCCTTACATGTTCTACTTCTCGGGCACCGATGTGGAGATAGCAGGAGCTTCTCCCGAAACTCTCGTAAAGCTTGAAAACGGCGTTCTTCATACCTTCCCCCTTGCAGGCACACGTCCGAGAGGAAAGACTGACGCTGAAGACAAGGCTCTTGAAGCCGACCTCCTTGCCGATGAAAAGGAGCTTGCAGAACATAATATGCTTGTGGACCTCGGCAGGAACGACCTCGGCAGGATAAGCAAATTCGGCACCGTAGAGGTTGAAAAGCTCCACAGCATCGAGCGCTATTCCCACGTTATGCACATCGGCTCCACAGTACGCGGCGAGATAAGAGACGACCGCGACGGACTTGACGCAGTAAGCGCTGTTCTCCCCGCAGGCACTCTCTCGGGAGCACCAAAGCTCCGCGCCTGCCAGCTCATAGCCGAGCTGGAGAACAACAAGCGCGGTATCTACGGCGGCGCCATAGGCTATATCGACTTCACAGGAAATCTCGATACCTGTATCGCAATACGCATAGCCTACAAGAAGAACGGCAAGGTCTTCGTAAGGAGCGGCGCAGGAATAGTTGCCGACTCTGTTCCCGAAAAGGAATACCAGGAGTGCATAAACAAGGCTGCGGCAGTAGTAAACGCCCTTAAGCTTGCAGAGGAGGAAGAAATATGATACTTCTCATAGATAATTACGACAGCTTTTCATACAACCTTTATCAGATGATAGGCGCTATAGAGCCTGATATAAAGGTAATACGCAACGACGAAATGACTGTTGGGCAGATAGAAGAACTCTCTCCCGACAGGATCATCCTCTCCCCCGGTCCCGGACGCCCCGAGGACGCAGGTATAATAATCGAAGCTGCAAAGACAGTATGCCGCAGGATACCCACACTCGGCGTATGTCTCGGACATCAGGCAATATGCGCCGCTTACGGTGCAACAGTCACCTACGCAAAGCAGCTCATGCACGGAAAACAGTCCGTCATAAGCTTTATGAACGACAGTCCGCTTTTCAAGGGTATCAACGAGGGAGCTCCCGTAGCAAGATACCATTCCCTCGCAGCGGACGCAGCTACCATTCCCGACTGCTTCAATGTTACGGCTGTTGCCGATGACGGCGAGATAATGGCTGTACAGCACAAGGAATACCCGATATACGGCGTGCAGTTCCACCCCGAGTCGATAATGACTCCCGACGGACACATAATGCTGCGCAATTTCATAGAAATGTAAGTTAAGGAGTTGTTATTATGATAAAAGAAGCGATAGTAAAGATAGTAAACAAGGAAGACCTCACATACGACGAGGCTTATCAGGTAATATCGGAGATAATGGCAGGAGAGACCACTCCCACTCAGAATGCGGCTTTCCTCTCCGCTCTTTCCACAAAGAGCACCAAGGCTGAGACAATAGACGAGATAACCGGCTGTGCGGCTGCGATGCGCGATGCCGCGGTAAAATTCGAGAACGACATGGATCTTCTCGAAATAGTCGGAACAGGCGGTGACAACGCTCACAGCTTCAATATTTCCACTACCTCTGCATTCATTATAGCTGCTTCGGGTATAAAGGTATCCAAACACGGAAACCGCGCTGCCTCCTCCCTTTCGGGAACCGCAGACTGCCTTGAGGCTCTCGGCGCAAATATAAGCCTTGAACCCGACAAGTGCAGACAGCTCCTTGAAGATACGGGCTTCTGCTTCTTCTTTGCACAGAAGTACCATACCTCAATGAAGTACGTCGGACCTATCCGCAAGGAGCTTGGTTTCCGCACGGTATTCAATATACTCGGACCTCTTACAAATCCCGCATGCCCGAAACATCATCTTCTCGGAGTATATGACAGTATCCTCCTTGAGCCTGTAGCGGAGGTGCTCATGAAGCTTGGCTCAAAGAACGGCATGGTAGTCTTCGGCAAGGACAAGCTTGACGAGATATCGCTGAGCGCTCCCACAGCGGTATGCGAGTACAGGGACGGCTGGATGAAGAACTATGAGATAACTCCCGAACAGTTCGGCTTCGAGCGCTGCACAAAGGAGGACCTCAAGGGCGGCACTCCCGAGGAGAATGCGGCTATAACACACGGTATCCTCGCAGGAGAAATAAAGGGTCACAAGAGAAACGCAGTTCTCCTCAATGCAGGCGCTGCAATATACATCGGCGGCAAGGCTGAGACTATTGCAGAGGGTATCAGAAAGGCGGCAGAGCTCATCGACAATGGCTCCGCACTTGCCGTACTGGATAAATTCGTTGCCGAGTCGCAGAACTGAGGTGCGGCATGACTATTCTCGACCAGCTTGCAGACCACGCCCGTGAGCGTGTTGCGGCAGCTAAAAAAAAGCTCTCCGCAGATGAAGCAAAAAGACTTGCGGCGGAGCTTCCAAAGGGCAGCTTTGAGTTTGAAAAGGCTCTTAGGAAAGAGGATATCGCCTTTATCTGCGAGTGCAAGAAGGCTTCCCCCTCAAAGGGCATTATCGCCGAGGATTTCCCCTATCTTCAGATAGCCAGTGAATACGAAGCCGCAGGCGCGGACTGCATATCCGTCCTCACGGAGCCGAAATGGTTCCTCGGCAGCGACGAATACCTTCGCGAGATAGCCTCAGATGTAAGAATCCCCTGTATACGCAAGGACTTCACTGTTGACGAATACATGATATACGAAGCAAAGCTTCTCGGAGCAAAGGCAGTGCTGCTGATATGCTCCATACTCTCTCAGCAGCAGATAAGCGAATACATCGGCATATGCGACGAGCTTGGTCTTTCAGCTCTCGTTGAAGCTCACGATGAAAATGAGCTCCGCACGGCTGTCGCAGCAGGAGCACGTGTCATAGGCGTCAACAACCGCAATCTCAGGGACTTTTCCGTAGATACGGGCAACAGCCGCAGGCTCCGTGAGCTCGCTCCCGCGAATGTCAGCTTTGTCTCCGAGAGCGGAGTACAGACTGCGGAGGATATAAGGCTTCTCCGCGAATCAGGTGTGAATGCAGTGCTTATCGGTGAAACTCTTATGAGAGCCGCCGATAAAAAGGCAAAGCTCGCCGAATTGAAGGGTGAACAGCCATGACAAAAATAAAGATGTGCGGAATGATGCGGCCAAAGGACGTTATAAATGCCTGTGAGCTTGGCATGGACTATATCGGGTTCATACTGAGTGAGGGCTTTCGGCGCACGGTCGTTCTCGGTACCTTCTGTGAGCTGGAAAGCTATGCTCACGGCTATGATGTGCAGAAGGTCGGGGTGTTCGTGAATGAGCCGATAGACAATATCTGCGGATATTACGCCGAAATGCTTGATATGATACAGCTCCACGGAAATGAAAATGACAGATACATTGCCGAGCTCAGGCACCGCACTGGAAAGCCTGTGATAAAGGCATTCAAAATACACTCGGCAGAGGATGTCACAGCGGCAGAGAAAAGTACTGCGGACTATATCCTGCTTGATTCTGGCACTGGTACGGGAAAGACCTTTGACTGGTCGCTTATCAGCGGCATTAAGCGGAAATTCTTCCTTGCAGGCGGTCTAACGGCGGAAAATGTCGGCGAAGCCATAAAAAAACTTGCCCCATATGCTGTGGACGCAAGCTCGTGCCTCGAAACAGACGGCTTCAAGGACTTTGAAAAGATGAAAGCCTTTGCGGAGGCAGTAAGACAGGCAGGGTGATATATTGGACTTTCTTGAGACCTACTACAATACATTCAGCGAGGAGGAAAGGCTGCTTTCGCAGCACGGTCAGGTGGAATATCTCACCACCATGAAATACATTCACGAATACCTCCCCGAGACGAATAATGCAAGGATACTGGAAATCGGAGCAGGCACGGGACGGTACAGCATCCCTCTTGCACAGGAGGGACACATAGTCACGGCTCTGGAGCTGATAGGTCACAATCTTGACGTTCTTAAAAGCAAGCTCACAGGCAGCGAGTCCCTTGAAGCATTACAGGGAAACGCACTTGACCTGTCGCGCTTCGGCGATAACACCTTTGATATGACCCTTGTCCTCGGTCCCATGTACCACCTGTACACAAAGGAGGACAAGATAAAGGCTCTGTCGGAAGCGGTGCGCGTTACGAAGCGGGGCGGCTGTCTGCTGGTCGCCTACTGTATGAACGAGCCTGTGATAATACGCTATGTATTCGGCAAGGACAATCTGCAAAGCTCCCTCGCCATGATAACTGACGAGTGGCACTGCAAAAGCGGGCCAAAGGAGCTTTTCGAGCTGGTCCGCACAGAGGATATAGCAGAGCTTGACAGTCATGTCAATGCAGTGCGTATAAAGCTTGTAGCAGCAGACGGAGCTGCAAACTATATGCGCGATAAGATAGATGAAATGGACAGTCATACATTTGAAAAATTTATGGAGTACCACCTTTCCACATGCGAGAGGCCCGATCTGACAGGAGCCTCCGACCATACACTGGATATACTCCGCAAGCTGTAAAAAGTAAAGAAAGGAAAGATATTATGTCACAGTCAAAAGGACGTTTCGGCGTACACGGCGGTCAGTACATTCCCGAAACACTTATGAATGCAGTTATAGAGCTTGAAAAGGCTTACGAGCATTATAAAAACGACCACAAATTCAACCGTGAGCTCACAGAGCTCCTCAATAATTACGCAGGCAGACCCTCACTGCTCTACCATGCTGACAAACTCACACGTGAGCTGGGCGGTGCTAAGATATACCTCAAGCGCGAGGACCTCAACCACACAGGCTCCCACAAGATAAACAACGTTCTCGGACAAGCTCTCCTTGCAAAGAAAATGGGCAAGACCCGTCTTATCGCCGAAACAGGCGCAGGTCAGCACGGAGTTGCAACAGCTACCGCTGCTGCTCTCCTTGATATGGAATGTGTTGTATTCATGGGCGAGGAGGATACAAAGCGTCAGGCTCTCAACGTTTACCGCATGAGACTTCTCGGCGCTGACGTTATCCCTGTCAAGAGCGGCACAGCTACCCTTAAGGACGCTGTATCAGAGGCTATGCGCGAGTGGACCTCACGTATCGACGATACCCACTACTGTCTCGGCTCCGTAATGGGTCCCCACCCATTTCCCACTATAGTACGCGATTTTCAGGCTGTTATCTCCCGCGAGGCAAGAGCCCAGATACTTGAAGCAGAGGGCAGACTTCCCGACGCTGTCATCGCCTGTGTGGGAGGCGGCTCAAACGCTATAGGCAGCTTCTACCATTTCATTCCCGACGAGGGAGTACGCCTTATCGGCTGTGAAGCCGCAGGCAGAGGCATCGATACATTTGAGACGGCTGCAACTGTAAATACAGGAAGAATTGGTATATTCCACGGCATGAAGTCCTATTTCTGCCAGGACAAGTACGGTCAGATAGCTCCGGTTTACTCTATTTCAGCAGGTCTTGACTACCCCGGCGTAGGTCCCGAGCATGCACATCTCCACGATATCGGCAGGGCTGAATACGTGCCCGTTACCGATGACGAAGCTGTAAACGCTTTCGAGTACCTCTCACGCACTGAAGGCATAATCCCGGCTATCGAGTCGGCTCACGCCATTGCTTACGCTATGAAGCTGGCACCCACAATGGACAAGGACAAAATAATCATCGTTACGGTATCGGGACGCGGCGACAAGGACTGCGCTGCTATAGCCCGCTACAGAGGGGAGGATATCCATGAGTAATATCAGATCAGCTTTTGCAGACGGAAAGGCTTTCATACCGTTCATAACCTGCGGCGACCCTGACCTTGAGACCACCGCAAAGGCAGTACGCGCCGCTGCCGGAAACGGCGCCGACCTTATAGAACTGGGCATACCATTCTCCGACCCCACAGCAGAGGGACCCGTTATACAGGGAGCAAACATCCGCGCACTTGCAGGCGGCGTTACCACAGACAAGATATTCGAGCTTGTAAAGGAGCTCCGCAAAGACGTAAAGATACCCTTTGTATTCATGACCTACGCAAATGTAGTATACTCCTACGATGCAGAGCGCTTCATGGCACGCTGCTGTGAATCCGGAGTTGACGGCATCATACTCCCCGACCTCCCCTTCGAGGAAAAAGACGAGTTCTCCGCCGTTGCAAGACAGTACGGCATTGACCTCATTTCACTGATAGCCCCCACCTCAGAGGACAGGATAGCAATGATAGCAAAGGAAGCCGAGGGCTTCATATACGTTGTGTCAAGTCTCGGAGTTACAGGTGAGAGAAGCAGTATCACCACCAATATAGGCAATATTGTCGGTATGATACGTAAAAACACCGATATTCCATGCGCAGTGGGCTTCGGCATATCAAAGCCCGAACAGGCAAAGGCTATGGCAGCTCTTTCCGACGGAGCTATCGTAGGCTCGGCTATAATAAAGCTGCTTGAAAAATACGGCAAGGACGCACCGCAGTATATCGGAGAGTACGTCAGAGAAATGAAAAACGCGGTATCAGCCGCAGAATAAAAGCTAACAGGGCATCCCGCAGGAACGGGAATGCCCTGTATTTTTTGTTTACCGAAGCCTTATCAGTTTCCAAAGACCTTCTTAGCGATATCAACTGTCTCCTTTGCGTCGTTTGCGTAGAAATCCGCACCTATCTTCTCAGCGTAATCCGCAGTCAGCACAGCTCCGCCCACTACGGTCTGACACCACGGACAGCGCTCGCGCAGCAGCTTTATGGTACCCTCCATAGACGGAAGAGTTGTAGTCATAAGCGCCGAAAGCCCCACAAGCGGAGCGTGATACTGCTCTGTCGCCTCAACTACAGCCTCATACGGCACATCCTTGCCGAGGTCGATGACCTGAAAACCGTAGTTTTCAAGGAGCACCTTTACGATGTTCTTACCTATATCGTGGATATCGCCCTTTACCGTCGCCAGAACTATAGTTCCGCGGTTGACGGTCTCGGTGCTGTTTTCAGCCAGGTACGCCTTTATAGCCTCAAAAGCTCCCTGTGCGGCAGAAGCCGCCGATATCAGCTGCGGCAGGAATATCTTTCCCTTTTCAAAGTCGCCGCCTGCTTTGTCAAGGGCGGGTATCAGCTGCTCGTTTACAAGCTTCATGGGTTCTGTTGTCTGCAGCAACGCCTTTGTGAGCGAAGCCGCTTCGTTTTTCAGGCCTGCGGTTATAGCAGCTTCAAGTGTCATACTTCCTGCTTCGGCAGGCTTTGGTGCAGGAGCAGCCGCCTGCGGCTCTCCGCCGTAGTGGGCGATGAAGTCCACCGCGTTCTTATCTATATTTGCAAGGAGCTTGTACGTGCGCACACAGCTCACCATGCTCTCGGTATTGGGGTTTATAATTGGCAGATCAAGTCCTGCGTAGAGAGCCATTGTCAGGAAATTCCTCGTGACGAGCTCGCGGTTAGGCAGTCCGAATGAAATATTCGATACACCCAGTACCGTGTGGAGCCCAAGCTCATTCCTTACTCGCGAAACGGCATGAAGAGTTTCCATAACTCCCGCCTGCTCGGCAGAAGCCGTAAGGGTAAGGCAGTCGATGTATACGTCCTCGCGGCGTATGCCCAGTGACAGAGCGCGGTCCAGTATCTTTTTCGCAAGCTCAAATCGTCCGTCGGCTGTCTTGGGTATACCGTTCTTGTCAAGAGTAAGGCCAACTACAGAGGCGCCATACTTTCTGACCAGCGGCAGCACCGTCTGCAAGGAATCCTCCTCGGCGTTGACGGAATTGACGATAGGCTTTCCGCAGTAAATGCGCAGTCCCGCTTCAAGAGCGTCGGGCTTTGTTGTATCGAGCTGCAGAGGCGTATCCGTAATGCTCTGTATAGCCTTTACGGCAGTCTGCATCATTTCCTTTTCATCTATCTCCGGAAGTCCAACGTTAACGTCAAGTATATCCGCGCCTGCGTCTATCTGCTGTATCGCCTGACTGAGGATATAGTCCGTATCGTGCTCTACAAGAGCCTGCTTGAAGCGTTTTTTGCCCGTAGGGTTTATCCTTTCGCCTATTATCCTCGGCTCACATATAACAACTGTCTTGTTTGCGGTACATACCGCAGAAGGTATACTTACGGTACGCTCAACAGGCTCTGACTTTTTCAGCAGCTCCGCAAGGGCTCTGATATGATCGGGAGTAGTACCGCAGCAGCCGCCGAAAATGACAGCTCCCATATCGATAAAGGGCTTCGTACACTCCGCAAAGCGCTCAGGCGGGAAATTGTATTCATTTGTAAGCGGGTCGGGAAGACCTGCATTTGGCTTTACTATGATCGGCAGCGAGGTCCACTCGCTGAATGTCTTTACTATGGGGATAAGCTCCTCAGGTCCGAGAGAGCAGTTCACGCCGATAGCGTCGATACCCAGTCCCTCAAGTGTAAGTGCCGCAGCCGGCACCTCACAGCCCGTAAATGTTCTTCCGTTAGCTTCAAAGCTCATGGTAACGAATATGGGCTTGTTTCCGTGCTCCTTTGCTGCAAGTACGCCTGCGCGCACCTCCTGCAGGTCGCTCATGGTCTCAAAGATGTAGAAATCCACATCGTCCCCTGCCGCTTCGACCTGCTCCCTGTATATATCGTAAGCCTCTTCAAACTTAAGAGTGCCCGTAGGCTCCAGCATCTGACCGATAGGACCGATATCCAGCGCCACATATTTTGCACCCGAGGCTCTTGCATTCTTTATGGCAGACTTTATAAGCTCCTCTGCGGAATGTCCCGTTCTTGCCATTTTAAGGCGGTTGCAGCCGAAGGTATTGGTGTATACCGCGTCAGCGCCTGCCTCAACGTAAGCCCTGTGTATAGCGGTTATCTTCCCGGGGTGCTCAAGGTTCCACAGCTCGGGTATACCTCCCGGCTGCAAGCCCTGTGCCTGCAGCATAGTTCCCATACCTCCGTCAAGTATAAGAAACGATGACAGATCAATATTCATGAACAGTGTTCTCCTTTCACCCGATATGGGCAGCTTGCGGAAAGATTGCAGACAGCACAGCCCTTCTTTCCTTTTGGAACAGGTCTGTCCGACAGACCGATTATAGCCGTAACAGTTTTTGTCGGTATGAGCAGACTGCTCTCGCTGAGCGTCACACCGAGGCGTTTTGCGGCATTGAGCAGCTGAAGCAAAGGCTCCTGCACCGTTAAGGGCAGATCACCGTATCCGGGGCTGAAGCGCCATGTGGGGAACATATCCGGAAACTGCGAAAGCATTTCCCTCTCGGCAGTATCACAGAGCTGCTCCACAAGAGCATTTGCAATGGCGTCAGTCATAAGTCCCGAAAGAACATCGAGGGCGCTTGCCTGACGTATGGCAAGGTCGGCTCCCGCAGAGAGGGTAGCGCAGAAGATGACCGCCTGCTTACAGCCCTGCAAATGAGCAGCTATATCCTTTCCTTCAAGAAACACCTCGCCGCAGGATACTCCCTTTTCCGTCACACTTACGGGCAGTACCCTGTACAGATACTTAGGCGACACGGCTTTAAGGAGCTTTCTCTCGCACTCGTCCGCAAGCTTCTGCATATGAATATCGTTTTCGTCATACCGCATCCCCATATAGCGGAAGACCTCGCGGCGGTCGGCAGGACTAAGCTCCGTCATCTTCCTAAGATACCCGAAACAGCGTCCGTTATACGCTTTGCAACGTCGGGATTGTTCATTGTATAAAGATGTATGCCGTCAACACCGTTTGCAGCAAGATCCACTATCTGATCCACCGCATAGGCGATGCCTGCGTCGCGCATAGCCTCCGGACTGTGTCCGAAGCGCTGCATCATAGCCGTGAATTTTCTTGGCAGACTTGCTCCGCAGAGACTGACCATGCGCTGTATCTGAGCCGCATTCACCACAGGCATGATACCTGCCTCTATCGGCACATGTATACCTGCGATATCGCACTTTTCAAGGAAATCATAGAAGCAGCCGTTCTCGAAAAACAGCTGGGATATAAGGTGCGAAACGCCCATATCCACCTTTTCCCTGAGATGCCTGATATCCTCGGCAGCATTGCGGGCTTCGGGGTGCACTTCGGGGTAGCAGGCTCCGAACTGAGTAAAATCACCGTTCCTGCGTATAAAGTCCACAAGCTCGGAGGCATAGTGAAAATCGTCCTTTTCGGGGCGCTCGGGGCTCTTATCGCCGCGGAGGGCAAGGATATCCTTTATTCCCTCTCTTCCGAACATCTCCAGCACATGGGATATCTCCTCCTTTGTATAGGAAATACAGGGAAGATGAGCCACAGGACGCATTCCGAACTCATTTTTTAGTCTTGCAGCGAGCTCACATGTGAGCTGACCTCCGCTGGTACCGCCGCCTGCACCGTAGGTAACGCTGATAAAATCGGGCTTCAGTGCGGCAAGCTCCGCAAAGCAGTCGGAAACGGCTTCAACGGGGGCATTCTTTTTAGGGGGGAAGACCTCAAAACTGTATATCATTTAACATTATTCCTTCCTACTTATTTATGTACTTAATTATAACATAAGCCCGAAAGGATTACAATAGTATCTGCCGAATTCGGGAGATTTTTCGGGAGAGATAAACATATCTGCCATGTTCCGATGACATTGCTCAGGGAAAGTATTGATTCTAATCTCCGCCACTATTGTAAAAAGCTTTTCTCAATTCGAGAAAATCTATTGACAAGCAGCATAAAAAGTAATATAATAATTAATAGTTGCAACGTTGATTAACTAATATTAGTGATATTGGATATGGTATTAAAACATTTATTTCGCAATGTTTATGCCGAATTTGAACTTATAATTATTGGAGGAAAAATGAAATGAAAAACTTAAAGAAAGTCATTGCAGGAGTTATGGCATCAGCTTTATGCTTCAGCATAGCCCCCTTATCCGCAACACATCTTTACGCATCAGCCAAATCATCGACCAGCGGAACAGCTGAAGCTCTGAACATCAATGATTCTGTAATCAGTCTGAGCTCTCAGGTGTGCCCTGATAAAGTAAGTGCAACCTATAAAATGCAGGAGGCAGCCTTAACCCAGTCCGAGAAAAGCTACGGCCTTAAGAAAAAATACGTTTCTCTCGGAAACAGCGATGGCTGGCTCGGAGCTTCTCCTTTAAGCAAAGAAAAAGTATCCTTCACCATAACTGTTGTAAATAATGAATATACAAATACTTCTGAAAAAATCCGCGATTTATTAAAACTGGATATTCATCTTCTCAACAAAACAGAAGACCGTCAGGAAGGAAGTCCTATAAATTACAGATATGACGGCAAACAAGGAAATAACTATTATTATAGTATAACAAAAGGCGGTTCATATTCTAATGGTACTGTTGATTACGAAATAGAACTTCCATATACTACTTGCGGAGACCAAAAGAGATTTGAACTCTTATTCTGGGGAGATGTCTCATACCTAAAAAAAGTATCTTCCTACGCATATATGGTAGGTAATGCTTCAGGTTATTACAAAATGAGCGCCAAATATAAAGAAGTGAAAATCAATCTTCTCATCAAGCCAAATACCAATCTTTGCAATTCAATTTCAGCGTCAATGTCCTGTTACTATGCATGGCTCAGGAATCTTTGCAGATATGCATACAGTCTTTATGATATTACCGGCATCAAACCTGAACAGTTATACATCTCAATAGGCGATGAAGAGGCAGTAGTACCAAATGCCGATCACTACAGAATTTCCAATGATCAGAACAGTGTACTTGTATCTTTTGGGCCTTGTGATTACCCTATGATCGAAGATACTATCAGGGATAACAAGATGGACTGGTCTGTAATGCATGAGATATCACATGCTTTCTCATATAAAGGCAACAGAGATGTAAACGGCTCAACTGTGACATTTGCAGAAGCTTATAATTACAGCCTTGATGACTCTCACACAAATGCACGCGGCGCAACGGCTATGCAGAATTGTCAGCAGCTTCAGAACATCGGCATAAAGATCGATTTCAAACAAGATCTGGGCACATATAAAAATGCTTTATCCAACGCATATGCATTCAAGAAGACACAAAAAGGCTGTGAAGGTGAATTACCGATCTATTCCGTAATAGATGTTATCGGCAAATACGCCAACACAGACGGAGGAAACGGCTGGATCAACCTTGAAAAGTATTTCAGCAATTATTTTAATGACGCTTCATCAATGCCGGTATATGCGGTTAATACAGCCATCGATTATATGCAGTCGAACAGCCCTTACAGCTATACTATCGACCCGCAGAACAACACTTTCGTATATATGCTCAATACAGGAGAGGCATATCGTTTCATAAACAGTCTGTATTACCTTTGCTCAAACACAAAAGACTACGGAAAGAACAGATTCTGGGATTTCCTGAACAATTTTGTTACACCTGATGTGTTTAAAACATATTCCGCTATAGTGAACTCAAATTATGAGATCTGGGAGGCAAATAAGAATAATATCCGCGGTGACGTTAATAATGACGGATATGTTAATGAAAACGATTACACGTTATTAAGGAATGTAATTAACGGCAACAGCTCTATAAAACCTTTAGGCTATTTAAACGCTGACTGCTATGGAGACTATACAAGTACAAGGTATATCAGAATGAACAATAATGATCTGGTTTCAACATACAGAGACGGATTCATTAACGATCTGGATCTGAAATCATTGAGATACTTCCTTAATTATGGAAGCTGGCCAGCAAATGGCACCTTAAGATAATAGTTGCCGTAACAGAATCTGCAAATATCGAACAATAAAAAATGATCCGCCTGAAATATTATGATCAGGCGGATTTTTTCTTTGAAATATGTGTTACGGTACAGATATTGCTTCATGCGCGAAAAAATCCGCGTCCCAGCTTTACTGAGACGCGGACCTGCCTGCGGGGGTCACCCGCTGAGAGCTGATGATCGGACTTGAACCGACGACCTACGCCTTACCAATGAAAATTAAAGCTTTTAACAGATTTTTGTAACTTCTTGTATTTGGCTATATATAGCGGTATTCAAGCAATTGTCAATAAATGGCTTTTAGTAGATTTTGACCTGTTTTTACATCAATAAGGACAGAATAAGGACACTTTTTTCACCTGCTTTTAACGCTAAATAGGCAAATCTAAAAATAATAAGGACAGATTTATAATAAAAGAGGCTTTCCAATAACGGAGAGCCTCTTTGTATTATCCGATATGCTGATTCTTGTTTTCTTCTGTCTGTTCGTCTGAGTTCTTTTTGTGTGTTATAAACATTCCTTGTAAAATATTAGCTGCCTGTTCGTCTGCCTCTTGAACTACATGAAGATACTTTTGCGTAGTTGATATATCAGCGTGACCGAGCCTGCTTTGTACTGCTTTAATATCCAAGCCGCCGAATAATAGAAACGTTGCGGAGCTATGACGGAGACTATGAAACTTTTTATGTGGTAGATCATGCTTTTTAAGAAATTTATTGAATTGTGAGCCTGCCGTGTGAGGGTGCATAACAGAACCGTCAATTTGAGTAAATAGCCAGTTATCACCGTTCCAAGCAGTACCAAGTGTAAATTGTTCGCGGCGTTTCTCTACTTGTAAGAGTTTCACAAGGTCAATAACTTCTTTTGGTAGTTTAATTGTTCGTGTTTCGTAGTCTTTCGGCGGTTTAATTGCTATCGGCTGATTTTTAAGCTTGTATATAGATCGTTCAACGGTCATTTGGCAGTTATCGTAATCGAAATCTGAGAACTTCAAGCCAGTTATTTCACCTGCACGGCAGCCGCTGCAAACTGCAATCCAAATAAGCGTTTTAAACTGTAAGCTTTCATCGTCAAGACAAGATAACATTGTTTCCATTTCCTGTTTTGTGAATATCTCAATTTTAGGCGTAGGAACTTTTGGAAGTGTGAGCCTTTTTGAATCGGCAGGATTATCATATATAATGTCAAGTTTAACCGCTGTTGCAAGTATACTTTGAAGAATAGTTAAACGGCGGCGAATTGTTGCAGGTGCTAATCTATTATTGCCGTCGCCGTCAATTTCCCCTGTTCGTCTGCGTTTGGGTACATTTTGAAGTTGATTGACAAATTCTTGAATGTGAGTAGGTCTAAGCTCTGAAAGCTTAAAATGACCTAAAGCAGGTAAAATAAAATCATTGATTGATCGTTCATATTCTGCGTGGATTCGTGGAGACAATGAACCCTTTTTAACTTCAAGATACATCGGTATAAAGTCGCATAACTTCAAGCCTCTTTGTGAACCTGCAAGCCCGTTTTTTACTTGTTCTTCAAATTCAACAGCGGCAGTCTGAGCGGCTTTTATAGCTTGCTTTTCGGTCATACCGTGAGGAACTTTCCAAGTCATAGTTTTTCGGCGTTGTTTGCCGTCAATGCCGTATCCGTCACCTACACGGATTCTAAACGATATAAGCTTTCCGTCTGCGTTACGATTTTCTTTTATATCAGCCATATTAAAGCCCCCTATTCAATATATCCGTTCAATTTCAAATCATCGATTATATTATTATATAACACATTCTTTTCGCGTTCATCGTACAGGAAAAGAAGCTTAACAAATTCTTTATTTGCCTTTCCTGTTATACTATCACACTTATCAATCAATGAAACAAGCTCTTTTGCTGTTTCATCATTTCTCATATCAGCAATATTATTAAGATATGGAATACCTTTAGCAATAAACAAATTACTTGCTTTCTGTAATTCATCAAATAAGTATGTGATATGGTTCATCTTTGCAGTTGAAATAAGATCGTCAAGTATTTTAAAGTTATCTTCATTCCAATTTGATAATCTTTCAACAGAATTTTGTGAAAGCCCAGTTACCTTGATAGCCATTTTAATATTTTTATTCGTTGTTGGAGCTTCTGCAAGTCCGAGAAGCCAATCAACCGATACATTATAGTATTTTGCCAAATATAGGAAAGCTTGATATCCGAAATCTTTAGGTTTATCATTTTCAATCTCATTATACTTTGATTTTGTGATTATATAGCCAAATTTGTTTTCGAGTTCGTGACAAAGTCTTTCACTTGTTAACTTTGCTTTCTTTCTAAGGTCTAAGAGTTTTTCACCTGTTGTAAGTTTTGTATCTGACATTATAATACGCCTCTTTCCATAATAACAGAAATTAAAACTATATTTCCGTTGATATTCTGTTTTGAGAATAAACTGTTTAATTTACAATAATGTGATATAATCCATTTTAGAGAACATCATCATCACAATTCCATTATAACAAACAGATGATGATTTGTCAATACCTAAAATGAAAGGAGGCGATACAATGGCAAATCAAGATATAAGAAGTTACGCAAAGCAGAAAGGTGTTAAGCTTTGGCAGGTTGCAAACGTAAAAGGCATATCAGAACCAACAATGACACGCTTACTACGACAGGAACTTTCTGAAAGTGACAAAGCAGAGATCAAACGTATTATTGATGAATTATCAGAAAGGAAATAAAAAAACGCCCTGCCGCCGAAGCGGTAAGACGTTAAGCACATATCCTATTCACCACAAATATTATATCTGCCTGCTCCAATTATAACATAGTTTGCGGAGCAGGTCAAGAAAGCGAGGTTATTAAAATTGAATGATTATAACATAACATACAGTGAAAACATACCTGATATGCGCGGAGTAAAAGAAACTGCTGCACATTTCGGAATTGCTGTACATCATGCGCGGCAGCTTGCATTAACAGGAAAAGTCGCCGCTGTTCGTGCAGGCAATAAAATCCTGATAAATCAGCAATCCGTTGCTGAATACTTCAATAATGCAACACTAACCGAAAAAACTGAATTTACTGACAGTGCTATCAAGCCAATACCTGCCAAAATAAGAGGGATTAATATATGAAGAATAAAAATATACTTGATTATATCCCAAAAGGCAAAAAGAACGCTATATCAAACCGTGAATTGCAAACATTATTAAACCTTGATAGACGTGATATACAAAGATTTATCCGAGCTGCAAGGCTGAAAGGCGTTATTATTTGCGGATTTGGCGGCAGAAACGGCGGCTATTTTATTCCCGAAACGCTTGAAGAAATAGTTGACTATGTAAGAACGGCGAAAAAGGTTATTAATAGTATAATTGAAGCTTTATTACCTGCCGAGGCGTATTTGAAGAAGCATAGAAAATGAATGTATTCGATGAATTAAAGAACCGTGTTGATATGCTTTCTATTGCGGCAGAATACGGCTTTAGCCCTAACAGGCATAATTATATATGCTGTCCGTTCCATAGCGAAAAAACGCCGTCTATGCGTTTGTACAGTCAAAGCTTTTATTGCTTTGGCTGTCACATCGGCGGAGATGTTATAACCTTTGTGTCGAAGCTGTTTGACCTGACGGCGATTGAAGCGGCAAAGAAGCTTAACACGGATTTTGCATTAAGTCTTGACATTTGTCAAGGTGCTGAGATCAAACCGAAAGAAAAGATTGTTTCTAAATCTCAAATTTATAGTTATTTCGATGATTGGCAGAAATGGGCTTTTCGTGTATTGAATGATTATTACAAGCTATTATTGCTATGGTATGAAGATTTTGCACCGAAAGCAACCGATGATATACCATATCCATTATGGGTGAAAGCCTGCCGAGAACTTCCGCTGATAGATCATTACTGTATGATACTAATACAAGGCAGCGATGAAACACGGAAAAGATTTTTTATAGATCATCGAAAGGAGGTTGAACAAATTGCCGATGAATACAGAAAATATATCGGAGATTGAAAAAGAGCTTTCAAAAGAAATAACAGCAGAAATAATAAAAAACGAATGGGAACAGCCCGAACCGTTTGAAAAAGAGGTACAATATCAGGCTTTCCCTGTTGCTAACTTGCCGAAAGTGCTTTCTGATTACTTGAAAGCTGTATGTGACTTTGTACAAGTTGATAGCTCTATGGTAGCATTGCCGATGTTATCAGTATTATCATTATGCTTGCAAGGCAAAGCAGTTGTTTCATACCCTGCAAATGCTCATACTGAAAGCATAAACATTTATACACTGACAATAGCACAGCCAGGTGAAAGAAAATCAGGCGTATACAAAGCACTTATAAAGCCAATTGAAGAATACCAACAGCAGTATAATATGTTACATCACAAAGAAATTGAAAGATACAAAAGTAAACGGAAATTTCTTGAACATCAAAAGCAAGCTGCAATGAATAAAACAAGTTTTGAACGTGTAGAACAGCTTACAGATGAACTATGTGAGCTTAAACCTGTTCACGAAATGCGGCTTATCTGTTCCGATACAACACCCGAAGCATTGGCGGCTGAAATGGATAAACAAAACGGCTGTATGGCTGTTATGGACGATGAGGGCAGCGTATTTGATGTTATATCAGGGCTTTACAATAACGGTCAAGGCAATATAAACTTATTCTTAAAAGCTTATGACGGTTCATCTCATACAATATTTAGGCGTAATTATGATACTATAACGCTTAATGCTCCATATCTTACAATTGGGATAATGACACAACCACAACAGCTATTAAGAACTATGAACAATCCGCAATTTATGGGGCGTGGATTAATGCAGAGATTTTTATTTGCATTTCCTATTGGAAAAGCAGGCAATCAGAACTTTACAAGTAATGATATTCCACCTAACATTCAAAAGGCTTATGATGAACTTATAACAAGCCTGCTCCGAATACCTAAAGCCGATAAACCTGTTAAGCTTACTCACAACAAAGAGAGTTATAATATTTTGAACGGTTATTATGATTTACTACAAAGCAAAATGAGAAGCGGCGGCATATTTGAAAACAATACTTTGAAAGAATATGCGTCAAAGCATTTCGGAAAGGTTTTGAAAATAGCAGGGTTATTACATCTTTGTGAGCATACAGCCGATGAACCTATAAACGGTAAAACAGCTATGAACGCCGTACAAATTGGATTATGGGCTGAGAATATGGCTTTAAAAGCATTTGACGGCGGAGCAGGTTATGATGAAACAACAAAGAACGCTAAGTATATTTTACGTAGAATTAAAGAACTTAATATTGAAGAAATAACTCTACGTGAACTAAAGCGCAATTGCAAAGGTGTACATGATAAAGAAGCGTTTAATGAAACAATTGCTTTACTTGAAGATATGAATTATCTGAAATGCGAAAAGATCAGAAATGCAAGCGGTCAACCGTCTACACTATGTTATATTAATCCACTTGCTTAATATTGTCACTTTTGTCACCCGTCACCTGTCACTTTAACAAGAAACACTTTTTCATTATAAATAATATTCATTGCAAAGGTGACAGTGACAATAGTGACATTAGTGACACTTTAGTATAAAAGAATAATAACAGAAAGGGTTGATTATATGGCAAATCAAAGCAATCTGAAACCGAAAGCACATCAATTAACCGTCGATGAAGCGAGAAAAGGCGGTAAAAAATCGGGAGCTGTCCGAGGCTTTAAAGCAGCTCTTAAACGTCACATAACAGAAAATCCAAATGATGTTATGGAGATCATTGACAACCTGTTTGAAGCTGCCAAAGGCGGCGATATAAAAGCACTACAAATTATCATTGAACTAAGCGGCGAAAGTATAAAGGATAAAGAGCTTGCTATACATAAACAAGAAGTCAAAGTCAAAGAAAAACATTATGAAAATACTGATTTTTAATTGATATGAGGCAGTACGTGCCCCCATACAATAAAATGAACCCTTTTCATTGAAGAGTGGAGAGAAGTTCCTAATTTTAGCAGAAAGTGAAAGTAAATTCCAAAAATTCAGAAAAAAGCCTTTATAATTAAATAGGAGTTGATAAAAGATGAATATATCAGAAGAAAGAGCCGCAAAGCTAAGAAAGCTTGCAACCGACGTGAAAACAGCTCAATTAATTGAAGAAATGATAACGCTTGAAAGTCAGCTTGATATACTGAAACAGAAAGATTTTTACAGAGAAAATCCAAGCAACAAAGCAAGAATCAAGGTATTACCTGCATTTTATGCGTATAACAAAATTTTATCACAGTACAAAGAAGTAATCAAACTAATTTTAGCAGCAACAGGCAATAGTGAAACATCACCGTTAAGAGAGTATTTGAGATCATTGAAAGAAAGGCAGTAACAATAGTTGTTATTGAAAAAACGGAATTTTCTGACCCACTAAATTTAACGGGCAATAATGCACAAAGGTACGTTAAACAGGCAAAAAGCAGATTGAACACCGTTTAAATATAACTAAGTTTAGTGAAAAGCGTTTAAATCTAACTGAATTTAACCGATTTTATGCGGTTTATCAAGTATGCAATACAGGAACTTTATTGATAATAGCAATAGACGTGAACGGTCAAACACTGTATAATTAACATTGGAGCAGGTGAAAATGTTTCAATTATTATTCAGATAAGGAACTGATATTAAATGAAAAAGAAACCAAAGTACATTATTAACGTGTATGCAGAAACCAAAGTTAAACCACATACTAAGATAACAACAAAAATTACAAAGGACAATGTTTTTATTTTATGTTCTGAGTGCGGCAAAAAACATCATATTAACTTAATCGAAATACTTGAATTTAACGACCTTAATTATGATATGAGGCATTTTAGAAATGACTATGTTCTTTGTAAAAAATGCAGAAATAAAGCGGCAGAATGAAACATTTTTGCCGCTGTTTTTTATAGCTTTTTATTGCAATAAGGACAGATTAAGGACACTTTGATTATTAGTAAAATAAATAAGCGTTTCCTCATATAGAAGAAACGCCTATTTATCGATATTTATTTTGGAGCTGATGATCGGACTTGAACCGACGACCTACGCCTTACCAAGGCGTTGCGCTACCGACTGTGCCACATCAGCACCAACAGTTAATATTATACACTAAAAGCAGGTGAAAGTCAATAGCAGCACAAATTATTTTTTATGTTAACTAAATATTTCTGAAATTTTTTTCAAAAAAGGCTTGACAAGCACAGCTAAATCTGATATAATATTAAAGCAGTCACGAAACATTGCAATGCGAGTGTGCTGGAATAGGCAGACAGGCACGTTTGAGGGGCGTGTGTCGAGAGACGTATGGGTTCAAGTCCCATTACTCGCACCAGGATCGCGGTTTAGGAAACTAAGCCGCGATTTTTTGTTTATAAGCATGCATAATAAAAAACTATTCTCAGTCTATACTGAGGATAGTTTTTTTGTATAAAAACATAATTACTTTTTCATGGATGTTGAAGATGGGAGAAGTTCCCCACCGTTGTGCAAAAAGTCATGATTCCCCTAAAATTTGCGCAGTATATCATGCCGAAACCAGTAAATATACGTTGACATTTGCTCAATTTTGTGATATAATCAGGAAAATGTTGAATCATCATACCAATTCACAAATGGTAAATTTTTTGACAAGGAGAGATAAAAAATGAAACTCAGTAAATTCACAGCACTGCTTCTCGCTGCGGTAATGTTCATATGCATTATCCCGTCGAACTGCTTCGTGCGCGATGAAGCAAAGGCAGCCACAAAGATCACCTACCAGAAGTACAGGTACGGCACCTACCCCAGCGGCGACTGCGGCTATGTTCTCGCTCCCGACGTTGAGGGCACCTACCCCGCAGGCATTTTCGTCCACGGAAACCATTCCTACTCGTCGGTAACAGACAATGTCCGCAAGGCTATGGACGAGTGGGTAAACTCAGGCCTTATCGAGCCAATGATAGTGGTAACTCCGCATATCATGCAGACCTCAAGTACTACCGATCATCTTCACTTTGTAAGCGGCGGCGGACTTGCCAAGGTAATAAAGCGACTCGATGACGGTACATACGACAAGCTCACAGGCTGCAAGGTGGATACAAACAAGAAGTACGCCCTCACAGGCTGGTCATTCGGCGGAGCTGTGGCAGTCTACGGCGGAAGCAAGTACCGCGACAGCATATCATATGTGGGCTCTATCAGTCCTGCTGCACAGGGACACTTCCCCGGCGATCAGTACGGCTACCAGAGCTGGATGCTGGACGACCCCGAAACCAAGGACCTCCAGTTCACCAAGGACAAGGATCACTATTTCTACCTTGCCGCAAGCGCTACAGAGGAAAACTGCGGCCATAAGGAAGTTATAGACTGTCAGTACAACGAATTCGGTGAAGCACAGGGCTTCACATCAGTAACATGGAAAAACGGCAGCCACAGCTGGGCACTATTCAAGGAAGAGCTGTTCTTCTTCCTCTACACTCTCCAGCAGGGCAAGGAGCCCTCTGACGAAGTATGGCAGCAGGTATTCGGAAAGGTACCCGACATAACAGTTGTCAATCCCGACACAGTTGTTGAAAAAGAACCTTTCAAAGCTGACGTAAGCTTCAGCACACCGCAGAAATACAGCTTCGCCCTTACAGCAAACGTTAAGAACTCCAACGCTGTCAAGTTCGCATTCCACTGGAAGAGAGACGGCGAAATAATCGAAGGCGCAAGAAACAACAATTTCATACTCAAGGAAGAGGACATCGGACATATCATCTCCTGCGACGTAAGCGACCTTCTCGGCCGCACATCGGGAAGCATCACTGTGACCTCCGACAAGATACAGAAGGCAGACGGTCCGGGCGCACCAAAGGGACTTGTTGCAGGCGACAACGGCAACATACTAAACGTTACCGACGCTATGGAGTACGCAACAAAGTCAGACTTCAGCAACAGCGTGCCCTGTACAGGAACTGAGATAACAGAACTTCCAAAGGGCAAATACTACGTAAGATACATGGAGACTGCTACTCACAAGAACGGTGCCATAGCAACAGTAACCGTTACACAGTCTGAGTTCACAACTCTCCCGACTGACACACCTGTTCCGTCAGTTACAACCACAGCAGCCACAACTACAAAGGCAGCCACAACAACAACGACAACTGCCAGGGCCTCAACCACAAAGGCATCAAAAACGACTACAAAGGCTTCAACTACAAAGACTTCAACAACTACGACAAAGGCAAAGACCACAAGCTCGTCAACCTCAAAGAAGTCAACGGCTACAACTACAAAGACCTCTACTACGACTACAAAGGCGACAACTTCAACTGCCAAGGCAAGCACCACCAAGCTCACAACAAGTACAACCGCCAACAGGACCACAAGTGCCACATCAACATCAAGAACAAGAACAACAAGACGGCGCAGAACTACCACTACTACCACAAAATTGACCACAACAACACCTACTACAACATCAACAACCACCAAAGCTGCAACAACGCCCAAGGCTACTACTTCAACTACTGCCACTAAGGCTACAACTACAACACTCAAGGCAACAACAACCTCAACTACAACTACCAGGGCTAAAACAACTACAACGCCCAAGGTAACAACAACTTCAACTACAACTACCAGGGCTAAAACAACTACAACGCCCAAGGCTACAACTACCTCAACCACAACTACCAAGGCTACTACAACGCCTAAGGTAACAACAACTTCAACTACAACCACCAGGGCTAAAACAACAACACCCAAGGCTACAACTACCTCAACCACAACTACCAAAGCTAAAACAACTACAACGCCTAAGGTAACAACTACTTCAACTTCAACTACCAAAGCTAAAACAACTACAACGCCTAAGGTAACAACTACTTCGACTACAACTACCAAGGCTAAAACAACTACAACGCCTAAGGTAACAACTACTTCGACTACAACTACCAAGGCTAAAACAACTACAACGCCTAAGGTAACAACTACTTCGACTACAACTACCAAGGCTACAACTACTTCAACAACAACTACCAAGGCTACCACAACAACGCCTAAGGCTACAACTACTTCAACAACAACCACTAAGGCTACCACAACAACGCCTAAGGCTACAACTACTTCAACAACAACCACTAAGGCTACCACAACAACGCCTAAGGCTACAACTACTTCAACAACAACCACTAAGGCTACCACAACAACGCCTAAG
>JAEEGL014177180.1_pt1 | contig 45451 bp, 34 predicted proteins | sample 9134231 | NCBI WGS metagenome assembly JAEEGL01 (sample SAMN16246548, study PRJNA631951) | gut metagenome | biome: gut microbiome; feature: rumen; material: fiber-attached | host: Bos | place: Iran: Karaj | collected 2018-10 | reverse complement strand
GTGGGATGCGGCGCCGGACAGTACAGCATCGCGCTCTCGCGTCTGGCAGGCAGGGTTCTCGGCACCGATTTCTCGGAATCCATGGTGGCCCACGCCAGGATCCTGGCCGGACGCGAGGACGCGGACAATGCGTCCTTCGCAAGATCCGACTGGAGGGTGCAGGATATTTCCGGGCCGGATTATTCCGGCGGGTTCGACGTGGCGATAGCGCATTGCACCCCGGCCATCGGTTCCGCCGATTCGCTCAGAAAGCTCGCATCGGTGGTCAGGGGCTGGGGATTCGTCACATTCTGCACCCGCCGGGTGGACGTCATCGACAGGAAGCTCGCGGATTTCACCGGAAAAGAGTTCAGGAACGCGCACGGAGACGACATCCCGGCCTATGCGTTCCAGGTTCTGTGGGACATGGGATACTACCCCATGATGCATTACGAGCGCGATGTCTCGGTGGCCGGAAGGATGCCCTCCGACGAAGCTCTAGACCGCGTCAGAGGGATGCTCGCCAGATCTGGAGAGGACGATCCGGACGCGCTGGCGAGGAGGTTCGTGGATTCCATATCCGAGGGAGGCGAAGTGGATTCCGGCTTCAGATCGGATTTCACCACAGTATATTGGGATTCGAGGTCCAAGGCATGAAACGCGACGACGAGGGCATAGCGCAGTACGAGGCTCATGTCGGGCGCAAGCGTCTGGCGCTCGCAGCGCTGCTGGCTCTCGTCGCCCTTCTGGCTGTCGTGGAGATTTTCGCGGGGTCGGTGAGCCTCACGGCAGACCAGGTCATAACCGCGATCATGAACCGCGGGGACGACCCCTTCTCGCGCATAATATGGGAGCAGCGTATGCCCAGGGTGGCCACCGCCATGGTCGCCGGAGCCGGCCTGTCCATGGCCGGATGCGTGATGCAGAACAATCTCAAGAACCCGCTGGCATCGCCTTCCACGCTCGGAGTCACCAACGCCGCCGTGTTCGGAGCCAATTTCGGGATCATAATATTGGGGGCCGGCGCGGCTACCGGAGCTTATGCCTCGACGGTGACCAACCCCTACATAGTCACCATGCTGGCATTCGCGTTCTCCATGCTGACAGTGTTCCTGATCGTTCTCTTATCGAAAAGGACCAGCTTCTCGCCGCCGTCCATAGTCTTGGCAGGGGTCGCAGTGGGCTCGATATTCACCGCGGGGACGACCATCCTTCAGTATTTCGCCAACGACACGGCTCTGGGCACCGCCGTCTTCTGGTCATTCGGCGATCTGTCCAGGGTCTCCGTCGATGAGCTGGAGATCATCGCAGCAGTAACCGCAGTCTGCGCCGTCTATTTCTATCTGATGAGGTGGAACTATAATGCTTTGGCCAACGGAGACGAGCTCGCCAGAAGCCTGGGGGTGAACACGGGAAAGCTGATAGCTCTGGGGATGATCCTCGCATCCCTGATCACGGCCGTGGACGTCTCGTTCATGGGGATGATCGGTTTCATCGGGCTGATCGGGCCCCAGATGATGCGCCTGGTGGTCGGCGACGACCATCGCTACCTTATCCCGGCTTCAATGCTGGCAGGTTCAGTGGTCATGATGGCTTCGGACCTGGCCGCCAATGTGGTTCTGTCGCCGATAGTGATCCCCGTAGGCGCGGTCACCTCGCTTCTGGGAGGCCCGCTGTTCCTATGGCTGCTTCTGAGGAGAAAAGGAGGCGCCAGGGAATGTCGATACTGACCGTCAGCGGACTGAGCTTCAGTTATCCCTCCCTGGATGTGATAAAGGACGTGTCATTCGAGGTCATGCCGGGGGAGGTCGTCTCCATTCTGGGAGTGAACGGAGCAGGGAAATCCACGCTGCTCAAATGCATAAACAGGATCCTCAGGATGTCCTCCGGCAGCGTCTCGGTCTCGGGATGCGATATCTCATGCCTGTCTGCCAGAGAGCTGGCGCAGAAGATGAGCTTCGTCATCCAGGGAGGCCGGTTCTCCTCCACTTCCGTATTCGACGCCATCCTCCTCGGAAGGAAGCCGTACATCGAATGGGACGCGACGAAGAGGGACTACGAGATCGTCAAGGATTCCATCTGCAGGCTGGGCCTGGAAGACTACGCCCTGAGGAACGTCACGGAGATGTCCGGAGGGGAATCCCAGAAGGTCGCTCTCGCCAGGACGATCGTGCAGCAGACGGACGTGATGCTTCTGGACGAACCGACATCCGCACTGGATCTGAAGAACCAGCTGGAAGTCATGAGAATCGTCCGCGAGGAGGTCAGGAGGCGCAACGTCGCCGCGGTGGTGACGATGCACGACCTCAATCTGGCCCTCCGCTTCTCGGACAAGTTCCTGATGGTCAAGGACCGCAGGATCTATTCGATGGGAGGGATGGAGACGATCACCGCTGCCGCCATCAAAGACGTCTACGGGGTGGATGCGGAAATCGCCGAGGTGGGCGGGCATAAAGTGGTCGTTCCTCTCCGATGTCCTGCATGCTCGTGGGAGGCATGCCGATCCGCCGGGGATCCGGGCCGCAGTTATTATCTCCCGGACCGTATTCCGCATCGGAAATGCTCAGAATATGCAGAGGGGATGCTTTTCCGGAGCTCAGGGATTCCATAATGCGGGAGTACAGGGAGGAGAACGGCCTCCCGGAACCTGCGGAGTATGCGGGCACGGTGCTTCTCGCGCTCGACGGTGCGGAAGCCGTCGGTTTCGCGGGCTACCGCTCCGATAGGATCGATTTCATCTATGCTGCCGACGGCGCTCTGGAAGAGGCCGGCGAACGTCTTCTAAAAGCGGTCATGTCCATGAAGATAAATGAGGGCAGGGATTCCCTGTCCGTCCATTCGCTGGACAGCAGAGGGACGTTCGACAGGCTCTGCAGGAGGATGGGCTTCACCGAGGACGGGATATGCCCCTGCTGCCAGAGGGAAGGCGCCGTATGCCTCAGGATGAGGTTCTGAGGCCGATGACCGGCCGGGACTGATCTCAGCATCGGTTCAGATGCTCCCGAAACTTCCGGAGCAGACAGGGCATCGTTTATATTGTACAGGCACGTCGCTTTTTTATGCGTTCCATACGCCTGGCCGCAGCCGCGGCGATCGCCATCATCGCCATACTGGCGCTCACATACGTCATGCATGACGATGACAGCGGATCCCTCGTCATACTGCATTCCAATGATACGCACTGCTATTACGATGACGGGCTGGGCCTGTCCACTCTCGGGGCCCTCAAGGATTCCATGGAATCCGAGGGGAACACCGTCTTCACAGTCGATGCCGGCGATTTCCTGCAGGGCGCGCCGTTCGGCACGATCACGCAGGGCAAGGCTTCCGTGGATGTGATGAACAGCGTGGGGTACGATGTCGGGGTCCCTGGGAACCATGAGTTCGATTTCGGTTTCCCGGTGCTGCTGGAAAGGGCTGCCTCGCTCAATTATCCTCTCATATGCGCCAATCTCATCTATCCCGACGGGAGCAGCGTATTTTCGGAATGCGTCCTCCTCGAGAAGAGCGGCATGAAGGTCGGGTTCTTCGGGCTGCTGACACCGGATTCGATGTCAACCGTCAAAGCCGGCAGTATGGGGGAAGCTATCGTCACCGATCCCGTGGAAGCGGCGTCCCGCATGGTCCCGCTGCTCCGCGGCATGGGCGCAGACAAGGTGATCGCTATTGGCCACATAGGCGTGGAGGGGGTGACGGTCACATCCGACGAAATATGCGATCGCGTCCGGGGTATTGACCTGTTCATAGACGGCCACAGCCACACCGCCATGGAGGGCGGAAAGGCCGAAGGCATCGACCTCATCCCGACCGATACAGTCATCGCCAGCACCGGAGGCCATTGCACCTCGTTCGGAATAGTCAGGATGGACGGCGGAAAGACGGAAGCGAGCCTGTACGCCGGCGAGCCTCTGCGCGATGAGCAGGTGGACGAAGCCGTCAGGAAAGTCAGGGAGGAATGCTCCGCCGTGCTGGAGACCAGCATAGCTACGTCAGAGACGTTCCTCAACGGGGAAAGAAACGACATCCGTTCCAAAGAGACGAGCATGGGGGACCTTGTGGCCGATGCGATGCGCTGGTACGGCAGGAGCTACGTGGCCGCAATCAATTCCGGGACCATCCGCTCCAGCATCCAGGCCGGAGAGATCACCCTGAACGATGTATATGCCGTGCTGCCATTCCAGGACGATCTGGTCCGCATGGAGGTTGAAGGGCGCAGCCTGTACGAGTTGATGGAAGGGTCCTATGCGCATCTCGGAACGGGCAGCGGGGGACTGCTTCAGATTTCCGGGATGACCGTGACGTACGATCCGGCCGCCGAAGTTGGTTCCAGGGTAGTGTCCATATATGTGGGCGGCTCCGAAGTCGTCCCAGACAGCATCTATTCCATCTGTGCCACCGACTATCTGGCCAAAGGCGGGGACGGCATAGCGGCTCTCACCGGATATGCCTATACTGGCGTCGGAGACAATGCCATGGCCCTGTGGATGTATCTCCAGGAGCTGGGAACCATCACCGAATCGGATGTGAAGATGGGCAGGCAGACGGCTTCGTTCCGATCCCAGATCGGGAATTACATAAGCTTGCCTTTATGTGTGAGGACGTCCGCTTCGATCCCGTATACGTCCCTTATCAGATCCGGAGTGATTATATCGGCCTCTCCGTAGGCCGCCACCATCCCGTCTCTGATGAATGTGCTGGTTTTCAAGGCGCCGTATGCCTCAGGATGAGGTTCCGAGGCGAGAATCCGCACATGGTCCGAATGCTGGAATCAGCGGGTGCGGTGTCCAGCGCAAATCGCGTCGTCGCATCGCTTTTCCGGAGAAACTGCAAAGAATCGGCGGCATACGGCCGCATCCAGACCGGTTCCGCAGAATCTTATATATAAAGATTTTAGGCATCAAAACTGAATCTGTTATTAGCGTTTCTGCATGGGAGTTTTATGAACAAACTTGTCATTGCCTTGACGGCGGTCGGAATCGTCGCCGTCGTGGCGGTAGCGGCTTTCTTCCTGATGGGAGGCGGCGATAAGGAGTGGGAGACCACTCCTGACGATTGGATACTGTCTCATGATGTGAAGGTCGGCGACTGGATCGAGATGGATGATGTCACATATGAAATCAAGAGCGTCGACGGGAACGATTGCATCGTCGAAGTGACCAAGGGATACAGCACCACCAACAAATCCATGTCAAAGAAAGAATTCTTCAGCCTTCTTACATCGAAGAAGCAGCTCGAACTGTGGACCGACGGCTTCAAAATAGATTATTCTCTGAAGTACAAAGGCACGGAGACGATTGAAACATACTTCGGAATGATCCCATGCAAAGTCTACAGCGGGACCGCGACCGGGAAGATACTGGGGTCCGAAATATCCCAGAACCTATCGATCTACATCGGAGACCATGGGATCGTATACAGGTTCGTAACGGACTATGATGACGACGAGCTCATGTCAAATCTGTCTTTCCTATGACCGCACAGGTCTGGCCCGATGCCGGACGGAGCCTTCGGAGGCAGGATTCCGGCATCGGGAAAACCTTTTTCCGTCCGTTTGCGCGGTCCGCAGCCATTTTTGATATCGGTTTTGCTCCGATCCCAGATCGGGAATGACGTAAGGTCTCCCTTTATGCATGAGGACGTCCGCTTCGATCCCGTATACGTCCTTTATCAGATCCGAAGTGATTATGTCGGCCTCTCCGTAGGCTGCCACCTTTCCGTCCCTGATGAAAAGGAATCTGTCCGAGTACCCGACGGCCAGATTTATGTCGTGCATGGTCATGATTGTGCACATCCCTCTGGAGGAGACGGCTTCGGAGATCGTGCGCATGGCGATGTGCTGGTTGGCTATGTCGAGGTTGTTGGTAGGCTCATCCAGGATGAGGACGTCGGGCTGCTGGACCATCGCCCTGGCAATCTGCACTTTCTGGTATTCTCCCCCGCTGATCTCGTCCGTGCGCTTGAGGGCAAGGCCGTCGATCTTCAGCGCTCTCAGCGCTTCCCACGTAATTCTTATGTCCTCTTTTCCCATCGCCCATTCGATATGCGGCCTGCGGCCGATCAGAGCGGCATCGAAAACGCTGGTTCCCGACGGAGGCGTGCTCTGGGGCACGAACCCTATGTGCTTGGCCGCCTCGCGGCTGGACATGGATAGGACGTCCTCCCCGTTGAGCTCGACCGTCCCGGAATTCGGCGGGTGCATCTTGCACAGGCATTTCAGAAGGGTGGTCTTTCCGACTCCGTTGGGTCCCAATATGGATACGACCGAATTGCTTTCCGCATCGAACGAAATCCCGTCCAGGACCTTTCTGCCGCCGTATCCGAAGGACAGGTCTCTGACGCTCAGCATCGTTCTGCCCTCCAGACGACCAGTTTCATGGAGTTCCTGCATCTGAACGAGAAATCGTCGCCGTCGGAATAAGGCATGAGCACTTCTCTGACGGCCTTTTCTGCATTCTGGATGCCGTATGCTTCGAATATGCGGGTCTCCCTGGCCACGATGTCTTCGAAAGGCATCTCCCAGGAAACATCGTCCTCGAAGACTTCCCTCGAATAATCCAGGCCGAGGGAATCGAGATTGGATTCCAGCAGACCGTTCCTGCGGCCTTCGTATGAATAGTCTTTGCCCAGTGCTTTCCACACGCCGGAGACGAGGTTGTCCCAGGAATTCTCGATCCACATTATGTGGGCACACCATCCGCGGGAATATCCGTTGGCGCGGAGGATGCCTTCCGCCGAGCCTGTCCCGGGGCACAGGGACATGATCGCCGCATCATACTTCCGCCCAGGATCGAAGAGCATGAAATCCCCGAGCCTCAGATCTATGCTTCCCTCTGGAATCTAGTCCGAAAGGATGGAAAGCATCTTCTCGGAGGCGTCGACGCAGGTGAGGGAGCGGACCCTCTCCGACATGGGGACGGAATAGGTTCCGGGACCGCATCCGAACTCTATGGCATCTGTGTCGGGCCCTAGCACCTCCATATCGCACAGCCTCTGCACTATTTTTCCGGGGATGGCGCCCTGCATGGCGCATCCCTCATAATCCAAGGCTATGTCGTCCCAGAACTTCAGCGCGCGGCCGCGGTCGAAGCCTTCTCCTTCGAAAGGATGCAGGCTCATGTCAGCACGCCCCTTCTTCTGTACCCTCTTATCAGCAGGAACAGGAACAGCGGTCCTCCGAGGAACGACGTTATTATGCCTACCGGAAGCGTGAAATCGAAGGCGCTCTGCCCGACGCAATCGGCTACCAGGAGGATGATGGCCCCCAGCATCATGGATCCGGGGATCAGATAGCGGTGGTCGTTCCCTACGATCAGGCGGACTATATGGGGCCCGAGCAGCCCGACGAAGGCTATTATTCCCATGAAAGAGACCACCACAGCAGTAATGACGGCGGAAAGGACCATCGACACCAAGCGGAGGCGCTCCACGTTGACTCCCAGGGAACGCGCCACATCCGGGCCGCTGTCCAGGGCGTTGAAGTCCCATCTTCTCCAGAAGAAATATGCTATGGCCGGTATGACGACGATCGCGGTCAGAGCCAGCTCGCTCCAGGTGGCCTTCCCCAGCGAACCGAACTGCCAGAACACTATCGCGGACAGGGCATAATCGTTGTAGATATACTGGAGCGCGCTGATCCCGGCGGCGAAAATGGAGCTTATGGCCACTCCGGCCAGCACCATGGTGTTGGCGTCGACTTTGGTTATCTTGACCAGAGCGATGATTATCCCGGTGCCGATCATCGCCCACAGGAATGCGCTTCCGGTGACTATGTAGGGGTTGCTTATGACGATGGACGCATGGCTCTGGCCGACCACTTCCCCTCCGCGCATGACTATCCCCAGCGAGGCCCCGAAGGCGGCGGCGTTCGATATCCCCAGCGTATAAGGGGATCCGATGGGATTGCGGAGGACGCACTGCATGACGGCTCCCGTCACTCCGAGGGCGAATCCTGCTATTATCCCGCTGGCGATGCGCGGCAGGTAGATGTCCCACACAAGAATCACCTGGGAGCGTGTGTTTTCAGGGCTGCCCTTGTCGAATATCACTCTGATGACGTCGAAGAACGACATCGACCCCAGATCTACGGTCAGGGTGACCAGAGCCGAAGCGACGGCTGACACCGCAAGGAATATGACGGCAAAAATCTTGAGTCTGGATGCGCGGATGTATTCGTTTTCGCTTTCGGTTTCCATTCTGGCCATCAGATTTCTGGCTGTCCATGATAATACTAATATTTAATTTATTATTATTTGCAGTATAATCAATTGAAATGGATGTGCAATGCGTATGTCATCGGAGAATCAATCTCCTTTCTTTCCTATCGGCGGCAAGGCCGCGGCCGCCCGAAGCATACGGTGCGCAAGCCAGGGAATCCGGCATTCGGGTTCCGGGATTCTGCAATGCATCCATCGCTTTTTATCGGGAATTTATTAACTTAACGTGTATTATTATATCGCTAAGCATAACAATCCATCAATATTATTACGTCGTAATACTAATTCAAAATAAATATTACTATGGACATGAGCATGCATGCAAAAATCCATAATGTATGCGGTTTTGGCCGTCGCCATCATCGCAGTGGCAGGAATATGCATATATGTGCTTACGAACAACGGAGGCAGCGGCGACGACAGCAAAACTGACGATCCGCTCAGAGATTTCTCCGGATACGAGGTCACGCCCGTGGAGAATCTGGACCGCGGGATCGTCGCCGTCGGCCAGGACTCTTTCAGATGGGTCACCTACTTCGGCCTCGCCGACAAATGCGTGATGGTCGACATGAACGACAAGACCAACTATCTCGGCAAGGCGTTCATGTACCAGGGCAAAACCCTGGCATTGAACGGCGCCAAGCCCATAAGCGGCCAGGATCTTGCTTTCACCACGGCCAACTGCTCCGTTACGGACGAGGACGTCAAGACGATCCTGGATCTCAGGCCGTCCGTCGTGGTCGTCCCCGAAGGATTCGAATCCGACTGCAAGAAACAGATGGACGCTCTGCGCTCCGGAGGGCTCCACATCGTCCACATCGGATATGTATACACATTCCTGGACGCCAAGACCTTCAAGATAACCGATGCGGTCGAGAAGCAGCTCGACATACTCGCCAAGACTTTCAAAGCCCAGAAGCGCGCCGACGAGATCAGGGATGCGTTCAAGACGACCGTGGACGACATCAGAAGCATCGGTTCCAAGGTCACGTCCAAGAAGACCGGGTACATCGGATGTCTGGCGTACAACGGCGCCCACGGCGCGGACTCTTCCATACCTTATTTCATACCCTTCGCGCTGGCCAACGTCGACAACATCATGTCCTACGATACGATGGATTACGTGGATTCCGGCGTCAAGGTCTATTCCGCGGATGTCATCAGCCAGAAGATGAAGGACGACACTATCCTGTTCCTGGATGCGACCGGCATCTACAAGGCCAACGACAACACCTCCGTCGGCATTCTGAAGCTGTTCGCCGGACACGACGCCTTCATCTCCTATCCTTACATCTGGACCGGAATCAACTACGAGAACGTCCTTGCGTGTGCATATCAGATCCTCCACGATGCATACGGGCTTCTCAGCGATGCCGAGCTCAAGAGTAAAATCGACGATCTGAACAAGAAATTCCTCGGGAGCCAGATATCCAACCGTTCCGAGCTGACGTCCAAGGATGTGCCTCTTCCCGGCGGCGCCTCCATCTATGACGACATGTCCGCCGTGTTCGATGCCTTCAGAGGCAACGCCACGCACGGGAAGATAACGGTCTCCGATGACGGAACCCTCGCGTTCACCGATCAGGCAGCCGCCTGACCTCAGATCCGGCCGCTTCTAAGCGGTCTTTTCCAATGATGCGCGGGGATTGCGGCCCAAACCAAGCAATTCCCCCGCATCTCTTTTCATTCCGGCATCAGGCGCATCATTGTTTTCGCCGTATCGGAGGTTCATTTCTGCTTCGCATGGGGCGGACGCGCTTTTTCAATGGAAGACATATGGCGATATTATTCTAATTTAATAGACGATTAACGGCATATATTCAAATATAATTAGATATTTGTCTAATCACTAAGTTCATAATCGAATAGGTGTTCAAATGAACGGAATCAGCGAAGCAATAGTGTCGGCAGCGGGCGCGATATCCTCCGCGGGCTCTTCCGCGGATCCCGGCGAGATATCCTGGATTCTGGTCTGCTCCGCCCTGGTATTCATCATGGTCCCCGGCGTCGCCCTGTTCTACGGAGGGATGCTCCGGAAGCAGAGCATGACATCGATGATGACCCAGACCCTCGCCGCCATGGGCGTGATGACGGTGCAATGGTTCCTCGTCGGCTATTCTCTGTCGTTCTGCGGGGACGGCATATTGATCGGATCTTTCGACAGCGTCCTTCTCCACGGTGTGTCCGAGGAAGCGGCCGGAGGCATTTCCGAGATGCAGTTCGCTCTGTTCCAGATGATGTTCGCGATGATAACGGCGGCAATCGTGATCGGGGCATGCGCCGAGAGGATACGCTACAGCGCCATGATATGGTTCCTCGCGATATGGTCGACGGCCGTTTACGCGCCCATGGCCCACTGGGTCTGGGGCGGAGGTCTTTTCGACGCTTATCTGACCGTCCTCGATTTCGCGGGGGGAACCGTGGTGCATATCTGCGCCGGAGCCACGGGTCTTGCTTTGGCGGCGTTCGCGGGCAGCAGAAGCGAGCATGTCAAGGCATCCAGAGCGCACAATGTTCCTTTTGCATTCATCGGAGGCATACTGCTCTGGTTCGGATGGTTCGGGTTCAACGGAGGGTCCGGGCTGTCCGCAGACGGGATTTCCGTGCATGCCGTGATGGCTACGCAGATAAGCGCAGCAGGGGGCCTGCTTTCCTGGACAGCCGCGCAATACATGAAGGTCGGGCGCGTCGGGACCATCGGGATGATCACCGGGGCAGTAGCCGGCCTTGTGGCCATAACCCCCGGGGCGCCATACCTCGGATACGGAGAGTCTCTTCTGGTGGGCATCGCCGGAGGCGCCATATGCTTCTTCGCGGTGCGTCTGTTCCGCGCGAAGGTGCCGTTGGACGATGCGCTTGACGTCTTCGCCGTCCACGGGACAGGAGGAATATGGGGGGCAATCGCCACAGGGATATTCGCCGATCCGGCACTCTCCGGTGGGATAAGAGGGCTGGTCTACGGGGGGACAGACCTTTTCTTCGGGCAGATAGCGGCGGCCGCGGTCACTCTGGCATTCTGCTTCTCCGTTTCTTACGCTATAATCTGGGCTCTGTCGAAGCTCATGAGGGTCAGGCTGACGCCGGAGGAAGAGATGATCGGGCAGGATCTGGCCGAGAACGCCGAACCGGCTTACACGATGTGATGGTATGAAGCTGATTACCGCTGTCATAAGGCCTGACATGTGCCAGGCGGTGAAGGATGCCCTCAAGCGCGAGGGCCAGAACGGGATAACGATCTCGCAGGTCCACGGCAGGGGGACCCAGGCCGGCATACGCTTCACCACCAGGGTGGGGGAGATACTCGTCGATGAGATCGAGAAGACGAGGATCGATGTGGTCGTCGAGGATGATTCTGCGGTCCGGCGTCTCGCTGAAGCCATAGCAGACGCCGCCTATACCGGAAAAAACGGGGACGGAATAATCTTGGTCACACCTATCGAGACGTTCGTCCGCATCAGGGAGATGGGAGACGCGAAGAAATCCGGGGAGGGAAAGCGATCCCGGCGGACGGTGCCGCGTCCCCTTCCCGCAGACAATTTAATGTCGGGCATCCTTTCCCGGTCTGCCCGATGGATTCCTTTCATATGCGGGAACCGAGGCTGCGAGGGATTCCGATGATAAAAGAGGCCATAATCAAGATCGTGGACAAGCAGAATCTCACCTACGACGAGGCATACCAGGTGATGGACGAGATGCTCTCGGGCGAGACTTCGCCGATCCAGAATGCCGCATATCTGTCTGCGCTGTCCACAAAGAGCACTACCGCCGGCACTACGGACGAGATCGCCGGAAGCGCCGCGGCGATGAGGGCCCACGCTCTTGCGTTTCCTTCCGACGCCAAGGCCCTCGACATAGCCGGGACCGGAGGGGACGGATCCGGAAGCTTCAACGTCTCTACGGCAGCTTCTCTTGTCGCCGCTGCATCCGGAATACCGGTAGCAAAGAGCGGAAACCGCGCCGTATCATCCCGCTGCGGTTCCGCCGATGTTATGGAGGCTCTCGGGACGGAAATCGACCAGAGCCCGGACAAAGCCGCCGGCCTTCTCGATGAGGCCGGGTTCTGTTTCCTGAATTCCCAGAGATACCATCCGTCCCTGCGCTTCGTCGGGAGCATAAGGAAGCATCTGGGCATCAGGACGGTGTTCAACGTTCTGGGGCCTCTGACGAACCCGTCCGGGCCCGCATACGGCGTGCTCGGCGTATACGATCCGTCGCTTCTGGAGCCTCTGGCCCGCGTGATGGGGAGCCTCGGCGTCGAGAAAGGCATGACCGTCTTCGGAAAGGACCGCATCGACGAGATATCCGTCTCCGACGCGACTTCCGTGTGCGAATTCGGCGGAAGAAAGGCCGAGACGTACACGGTGTCCCCCGAGGATTTCGGCTTCCGGAAGGCATCCAGATCCGAGATAGTCGGAGGCACGCCCGAAGAGAATGCGGGCATAATCATAGGGATACTGTCCGGGAAGAAAGGCGCCAGACGCGATATCACCGTCATGAACGCTGCCGCTGGGATATACTGCGCCGGGAAAGCCGGAAGCCTGGCCGAAGGGGCTGAGATCGCCGGGAACATCCTGGACGAAGGCACCGCCATGGCTCTCTTCGAGAAATACAGGAAGCTGAGCTCCATCCAGCGAAAAATCGGATCGCGATCCCGGCTCCTCGGAGAGCCTGCCGTAATCGTCCCAACCAGGCAGCATCGAATCCTGTTCCACGCGTTTCCTGAATGATTTCAGCCTGCGGCGGTATTCCTCTCCGCCTCTGGACCTGAAGAATTCCAGGTTCGAGAGCTGGATTCTGCGGTAGAGCTCGGGATATGACATGAATCTCGCCTCCATCTCCGGATTTTTGCGGAACCATCTCCTGATGTTCGGGTCCATCCTGGGCGCGGCATCCATGTCCGGGAAGGCTTCTCTTCCCGCATCGGTCATCAGGCCGAGACTTTCCAGTCTTCTGGCTCTCTCCTTGTTCAGCTCGGTCCAGTGGCTGTCTTTCTTACGGGGCGAGAAACGGCTGTATGATTTTCCGCCGATGTTTTTCCGGGTGGAGTCTATCCATCCGAAGCATAAGGCCTCTTCGACGGCGTCGAGATAGCAGAATTCTCCGTCAGCAGGTTTTTTCCTGGGGCAGACGGCCCAGCAGAATTCGGCGGTGCCGTGGTTCTCCTCGAGCCACTAGCGGAAGCCGCGCCTGTCCGTTTCCAAGACCGTCCCGGAGATCTCCATGGTGCGGACTGCCCTTGCGCCGATATGATTTTTGCGGGCGATCCGCATCCAAATCGGTTCTGCGGTCGGAGAAGCCTGAATTCGGCGGTTCCGCTCAGCTCTTTTATCTTGTCCTTCCCTTCCTCGGCGAATCCCATGTAATAGAGGCCGGGGTATTCCGGGGCATCCCCGCAATACATCGCTATGTTCCCCCAAGGCGAGAAGAATGCGATGCTGCCTTCCGGGCAGTCTCTTTCCAGGCCTCCGTCTTTGGATAGGGGTTCCGGAGGATCGAATATCTTCTCGTTGGATCCGTAATCAGATAATTCGGCGGTGAAAGGCAGCATCCTGATCAGTGATCTGGAAGCCGGCGTATCGTTCAGAACGAAGACAACTCTGTGGGTTCCATCGTTCACTTCCATCCTGTATGCTCCGCCGTTCATTTCTCCGTTGCCTCCCTGGATTTCTGATTGCCCTTCTTCCTGAGATTCTTTGCCGCCTATGTAGCAGACGCACAATATCGAAGCCGCTATGACGGCGGCCGCAATCGCCGCTGCGACGATCATTTTCCTCATGGGGTTTCCTTCCTGAGAGGTGCGTTCCGCCTCTCTTTCATAAGGGGAATGGAATAAGAGGATTTGAACGGTTCTCCCATCGTTTACGCCGGCCGCGGATCATTCCGAATTATCATGGAAGGATCGTGCCGCAGATTTCCTCCTCTTTCTGACGCGGTCGAAGGCCAGCGCTATGACGAACGCTATGCCGATCACCAGAACCACGGTGGAACCGGGAGGGGTGTTCAGAGCGAGCGCCATGAACAGGCCGAAGATGGAAAGCCCGAGCGACAGTATCGTCCCTATGGCCATCATTTCTTTCAGGCTGTCCGCGAACAGGTTCGCTATGGCCGCCGGCATGGTGACGAGGGCTATGATCATGATTATCCCCACGATGTTCGAGACCATGACGCAGGTTATCGCTATGAGCAGATACAGGATCAGATCCAGAAGGCCGGTGCGGAGCCCGGAGATCTTGGCCTGGGTTTCGTCGAACGTCAGTATGAGGAAATCTCTGTAGAGGACGGCCACGATCGCGACGATGATCGCTGCGCAGACCGCCATGACGATCAGCATCTGGGTGCTCACATAGAGGACGTCTCCGAAGAGTATGGACTCGAAGGATGCGGGTATGATTTTCGTGCGGTCCACGAAGCACATGAAGATCACTCCCAGCGCCATCCCGACGGCCCATATCACTCCGATCGCCGTGTCCTGCCTGATGTCCTTCGCGCGCTTCAGAAGCGTCATGATGACCGCCGCGGCGACCGCGAACAGCAGGGCCCCGATCATCGGGGTCAGCCAGCTCACCATGAACACCGAGCTGACATAATAGGCGAATCCTACGCCTCCGAACACGGTATGGGCAACGCCGCCCGTGACCGAGACCATGCGGTTCACAACGACATACGCGCCGATTATGCCGCAGAGGACGCAGACTGCTGCGGTGGCCATGAACATGTTCTGTATCAGAGGGATGGACAGATACTCTATGATAGACGTCATCTGGATTCCCTCCCCAAGCGGATCCCGTATCCGAGCTCGAACATCTCCGGGGTGATCTCCGGGCTTTCCCCTATGATAGCGCGGCCGTTCACGCAGGCCACCCTTTTCACCCCCTGCGACATGGCGTCCAGATCGTGGGTGACGAGCATCACCGCGATGCCTTTCGAATTGATGTTCCGGAGGATCTCATAGACCTTTGAGGACATCTCCGGATCCAGGCTCGCAGTGGGCTCATCCAGAAGGATTGCCTCAGGGCTTCCGGCCAGAGCCCTGGCGATGAGGACGCGCTGCAGCTGCCCTCCAGAGAGGTCCCCTATGCGTTTTCCGCGGAAAGGCCCGATGCCGGCCATTTCGATCGCCCTTTCCGCGGATTCCTTCTCTTCTTCGGTATATCTGAGCTGGAATCCGCGGCTGGCGTCTCTGAGCCCGGTCATGACCGCCTCCTCCGCTTTAATTGGATAGCGGCGGTCGAAAGTCCCGTGCTGCGGCACGTATCCCAGGCGGTGCGCTCCTTTTGCCGGGCTTTCGCCGAATACTTTCGTCTCGCCTTCCATAGGCTCCAGAAGGCCCAGCGCTACGCGCAGAAGAGTTGTTTTGCCTCCGCCGTTGGGCCCGATGACGGCAAGGAAGTCGCCGTCCCGGAGTTCCAATGATATGTCCCGCAGGACCGGGGCGCCTCCGTACCCTGCGGTCACGCCGCTGAATGATACTGGGACCTCCGACATGGTCTCACTTCAAAGAGATTCCCAGGATCTCCGCGAGATCGTCTAGGAAGAGGCCGAGCTCTTTCAGGATGTCGGTTGCGGTAGGGTTCACGGCATAGACTCTGATCCCGTATGTGCTCGTCAGCGCGTCGCGGAAGGCATACCCGTCGTCGAGGGGCGACACAATCATTGATTTGGCGTTCTCGCCGGACAGTATGGCGGCCGCATCCGCAGCCGATTCCACTTCCCCGTTAGCTTCGATGGAAACCATGTCGAGGTCCATGCCCAAAGATCCCATGTATTGTCCGAGCATGTATCCCCAGGCGGGATGCCATACCATGATTTCGGTTTCCTTGCTTCCGTAGGCGTCCGCGATTTTTTCCGCCTTCGCGTCAAGGAGTCCGACCTTCGACTCGAAATCGGAGAGATTCCTGGCGTATTCGGAGGAACGGCCGGGATTGAGGTCTCTGAGCGCATCGGCGATGGCAGACGCGATCTTCTTCAGTATGGCGGGGGAAGTCCATATGTGGGCATCCATTTCTCCGTCTTCCTTCTCTTCTTCCCCGTCCTCGTGGTGGTGATGCCCGGAAGCTATGGGATCGTATTCGATGGAACCGGCCAGATCGACGATTCTCACAGATGCCGGGATATCCGATTTCACGCTCTCCAGGAAGGCGGTCTCCCATTCCACGCCGGACCCTATCTCGAAATATATCTTCGAGCTGTAGAGATCGGCGATGTTGCTGGGGGTGCTGTAAGAGGAATGGGGGTCGAACCCTTCGCCTACCATGGAAACCACCCTGTAATCGTCTCCTGCGATGGATTCCACTATGGTCTTTTCCCATGGCATGGTGACTGCGATTTTGGCCTTCTCATCGTCGCTCTGGGTCAGAACGAATGCCGCGGCCGCTCCGATGCATATCAAAGCTGCTGCGATGATGGCTGCAACGGCTATCTTATTCATAATTCTGCCCGATGATTATGGCTATTAATAATTATGCATTAAGTTATTAATTAATCATTAACAGACGGCATCCCGGTTAATAACAATCGGCATCAGTCTTGCGGATCGGACCGGAGGCTGGGCGCATCGGAAATGCCGAGCCACGTTTATAGGAAAACAGCCTTTGTATGCTCATGTCCGGCGGAACCGAATCTGAGCGTGCGTCTTTCAGCGGCAGGATCGGTTTCGTCATCGCCGCCGCCGCGTCCGCAGTCGGGCTCGGGAATCTTTGGAGATTCCCATATCTGACTTCGCATTATGGCGGAGGCATTTTCGTCGTCGTATACATCATAATGGCGCTTACGTTCGGTTTCTCCCTCATGGCCGCCGAGATCGCCATCGGAAGGAAGACAGGCAGATCATGCACCAGAGCTTTCCGCGACCTGTCGGAAAAGCATGGGTGGATCGGAGCCCTCGCCGGCATCGTGCCCGTCCTGATAGTCCCGTATTATTGCGTCATCGGCGGATGGGTCTTCAAATGGTTCGCTGAATCGGCATCCGGAGGCTTATCGGTGCTGGCTTCGGACGGCGGCGGCTTCTGGTGGGATTACATCACGGGAGGGGCGGAAGGACTGGGCGATCCGTTCGTCTGGTTCGGCCTTTTCGCTCTGATGTGCACGGTATGCATAGCCGCCGGCGTCGAGAAAGGCATCGAGAAAATGAGCAAGATACTGATGCCTGCGCTCCTAGCTATGATAGTCATCATCACGGCGTACGAGCTGACCCTTCCCGGGATCTGGGACGGAGTGGCCTTCTATCTCAATCCCGACGTTTCCAAACTCAGCATGGGCACGTTCCTCGGCGCCACCAGCCAGATATTCTATTCTATGTCCTTGGCTATGGGCATCATGATAACGTACGGCTCATACATGAGGAAAGAGGACAGCATCGAGAAGTCCGTGCGCAACATCAGCATGATCGACACCGTCGTGGCAATATTGGCCGGCCTGCTGATAGTGCCGTCGGCGTTCATGTTCGGGTTCGGGGACAGCCAGTCGATGGGGCTGATGTTCGTCTCGCTGCCGCAGGTGTTCGCCCAGATGCCGGGCGGCTCCATAGTGGCGCCGGTTTTCTATCTGATGGTGCTGTTCGCCGCTATGACATCGGCGATTTCGCTTCTCGAGGCGGCGGTATCCGGATTCGTGGATAGGTTCGGTTCCGGGCGCCGGAAGTCTCTGGCCGTATCCGCTTTGGTGGTCGCCGGTCTGGGGGCCCTATGCATCCTCGGATTCGGGCCGCTGATGACCGATCTGGCTCCGTTCGATCAGGGCGCAGGGTGGCTCGGCATTTTCGATACGGTCACCAACTCTCTGCTGATGCCGATAGTGGCCATCCTCACCTGCGCTTTTATCGGCTATGTGATAAAGACCGAACCTATCGAGGATGAAGTGGAGGCCTGCGGAAACGGGTTCAGATCCAAAGGTCTGTTCAGGATAATGATCCGCTATGTGTGCCCGATATGCCTGCTGGCGATACTGGTGTTCGGTCTGGCGGACATGTTCGGCCTGTTCTCGGTGTACTGAACCTTTCTGTCAGACGCATGCTGTCGACTGCAGCCATGTCATCTATAGGAACATCAAGGGAATAATAAAACCTGGAAGTGCGGACGGATCCGGGTCCATTCCCGTTCACATTAGTTCCAGGCGTGCCGTTGATTCCTTCGGCATCGGGGCAATCTTTCTTTCAGGGATTCATACAGAAGCTCCGTAGATCCGTCGGAATTCTGGTTGAAAGCATACATCTCCCCTCCGATCGAGATCGCTATGCACGGCCTGATCTTGGAGTAGGATGCGAGCTCGTATCTTCCGAACAGGTCGTTCTCATACTTCCCGCTGGATATGGTTCCGTCGTAATAACCCATGACGCGCTTCCCTTTGGGAAAATCCTCGAAATACTGGCAGTCGTCCACTTCATCATAGGAGAACCTGTGGTCGAAGAACGGGGCTTTCACTGTGAACCCCTCCTCGTCCATTGAGACTTCCACCGAATTGCTCATGGATCCTGCGCCTCCGTCCATGACGAATGCGAACGGGACGATCGTCAGCAGCGTGAAAACAGCCACGGCGGCGATGCGTTTGCTTCTTGGCCAGGCAGGAAGACGAGATCCTTTGGTCGCGCCTTTGGCAAAAGGAAGTAGCATCAGCCCTACGCTGGCTACGGTCAGGACCAGGCCTATGATGAGGTTCGTCGTGATCAGGGCCATGCCCAGCAGCAGGACTGCGGTCCCGATGGACAGCCATAGCCCCCATCTGGATGCCACTTCCCTGCTTTTCTTGTCGTCCATCGATCTCCAATCTATCCCCACGTTGAGGAATCTGTATCCGCTGCCATGGAGCCACATGCACAGCATCGCGCACAGAAGCGGGAAGCAGCATACCAGGATTAAGGCGGAGAACAGGAGCGAAAACCAGCTCCAGCCCCTCAGAAGTCCGAAGGCGAGCACTGCGATCGGAACCAGTACGGCGAGCACAGCATAGGGCTTGGAAGCGGGCTCCATGGAACGGTGTATCCGTTGGAAGGATAAAAGATATCGGCGCAAGGGCGTCTCATGCATCAGGAGGCATGCAGTTTTATCCCTGAAAGCGGGATACGCCGCCGATGAAGAAGTCGTATGTCACCACGATGCCAGACAACATAGGCGCGTTCCTGAAAGCAAGCAGATGTTTCGCCTCGCTCGGCATCAATATCACCAGGGTCAGCTACAACAAGGCCGTGGATATGCATACTCTCTTCATAGACGCCGAGGGTACGCCTGAGCAGCTGGCAGAGGCGGACGTGGAGCTCCGCGACATAGGCTACATACAGTCGTCCGACGGGGAGCGCACTGTGATGCTGATGGAGTTCATCCTGCGCGACGAGCCGGGCAGCGTCACCGAGGTTCTGGAGCTCATCACAGAATTTGGGTTCAACATCTCCTATATTTCGTCGCAGGAGGACGGAACGCCTTACCAGAGGTTCAAGATGGGGCTTTTCGTCGATGATACCGAGAAAGTATCCAGCTTCATCGCCAGGGTATCTGAGCTGTGCGCGGTGAACATCCTCGATTACAACAGCTCCAATACAGTGTATGACAACGCGATATTTTACAGCTCGTTCGTCTCCGCCATCTCGGGCAGCATGGTCCTGCCGCCGGAGAGGAAGGAAGAGCTTCTCGTAAACTGCAACAGAGCGATGCAGCTTCTCGACGAGAGGGGCCTGTCGCCGTACCGCACTTTCGATTCGATAGGGAAGCTCGCGGAGCTCCTGATCAAATGCAAAGGAGAGGCTTTTTCGCCCAGGGTTACCCGCCACAGAATGTCGGAGAGATCAGTCATCACGGTGATCGAGCCGCCCTGCGGGAGCAACATAACCATCATAGAATCGGAAGGTGAGATGCTGTTCGTGGATTCCGGCTATGCCTGCTACAGGGAGGAGACCCTCAGGTTCGTAAGGGAATCCGTCCCCGGGTTCGACGGGATGAGGAAGAGGATCCTGGTCACCCACGCAGATCTGGACCATATCGGGCTCTGCAACATTTTCGACGAGGTTCTGGCCAGCGAGAACAGCGCCGCATGCATGCGCGAGGAATACGAGGGGAGGGACGGCTTCAGGGAATCCAACCCGCTTCATAAGCCGTACATCAGCATCTGCAAGATACTGACCTCCTATGAGCCGGTCCGGACCGAGAAGGTGAGGGCGATGTGGAAGGCCCGCCCGGAAAGCCAGGTCCCGCTGTATCCTGTCGGATATCTTGGTGTGGGGGAGTTCGCATTCGAAGTGTACGAGGGGCGCGGCGGGCATCTGAAAGGGGAGATCGTCCTGATCGATTACGGGATGAAGGCCGCTTTCACAGGGGATATCTACGTCAATGTCCACGGCATGACCGCAGAGCAGGCGGAATACAACAAGTACGCCCCGATTCTGATGACTTCCGTGGACACGGATCCCAAGTCCTGCAAAGAGGAGCGCGAAGCGATCATGCAGCGCCTGGGCCCGGGGAAGTGGTCGGTGTTCAGCGGCCACGGCTCGGCGATGAAGTTCGAGGTAGCGGGCACCAAGCCGTAAAGCTGCCCTAGTTCCGGCGGCAAACGGGCGCGGCCGAAGCGGAAATGGATGGGGCCTGCCCCTCGCGGAAAGCAATCAGATTGCCGCGGGCAGGTCCCGTCCTGTTTCATGCGTCCCTTATGACCGTCACCGGGCACGACGCCATCGTTATGATGCGTTCCGTAGCCCCTCCGTGGAGTATGGACTGTAGGCTGCTGCGCTTGTCCACCCCCACGATGATGAGGTCATATTTGCCCGATAGGCCGAGGATTGTCTCCACCGGGTCCCCCTCGAGCACCGTTCCATCGCATTCCACTCCGGCGCCCCGGATTTCGGCGGCTATCCTGTCCACCATGGGCTGCGGGTCGTTGCCTTTCTCTTTGACGCTGAGGACCGTGATGCTGGTTCCGGAGCGTTTGGCGGTCTGAACGGCGTAATCTATTGCCGGCCTGTTCTCCTCATAGACAGGCAGAAGAACCTTCTCCAGGCGGGAGGAAGCGGATTTTAGCGTAAGGACGGGGCAGTAGCTTCCTTCTATGACTTTTTTTGCCGTGGATCCTATGCGTCCGGATCTCATCCCGCTCTTGCCGGTGATGGACATTATCATCAGATCCGCTTCCTTGGACATTTCGTTAAGGATTTCCCACGGGATCCCCTCGGCGAGCACTTCCTCGTGTTTGGCCCCTTTCCTTTCCGCAAGCTTTGCCGCGTTCTCCAGGAGCATGGTCCCTTCGATTTTGGCTTTGTAGTAGTCCTGCGTCGGGTCCACGGTCCCGAATTTGTTGAGGCCAGGCATATCAATCACAAAGACAAAGACAAGGGTCGCCGAGAATTCCATGGCGGAATGCAGAGCGAGATCGATAGCCGCATTGGAGGATGCGCTCCCGTCTATCGGCATCAGAACCTTGTCGAATTTCATCTGTTTCTCGGTCATCGTCCAATCTCCTTATAAAATAAGGTACATGATTTGATAGATATATAATCCATCATATCATAATAAGCAATAATATTCTGAATAAAGGTCAGAGACGTATCCGCGTAGGCGCTGTATGCCAATCCTGATTTTCGGTCCGGGCACGATCCCGGCGGAAGCCATCGGATAAATACCTGTTAGTCGATACTGGCCGGGCCCATGGGTTTTCCGGGAAATAGCGTCCGGCAGCGGCGGAAGGGGATGCCAGCGGCCGCACCGGACCGGGCAGCAGTCTCGCTTCTGCGGATGCAGACGGTCATTAACAGATATATCCGATGCAGAACAATACGGTTTTCTGAACATAAACGGGCGGTGGATCGGAGTCCGGCCGTTCGGAATCGGCATGACGTGCAGGAGAGCAGGCTTATGCGGAAGATACTCGAGATGATTTTGGACAGGGCGGAGTCTACGCCGGGAAAGACAGCCATATGGACTGACAAAGGGGCCTTCACATACGAAGAGCTTTGCGATTTCTCATACCGCGCGGCCGCCGCCCTGAAGAAGGAAGGGCTCCGCAGAGGGGACGGAGTCACCATAGAGCTTCCGAGATGCAAGGAATATGTCGGATTCATGCTGGGAGCTTGGATGCTGGGGGGATTCTTCGTCCCTTCCGACAGCGGCTATCCGAAAGACAGGAAGGACTATATCGCAGGCGATTGCAAGGCGAAGGTCCGCGTGACGCCCGAATTTCTGGAGAAGATGGGCCCCGAGACGCTGGACTGCGATCCGGAAGATCTCCGTCCCGAAGACAAGGCATTCATCGTCTACACATCTGGATCCACCGGGAAGCCCAAAGGGGTCATCCATTCCCATCGCTCGGTCTCCGCCATGGTCGACAGGGTCAGCGATCTCGTAGAGGTCAGGGATACGGACAGATTCGCGAATCTCTCCGCTTTCACGTTCGTAGTGGGCACCGCCAATAACATCGCTCTTCTGGCTTGCGGATGCCCCGATTACATCGTCCCCGCCGACGTCCGCATAAACCTGAACAAGCTCTCCGAATTCAATTCCGACCATGGGATCACCATAATGTTCATGGCGCCCGCGATGCTCCCTTATTATCGCCAGAAAACGAAGACCCTCCGCATGGTCTTCATCGGAGGGGAGCGCGCGGTCAAGGTCTGGTCGGACGATTTCACTATAGTCAACCTATACGGGTCGTCAGAGACATGCGGCATGGCGACCGGCTTCTTTCTGGACAGAGCTTACGACAGGACTCCGCTGGGAAAGCCGCTCAAAGGGGTCTGCGCCTATGTCCTGGACGGGAACGGCAGAGAGGCGGAGGAGGGGGAGATATGCTTCACCGGGCATTTCTCTGACGGATATCTGAACCTCCCGGAAGCCACGGCGAAGGCGTTCGTCGCCAATCCGTTCAGGGACCGCGACGGATATGACATCATGATCCGCACCGGGGATATAGGAAGGCGCCTGGAGGACGGCAGCCTGCTTTATCTGGAGCGCAACGACTGGATGGTCAACATAAACGGCCAGCGCGTCGAGCCTGGGGAGATCTCTGGGGTCATGATGACGATGCCCGGGATCATCCAGGCCGCCGTCAAAGATTTCAAAGGGACCGACGGCCAGACGTTCCTGTGCGCATACTATGCCGCATCGGGGGATATCCGGGAGGATTCGGTCCGCGACTTCCTCAGGAGCAAGCTGCCCGGATACATGGTGCCTGCGTATCTCGTCCGTATGGACAGGCTCCCGCTGAACCAAAGCGGGAAGATCGACAGGCATTCCCTTCCGGATCCCACCGCGCCCGGCAGCGGGTCGGCGGTGACGGCCGGGCCCACCGATTTCGAGGAGAACGCCGTCACCAAAGGCGTGAGGGAGATACTGAAGGAGCTCACGGGAAGGGACGATTTCCGCTTCGACGAGAATCTCGTGTATTGCGGGCTGAGCTCCCTGACTGCCATCAAGTTCGCTTCCGAGGCCATGGGAAGGTTCGGTGTGGATCTGGACGTGTCTTCGATGCTCGGGGGATGCTCCATAGCTTCCGTTTCCGGTGAGATAATAGCCAAGCTCGTTGAGAAGGCCGTTTCCGCTCCCGCGGAAAAGAAGGCCCTCAGAGACAGATATCCTCTTACGAAGCCGCAGATGGGGGTATACCAGGCGTGCTACGCCGATCCGGAGACCGTGATGTACAACCTTCCGATGCAGGCCAGGTTCGCCAAGGAGCAGCTGGCCGGCAGGGATCTGGAAGGCGCCGTCAGGAAAGCTATAGAGGCGCACCCGGGGCTGAAGTGCACCATAGAGCCGGACGGCAGAGGCGAGATGTGCATGGTCCCGCACCCTGACGCGGAGGTCAGGATAGAGCGCATCGAAGGCTCAGAATCGGATCTGGAAGAATACCGCGGATCGTTCGTCAGGCCGTTCGACATGTCCGAAGGGCTGTACAGAGCCGCGATCTTCGATACAGGGGATGCGGAGACGCTTCTCATGGATTTCAGCCACATAATGTTCGACGGCTCGTCCAGCCTCATCTTCATGGACGATCTGAGGGCCGCCCTTTCCGGGAGGGAACCTGCCGCCGAGACTTTCACCATGTTCGATCTCTCGGACGAGGAATCCGGGCGCATGTCTTCGGGAGACTATAGCCGTTCCGAGAAATACTATTCTGAGCTGCTGTCCGATGCGGACGGCACATCCGTCATACAGAGGGATGTCTACGGCGAGGCCAGGGTGAAGGGGCATCTCAGAGCGAAGCTGGATCTCGACCCCGGGAAGCTGAAGGCGTTCGCGGAGTCGGCCGGGGCGACGGAGAACGCGTTCTTCCAATCCGCGATGGGATTTGCGCTCTCGAGATTCAACTGCACAGACGATTCCTGCCATGCGACCGTATATGCCGGGAGGAAAGGCGGCAGGACCTCGCGCCTCGTAGGGATGCTGGTCAGGACCCTTCCGGTCGTGCAGAGGTTCGATCCGGACGAGAGCCCCGGAGCATTGGTCAGGCGCACCGGCGATCAGCTGGTATCCTCGATGCAGAACGATATATTCCCGTTCTCCGAGATCAGCGCCCGCTTCGGCGTGACTTCAGACGTGCTGTTCGCATACCAGGGCATCCTGGATGACGAGAGCGTACTGGATTCCCAGATGGAGATCAGGGACATCAAGAACTCTCTGACGGTCCAGGTGTATCCGATGAAGGACGGGTTCCTCGCGGACCTCGAATACGACGCATCCATGTATTCCGAAGGGCTCATGAGGAGTTTCCTGGCGACATTCGGAAGATGCGCCTTGGGATTCGTCGGCGCTCCGACGCTCAGGGACGTGGAGGTGTCCGGGGAAGAAGATGCCGCCCTGCTCAGGGAAGTGAATTCGACCGACAGCGAATATGACAGAAGTAAGACTATAGTCGACATGTTCAGAGCCAGAGCCGCGGAGCGCCCGGACGATGATGCGGTGCTGTTTGATAAGACTATAGTGTCATATTCCGAACTGGACCGGATCACCGACCACATAGCCTCATACATCTCTTCGAAGGGGATCGGGAAAGACCAGTTCGTATCCATCCTGGTGCCGAGATCCGCCGCTATGGTTGTCGCAGCGCTCGGAGTGGTGAAATCCGGCGCGGCATACCAGCCTCTGGACCCGACATATCCGGAGGAGCGTCTGCTGTTCATGATGCGCGATTCGGGGGTCAGGCTGATGATAGCGGACAGATCGCTGGCCGGCCTGGTACGCGGATACGAATGCGAAATCCTCTATACCGACGAATTCGGGAGCAGATTCGCAGGGAGAGCGCCCGATGCGAGCGCCCTGTCCCCCTCGCCGGAAGACGCTTTCGTAATCCTTTACACGTCGGGGACCACCGGAACGCCCAAAGGCTGCGTCCTGGAGAACGGGAACATAGCGGCATTCGCAGACTGGTACGGCAAGAAGGCGGAGCTGGGCCCAGGATCCAGATATGCGACCTACGCCAGCTTCGGATTCGATGCCTGCATGATGGACGTCATGGTATCCCTTTCCCGCGGCGCATGCATAGCGGTCATACCGGACGGGATACGCAGCGATCTGGGCGCTCTGGACAGGTTCTTCTCGGAGAACGGGATCACCCACGGGTTCATGACCACCCAGATGGGGCGGATGTTCATGGAGACCGCAGGATGCAGGACTCTGAAGCATTTCTTCACCGGAGGGGAGGCCCTGGTCCCCCTGAAACCGCCGGAATGGCTGGACTTCTACAACCTCTACGGACCCACCGAGACCACCGTGAGCGTGACTTCGTTCCTGGTGAAAGACGACAGCCCGCTTCTGCCCATTGGGAAGCCCAACACGAACGTGAGGGTTTACGTGCTGGACGGGGACCGCAGGATCGTCCCGACCGGCGCCTGCGGGGAGCTGTGCATAAGCGGCCCGCAGGTTTTCAGAGGTTATCTGAACAACCCGGAGAAGACCGCCGCCGTGCTGGTGGACAACCCTTACTCCGACTGCCCCGAGCATGACAGGATGTACAGGACCGGGGACATCGTGCGCCTTCTCCCCGACGGAAACGTGGATTACATAGGGCGCCGCGACGGCATGGTCAAGGTGCGCGGATTCAGGATCGAGCTCACCGAGGTGGAGAGGGCCATACGCGCATTCGAAGGGATCAGAGACGCGACCGTCCAGGCGTTCGACGCCCCCTCGGGAGGCAAGCAGATAGCGGCCTACGTCGTTTCCGACGGCAAGGTGGACGTCAGGGCTTTGGAGAGCTTCATCCTGCAGACAAAGCCCCCGTATATGGTCCCGGCCGTGATCATGCAGCTGGACAGCATACCGCTGACCGTCAACAGCAAGGTGGACAGGAGGAAGCTGCCCGTCCCGTCCATCGATATGGGCGAGGTCTCGCCTCCGCAGACCGACATCCAGAAGCGCATATTCAGGATAGCCTCGGAGGTCCTGGGAACCGACAGGTTCGGGATCGACACCGATCTGTTCCGGGCGGGGCTGACTTCCATCAGCGGAATCCGTTTCAACGTTCTGCTCTCGGACGAGTTCGGGATCCCGTTCAGATCCAAGGACATCAAGGAGAACAGCACCGTCGCCAAGCTGGAGAAGCTAATCGAGAGCTCCGCCCCGGCCAGGACGTACGAGATCCAGGACGATTATCCGCTCACCAAATCCCAGGAGGGCGTGTTCGTGGAATGCATGGCCAGGCCGGACAGCACCATCTACAACATACCTCTGCTCATCAGATATGACAGCTCCTTGGACGGGGACAGGCTGAAGGCCGCCATCGCCGATGCGGTCAACGCCCACCCGTTCATGATGGCCACGCTGGCAGCAAATGATTCCGGGGACATCCGCCTGGTCAGGAAAGGCCTGCCGACATTCTTCCCGGACGAGATAGAGGAGATCTCGGCGGACTCCCTGGATGCGGTCCTGCCCGGTCTGGCCCAGCCGTTCCGGCTCATAGGCTCGAGGCTGTTCCGCATAAAGCTCGTCCATGCCGGCGGGGATCATCTGTTCGTCGAGATGCACCATATAATCAGCGACGGAACTTCCATGAAGGTCCTCTTGGACGACATCTCCAAGGCTTATTCCGGGGAGAAGCCTGAGCCGGAGAGGTTCAGCGGATTCGAAGCTTCGCTGAAAGAGGCCGATGAGAGGACGCCGGAGGCCCTCGCCGCCGCCAAGAAGTATTATGAAGACCTGCTGGCCGGGTACGACAGGGATTCCCTGCCCAGAGGCGACAGATACCGTCCGGATCCCGGCGCCGCCGGCACACTGATGATGAAGAGCGGCGGAGGTCTGGGGAGGAAGCTGGCCGAGCGCTGCGAGAGGGCCGGGATCACCATGAACGGCCTGCTCTGCGCGGCTTTCGGATACGTCCTGGCCAGATACAGCGGCAGCGAGCACTCCATATTCGCCACGATCTACAACGGAAGGAGCGATTCCAGAACGATGGGATCGGTGTCGATGTACGTCAAGACCCTCCCTGTTCTCTGCGACGTGTCCGACGATTCCATGTCGCCTCTGCGCCTGTCGGAGAGGATAGGGGACCAGATTCTGGACAGCATGGCCAACGACATCTATTCTTTCGCGGAGATCAGCCGCGAACTCGAGGTCAAAGCCGACGTGATGTTCGTCTACCAGGGAGACGGGTTCAGGTTCGACAGATTCTGCGGGAAGCCCTCCGAATCGGTCCAGGTGAGCCTGTCCGGAGAGAAGGAGCCGATACTGTTCCAGGTGGCCATGGACGGCGACGAGCTGGCGTATATGGTGGAATTCGACAGGAACAGATTCACCCCGGAGTTCATGGAGTTCTTCGCCAAGTCGTTCGACAGGGCCGTCTCGGAGTTCCCGGCCTGCACGATGCTGAGGGAGGTCGACCTGACGGAAGGGAAGACCTTGGAGGCGGTCGCCAGGATGAACGATACCGCCGTCCCGTTCGACATGTCCGCCACGGTTGTGGACATGTTCAGAAGGAATGCCAGGGAGCGCCCGGGCAATATCGCCGCCGTCTATATGGGCGACAGCCTGACCTACGGGGAGCTGGACGAGAAGACCGATTACATCGCCGACTACATCCATTCCAAAGGCATCGGGAAGGACGAGTACGTCGCAGTTCTGGTGCCCAGGTCTTTATTCATGGTAATAGCAGCAGAAGGCGTGATAAAATCCGGGGCCGCGTATCAGCCTCTGGATCCGACCTATCCTGAGGAGCGCCTCCTGTTCATGATGCAGGATTCCGGGACCAGGCTCCTGATAGCCGACAGGTCCCTCCGCGGGCTGGTCTCCGGCTACGGCGGCGATGTCCTGTATACCGACGAGATCGACGGCCTGTGCTCCGGCCGGCGCCCCGACGTGGCCTCTCTGGCCCCGTCCCCGGAGGACGCATTCATAATCCTGTATACTTCAGGGACCACCGGGACCCCCAAGGGATGCGTCCTGGAGCACAGGAACATCGTCAGCTTCCTCAAATGGATGATCCCGGAGGTCGGCCACCCCAGCACGTCCAGATACGCATCGTATGCGAGCTACGGGTTCGACGCGTGCATGATGGACATCCATTCCTCCCTCTCCGCAGGAGCCGCAGTCCACATCATCCCGGAGGAGATGCGCAAGGATCTCGCTGAGATCGACAGGTACTTCATCAGCAGCGGGATCACCCACGGCTTCATGACCACCCAGATGGGAAGGATGTTCATGGAGGCCACCCAATGCAGGTCTCTGAAAGCCTTCATGGCGGGAGGGGAGAGGCTGGTGCCGCTGAACCCGCCCGGCTGGGTCGATTTCTACAACATCTACGGGCCTACGGAATGCACGGTCAACGTGACCACATTCAAAGTCAGGGACGACAGCCCGCTGCTCCCGATAGGCAGGCCGAACACCAATGTCAAGCTGTATGTCCTGGACAGGAGCGACAGGATCGTCCCGGTGGGATGCTGCGGCGAGCTCTGCATAAGCGGCCCGCAGGTTTTCAGGGAATACCTCAACAATCCGGAGAAGACCGCCAAGACCGTCACCAGAAGTCCGTTCTCCGACGGGCCGGGCTTCGGCCGCCTTTACAGGACCGGGGATGTGGTCCGCATGCTCCCGGACGGGAACATCGATTATATAGGGCGCCGCGACGGGATGGTCAAGGTGCGCGGGTTCAGGATAGAGCTGGCCGAGGTGGAAGGCGCGGTGCGCGGATATCCGGGCATAAAAGACGCCACCGTGAAGGCATTCGACGACCCTGCCGGAGGGAAGTCGATCACAGCTTACGTAGTCTCGGATTCGCAGGTGGATTTCAGAGGCCTGGCCGATTTCATCAGAAGCTCCAAGCCTCCGTACATGGTCCCCGCCCACTTCGTCCAGCTGGATTCCATCCCCATGACGGTCAACGGGAAGGTGGACAGGAGGAAGCTCCCGGAGCCGTCTTCCGAGCCCAGGAAGGCCGGCAGGGAGCCTTCGGGTCCGACGGAGACCAAGCTGTGCGAGATATTTGCCGGCGTCCTCGGCCTGAAGAAGGTCTACGCGGACGACGATTTCTTCGAGATCGGCGGGACATCCATCTCGGCATCGAAGCTGGTGCTTAGCTGCATGAACGCCGGGTTCCCAATAGTCTACAAGAACGTCTTCGACAACCCCTCCCCGGAAGCCCTGGCCAGATTCATGGGCACCCTCGGAAAGGCCGGGGAGGAGGAGAAGAGGGCGGCGATCGACGAGAGTCCGCTGGCGGCCAACGTCGAAGGCAGCCTGGACTCCATAAGCTCGCACAGCCCCCGCAGGATCCTGCTGACAGGGGCGACCGGATATCTGGGCGCCCACGTGCTCTGGGAGCTCCTCAGGAGGAACGCCAAGCATGTGGCCTGTCTGGTGAGGAGCGGCAAGGGCCAGACATCCGAGGAGAGGCTGAAGACTGTTTTCATGTATTACTTCGGAGGGATGGCTCCCGACGATCCGCTGAAGAGCGTGGAAGTGATAGACGGGGACATCACGGACAAGAACCTCAAGGAGAAGCTGGAGGGGCGCAGTTTCGACACGATCATAAACTGCGCGGCGGTGGTCAAGCACTTCGCGGCCGACGACTCCATCGAAAAGGTGAACGTGGGCGGGGTCAGGAATCTGATCGGCCTGGCCGAGAGCACCGGATCCTTGCTTGTCCAGATATCCACTGAGAGCGTCGCCGGGGAATCCGTCAACGGAAGCATACCCGCCGACAGGAAGCTGAAGGAGAGCGAGCTCGACTTCGGGCAGAACCTGGACAACAAGTACGCCCGCTCCAAGTTCATGGCCGAGGAGGAGATAATAAAGGCGATCCCGGGAGGCCTGAAGGCGAAGATCATCCGCGTCGGGAACCTCATGAGCCGCGACAGCGACGGGGAGTTCCAGATCAATTTCGGCACCAACGCTTTCATGAAGCAGATGAGGTCCTATGTGAAGCTGGGATTCTTCCCGGTCACAGACATGGACACGGAAGTGGAATTCTCGCCCATCGACATGGTCGCCAAGGCCGTCGTAATCCTGGCCGGCACCCCGGAACAGTTCACCGCGTTCCATGTCAACAACTGCCACAAGGTGCACATGGCGAACGTCTTGAAGGTCATGAGGGACAACGGCATGCCGGTGGAAGTGGTTTCCAGGAAGGAGTTCGACAGGAGGTTCACGGAAGCCATGAAGGACGAGGCCAACGAAGAGTTCGTATCCGGCCTGATAAGCTATCTGGGCAACGCAGGAGAGACCCGCAGGTTCGTCGCGGCGGACGACGCGTACACCGTGAAAGCGCTGTACAGGCTGGGATTCTCGTGGCCCATAATCTCCGACGGATACATCGACAAGGCGTTCAAGACGCTGAAATCACTGAGGTTCTTCAGATGAAGCCGGGGCAGGTCAGGCCATCCCCTGCCTTGCCGCCCGGAACCGGACGGAAACGGCGGCAGGAGGCGGCATGAAGGTCAGGACGTACTATTCGGAGACCTATGCTCTGGAGGATCCATCGGTATATTCCGCTTTGTACAGCCGGATGCCGGAATGCCGCAGGAGGAAAGCGGACAGGTTCCTTTTCGGCAAGGACAGACGCCTCTGCGTAGGCGTATGGGCCCTCCTCCGCGAAGCATTGGAGGATCTGGGGGAGAACCCGGATTCCGCCGAGATCGGAACCGGAAAGAACGGGAAGCCGTTCCTGAGGGATTCCCGGGTCAGATTCAACATGTCCCACTCGGAGGAGCGCGTGGCGTGCGCCGTATCCGATTCCGATGTGGGCTGCGACGTGGAGATGGTGAAGTATGCCGGCCTGGACATCGCCGGGAGGTTCTTCCACGGCTCGGAATACGAAGACATAGCGGCCGCGGAGGGCACCGGAGATATGCCTGCCCTGTTCTGCCGCTACTGGACCCTGAAGGAGAGCTTCATGAAAGCCACTGGGCTGGGGATGTCCCTGCCGCTGGATTCCTTCCGCATAGATCTGGGGGACCCGATACGCGTGGATCAGAAAGTCGATTCCCGGGAGTACCGCTTCAAGGAATACGATCCGCGCGACGGATATCGCTGCGCCGTATGCTCCGCGGGGGAAGGGTTCGAGCCTTCTCTGAGAGCCGTCGACCTATCCGGGCTGATCCGATGCCGTCCTATTTATCGAATCACGGAGATATCGGAGCCGTATCCGCAGGGGGATGAGATATGGCAGGCACCAAGGATGGGGCGGAGGGGCGGCATACCTTCTTCATGTTCAGAAAGCGCCCTGCCAACGACGTCCTGGACGAGATCGTCCAATACAGGGACCGCCGCGCCGACAGGATAGTCGAGACCATAATAATCGCGGTCATCATCATGAACATAGCCTGGATATACCTCGGCGAAGCCAAGATCCGCGACATAGAAGGGTCCCTGGATATGGTCTATGCTTCTCTGACCGTCATGGCGCTCAGCGCTGCGGGCTGCTTTTTCATAGGGAGCCGGTGGTGGACCAAATTCGTCCTGATCGGATCGATAATGTTCAATTCATTCATCATAATAGCTGCCGTGGACTACTCGATGATGATTCTGATGCTGCTCCCTGTGATATCATGCGGCATATATTACCGCAACAATTTCATCAAAGCAACCATAGTCATCGGCGCCGTCCTGATGCTCGCAGGGCTCCTGATAAACGACTACCTGTCGCCCCTCATGATCGGGATGTACCAGGGAATGACAAGATTTGACAGGGCGATTTCTCTGATACGGGTGTACTACATCGTCGATCTCCTCATCTATCTTCTGGTCTGCATACCCTCTTATTATGCCGTCAAGATCGGAATCGACGACATCAGAAAGCAGTCCGACCTGAGGAAAGAGAAAATCGGGGTCGAGAAGGAGATGTCCAATGCCAGGGGGATACAGCAGGGCCTCCTCATCACGGATTTCCCCTGCAAGCCCTACTGCGACGTGTCCTCGTCGATGTCGGCCGCGATGGATGTGGGGGGAGACTTCTACGACTGCTTCACGGTAGGTGACGACCGCCTTGCCATAGTTGTGGCCGACGTTTCCGGGAAAGGCCTTCCCGCGTCGCTGTTCATGGCCACTTCGATGACCCTGATAAGGTCCAACGTGCAGGCGGGCGGGGATCTGGACAAGGCGATGGAGAAAGCCAACCGGGAGCTTTCCGCGACGAATTCCATGAAATACTTCGTCACCGTCTGGATCGGGGTCATAGACCTCAGGACCGGGGACGTCTGCTTCGTCAACGCCGGCCACAACCCTCCTTTCATATGCAAAGGCGGGAAATACGAGATGCTTAAGTGCCAGCCCGACTTCGTCTTCGGGAGGAAGAAGAGGATAAGCTATAACAGGCAGTATTTCCACCTGGACATCGGGGACGGCATCTTCCTTTATACCGACGGCGTCACGGAGGCCGCGAGAACCGACGGGGGCACGTTCGGGGAGGAGCGCCTTCTGGGATCCCTTTCCTCCGTAGCCGGCGAATCCCCGGACAGAGTTCTGGAGAAGGTGAGGTCGGACGTGGCGGAATTCGTCGGGAGCGCCAGGCAGAGCGACGACATGACCATGCTGGGCCTAACATACATCCGCCCATATGACATCCGGCCGGACGAAGGGATAAAGGTCCGCGCCGACAGGCAGGGTTATGCGCAGGTGATGGAGCGCATCAGGCAGAGGATGGCCGATGCCGGGTGCTCCCCGCGTACGGTGACCGAGATGGAGACCGCATGCTCCGAGATATTCGCCAACATAGACATGTATGCCTATGCCGGCAGGGAGGAGAAAGGGGACGTCCTGGTGACAACCGACGTGGTCAACGGCGCCGTCCGCGTCACATTCACGGATTGGGGTGTGCCGTTCAATCCGCTGGCGCGCAAGGACCCCGATCCGATAAACAGTTTCAAGGAGCGCCGGCGCGGAGGATTGGGGATAATGCTCGTGAAGAAGATATGCGACGAAGTATCCTATTCCCGCGAGGATGGCCGCAATATATTGAAGTTGGAGAAGGAGATGTGATTCTCATGGAAATAGGGATAGAGAAGAAAGACGGAGTGACGACCATATCGCCCAAAGGGAACATCGACTATGTTACCGCGCCCGAGCTGGACGAAGTCGTGGAGAGGGAATCCGCATCCGCGGCTTCGCTCGTGTTCGACATGACCCACGTTTCGTACATCTCGTCTGCCGGGCTCAGGTCTCTGCTGAATGCGGACGAGCTCATGGAGGAAAAGAACGGGATAAAGCTGGTGAACGTCAACAAGGAGGTCAAAGCCGTGCTGGATATGACCAACTTCTCCGGCCTTCTGAAGATAGAGTGAAGCAGGCGCAGTGAAATCTGTGCATTTATTAATTAAATAGCGAATCTTATTACCGATGTTCAGGGCCAGTTAGGTCCGAAAAACGTCGGAGGCTGCCGGATGAGGCCGATAATGGTGCTGGCGATCGCGCTGGCCGTGTCGATATCGCTGTCGTATGTTTCAATGGCCGATGAGAGATCGGCCGATGCGGCGCAGGAAGATGACGGAGCGCATTTCTATAGAGGAATCCGGCGGCAAAAGATATCTGCGTCTCTACGGCGATGAGGGATTCTTCCTCAGGATCCTCATCGACGAGAGCGATGCTCACCGGGAACCGGAAGACGATGACGAATTATTTGATGCCGTGGAATACGTCGGAGACAAAATCACCACAGGATGAGCCGTCCCGAGGGAGGGATCAGGCGCCATGCCCGACGGAGATGGCGACATCCTTTCCCAAGCTCCGTCGCAGCACGTCATGAAGCATCACATGCGGGGACCCCTGGTCGTCCACGACGTCGCAGTCGACGCCATACACGTCCCTTATCGCATCCGGCACGATGACGTCCTTCGGGGCGCCGACCGAATGGATCCTCCCCGGTTTTTCCATGAGCACAACCACATCGGCGAATTTCGCGGCCAGGTTGAGGTCGTGGCTTATCATCACGACGGTCATGCCCGTCCTGTGCGAGAGCTCTTTGAGGAATGATGTAACGTAAACCTGGTGCCTGACGTCCAGATTCGAGGTCGGCTCGTCCAGAATGAGTATGCGCGTCTGCTGGACCAGACCCCTGGCTATGGCGACCTTCTGGTGCTGGCCTGCAGACAGCTCGCTGAATTCCCTGCCGGCCAGATCCTCTATCTCCATCGCTCTCAGGGCGCGATATGTGGCTTGGAGGTCTTTGGAAGCGGTGCGGCGGCTCTGATGCGCGAAGCGGCCCACAAGGACGGTCTCCACGACGGTGAGCCTGTTCATGTCCGAAGATGTCACCGGAACGTATCCGACGATCTTTGCCAGGTCTTTCAGCCTGTATTCGGATACTTTCCTGCCGAGTATCCTGACTTCTCCCGCGGACGGCTTCACGCTTCCCGTCAGGCATTTCACCAAGGTTGATTTGCCCACTCCGTTAGGGCCGATTATGCATGTCAGCCCCGGGCCGTCCAGAGCCAGATCTATGCTTTCGAGCACGTTCGGGCGTCCCCTGTACCCGCACGACATCCCTTCGACTTCGATGACGGGTTCCATCGCCATACCTCCTTCCCTTGTTTGATTATGAGGTACAGGAGTATCGGCGCCCCGAGGAACGCAGTTATGACTCCGACCTGGATGGAATGCCCGTATACCACGACATGGCCGATGATGTCCGCCGCCAGCAGAAGGAGGGCTCCGAACGCGGCGGATGCGGGGATCAGATAGCGGCTGTCCGATCCTACGATGAGGCGGGCGATATGGGGGCACACCAATCCGACGAAACCTATCAGGCCGGTGAAGCTCACGATGCCGGCGGCCAGAAGCGAAACCACCAGCAGAGCGATGACTCTGAGGCGCTCGGCGTTTACTCCGATCGAGCGCGCGGATTCGTCGCCGGCCGCTATGACATTGAGCCTGCGGGCCATCAGCTGGCATGCAAAGGTCCCGGCTATGACGAACGCCGTCATCATGAGCACATGGCTCCATTCGCGGATGTCGGTGGTGCCGACGGTCCAGGCGAATATTGCTGCCTGCGTGTCCGGGTCCGCATAGAGGCGTATCAGCGTCGACGTCGCGTTGAACATGTACATTATGGCGATGCCGGTCATGATCATCGTGGCCGGGGATGCCGATCTGAGCTTGGAGACGGCAAGAATGACGGCCGTGGGTATCAGAGCGAAGAAGAAGGCATTGGCTACCACCGCAAACCCGGATGCGGTCAGCGACAGCCCCAAAGCCATCGCTACAGTCGCTCCGAACGCGGCCCCCGACGATATCCCGGTGGTATAGGGATCGGCCAGAGGGTTGCGGAGTATGCTCTGCATGACGGCACCGGCGGCCGCGAGCCCGACTCCCGCCAGAACGTCGCAGCAGATGCGGGGCAGCCTCCACTGGAACATTATCCAGTCGGCCGTCTCGTCATAGACATTCCCAGTGAGGTGGGCCCAAACGACCCTGTATGTCTCGAAGAAATCGATGCGGTAGTCGCCGATGTTCATTCCGATCCCGGCGGCAATGAACGCAGCGGCTATGCATGCGGCAATGAATGCCAGCCTGCGGAGCGTCCCCTTTCTGAAGTCCGAAATCTCTTCTTCGAACTCTTCGCTCTCGTCCATCCAAGCGTCCACCGAACGCCTCACTATGTCCCCGGTCATGTCCCGCCCCTGTCGCGTCCGATCAGGAATACCGACATGCCTCCGATCTCCTCGTCGTATCCGACACGGGCCTTCATTCCGAAGACTTCGCGTATCATTTCTGCCGTGATCACTTCCTCGGCAGTGCCCATGGACACGATCCTGCCGTTCTGCATCACTATAATGCGGTCGCAGTATCTGGCGGCCAGCTGCAGGTCGTGCGTCACGATGATTATCAGGATATCCCTCTCGGAGACTATGGTGCGGCACAGGTCCATGAGGTCGAACTGGTGGTTGATGTCCAGATGGAGCGTCGGTTCGTCCAGAAGAAGGACCTCCGGCTCCTGGGCAAGCGCCTGGGCGATCATGACCCTCCTCCATTCCCCTCCGGAAAGCTCGCTGACGTCGCGGTCGCTGAATCCCAGCACGCCGGTGGATTCCATGGCGGAGCATACGATGTCCATCTCAGCATCGGTGTTCTCGTCCAGCATCCCCGCGCGGGAATACCTGCCCATCCTGACGACCTCCATCACGGAGAACGGGAAATTCATGTGGGAGTTCTGCTCCACAGTGGCCATGACCCTCGATCTCTCGTGTTCGGACAGTTCCCTGACATCGATCGAACCGCATTTGCGATGGCTGGGATCCATAGACTCTTCGGAGAAGTTCAGCAGCCTGACCGCGCCTTTCTGCGGTCTGTATTCTGCGTTGATGCAGTTTAGAAGCGTGGTCTTTCCAGATCCGTTCTGCCCCAGAATCCCCACGACTTCCCCTTTTCTCGCTTTGAAAGCAAGCCCGTCCAGGATTTTCTTGGATCCGTGCGAGAAGCTAACGCCGTCGATATCCAGGACTGCCATGTCAGCTCCTCCATACTTCGTTCTTTCTAGAGCGGAGGATCCACAGGAAGAACGGCGCTCCGATCACCGAAGTCACCGTCCCCACGGGAAGCTCGTAAGGAGGCAGGGCCCCTCTGGCGAACGTGTCGACCAGCATGAGGAAAACAGCTCCTCCGAGCATGCAGATCGGGACCAGTTTTTTATGGTCGGGCCCCAGGAGGGATCTGAACATATGGGGCACGATGAGGCCGACGAAACCAATCACGCCGCAGATGGAGACGCAGGTCGCGACGAGTATCGACGATCCCAGCAGAACCATCAGGCGCACCCTCTTCACGTTGACTCCGAGGGCGCGGGCTTTGGATTCCCCCGCGGTCATGAGGTTGAGCGCGCGTGCGTTCAGGGCGATCAGCGCGGCTCCCAAAGCTATCGGGCCGGCCATGAGACGCAGGTCGCTCCATCCGCATCCGTCGAAGCTCCCCAGCATCCAGAACACGATCGATGTGACCGTGTCCGCATCAGAGAAGAATTCTATCATCGAAGTGAATCCGCTGAAAAGAGCGCTGACCGCCATTCCCGCGAGAAGGAGCATGGTGGTCTGGACGCCGCCCGCTCTTTTGTACGCCAGGGCATAGACTAGCAGCATCGTCATCATAGCCATCCCGAAAGCGCTGAGTATCGTGCCCCAGGAGCTCATGATTATGGCGGATCCGTAAGCTATGTAGAAAGTCGCGCCGAAGGATGCTCCCGAGGAGATCCCCAGCACGGACGGCGAGGCCATGGGGTTGCGGAACAGCGCCTGCATGGCTAGCCCGCTGAGGGACAGGGCCGCGCCGACGAGAGCCGCGCATGCCACCCTCGGAGCGCGCATGTCGCAGACGATCATCTCGGTCGCCCAGTCTCCATGGCCGGTCAGGGCGGCCCAGACATCCCCCAGAGGAATGCGGGCCGACCCTATGGTTATGCAGAGCACATAGCCTGCCGAAAGGGCCGCAGCCAGGATCAATACGGATACGGCAGCTCTGCGGCGGCGTTTCCTGTCCAGGGCTACTGCCCTCTCTTTCAGCCCCGTGCTCTGCATGGTATCGGGTTTCAGGCGGCCCTCATCTTCTCGGCCATGGACCTGGAGTCTGCCTTGTAGAATCCGATTACCTGCGGCTGGGCCTTCACGATGTCCTCGTCCGACATCTTGTTTCCCATGAGGCTTCCGTCGAAGACGTTGTCCAGCTTGAGGACGGATGCGAAGATGCCTCCCATGAGGGTGTTGGATCCCACGGAATTTCCGGAGGCGGTCTCGACGTAGAACGTCTTCTTGGCTTCGGAGCCGTCGATGGCCTTCTGCATGACGTAGATCTTGGCCAGGACGGAGGTCATCATGGCATCGGTGTTGTCGTACCCTATGACCTTTCCGATCATCTCCATGGTCGAGAGGACCATGGCAGGGGAGTTGGAAAGCAGGTAGATGAACTGGATGTTGCTGGCCTTGCTTTCGATGGCGGTGTTGGTACCCCACCAGGAGGACTTGTTGGTCGACCTGATGTTGTATTCGGACATGAAGACGATAAGCTTCTCGTCTCCGGGGACGGTTCCACAGTAGCTCAGGAGGTCTTCCTGGGCTCCTCCGATGACCTTGACGGAATCGGGGACGGTGAGGCCGTATTTGCTCTCGACGCCGCTCTTGACGCTCGACGGGATCGCATCGATGAGCTCCCAGAGCTTCGCATCGGCTTTGGGGGTGCTGCCGGAGTGCGCGGTTTCGCCGTAGTAGTCGCAGAGTATCATGTATATAGTATCGACGTAGGCGTCGGTGTAGCACAGGATTTTGGTCGGAGTGAAGTTGATCTTCTTGTCGGCGAACGCCGCGCTCGTGCCGAGGCTGGTGTTGTCGAAGGTCTTCACGGTGAGGGTGCCTGTCGGAGTTCTGACGGCGGCCATAGGCAGCCCGCTGTTCCTTTACATGCTCATCAAGAGATCGAAGAAGCCTACTATCTGAAGTAAAAATAGATCCGGAGCGGTCTTAGGATGATTGCCGCATCATAGGATATGAGATTTTCCAGGAAGGCTAAGAGGGACCGGATTCCTGATGCCGCCGGGATGTCTCTGCGCTTGGAGGCTCTCTTGTTTCCTTAGAGCATGCCGTGGATGCGTTCATCTGTTTCCTGACGCTGTGCCCTCGGCATGCCGGAATCCCGCCGCGCATCTTCCAGCAGGCGCTCCGGCATTGTCCCGCAGGATTGTATGCTTGTCGATTCTTATTCTTGCGGCTGTTTTTCATTGTTCCCTTTTCGATCTGCTTTGCTCTACCTTCTGGCTGCAGTGAAGCGACTGCATTTGGATTCATTCATATCGCTCATAAAAATGAGATATACAAATTAAAAAATCCCATTAATATTGTTGGATGATGAATATCATTAAATCCTTATTTTTGTTAAAAAGTATGACCTGAAGTTCAACTAGCAGGCGGTATTAAAATGGAAAAAAACAAGATCATAGCTATCGTTGCTGTCCTGATAGTCGCTGTAGCGGCTATTGCGGCAGCGGTGGTGCTTACTTCTGGAAACGGAAGCAAAGATATCAAAGTCACAGGGGTTTCGCTTGACAAGACCTCCCTTGCTTTGGATACGGGCTCAGAAGCGACGCTCACGCCGACTGTTTCCCCGTCTGACGCCACCAATAAGAAAGTCACTTGGAAATCCAGCAACACATCTGTAGCCACGGTATCCGACGGCGTTGTCAAAGCTGTTTCAGCAGGCAGCGCGACCATAACTGTGACTACGAGCGACGGAGGTAAGACTGCGACATGCAATGTCACCGTCAGCACTCCGACTACGACGGTCGCTGTAACCGGCGTAGAACTTGACAAATCCACAATGGTAATTGCGAAAGGTTCTTCATCATCGCTGACAGCCAATGTTTTGCCATCCAATGCCACCAATAAGAACGTCACTTGGAAATCCAGCAATACATCTGTAGCTACGGTTTTTAACGGAACTGTAACCGGCGTTTCTGAAGGGACTGCCGTCATAACCGTCACGACTGTCGACGGGGCAAAAACCGCGACATGCAACGTCACAGTCAACAAAGACTACAGCGGCGTCGTTCTCGGCGACATAGGGACTTATGTGCCGATATACGGGAACGCGAACAACGACCTGTACGTAGATGGCACCGATGTCGAGATGATCAGTTCCATCATCGCCGGAACCACCAAATATGACGCGGCCAAAATGCCTTTCGCAGACGCGAACCTTGACGGCGCCATCGACTCGAAGGATGTCGGGATAGTGCGCAACATAATCAGCAGGACGCCCTGCGAGGTCTTCTACCAGGACTATTACGGCGACGCCACTCCGGTCAACTTCCCGCTGACCAACAGGAACATCGCCGTAACATACTACCAGCAGGCCGAAGCCTGCGCCGTACTCGGCGTACTGGATGACGTCAAAGTCGCGTCGAAGGCTGCCACCGTTTACGGGACCATGTGGCCTACCCTCTCCGACGGAGACACCGTGGAATGGGGGACGACCGGCTCCAGCGCCATCACCGATGATGCGGTGGAGAAATTCATCGCAAACGATGTTTCTCTCGTGGTCTGCACGCCCAGGACCGAGAACCATGATCTCGCTGTGCGTCTCCACAGCGAACGCAACATCGATTTCATACAGCTGTGGTACAACGGGAACTATTGCCTTTCGACCATCCAGACCATGGGCATCCTGATGGACAAGGAAGACAAATCCAGAGCTTACATGGACTACTGCAACAAGGTGTCCGATCTTCTCACCAGCAAAATCACCGATACGACTTCCAAGAACTTCTTGGTCATGGACAAGTATTATGTGGATTCCGACAAGCTCGAGCTGATGGCCAACGAGAGGCACGGAAGCTATGTGCTCGTCGACAGATATCTCGGGAACGCATATTACGAGGACGGAACCAACCAGTTCGGATTCGTCAGCCACAATCTCGAATGGCTCGTCGCCAACAGCGACAAATTCGATTACATCCTGTTCGCCAAGTCAGGGATTTCCGGATATGCCGACGATCAGACGACAGGAACATATTACACCCAGGAAGCCTACAACGCCGATTTCGAGAGTCAGATTGAGCCTTTCACCAAAGTGAAGGCATACAAAAACGGAAACATCGTCGGAAGCTCATATCCGAACATATTCGGGTATTCCGCATACGCCATCCTTCCTCTGATCGCCGCACAGGTCTATCCCGATCTCATATCGATCGACGACGCCAGAGATCTTCTCCAGGAATGGTTCGACAATTACAACGTCGTCGACATAGATGTGACCACGCAGGGCGCGGTCTCATACACCGGCAGCGCCTACCAGACCAGCTATCCTAAGCTCAACACCGTCAGCTATGACGATGTCACTCTCGGAGGCATCGGAACGTATGTGCCCATATACGGGAACGCGAACAACGATCTGTTCATAGACAGCACCGATGTCAGCATGCTGAATTCCATCATCGCCGGCACCACCAAATACGACAGCACCAACATGCCCTTCGCAGACGCGAACCTCGACGGCGCCATCGACTCGAAGGATGTCGGGATAGTGCGCAACATAATCAGCAGGACGCCCTGCGAGGTCTTCTACCAGGACTATTACGGCGACGCCACCCCGGTCAACTTCCCGCTGACCAACAGGAACATCGCCGTAACCTACTACCAGCAGGCCGAAGCCTGCGCCATACTCGGGGTTCTGGACGATATCAAGGTCGCGTCGAAGGCTGCCACCGTTTACGGGACCATGTGGCCTACCCTCTCCGACGGAGACACCGTGGAATGGGGGACGACCGGCTCCAGCGCCATAACCGATGATGCGGTGGAGAAATTCATCGCAAACGATGTTTCTCTCGTGGTCTGCACGCCCAGGACCGAGAACCACGATCTCGCGGTGCGCCTCCACAGCGAGCAGAACATCGATTTCATACAGCTCTGGTACAACGGGAACTACTGCCTTTCGACCATCCAGACCATGGGCATCCTGATGGACAAGGAAGACAAATCCAGAGCTTATATGGACTACTGCAACGGCATCGGAGACGAGCTCAAATCCAAGATCGGCGATGCCAATAAGGACAAGAGAATTCTCGTCATCAGCGGGTATGATGCCGCGAAAGACCAGATCTCGATCCTGGCCAACGAGAGGCACGGAAGCTATGTGCTCATAAATAAGTACCTCGGAAACTGCTACTACGAGGACGGAACCAACCAGTTCGGGTTCGTCTACCATAACGTGGAGTGGCTCGTCGCCAACAGCAGCAAGTTCGATTATATCGTCTTCTGCATGTCAGGGAACTCCGGATATGCCGATGACCAGTCCACCGGCACATATTATACGCACGAAACCTACAACAAAGCCTTCGAGACCGCCGTCTCCTACTTCGAGAAGACCGGCGCATACAAGAACGGCAACATAGTCGGAAGCGAGTATCCGAACACCTTCGGCTATTCCGCCTACCCTCTGATGAAGGTCATCGCCGCGCAGATCTATCCCGACGAGTTCACATTGGAAGACGCTCTCGCAGACCTCCAGGAATGGTTCGACAGCTACAATGTGGTCAGCCTTGACGTAAACAAGGACGGGGCCATCTCCTACACCGGAACCGAATACAAAGTCAGCTATCCTCAGATGGGTATCTGATCGAAACTGCTGGGTCCGGGCGCAGATGCCCGTTCCCGCCTTTACTGGCGGATCCCGCCGCAGGGACCCGCCCAGTTCCGAAGGAGGCAGCGATATGTTGGAGACCAGCGAAAAAATCATCGACGATGCTGTGGACGCATGGATGGCCGATGATGTCAGAATCGAAGAGACCGTGACGAACTACCATAAAAACACGGTCAAAAAAATCACGTTCATCGTACTGTGCCTAATCGTCGCTCTGCTGGCCGCAGGGTATGCCATGACTGTCGGGGATTATCAGGTCGGATTCTGGCATACATACGAGGTAGTGTTCGAACACCTGATGGGCAACGTCCCGGAGGCCGATGAGACAGCAGACTATCTTATATGGGGCTGGAGGCTTCCGAGGATATGCACCGGAATCCTCGCCGGAGCAGGGTTGGGCGCCGCAGGGGCCGTGATGCAGAGCATCCTCCGCAACCCTCTTGCCGACCCTTATACCACTGGGATATCATCGGGAGCCGGTTTCGGAGCCACCATCGCCATCGCGCTCGGATTCACGGTGGCCAACGGGGCTTATGGGATCGTAACCAACGCATTCATATTCGCCCTCATACCGACCGCCGTGATCATCGTGGTATCGAAGATGAAAGGTGCTTCCCCGACCACCATGATCATGGCCGGAATCGCAGTCATGTATATTTTCAACGCATGCACCACGATGATAAAGCTGTGGGCGGATCCGGACAAGCTGTCTGCGATATTCGCATGGCAGGTGGGATCGATAGACGGAGCTACCTGGGTGCAGGTCTATTTCATGGCCGGAGTCGTCATCGTCGGGTACTTCATCCTTCAGCTGATGTCGCGCAAGCTCAATGTCCTTTCCACGGGGGATGAAAGCTCCCGCTCGATCGGAGTGAACGCCAATTCGCTCAGGATCGTCTGCATGCTGATAGTTTCCCTTCTTGCCGCAGGAGTCGTCAGTTTCACAGGGCTCATCGGATTCATAGGCCTTGTTTCCCCTCACATCTCCAGGCTGGTGATAGGGTCTGACAACAGATTCCTAATACCTGCATCCGCCGCATTCGGAGCCGCGCTTCTCACCATCGCGGATGTCGTCGGAAGGACCGTCATAGCCCCCGCCGTCATCCAGGTCGGAGTCATAACCGCGTTCATCGGAGGTCCGATGTTCCTGTATCTCATACTCAAACAGAAGAAAGAGGCGTGGCGATGTCCATAATCAGTCTTGACAATGTCGTGTGCGGATACGGAGACGGGCGCACAGTGCTCGAAGACATATCGTTCCAGATAGACAAACCCGAGTATGTGTGCATCATCGGGCCCAACGGCGTCGGGAAATCCACGCTCATAAGGGTCGTGGACGGTCTCATCAAACCGAAATCCGGCACGGTCTCCGTGTTCGGGAGATCCGTGGAGGAATACGATCTCCGCGATCTTTCGAAGATCATAGGATATGTCCCCGTGATTTCTTCCGATTTCAATGTGATGTCCGTTCTGGACACCGTTCTGATAGGAAGATATTCCCGCCAGAAATGGAGGACTTCCAAGGAAGACATAGCCGTCGCGGTCAAAGCCCTCAAAGCGATGGAGATCGAGGACCTGGCGGAGAGGAATTTCAACGAGCTTTCCGCAGGGCAGCACCAGAAGGTCTCCATAGCCAGAGGCCTGGTCCAGGAGCCCAAGATTCTGATGCTCGACGAGCCTACGGCGAATCTGGACATAAGACATCAGATCTATGTCTCGGCGTTTCTGAGGAGGCTTTCCGACAAGGCAGGGATGACCTGCTTCACCGTCAGCCACGATCTGAACTTAGCCGCCAAGTACGCCACCAAAGTCATCGTACTCCAAAAGCCAGGGAAAATCTACGCCATAGGGGATCCGAATGATGTCATCAACAAGCAGATGATCCACGATGTTTACAATGTCGATTCAGAAATCGTCGATGACCACGGAACCCCGCATGTGATACTTCAGGGAGTTCTGAGGTGAAAACACAGGGGAGCGGAAGTTCTGCTCCCCGGTCTTTCTGTCTGATCCTGGGGAGCTGGTTCGCCTCGTCCTGCTTCCTCGTGGACACGCAGGCGTATATGGAGACCATAATTCTTTCATCTCTGGTTCATCGCCGTCAATCAGGATCTGAGCTTCGGGGGTGCCCCGGTATACTTTGCAGTTTCAGCTGTTTTGCGTTCAGGGAAGCTGTGGGATCGCCCATTTTCGCGGCTTTCCTGAATAGTCTCGCTGTTTTCCAGCGGTTCTTCCGGACGCGAAGGGACGGATGGCCTGCTGCGCCTGGCCAAGAAGACGAGGGCCACCGCCGTCAGTCCCTCCCCGACGCTGCCCCGTCCGAGGATGCCGGGACGGCAGCGGCCTCGATGACGGCCATGAGGGCCGCGGCCAGTGCGGCCTTCGCGGCGAGCCCTCCCAGGCGGAGCGCCGCCATGTTCTCAATCGATTCTCCGTCTTTATTCATTGTATCCGAGAATGCCACGCGTCGTCAGGATAAAACAGGTTCGCCCTCTCCCGGGACCGCCGCATCGCCACCTCCTCGACGCGGACCTCCTGTCCCACACGTACCCGCCGAAGCACCCTCCGCATTGCTCCCTTTCCCAGCAGGGGCCCGTCTCCCTCCAGCTGGAGCGTCTACTCCTCAGGCAGGACCTGCATGTCCTATCGTTCGGGCGCATCGACAGGTTCTCGAGGGCCGGGACGTCGTGCCCCAGCCTCAGCCGGATCCCCAGCCTCTCGGCGCACCCGCATACCTGGGAGAACATCCCGTTCGGG
>JAEEGL015811812.1_pt1 | contig 45452 bp, 34 predicted proteins | sample 9134231 | NCBI WGS metagenome assembly JAEEGL01 (sample SAMN16246548, study PRJNA631951) | gut metagenome | biome: gut microbiome; feature: rumen; material: fiber-attached | host: Bos | place: Iran: Karaj | collected 2018-10 | reverse complement strand
TTTTCTTATCAGACACCTTACTCAGGGCAGATTAACAACACTAAAATAGGTATGTCAGACGACATACCTATCCTATGACTCTTTAAACAATCTAAAAGCAAGACCCTGTCTTAAGATTTATTCACCTACGGCAATGATCTCTTTTTTATTGTATGCTCCGCAAGCCTTGCATACACGATGAGGCATCATTAATGCACCACATTTGCTGCACTTTACAAGCGTAGGAGCTGACATCTTAAAATTAGCTGCTCTTCTCTTGTCTCTTCTCGCTCTGGAAGATTTATTCTTGGGACAAATTGACATCTTTCACACCTCCCATCTGTCTTAATCACACGAACATTATTATACGCTTTTGTATTTTGCTTTGTCAACAACTTTTTATTCTTTCTTGTCAGAGCCTTCTAAGCTGCCCTGTTCCGGCTGAGTTCCGGCCGTAATATTTTCAGTCTGCAAAGCCTGATTCTCTGCTAAAGGAGCTTCCGTAGCAGGAATCTGTCCCTCAGCAGTATCTGTAGCTGACACAGCGCTTTCAACCGATGCCGGTGCTTCAGATGACTTTGACACATTCACAGACTGATACCCGCTGACCACCTCCGGACCGGACTGACCATTCATCCCGTTCATGCTATTCTGCATCGGCTGGCTGTTCATTCCGTCCTGCACAGGCTGGCCGTATCCGCCGTTCATATTTCCCTGCATGGTCTGGCCATATCCGCCGTTCATGTTTCCCTGCATGGGCTGGCCATATCCGCCGTTCACATTACCCTGCATGGGCTGACCATATCCGCCGTTCATATTCCCCTGCATGGTCTGGCCATATCCACTGTTCATATTCCCCTGCATGGGCTGACCATATCCGCCATTCATATTTCCCTGCATGGGCTGACCATATCCGCCGTTCATATTCCCCTGCATGGGCTGGCCATATCCGCCGGAACCGGAATTCAGTCCTGCCTGTTCATACTGGGCCATTGCAGCGGCGGCACGTTTCTTTTTCTTATTTCCGCTTATTATAAGTACTATGATGATCACAAGCAAAATAAGCACTATTATGCCTGCCACTGCCAGTATGAATATGATCGCAACTATCAGTCCGATATTTTTTTCTACTGTATCGGGATCAAGGTCAACAGAGTGATCGTCATCACCATCCATATCATAATTAAAGTCATCGTCCAAAGGTTCTTCGTAATCATCATCAGGCGCCTGGATCATGTCACTGTCTCCTGATCCCGATCCCGCATCATCCGTATCCGAATAGTCCTTGTGCCCCTTAAGTTCCAGCCCAAGTGTTTCTCTTATATCATCTGCATAGAGGTCAAATCTCGGATTCTTTATGGGATTGTTGAGACCTACGCCCTCTATGGTATCCTGGAAACCATCCTGGAATTCCCTGTCCACAAATTCCATGTATGTATCTATGCCTGCATCACGATCCTTTAATATATCATCATAAAGTTCAAAAACTGCCGCAACAGATACCGAATAGCTTATATAATACTCAGGAGACTGGAATGTATGTGGAATATTCACCCACTCATATACGGATTTATCATTCAGCAGCCCGTATGTTCCGAGATAATAACTGTTATAAAAATCCTCATCCCCATACTCGACACAGCAGTCATAATAAATCCGGTTAAGATCCTCTACTGTCAGATTGTCCGGATCCTCGTAAACGCGTTTCTGGAATTCATCCTCCTTCACGCCTTCAACCGCCGAATATGAAAGGGAGAATAACGTATATACCTTCATAACATCCGCATAGTCCCCGTAGATATCATCATAATAATCCAAAAACAGAAGCTCTAATCCCTGTGAATGGATCTCTGCGGTATCTATATCGCACCTGTTGAAATACCAGGTGGGTTCGCTCTGGTAATACATCTCATTATAATGACCAAACTCATGGATAAGGGTTCCCATATCGCTGTAGGTACCGTCAGCGCAGTTATAAAGGAAAGGCGCATTGTAACCTCCGGCGATACCCGTGGTAAATCCGCCTGGTGCCTTGTGCTCGCTTACCGAAATATCAATGAGGTCATGATCCACCATATAATTATAAGAAACCATCAGATCGTTAGAGATATCCGGAAGATGCCTTGACAGATTATCCATACACTCCTGCTCTGTCATGGGTTCATCCCACATGGATGAATACTGGTCGCTATAGGTTCCCTGAAGCAAGCCATACAATTCATCCTGCAATGGAACAAAATCATTCGCTACCATCTGTCTGTAGGCGTCCAGATCCGCATACTCATAATCTCTTTCGTACTCTCTTGCATATGCATAATCCGTGTAATTCTCATAACCGTAGCTCTTGGCTATCTGGGTACGCACATCCACAAGTTCGAGATAAAGCTCACCCATCTCACGGTTCTGTTCATCAGTTATCGCTGCGATTCCCTGAAGCCAGGTCCAGTCATCAACAGTTCCGTTTTCATACGCTTCCTGAAGCCCGTCCATATCATAATCGGTACCGTTGGCATTATATGTATATTCCTTGAGACAAAGGTCATCATATTTAAGGGATAACTCGGTTTCCTGTGCTCTCAGATCCTTCTGCTCCTGTGTCATGGCCTCATAATCCAGGATTTTCTGCCACTCCTTGTCATTATCTATAAAAGCTTTCAGATCATCGCTGCAGGGACTGTTCGCCACCATGTTATAATTGAGCATTATCTGATCATTGATATTATTGTAGAACTCATCATAGAATTTAAGTTCTTCATCATAGCTGTCATCATCAGCATATAATGATGTATAAAGGTTTGCTATGGTATAATTCCGGTCAAGCTCTCCGGAATAATCTGCCATCGCCCTCATTATATCCATGACAGCATCAGCATTTGCCGCATCCTGACATAATGTATCCAGTCCGCCAACTATATCGTAAAAATCATCCTCTGACATCCGGTAATAATCAAAGTCATTAAAATTAAGGTCCGTATGCGAAGCCCTGTCGGTAAGCACATTATCATGGCTTCCCGCAGCCTCGGATGTAATTGTAAAAAACGGCACCAGTGCCGAAACCGACACTACCGTTGTTAAAGCAGTCCTGCACCATTGTTTGCATATTTTTTTCTTTGACATATTCTTTTTTTTCATTCACTCCCTCACATTTCCTGCATAGTATTACAACCATATGCTGTATTAAACGAATTAAGCATACATAACTAATTATACAATAAAATTACATAAAAAAACACCGACAAAATTTGTTGTTTTGTGACAAAAGGCAATTGTATCAGCATTAACCTCTGCTGTAAAATACCCCCGACGAAAAAGGTACAGTTAAAAACTGCCGGAAAAAGCGTTATACATCCGGCATCACCGGGAAGGAGCACACCATAAAAACCTGCGGAATAATAGCTGAATACAATCCCTATCACAACGGCCATCAGAGACTCACGGAATATGCCAGATCAGAGCTTGGCGCCGACCGGATCATAGTGGTCATGAGCGGTGACCATGTACAGCGGGGGGAACCTGCCGTAATGGACAAATATGCCCGCACTGAAGCAGCCCTTAATTCCGGCGCTGATCTGGTGTTAGAGCTTACCGTGCCGTTTGCCACAGGCAGCGCCCAGTATTTTGCCAGAGGCGCAGTTTCTGCTCTGCTGAATACAGGAGCATGTGACATGCTGCTCTTCGGCTCGGAGACCGGTGACCTGGACACCCTCAGGCACCAGGCCGGTTCAGCCACTGACCTGGCCGAACTTACAGCCAACCCTCCCCTTCCCAATGACATACTTGGATTGGAATACCTTAAGGCACTCAACTATTTTAAAACAGGATCAATAGTTCCTTATACACTGAAAAGAGACGGTGCGGGTCATGATGCTCCATCCCCCCTCGGTGACAGCGCCAGTGCATCATACCTGCGGAGCGTAATGCGAAAAGATGACGAATACGATACATATACGTCACTTTCAGCTTATATGCCGCAGTCTGCTTTTGATGTGTGTGAAAAATACTTTGCAATACACAGACCGGTGTCACCTTCAGACTATTCCGAATGTCTCTTTTACACGCTTATGATGCAGAAAGAAAAGGGATACTCCGATTACTTTGATGTATACGATAATCTGTCAGACAGGATATATAACAGCCTGCAGGACTATGATAGTTTTCCCGGTTTCATCACCAGACTCAAGTCAAAAGAGATCACATACTCTCATTTAAGCCGTGCCCTGCTGCATATACTGCTTGATATAAAAAAAGCTGAGGTTTCGACACTGATCGAAAAATACAGCTATTGTCCGTATCTCCGTCCTTTAGGCTTCCGCAAAGATGCCGGAGACCTTTTAAAATCAATAAAGAATAACTGCGACAGGCCCTTCATCTCAAAGCTTGCGGACGCAGCCGGCATACTCGATGCCGACAACCTTCACGCACTGAAAAAGGACATCCTTGCTTCGGAAATATATGCTAAGAACTCGCTGCGGAGCGGTACCCCCATCTCAGAATACAGGCGGCCGCTTATAACTGTCTGACAAAACAAAAAATATCCGGTGAACCGAAGTATCACCGGACTTTTTTATTTCAGTTCTTAAAGCTGTGCACCGGTGCAGGTATCCTGCCCCTTCTGTTGATAAAATCATCGCAGCCAAAACTGTTTACAGGCATTACAGGCGCATGTCCCAAAAGCCCTCCAAATTCAACATTATCTCCGGGCACCTTCCCGACAGCAGGTATCAGCCTTACCGCTGTGGTCTTCTGGTTGATCATGCCTATCGCCATCTCATCGGCTATGATCCCCGACAGTGTGGCTGCCTTTGTATCTCCGGGAACAGCTATCATATCCAGTCCCACAGAACATACGCAGGTCATAGCCTCAAGCTTTTCAAGTGAAAGCGCCCCTGCTTCCACTGCATTTATCATTCCCTGGTCCTCACTGACAGGAATAAATGCGCCGGATAATCCGCCCACATATGAAGATGCCATTATTCCGCCCTTCTTGACCTGGTCATTAAGCAGCGCAAGAGCTGCGGTGGTACCGGGAGCCCCGGCATATTCCAGGCCTATCTCGCAAAGAATGTCTGCCACGCTGTCGCCTATTGCAGGCGTTGGTGCGAGGCTTAAATCAATGATCCCGAAAGGCACGCCCAGCTTTTCAGATGCTTCCTTTGCAACAAGCTGACCGACTCTTGTGATCTTAAATGCAGTTTTCTTTATGGTTTCGCAGAGTACTTCAAAGCTTTCACCCCGCACGGACTCCAAAGCGGTCTTTACGACACCCGGGCCGCTGACACCGACATTTATCACTGCATCAGCTTCCGTCACGCCATGGAAAGCACCTGCCATAAACGGATTGTCGTCAGGAGCATTGCAGAATACCACCAGCTTGGCGCAGCCTAAGGAATCATTGTCTTTAGTATATTCTGCGGTCTGCTTTATTATTTCACCCATGAGCCTGACGGCATCCATGTTTATGCCGGTCTTTGTAGACCCCACATTTACAGAACTGCACACCCGGTCCGTTGAAGCAAGAGCTTCCGGAATGGAGCGGATAAGCAGCTCATCAGCAGCAGTCATCCCCTTTGAAACCAGGGCACTGTAACCTCCGATAAAATTAACCCCCACTTCTTTTGCCGCATCATCAAGAGTACGGGCGATCTTTACAAAATCCCCTGTTTCCCTGCAGGCAGCACCGCCCACAAGCGCTATGGGTGTTACTGAAATACGCTTATTAACGATTGGAATGGCATATTTCTTCTCGATTTCCTTGCCGGTCTTTACCAGATCCTTTGCAACGGAAGTGATCTTTTTATAAACCTTGTCACATACGGCATCCGCATTGCTGTCAATACAGTCCAGAAGACTGATGCCTAAAGTTATTGTCCTGACGTCGAGATTTTCCTTCTCGATCATCTTGTTTGTTTCTATTACTTCTGATATGTTTATCATTTAGTGTTTACCTCTGTTTAATGAATTTACATCAAATACTATACACTTTATCTCATGATGACAACGGATTGCTCCGTTGCTTCGCAACTCTCGCAATCCTACGAACATTCGCAATCCGCTGAACCACTTGATTAATCAAGTGGTTCGCTACTTGCTCATGTTCTGGCGGTTTCAAAGCTCATACAGCAATTTATGCCAGCATAATTGCTGTATGAGTTCTGAAACCTGTTGCATCAAATCCTGTGCATTGAATCGAATATTTCTTCCCTCTGACATTTGATTATTACGCCTATCTCTTCGCCGATCTGCGCCAGTTCATCGGACACTGTGTCAAAAGCCTTCTCCGAAGCCTGAAGGTCCACGATCATCATCATGTTGAAATACTCCTGCACTATGGTCTGTGAGATATCCAGGATATTAATCTTATTATTTGCAAGATAAGTGCAGACCTTTGCGATAATTCCGACTGTATCTTTACCAACTACCGTTATTATTGTTTTCTTCATAGTTATATGCTCCTTATTTAATTCTCTGATTGCATCTCCATATCACAGTTCCAGTGTCATCCCCGGCATATCCCGCCTTGCAATATCTATGGGAAAGTCATCACCCCTGTATTCATTATCCGCAAGTTCTATCTCCAGCCTGACCGCCTCATATGCAAGTTCCGGCAGGTTATTTTCCCTGCTTAAATGACTTAAGAAAATATGCTTCATATCGTTATTGAGCAGCTCCGACAAAAGCCTTCCAGAGGATTCGTTCGATAAATGTCCGCGCTTTCCCAGTATTCTCTGCTTAAGCGGATAAGAATATCTTCCTGTCTCAAGCATACGTATATCATGGTTAGCTTCCAGATATATTGCCGAAAGCCCCTGCATCCTTTTTACGATCCTGTCATCATAAGTTCCAAGATCCGTAAGTATAGCCGTCTGAACGCCATTGCTTTCAAAATGGTAAGCCACAGGATCCGCCGCATCATGGGAAATGCTTACGGGACTCACTTCTATATCATCTATGGCAAATGATTCGTCATTTCCAATGACATGGAGCAGACTCCTGTCAAATTCTCCCAGATTGGACATTCGTTTTATTGCGTCTATCGTTCCCTGCGTAGCATAAACAGGCACACAGTATTTTCTTAAAAAGACTCCCAGACCAGACACATGGTCGCTGTGTTCATGGGTTATAAGTATGGCATTTAAGTCATCACCGCAAAGCTCAAGCTCGCTTAGCCCGTTTTCTATTTTTTTCCTGCTGATACCCACGTCCACCAGGATGTGTGTATCAGCCGTACCTACATAAATCGAATTGCCGCTGCTTCCGCTGGCAATGCTCTTCATTCTCATGTTTCCTCTTTCTGCCGCATAATACGGCTTAGTCCTCCCACTTTATGATAAGACGGTCACCGGAATTAAGCTGTTCCATATACATGGCAGGCCTTCCGTTAAGTTCTGTCACTACCCGCGTTCCCTGCACATTCTTAAGATCAAAATTTATCCGGTCAAACACATCCACAAAAACGTAGGACTCTTTTCCCTCAAGTTTTACATCAGCCCCGTTTACATTTACGATTATTGACCTCGGGACCGCTTGAGTTTCTTCCTTTTTGTCTTTATCATTTTCATCCCTGACAGGTCTCTTTATTTCCGCCTCACCATCGTCATCAGGGAGGTTTTCGAAAGTATCAGCCGCTGCATCCTTTACTTCTTCATCAGTTTCACCCGTGCCTGTCTCATCAGAAATCTCTTCATAAGACTCTGACTTTTCCGCTTCTGCCTTGTTTGCAGCATGTCTCTCAGCCTCTTCCTGGGCCGCGGCATTCTTTGCCTTTATTTCCTCGTAATCCTTAAGTATCTGCTCCTTGATCCCCCACTTTATGTTGAAGTTTTCAAAGACCTTTGTATCATCATCAGCAGGCTCATTGTTAACCAGAACAGCCATTGACTCATCCAGTATGACATCCATGAATTCACGGACTTCCTTCAGCGTGTAATAGTTCCTCATCACTATATCGTCGCCGTCTTCTATCTCATAATAACCTGTCTTTATCTCACCGTTTACTTCTGCAAATTTAGGCAGGAGAATTTTGCTCTGGTTTGTATAAACGGTTATCATGGACTTAAATTCAGGCAGCTCCGATAGTGAAACTCTGGCTTTTGCCCCTACAGTCGACTCTTTAACCCTGATCACATCATTAGCCCTTATGGGGGTATGCATATCAGCTTCCTCTCCGTTAACGGTTATGACCGCAGGGTCTCCCGGAAGCCCGCGCTTCATTGCCTGCTTTCCGTTTATACGGTAATTTACCGCTTCACCCCGTTTAGGGAAAAGCCCGTCGTTAGGGAAATCCGCATGCATGGCAGCATCAACCACAGCAAGATTTCCGCTGTCATAAAGCTTGATATGCTGATCATTGAATGTGACATATATGAAATTACTGCTCTGATCATAATAATTAAGACAGATTCCCACAGGCGTAACAAGCCTTGAATCCTTTTTCACATCATCCTTATAAATGATGTGTCCCATTACCTCTTCTCCCCTTACAGCCACACGCTCTGCCATGATTCCCAAGTGCTCCGACAGCTTCTTCGTATAACCCTCAACTGTTCCGCCACCGCCCACTACAAAGACAGCGCTTACAGACTTCCCGCCGTTAAGTTCCTTGAACTTCTCTGCCACAAGATCTGCCATTTCCTCTATCTGAGGATCCAAAAGCTTAAGCACTTCATCCCGGCTCACTTTCTGCGGGAGTCCCATAATATCCTTATATTCAACCGTTTCAGAATCGGAAATACCGCACTTGATGGTCTCCGCCGTATTGAAATCAACAAGGTAATTCTGTGCTATTATCTCTGTGAGCCTGTCACCGGCAACAGGTATCATACCGTAAGCAACCACGCATCCGTCCTTGGTTATGCAGATATCACTGGTGCCTGCGCCCACATCCACAAGTCCGATATTAAGCATCCTGTAATTTTCAGGGATAGCAACGCTGATAGCCGCAATAGGCTCCAGCGTCATATTGATAACCCTGAGTCCAGACATCTCAACAGCCTTATAAAGACCGTCCACCACATCCTCCGGAAGGAAGGTAGCGATCATATCGCAGCCTATACTGTGTGCTTTATGATTTTCAAGATTGCCTATCTGGTAACCGTTCAGATAATACTTTATGACAGACGAACCTACGCAGAAAAACTTAAGTCCCGTATCGTTTTCCTTAATGAAATGCTCATAGGCCTGCTCAACCCCCATAGCTGTAAGCCTGGCCACATCTTCTGCACTGATGGTCTTTTCTTCATCAAGATCCATATTTACGGACACTACTTCCGTCTTGAGCACTCTTCCCGCTGCCGCAATACAGACATTCGAAAGCGTTATATCCAGCTCTTCCTCAAGCTTATGTTTTACGTACACAATAGAATTGCTGACGGCTCCTATATCGTGGATCTGACCGTCAAGCATGGCACGTGTTTCATGCTCCTTCGACTCCTGTCCCAGCACATGGAAATTATTGCCCTCACGGTATCCCACCGTACCGACAATGCTCCTGGTACCTATATCCAGGCCAAATACCAGCTTGTCTGCATCTGCACTTTTTTGTGCCTGTCTGGCAGGTTTATCCGTTCCGGGATTCTTGGCAGTACCCGTCTGCCTCACGATTTTCTTCTGCCTTGTTTTTTTAGCTACTTCTTTTGTCTGTTCACTTTTTCCAGCCATGTCACCCCGCCTGTTTTCCGTCTTTATACATTGCCTGTTACACAATCTTTCATCGATATTGCGGCTGCGCCTCAGTCCTTATCCATCAGCTCGTCTATCTGCCTGTATGTTTCTGTCAGACTGCTGCCATTATCTATCACATATATGCAATGCTCTCTGAATTCCCGTTCAGACAGCTGCGCTTCAAAAATACTGTCTATCTTTTCGTCGCTGTATCCCCGGCTTGACTTAAGCCTTTCTCTCCTGATATTCTCCGGCACGAATATGTACCAGAGCTCGTCCAGCACCTCATCATAATGCTCCTCTATAAGAAGAGCTGCCTCTGCCACAAAATATCTGCAGCCCCTTTTTTCTTCTTTTTCCATTTCCGAAAGTATATACTTTTTCACTTCCGGATGAACTATTGCATTCACTGCAGCCAGTTTCTTTTCATCGGAAAAAATAGCCGCCGCAAATTTTTTATTATCGAAATACCCGTCACTGCCCAGCACTTCTCTGCCCAACAGCTCCAAAAGTTCATTATAGCAAGGTGCGCCAGGTTCTTCAAGCTGACGGGCCACATCATCCGCCACTATAAGCCTTGCGCCATAACGATCGCGCAGGTAATCCAGCACAACTGATTTTCCGGAGCCAACGCCCCCCGTTACCCCAATGGTCCGCATTATTTTGCCTCGTACCAGTCCTTTCCGGTATGTGCATCAACGGTAAGCTTAACCGGAAGATCCGCAGCCCCCTGCATTTCTTCTTTCAGTATATTCAGCACTGCTCCTTTTTCTTCCTCTGCGGTTTCCACCAGAAGTTCGTCATGTATCTGCAAAAGAAGCCGGGACTTTAAGCCTTCACGCTCCAGCCTGTTGTAAACCCTTATCATCGCAATCTTTATTATATCCGCCGCGGTTCCCTGCACTGGTGCATTCATGGCCACTCTTTCACCGAACTGCCTCTGCATGAAATTAGAGGACTTTAGCTCCGGAACAGGTCTGCGCCTTCCGAACATCGTTACCGAATAACCGTCACTTTTTGCATTTTCCTTTGCACTGTCAAGAAAAGCCTTTACACCGGGATATGTGTCAAAATACTCCTCGATGTATGTTTTGGCCTCATCCCTGCTGATGGACAGGTCCTGGCTCAGTCCGAAAGAAGATATGCCGTAGACAATGCCAAAATTCACAGCCTTAGCATTTCTTCTCTGTAAATCCGTCACGTCTTCAAAAGGCACATGGAAAACCTTAGATGCGGTTATCCTGTGTATGTCTTCTTCCGAACGATAGGCCTCGATAAGCTCTGCATCACCTGACATGGATGCAAGTATTCTCAATTCTATCTGGGAATAGTCCGCATCCGCAAAAATATATCCTGCCTTCGGCAGAAAAACCTTCCTTATCCTGCGGCCCAATTCATATCTCATGGGGATATTCTGCAGGTTGGGTTCCGTGGATGAAAGCCTGCCTGTAGCGGTCACGGTCTGATTAAAGCTCGTATGTATCCGGCCGTCTCCGGCAATATAGCCTGCCAGTCCGTCTGCATATGTGGACTTTAATTTTGCATAAGTCCTGTATTCAAGTATGTCATTTACAAAAGGATGCTCTGCCGCCAGCTTTTCCAGAACATCTGCCGCCGTAGAATACCCTGTCTTTGTTTTCTTTCCTCCGGGGATGCCCATTTTTTCAAAAAGTATCACTCCGAGCTGTTTTGGTGAATTGATATTGAATTCCTCACCGGCAGCTTCATATATCTTTTTTTCAAGCTCCTTTATACTCTTATCAAGCTCTGCACTGTATTCGGCCAGAGCTTCCGCCGATGCGGCAATTCCCTCTTCTTCCATCCTGAAAAGCACGAAAGAAAGAGGCATCTCCATATCACGGTAAAGCTTAAACATTCCGGCAGCTTCAAGTCTTTTTTTCAATTCGGCATACAGCACCCTTATATCACAGGCGATCTGTCCCATGCAGTTTCTCAGTCCGTCGTCATCAGCACTTACAGTAAGAGCGCCTTTTTTTATGAAAAGATCCTCAAAACCTTTTCTGTCCTCAGACAGATAGATTCCCGCCATATCTTCCGTTTTATAGCTTCCCTTTGTAGGATCCAGTAGATAAGCCATAAGCATCACATCGTCTGCGCCTGCTGACATATCCTCAGCACTTTTCCCCTTATACGCTTCAGCGTCACATATTACCGGGTACAGGGCTTTTATATCATGGGTAATGAAACTTGCACCTGCAGAATAATGCTTGCGTAATAATCCGCACAATTCTTCAAAGGGCAGTTTTGTACTGTCAGTACAATAAGCTTTTCCATCCTCATAAGAAAAAGATATGGCGTATCCTTTCCCGTCGAATTTCCGGAAATATACGGCTGTCTCCTCCCCTGCAGCCCGGACATTTCCTAACAGCTCTTCAAGTCCGTTTGCATCAAGGGTTGAAATCTCATTTTTTTTGCTTTCGCAGCCGCCTCCGGTGACAGCATCATCAAATCTCTTATAGAAACTCCTAAGCTCAAGCTTCCTGCAAAGCTCATAGGCTTCCTTTGTATAAAATTCAGGAACCGGTGCGTCATCCGGATGAACATCCAGCTCACAGTCTGTTTTGATAGTCGCAAGCTTAAGACTTAAATCTGCTAATTCCCTGTTCTCCCTTAAACTCTCCCGTATGGAGTTTTTCTTTATCTCATCTATATGCTCATATATGGCATCAATAGAACCATATTGAACCATAAGCTCTGTTGCAGTCTTTTCACCAACCTTTGGAACCCCCGGGATATTGTCCGCAGTATCCCCCATCAGAGCCTTTAATTCTATGAACTGCGCCGGCGTAAGTTTATACAGTTCCTTAACGTCCGCAGCCCTGTAATTTTCTATCTCGGTACCGCCCTTTTTTGTTTTCGGGATCCTTATCATGATATGTTCCGAAGCAATCTGCAGCAGATCCCTGTCACCTGATATAACGGCAACCTCCATCCCCAGTCTCTCTCCCTCCTTAGCCAGAGTCCCCATCAGGTCATCAGCTTCGAGGCCCGGCTTCGAGATAACAAGCACCCCCATGGCGGAAAGCATCTCTTTCATAAGAGGAACCTGGGATCTTAGTTCCTCCGGCATCGGTTTCCTGGTCCCCTTGTAAGCATCAAACATCTCATGCCGAAAAGTCGGTGCATGCTCGTCAAATGTTACTATAAAGAAATCCGGCTTTTCTTCATCCAGTATGTGGAACATTATATTCAGAAAACCGTATATTGCATTCGTATGTACACCTTCGGAATTCGTAAGATCCGGAACACCGTAAAAAGCCCTGTGAAGGATGCTGTGTCCATCAATAAGTACTAATTTATCCATAATATCCCTTTCAATATAAAAATAACTGATATGATAAGCGCAAGTATAGACAGCTCAACAAAAGCGCGCCGTATGATCCCTTCCCACCGGCACCGCTTTGTCTCCTGCTTTATAAGTTCTTCATACTCGGGTATAGGGGGATCCCCCTCCTTCAGATCTATCTTCCTGAGACCGCTCACCATAATATACTGATTGTGAAGGTCTGCATCACAGTCTTTGCAGTGACTGACGTGATACAGAAGATCCCTGGTCTCCTTATAGTCCAGTTCGTTGTTTATAAAAGAATTAAAGTATTTATGATACTCCCTGCATTCCATGCCTTAACGAAATCTTTATTCCCTTCCTGCAACACCGTAAACAACTATATCACCGCATTCAACAGTATGGGCTATGCTGCATTCATTCTCCGAAAGTATGGACGAACCATCCATAGATCCCATAAGCACACCGTCGCCACATACGGAAAAGCTGATCTGCGAATGGTCAAATTCCATCTCTGCCCTCCCGGACAGGCAGCCGATACCGCAGAGTTTCTCACCCTGGAGCTCAAAATTTATGACGCTTTCGGATATCTTTAACTTCTGATCATCCGAAGACAACGCACCTATAGCCACAACGCTTTCTCCCCTGATCTGCATTTCATATTTTCCGTGCTTTATCTCCAGCTTTTCAGCGCCAAGGCCTGCGCCTATGCCTATAGCTGCACCACCGTTGCTCTTTGATCTGATAGATATCACACCTGCGGTATCGATCACTATAGAACCGCACTCCCTGTCCGTTCCTGCGCCTATACCGAAGCAGTCGTCATATTTGCCCTGAATTTCAATGGTGCCGTCACCTTCAATATTGAGCAAACCGCCCTTGGCCACATATATTCCGCCTTTCAGATAGTTATGTCCCGTAAGAACCAGTGTCACCGCACATCCTTCTGCCACAGATATTCCGTATGACTCTGACTCGGAAAAGCCCAAACCACAGTTTTCAAGAGTGATGGTTCCATGATATCCGTTAAGCACTTCAATCGTAACAGGACTCTTTATTCCCGGAGCACCTGCAACAGTAAAATCTATGAAGGTCATTTCCTTCCTGCTGACGGAGATCCTTTCCGTACCTTCCTCTTCCAGCTTAGACAGAAGCACTCGTCCGTCCCTTCCCGGAATATATACTCCCACAGAAGACGACAAAGCACTTTTCTTGAGCTCAACGATCTCACGGCGGATATCATCAGGTGTATCAGCAAGCAGCTCTGCCGAAGGGCGTGCTGTATAATATCCCTGAATAAGGTCTGCCCCAAGCTTTATGGCAGTCTTTAATTCATCATGTGTTTCTACACCTTCTGCAAGCGCCAATATTCCGTTGTCATGTGAAAAGCTGATTATATCCTTTACAAAATGCTGTTTCTGTGGACTGTTCTGTATATCGGTAATAAGTGAACGGTCTATCTTCACATAATCCGGCATATACCTCAAAAGGTTTACCACATTGGAATAACCCGTACCGTAATCATCTACAGCCGTTCCGGCACCCATATTGGCATATACAGCCTTAACCTCTGCCAGTTCCTCATCGGAAAGCTCCGTCTGTTCGGTAAGCTCTATGACAATATTGCCGGCAAATTTCCTTATGGAAGATTCTACAAATTCAAGTTCATCGCCCTTTAAGTGTTCACCGGGAATGGAATTTATAAATACCTTGCGGTTATTTTCCATAAATACCGGTTCCTTTGCCAGGCGGTTAAGGACATTGACGAAAGTTGCCTTCTCCACATCATAAAGCCTGTCAAGGAAATCTGCATACTTAAGCACGACAGGCGGTGCGATATAAGGCTCCGTATCCGGCCTCATAAGTGCCTCATATGCATATATATCTCCATTTGCCGAGCTGATGATAGGCTGGAAATGATAATTGAACTTATTATTATCCAGCACTTCCATTACCCTTCCGGCAAGCTTAACTTCATCCTCATCAAGCACGGAATAATCTTTCTTGAATCTGGATCCGAACTTAAAGCCGTTCTTCCTGCTTATGGCCACATTGACTATTCGTTCCAGTGCCGCAGCATTTTCAGGGTGGCCACTCTCATGCCCATGGTATAACTCCGTCTGAGATATTACATCAGGATCGGCATTGAATACCTTCATTGCCTCTTTGAATTCCTCACAGTAGCGTTTGAATGTCTCGCCATTCTCAAGTGCGGAGAAATACATCACCACAAACTCTCCGCTGCCGGTATAGCAGCTGTAGCAGTCAGCACTGTTAAAAACAGACTGAAGTGTTGTGGATATGCCAACGATCACACGGTCTCCGGCATCCCTTCCCCTCAGGTCATTAAACTGCGCAAGGCCACGTATATCATATGCAATGACATCAACATATCCCCCCGCCTCGCGTATCCTCTCCATAAGTGAATCCACACTATTAAGCATGCCCTTGTAATTCGGAAGACCGGTAAGCGCATCAAAGTTGGTTCCCATCTCAACAAGCTTCCTGCTGCTGTCCAGCTCGCTGGAGCGTCTGAACGCCTCCAGTCCGAACATAACAGACCTTAGCCATACCCTGACTCCCGCTGAGAAAGGACAGTACCTGTCCACGAATCCCAAAGCTGCATATCCCAGACTCTCATCTTCAAAAAACAACGGAAGGAAATAGAAGAGACGCGGCTTATCACACTTTTCAAGAAGTGCAGGCAGCATAACGGATTTATCAAAAAATTCATCCAGTTCCACACTGTCTTTGCTGTCATCAGTACGGTTGCAGTCTATAGCCCGCAGTATCCTGGCAGTATATGTAGTCCTAGACATCATCCAGCCTTCATTCAGACAGACAGTGAATGTATCATAATTACCTATCTGATAAACATATGAGTAAATAGTGGTCAGCAGTCCTCGAAATGCAGTCTGCAGCATCATATCTTCATTAAAGCCGCTGAATACGGAAGTAAAAGAATTCTCCGAAATGGCGGTATCCCACTCTGGCCTGACTTCGTATACGGCCTTCATACTGTCACCGTCACAGCCACAGGTCTTACCGATGAACATCTCCACATCCGCCTCAAAAGGCTGTATTTCCTTTCCTGCCATGAGATTCAGCATAGCGTCTGCCGAATATTCTCCAAAACTTTCAAAAGGAAGCGGCGCACTGGTAATGGGAATAGGCGCATGCATGCCTTCTTCGTTACAGTCATAGCCCATTACCGCTACGTCTTCCGGCACCCTGATCCCACGGGCTATAAATGTCTTGGCAAGTCCAAGTGCCATACAGTCATTTGCGCAGGCTACAGCTTCAGGCAGGTCACCGGACCTTATAAGCTTTTCAGCGGTATTCTCACCACTGGTGTACCAGAAATCACCATAAAAAACACGGTCCTCACGAACCTCAAGACCATGCTCAGCCATACAGTCCCTATAAGCCTGCAGACGTTTCTTGGAATGAGCATGCCACGACTTGCCTGTAAGGTAAGCTATATCTTTATAGCCGTGCTTCTCTATCAGGTGGGATATCATTTTTTTAATGGGAGTATAATTATCCTGAAGAACATAAGGGAAACCTTCCACTTCCTTTTCAACGAAAAGAACGGTACCCTTATACTCCTTTTCCAAGGTCTCTGTCAGAGATTCCACTACGCCGGGAGTCTGGATCGAATCTGCCATAATGCATATTCCATCAAAAGAATCAAGATCGATAAGTGAATAGATATTGCTTTCGCCTTTTTCGCGGCTGGGAGAATCCTGAAACTTTCGAAACATGGCAAATACACATATATCAAAATTTTCCTTAAGCATCCTGCCGGAAAAGCCTTTGATAAATTCTTCCTGACAATATTCTTCCGGCTGTCCAACCAGAAGCGCCAGTCTCCTCCTGCCCCCTGAATTCAAACCCATAAATCTCTCCAAATAAAGACTACATGTGACTTTTCTTTAGCCTGCCCCAAAGCAATTTGCCCCGGATCGTAATGAACAGCTCTACTGTATATTATACAGTATAAATTATATCAAATTTGTATGGAATTATACACAAAGAAAAGATAATTTATTTTCCTGAGCCGGATAAGAGGCCCTTCTTAAAATACCTCTGAAAAAACGGATAAGTCACAAGGATTGGAAGTATTATCACGACCACAAGTGCCATCCTGAAGGATTCTGTAGGCACCCGTGTAACCATAGCCCCGGTAATACTGTCATTCGAGGATATAAAAGAAGCATTCTTCTGCATGTTATACAGAACATACTGAAGCGTGTATAACTTACTGTGATTTGAATCCGTATATAACAGATTTTCATACCAGATGTTCCAATATGAAAACGCTTCAAAAAGGCCTACAGTTATCAGGATTGGTTTTGACAGCGGAAGCACAAACTGCCTGAAGATTCTGAAGGTTGATGCCCCGTCCAGCCTGGCAGCCTCAAGTATCTCCGGCGGAATATTATTTAAAAAATATGTCCTCATTACTATGATATACCAGCTGGAACATGCCGGTGGAAGGATAAGTGCAAATATGGTATTCTTCATTCCAAGCATCTGCGTATTCACAGCATAAGAAGCAGCTACTCCGCCGCCAAAAAAGACAGGGATCATAACTACATAGGTAAATATCCTGTTGAAATGAAAGTCCTTCTGGCTAAGGGCATACGCCATGGTGCTTATAAAAAACAGCGACAGAAAAGTCCCCGCAATAGTGACTGCAACAGTTACTCCAAAGGACATCAGGATAGTCTTTATATTTCCTGACAGATAACTATAGGCCTCAAGGGACCACTTTTCAGGAAAGAAGCTGTATCCATTCTCTACCACAGAATCCTCAGAAGAAAATGACACTATAATAATAAGAATTACCGGAAGGATCGATAAAAAAGATATAATGAGCAGCAATGTACTAAGTACGGTATCAGATACCCTGCCAAGACCGCGGATATAATAGTTGCCTTCATCTTTGTTTTTCTTTCTCATAGAATCCTTCCCTCAGTCCCCGTTCGTTTTAATATCTGATTTGCAAAAATGAGGATCATACAGCCTATCCCATTCTGAATCAGACTGGCAGCAGCACTAAAGCCATAATTAGACTGTTCCATAAGCGCCTTATAGATAAATACATCTATCGTTTCAGTAGAAGAAAGGATCGAACCCGCATTTCTTGTCACCTGGTAAAAAAGACCAAAATCCGTAGAAAACAGATGCCCAAGATTAAGCAGTGTCATAACCACTATAACACTTTTTAGTTCAGGCAGGATTATATGCCTTATAACCGGGGCTGCAGATGCACCGTCCACGGCCGCCGCATCAAAAAGTTCATTATCTATCGTAACCATCCTGGCATAATATAACATCATGATATATCCTGAGGACTTCCATACCTGAACTAAGCAAAGAATAAACGGCCAGAACTCAGGCCGCTGGTAAAAACTTATTCCCGTCATACCCAGTTTTTCAAGAAGTGCGTTTACAGTGCCCCGGTCAGGTGATAAAAAAGCATATACCAGATAGCTGACTATGATCCAGGACATAAAATAAGGCAGAAGCAGAGAAATCTGTGCGAAGGTCCTGACTATCTTTGAATGAATATAAGACATCCATATGGCCAGCACTACCGGAATGACCGTTTCCAAAACAAGAAATACGAGATTATACAGGACAGTGTTCCTTACTACCCTTCCCATTTCGGGATTTAGGAAAAGAAAGCGGAAATTATCAAAGCCTACCCAGTCACTTCCATAAATAAGACTGTAGAAGAATCCTTTGCCGGGAACCAGCCTGTAACGCTTAAACACCATGATTATTCCAAACAGCGGAAAATAGCAAAAAACCAGATACCATATAAGTGTCGGCGCAGATAAGAGGGTTAAGGATAAGCTCTTCTCGCCAAATCTGTTTTTTTTATTTTTATATCGACACTTCTGTTTCATATAGCTCTCTGTATTCCGGGCAGGATTCTATCAGCTCCTGATGCCTGCCATCAGCAATAATGCCGCCATCCTTAATGTACAGTATACGGTCAGCACCGATAACCGTCGACAGACGGTGTGCGATCATTATGACAGTACATTTTCCGTGTATTCTCTGAAGGGTTTCCCTGATCTTTGCCTGGGTTATATTATCAAGGGCGCTGGTTGCTTCATCCAAAAGCAATATCTTGGAATCATGAAGCAGGCCCCTGGCTATAGCAAGCCTCTGCCTCTGACCGCCGGACAGGTTGACTCCTCCTTCCCCCACTATAGTGTCATAGCCCTCCGGCATAGCCTCAATATCCTCATCTATACAGGCCTGCCTGGCTACGCTCTTCATCTCCTCATCAGTCATATCCGGTTTAGCAAGCTTCAGATTATCCCGGATCGACATATGGAATATATAGGGCGACTGAGTAACCACCGACATAGGACCACGCAGGCTGTCAATGTCAAGCTCCCGTATATCTATATCATCCAGCATGACTTTACCGCTGAAGGGCTGGTACAGCTTGGATATAAGATTGAATATAGTGGTTTTACCGGATCCGCTTCTTCCAACCAAAGCTACGGTCTCACCGGCATTTATAGTCAGGCTCGTGTTATACAGTACCCACCTCGTCGAACTGTTAAGCCTTGAAACATTATATGAAAAGCAGACCTTCTCCAGAGACACCTTACCCTTAATATCTTTCTTTGAAAGCTCTCCAAAGGACTCCTTCGGGAATAAATGATCATTGGTTAAAGCATGAAGCCTCTCACAGGACAGGTTAAAGTCCGCAAAGAAATCCATTATAACGCCAAGCAGCGTAATGGCCGGTGTTCCCAGATTTGTATAGTAATTATAAAGTATCAGTGCGGTGGCCACCTCAATTGAATGATTCTTTAACAGGCACATCAGAAGGATTATAAACAGCAGTGCGGCAAGCTCACGCAGTCCTCCCCCCACCAGCCTGAATATTCTGTTGATCGCATCCAGATACATTCTGGAGGAGTTTGCTTTTATTATTCTCTGATTCAGCTCACTCTTCAATTCCTTCTCGGCATGTATCAGCTTGATATCCTTTGAACCGCGGACTATCTCACCAACAAGTCCTGTATATCGCTCATTTGCATTCCGGTATAAACGGCCATTTTTTTCATTTGTCTTCTCACGCCTTATTTCAAGCCATATCTGGATTCCAAGAAGTATGACAGTGACCAGAAAAACAACAGGATTTATTACAAGCATCGCAATCAGAATGCCCAAATACTGAACTGTATTTGAAAGGTTGTCGGCAAAAGTTGAAAATGCAGTTGCCAGATTATTGGTATCAACGGTAAGACGCTGAATGAAAAGACCTGTGCCATGCTCGTCAATGGCTGAATTCTTTATCTTTAGCACTTTATCGGATATGTCTATTTCCAGTGCATTTAAGGTCTTATTGTAAAGCACATTATGTGCCCAGTTAGTAGCTAACAGCACAGAGGTAGATACTATATTGACCACAAATAACATTAATGCGGTAAGCAGAAGCTGATCCAGCGCCTCACTGGTAAGGTTCACTATGATCTTTGCACCAAGAATAGGTGCCAGTATCATAAGCCCTACACCTGTAAGCTGCAGAAAAAGTGCAAGAAAAAGATATTTTTTATGAGGACCTGCATATTTCCAGGTAAAACCAAGATTATCCTTCAGGGAATTCCTGAGATGGAAATCATATCTGATAACATTTTTCCCTTTATCATAGCGCCACGACGGTGCAGACGCCCAGCCATGAACAGACTTGAGTAAAATAAGCGAATCCGTAAGTCCTATGGCATCATAGCTTTCTCCCTTAACTCTAAGTTCGACAGTTACCCCTGTACGCTTCTTTTTTACTACGACACAAAAAGGACCATCCTCCCCTAACTTGTAATGGTAGTCCAGGAGTATATCTTCTATCGTAAGCTGAAAACGGATCATATCATCAGACAATACTCCAAGTTTCTCAAGATCCGAAAGAACACTCTCTATTGACCTGTCGATGGATTCATTTGTGAGCACACCTTTTATCTTCATAGATCACCCGTGATTACTTAAATATTCATCCAGCTGTCTCTGGGCTTCCTCGCGAACCTTTTCCAGACCTGCCTTCTCCATCTGATCACGGATCAGTTCCATTTCCCGGTCTGTGTCTGCAGTACCGGTAACAAATTCCGACATATAACTGTCCCATATAGCATCAAGTGCTGCAATTTCAGCCTCCACAGGCGTCGGATCAAAGCTGAAGCCCTGAGTATCACTCATCTGAACACCCTGATATCCTTCATATACATGTTTCCACTGATCAGGATCAGCAAGATTATCCTTGCCGGCGGAAACAACAGACGCAGATATGGCAGGACCTGTAATATAATTATCCTGCATATAATGTTCGCTCCCCTCATCAGTACGGATAACAGTACCTTTATAGTAATTAAAATGTTTCCCTTCTATTCCGTATGCCAGGGTATCTCGGAACTCCCTGTCTGTATAAAGCAGCTGCATATATTTAAGACATGCCTTGGCTTTTTCCTCCGAAGCTGCCGCATTTATCGCTATAAGCGATCCCTGCTGGGTAGCCCTCGACATATTGGGGCCTATAAATCTGACAAGCTTCACATTAAAACCTATAGATTCCGGATCTGACCATCCCTTAAAGCCGGTCCAGGCTGTACCTGTCCTGACAGGCGTTTTTATTGAATAGGGCACCTCGTCAGTCGTAGCCGCATCAGGATTTATATAACCTTTTTCATACCATTCGTGAAGTTTACGGAGCATGCCTATATATTCTTCATCATCAAAGACAGGAATTATCTTTGTGCCATCCGGCGTACCTGCTTTACTGTAGGGAATAACAAGATATTTTCCGACAATCCTTTCATGTACTTGATACAAACCGCTCACTCCCGCCGACGGCAGATAAAAGGGATATTCAGACGGATGGTCTTCCTTCCACATCTGAAGATACGGCTCTAAATCCTCAAATTCCATTTCATCAGGAAGCGTAAGCCCCTTCTCCTGTTCAAAATAATCGCTGTTCATACGGAAGAAAACTTCGGCTCCCAGGTCCTTTAGCATAGGAACACCATAAATCCTGTCATTCAGCGTACCTACCTCCCACCAGGGATCAACGCTGGAATATAATTCCGGAGTTTCCGTCTGAACAAGTTCAGTTATGTCATAGTAGTAGCCATTTGACGCATTCGTATCAAAATCGTTACACCAGTCACAGCTGAACGTCATATCGTAATACTCGCCGGTGGAAAGATCCAGTTCGAACTGGTCATCAGTCTTATAGATCATTTTTACCGTAACACCGATTTTTTCAGCAGACATCTCATTTGCTTTAGCCATAACCTCTTCAAGTGCATCAGGTGCTGTTCCGTCAGGCGTGTATGTCCACCATATAAGCTCTATAGGCTCATTTTCTTTTGAAGCAGTGTCACCACCTGCGTCACATCCTGCCAGCATAAATATTGCAGCTAATATAAAAGACAACAGCCTCAGGCCTTTGGTTCTGCTCCTTAAATTCATAACACCCACTCCTTCAAACCAGTTACTCAATCCACCATTCAGGTGCCAGTTCTCCCGTTTTCATCCCCTGTCCGGATGAATGATCTATCATGAGCTCAGTATCTTTGTATTTCCCCGGCATAAACTGAACCATCAGTTCTCTGCGTACACCGCAGGGTGGTCCACTGGGATATTTTATCACATCATACTTTGGGATTGTGTCAGACTTTAAAGGGATTCCCCCATAATTCCAAAAAAAAATCGAGGTGACAGGATTCGAACCTGCGACCCCCTGGTCCCAAACCAGGTGCCCCACCAAACTGGGCCACACCTCGATAACAAAGGAGATTATAAACAAAGCTGCGGCTTATGTCAAATATGTATGATATTCTATACATTTCCGATACATTCCGTACACATTTTGTTATCCCATATTTATTCAAGCTTTATTCAATTTGAGGGACTGATATGCTATAATTTGTGATGTGTAGTATTTTCAGGAATCTGTCTGCTGTCTGTTTCTGACCATAACTTCATTTTTATGGTCTTACAGCAGATTTACAATTCATCATGGGGGGTGGACTTTATGGACCGGACTGATAAGAAATACATGCTGATAGTCGATGACAGCAAGACTAACCGTGCGATCCTGCGAGGTATATTTGAGGAGGATTTTTCCATCGTCGAAGCTGCTGACGGTCTGGAAGCAAAAGAACTCTTAAAGCGTGTCAGGTTTGCGATCATAATTCTTGATCTTAATATGCCACATGTGGACGGTTTCCAGCTGCTTGATTTCATAAACAGCGATAAGGATCTCCGTAAAATACCCGTTGTAGTAAATACCCAGTTCGGCCAGGAAGAAAATGAGCTTCGTGCCCTTTCCAAGGGAGCTGCGGATTTTATAACCAAACCATACAATGTAGAGATTGCCAGGCACAGAGTTAACAATGTCATTACCACCAGGGAGCTGCAAAAGCAGATGGTAGAGGCTGAAATTGAAAAAGTAAGCTATGAGCGTATGCGCAAGCTTGCCGAAACCGACTCCGAGACCGGCATCCTGTCAGAATTCGGTTTCTGTAACAATGCATCCGTAATCCTGCAGGGTAATCCGGACACACAGTACAGCCTGCTTCTTCTTGACATAGATCATTTCAAGGCAGTGGCAGAGCTTTTCGGTAATGATAAATCAAAAGAGGTCTTAAAGGCCTGCGCCGGATACTTAAAATCAACACTTGGCGGCAGCGGAATATGTGCAAGAATTTATAATGATGTTTATGTTGCCCTTTTCCCTACCGACAAGTTCAAACCTTTAAAAATCGTTGAAGACCTGGAAAAACACGCAGCCGCTCTGATAAACGGATACAAGATCATTTTCTACAGCTGCGTATATGAAATTGATGAACTGAATCTCCCCGTCAAACTCATTCTCGATCGTATGAGCATGGTCATCCAGACCATCAAAGGCAACCTTTTAAGCCGACATATCGAATACAACAGCGAAGTAAAAAATAAGATCCTGCTTGACCTGGAGCTTGTAAATGATACAGAGGACGCGATAAAACGCGGCGATTTCTGTATACATATTCAGCCTATCTACGATATGCGAACAGGCAAGGTAGTTACAGCAGAGGCTCTTGTCAGGTGGAAGCACCCTTCCCAGGGATTGCTCCCTCCCGACAAGTTCATTCCCCTCTTTGAGAAAAACGGCATGATTGCCAAGCTTGACCACTATGTGTGGGAATCTACCTGCAGACTTTTGAAAAACATCCGTGAAACCTGCGACCACCATATTCCCATCAGCGTAAATGTTTCGAGGGTAAATCTTTTCCAGCCTTCCCTAAGCAGTGACCTGAAAAAGCTGATGTCAGCTTACGGTGTTACATCAGACGAGCTTAGGCTTGAGATAACGGAAAGTGCCCGTGTCGAAGACATCCAGCGCTCTTATGAAGCAGTAGAAAGCCTAAAAAAAGCAGGCTTCATCATAGAGATGGATGATTTCGGTATCGGTTATTCCTCCCTGAAGGCTTTACAGGACATGTCCATAGATGTTGTAAAAATCGATATAAGCTTTATCTCAAAGCTGTCCACTTCCGACAAGTCCATGATCATTGTACGGCATATGGCACAGATGGCAAAGGAATTAGGAATGAAGGTTGTTGCAGAAGGCGTGGAGACAAAGGAGCAGCTTAAGCTCCTTCAGGATTTTGACTGTGACATGATACAGGGCTACTATTTCTCCCGTCCGCTGCCGGAGGAAGATTTCAAAAAACTCTTACTGTAATATTTCGAAACCATAAATAAAAAAATGGAGTCCTCCAAAAGGCTCCATTTTTTATTCAAAAAACTTCATATTTATGCGGTAAGGCAACCGGCGCACACATAGTCATTTTCCGGATATCACGCACTTTCCCGCGTTTCGTGCCGACCTGCCTGACCTTATGATCTCGGCCGCTTCCGAAACAGCGTACATATCCTGTTCTCCCCTCACCATATCCTTAAGTGATACTTTTCCTTCCTTAAGCTCATCCTCTCCGATTATAACTACATAAGGAATGCCCAGTTTGTTGGCATATTCCATCTTCTTCTTGAATTTTTTCTGCTCGCCATAGAGCTGGACACTTATCCCCTCGTTCCTTAAGTCAGAAGCAATCTTTGCAGCTCCGGCAATATCGTCAGTCATGGGAAGAACCAAAGCATCTGCGGGTGCGGAAAATGACTTATTTAAAAGATTCTTTTCACTAAGGATATAGAACAGCCTGGTAAGACCAATTGACATGCCTACCCCGGGAAGCGGTCTGTCGATGAAGTAACCGGCCAGGTCATCATATCTGCCACCGCTGCATATGCTTCCTATAGATGGATCAGGAAGGAAACACGTCTCAAACACTGTTCCGGTATAGTAATCAAGACCTCTTGCTATGCTTAAGTCCACCTTGAAATTCTTCTCCTGACATCCAAATCCTTTCATTATCTCAGTCACCTGTTTAAGGTCGCTTACACCGGTATCAAGAGTCTCATTCTTTCCTGCCAGGGTATCAAGCTTTGCAAAAACTTCAGCATCATTTCCGTTGAAAGTTACAAAATCAAGAAGTGCATTGGCATTTTCTTCCGACACGCCCAGCTCTTTTATGCCGGCAATGACATTGTCACGCCCAATCTTTTCGTACTTATCGATCTCACGCATTACTTCCATGGACCTCTCGCCCACACCGTAGATTTCAAAAAGACCGTTAAGTATCTTTCTGTTATTCAGCCTGATGCAGAAGTCTTCTATTCCAAGAGCACGAAGTGCACTGCTCATCACACTGGGACACTCTGCCTCATTTATGATTCCGAGGGTTCCGTCACCTATTATATCTATATCGCACTGATAGAATTCCCTGAAACGCCCCTTCTGGCTGCGCTCCCCTCTGTATACCTTTCCTATCTGGTATCTCTTGAACGGAAAAGAAAGGTCTGAATAATGCATGGCTACATATCTTGCCAGAGGCACTGTAAGATCATAGCGCATGGTTATATCCGTATCACCTCTGTCGAATCTGTATACCTGCTTCTCGGTCTCTCCTCCGCCCTTTGCAAGTAGCACGCTTGAGCGTTCTAACACCGGCGTATCCAGTCCATAGAAACCATAGGAAGCAAAAACCTCCTCCAACACTCTCTTCATATCATCAAAAACTCGCTGCTCATCCGGCAGAAGTTCCATAAAACCTGAAAGAATGGATGGTTTTATAATCTTGTCACTCATTTTTACATATCTCCTTAAAGATTATTTGCAACAATTACAAATTATACCATAATACCTGCATGGTAATGCATCCCCCAAAAAATATTGTTCCATATTTCAATTCTCACTACGGGTGAACATCCCTGAATGTAAAGGAATCGGGGACAAAACGAAATCTGACATTGAATCTTCTCAGCCGTTTTAAGCCGGGAAAGCTGATCCATCGTATAAAAAGCGACCGTCACAGATTCGGTGAAAAAACAGCTCCCGGGACTGTAAAACAGTTATCCCTACTCACTCCCCCACAATAAGATGATTCATCTGGAAATATCGTATAAGCTTATCCTTTGCCTTGCTTGTAGTAATGTATCTGAACCACTCAATGGAAGGTCTGACGTTCATGTTGCAGACTATCTCTATGGTATCATTCTCATTGACTCTGGTGTAAGCACCCATCTGAGTTTTTGAATTGTTTATGAGGGCATAGGCGAAATGCAGCCCTATGTCTGTATGTACCTGAAATGCAAAATCAAGAACTGAGGCTCCGGCTTCAATGCTGTCTCTAAGTCCATTCTTACGGAATACTGTAATGCGTGGCACATAGGTATCCCTGGGTTCAATTTCATTTACATCATAATTAAGCACTGAGTCATCATCGATCATTATCTTTCCAAAACAGTAATCATAATACTCGGACTCTGTACGCACAAACAGCCTGTAAGAGTTGAGGGAGCTGTCCTGAAGCTTAAAATATGAGGATACATCATTTGTGGTCTTCTTTATCTTTATGGCGTAAATGTCATTAGGAATCATAGCGTTCTGAAGGTACGCAAAGAACAGATCCTGCTTGGAGACGGTGGAGTTGTTTATTGCAACAGAATCATCCAGTATGAGCATGAGATCATAAAGCGCCACATTACGTCTATTCATGACTCCGCTGGCTAAAATATCATTAACATTATCGCTTATAGTCTGGAGATAGCGGAATACCGAGATCATATATCTCCTGTCAACGCTAAAGTCCACAATCCTCCCGCAGAAAGCATCAGTGTGATACATTTCCTGGGTGGAGATTTCGTCTTTGTTAAAACATTTACGCATGAGCTCCAGTGTCTTGTCGGTACTGTAGCTGCTCATGTTAAGGATCTGGTTATAGCTCTCACTTATTTTCCCGTAGAGGCTCTTATATACAGTCTTGAAGCAGAGTTCTTCAAGGATGTCTGCCAGCATATATGCACCCACATCCCTTATCATGGGAAGAATGATCTCGCGGGTACGCTGAGCCTTCTTAAGCTGCTTTTCCTCCGGCATGGCATCGATGGTATTCAGATTGTCAATGCGGTCAGCCGCTTTTACAAGAAGTCCCCTGGGATTCATCACGCTCTGCATCTTTACTTCAGACATGATATCAAGCTCTGCCTTGGAAAGGTCGGGATCGGTCTGGCTGTCAAGCTGTGTTACTGCATTTACAATATCAGCTACGGACTGACCATAGTCAGCTGCTAAACCTATCAGGGAAGCGCCCTTTTCCTTGCAGTCTTCCACCACGTCATGGAGTATCGCTGCAGTCACTGTATCAGCATCAGCACCACAGAGTGCAACAGTATATGCCACTCTCAAAGGATGGATGATATACGGCTCGCCGCTTTTCCGGAATACGCCTTCGTGCATTCTGGCAGCATAGTTATAGGCGCGAACCAGCATTTCCTCATCAAAAAACTTGTGATGTTCACGGACCTCTTCCAACACCTTTTCAAAGCTGCAGTCGGTCTCGTAATCATCCATTTTTTCAAGAAATTTTTTTATTGTCCTGCTTTTCTCATGCATAATGAGCCTCCGTGCCGGGTACCATTAATCATAAAATTCAGTTTTCTGTTTTTATACCATAGTACTTTATGATATGGTACCAGTCGTCATCGTCCACTTCTGAAACCTTTGCATAACGCATAAGGTTTCTGGTGAGACTTTCCTTTATGATCCTTTCGATATTTGACTGGATCAGGATCTGTCGCTGTGACTCCGTGAAAGAAAAGCCGGTATTTTCATCATTCATATAGAGGTTTTTGAAAGTCCTTATCATTTCTTCTGTTTCCTGAGTGGCATGATAGTTAGGATAATTCAAAAGCATGGTGTGATATATGTCTTCCTCTGACATATTCAATGCATAGCGTGAAAAGCCAACGAATTGTACGGTAGGCATGTGCTGTCTTCCGCGGGAAACAGAATTTACGGTGCCTATACCACCGATGTATTTAGGTTTTCTGCTGTTGGGACGATGGAGTATGATAGCAATCTTGTCTTCGTTCTCATGAGAAAGAGAAAGATAATAGTGGTCACTTGATGTACGGATCTTTCCGTAATAAATATATTTACTTAGATGTTCATCAGTAAGACAACCAATGATCTCATCAACGGATTTACAGCCGTCAAGGTTATTTTTTATTTTTCTGATAAGCTCCCTATCCTTCCTGCCCAGCATGGCAATACAGTCATACGTAGGTTTACCTGTTACGGTGATAGTTTCTATTATCGAAAGAACTCCATAGTTCATGGCAGCATCGGCAGGGTTCATGTCCTTGCCTTTGTAGTTCTCGGTATCGAGATAATAACAGAAGAAATTTCCGCAGAGTCTGCCCAGTTCTTCAGAACTTTCGCTTTCGAACTGTCCCCTGAACTCATCCGATGATGTATTTATCCCGGTCTGTTCCCGCATCTTTTCAAAATAAATGTCCTCAGGGCTGTCTGTACGAGTCAGAAATTCATCAATGGAAATCTCAAATTTATCCTTTAATGCAAGAAGGAACCTGTAATCAGGAATAGCTTTGCCGTCACAATAGTCATTAATTATATCAACAGGATAGTCAAGGCGATCTGCAAACCTTTCCCGTGTCGTTGAAAGTCTCTCTATCAGATGACATAGATTAACTGAAGTGATCTCGATGATCCTTTCATCCAGAGTTTCGAATTCCTGTCTGCTCACGGTAACACCTCCCGCTTATAGAAAAATATCCTACAAAAGAATTTGAGATACATTATACAACATTCACAGAAAAAATAAGAGTGTATTTTATAATTTTCAAGGACACTAAGAGACTATATGAGAGACCCGGTTATATACTCCACATACTCCTCCACCACATCGATATCCGTATATTTATACAGCATTCTGGAGCCGACTACATCCTCAATCTCATTAAAAACCGGTTCCCCGTGATCAAATATAAAATCTATGCCGCAGTGACCTATATCAAGGCCGTCCATCAGTCTTTCCACCAGATTTCTTTCCTCCGCCGACAGTTCATAAACGGCTGCACTGCCTCCGAGTGAAAAGTTACTGCGGAAATCATTTTCTGATGTGCGGAGCATGGCAGCGGTGATCTTATTGCCGGTTATATATACCCTGAGATCCCTGCCGGTGTCCGTTGCAGCCTTCTGATATATCCATCTGTTATCCGCCACGGCCGATAACACTGCCGGCTTTATTTCAAAAGCACCCCTATCCGGATATTCCTTAACTTCCCCGCTGCCATGGATCATTGCCCCTGTCATCGCCATTACAGAAGCAAACTCCCGTTCATTCTTTATCATGAAGACTTCATTGCCTCCATGTCCGTCCCTGCTCTTCATAACAAAGGGAAAATCAAGACCTTCTGCACTCTTGAAAGTGGGCATTACCCGTATTCCCTTCTTCTCTGCATAATTCACTGCAGCAAGCTTATCATTTCCAAGTCTGCATATCTGTGAACCGTTAAATACGGGAATGCTCATTTTTTCGCACATCAGGGCAATATTAATATCTCTGGAGCGGTTTATGACAATATCCGTTTTCATCCCTTTTACAGGCATTTCCGGGTTATCAAAAAAAGCATCCGGAGTAATAAGCTCCGGACGGATACTTCTTTTGGCACATGAACGGAAATACATATCTATGTATGCCCGGTTATGATCTATATCTTCTTTCTGATATATAAGGTAACAGTTCATAATCTCAAAACAATAAACTATAATTTTTCTGTTCGCCAAAACTACACATCGCAGGAATTACCGGAAAACAGCAGACTATGATCAGCACATACTCGATATTATATGCTTTATGATATACTCTGCCGCATTGATACCTGTGCAGTCATAGAGATTCTTAAAATGCGCATTGGAATTGACTTCACAAAGAACCGGTCCGTCTGCACCGAAAAGTATATCCACGCCTGCAAAATCAAGCTGCAGTATACTGCAGGCCTTTACAGCCATTTCTTTCATCTCCTCGGACGGTTCGAAACGTTCCATACTTCCACCGTTTGTTATATTTGCCCTGAAGTCATTTTCATTATGCCGAAGCATAGCTGCTATCACTCTGTCGCCTACCACCTGGATTCTGGTATCCCTGCCCTTAGAAGCATCAATATACTCCTGCAGAATATACGGTCGTTCACCCATCTCTGTGATCTTTTCTTTAAGTATCTCCGGTGTATCTATCAGATATACCTGTGCCCCGAAAGATCCCAGGCATTCCTTCATCACCATAGGAAACCCAAGCCTGTCACCGGCACATTTTATAAGTTCCTCCGGAAGAAGTCCGTCCGCGTGGAATTTCTTGGGAGAGATAAAGGTGGCAGGCTGCCTGATACCACTACCTTTAAGCTTAAGAAAAGTCAGTGATTTATCATCACAGTCAGCGATAGCCTGCGCCCGGTTAAACAGCCTTAAGCCTTCTCTTTCCAGCTCATACGCAAGCTTTATGTCCTTGTCCCAGAACAGGACGAAATCAGGCCTGTCAGCAGCTTTAAGCGAGTAATCATCTACAGCAAGCTTTTCCCACACGGCTGCGTTCGATCTGCACTCAATGTCTATGCCTTCCTGCTCTGCAGCGCCCTCAAGCATTTCAAAAAGCTCCCTGAATTTATCACTTTTCACGAATTCATTTACAACCAGCCAGCCCTTCATAGGCACTCCTTTTTCGTTATATTACACTTGCAAAATCTGATGTGATCTTATATAAAACTCTTAGCCTTGTTCCTAATGTGAAGGAGCAAAAACAAATAAAACACATGTAAAAAGCGGATAACCACGCCTTCCACGGCTATCCGCTTTGTTTCTTAATCATAAATGCCGTGCCAGGATACTCTGCCGTGGTCAGCATGATCCACAGTCTTACACATGGAGCTGTGAGAATATCTCGCCTATCTTTCCATGGAAAACATAATCGGCAACAGAATCCCTGTCGGTAGGATCACGGTTTATAAGAACAAGCTTCTTTCCCCTGTAGTAATCCACCAATCCTGCGGCCGGGTATACCACCAGTGATGTACCGCCTATTATCAGCATATCAGCATTGCTGATAGCCCTGATAGCCCCCTGCATGACATCCATATCAAGGCCTTCCTCGTAAAGCACCACATCAGGCTTTATATCGCCGCCACAATCACATTTAGGCACACCCCGGGATGTAAATATCTCTTCCGCAGAATGCTGCTTATGGCAGCTTAAGCAGAAATTTCGCAGCACCGAACCGTGCAGCTCATACACTACCTTAGAGCCGGCCGACTGATGCAGGCCGTCAATATTCTGTGTCACTACGGCCTTAAGCTTACCTGCCTCTTCAAGTTCCGCAAGAAACTTATGTGCGGCATTAGGCTCTGCCTTTGGGACCTCAGGTGTTCCTACCACCTTAAGCAATAGCTTGTCACGATAAAACTCATAGAATTCTTCCTTATGTGTCACATAAAAGCTGTGGGAAAGCATGGTCTCAGGCGGATATTTGAATTTCTGATGGTAAAGCCCATCCACACTCCTGAAATCGGGTATGCCGCTTTCCGTGGATACTCCGGCACCGCCGAAGAAAACTATGTTATTTGAACCGTCTATAAGTTCCTGCAGTTTCTCAATATCCGACATACGTAACCCTCCTTAACCGATAATCCACACATGATACCATATGGAATCAAATTGAACTTACTCGCTCTCCACATCTTTTACTGCAATATGTATCTCATCAAGCTGCTTCTGCTCTACTGTCGCAGGAGCCCCCATCATTATATCCTGTGCCTGCTTGTTCATGGGGAAAGGAATGATCTCCCTGATGGAATCCTCGCCCACAAGAAGCATAACCATTCTGTCCACACCGGGTGCGATACCTGCGTGAGGCGGTGCACCGTAGCAGAATGCATTATACATAGCCGGGAATTTAGCCTTCACATCATCCTCTCCAAGTCCCACAAGCTTAAATGCCTTGACCATTATCTCGGGATCATGGTTTCTCACGGCACCGCTGGAAAGCTCTACGCCGTTGCATACCAGGTCGTACTGGTATGCCAGTATGCTTAAGGGATCCTCTGCATCAAGAGCCTCCGCCCCTCCCTGAGGCATTGAGAAAGGATTGTGGCAGAACTCCAGCTCACCAGATTCCTCTCCGATCTCATACATAGGGAAATCAACTATCCAGCAGAATTCATAGCATTCCTTATCGAAATGTCCTTCCGATGCCTGACCGAGAACGCGTCTCAGCACACCTGCGGTCTTTATGGCAGCACTCTTTTTGCCTGCACTTACAGCCACGAAGCACCCGGGCTTTAATCCCAGCTTTTCATTAAGTTCAGCCTTGATATCCGCAAGGAACTTAGATATACCGCCTACATATTCGCCGTTTTCGTCTACCCTGAACCAATAAGACTTGCTGCCGCTCTCTGTCTCAACATCAGCGATCATCTTGTCTATCTCTTTACGGGTGGCCTTATATCCGTCTGTTACAACTGCTTTTATGACAGCACCCTTAAACGGCTCAAATTCCGTACGCCCAAGAAGCTCTGTCACATCCTGAACGATCAGGTCTATGCGCAGGTCAGGCTTATCAGTTCCGTACTTTTCCAGACTCTCAAGATAAGGTATACGCTTGAAAGGAACTTGTGAAGCCCTGTTGTATGTTCCGTATTTTTCAAATACAGGAGGAAGTACCTTTTCGATAACACCGAAAACATCTTCCTGTCCTGCAAAAGCCATCTCCATATCCAGCTGGTAAAACTCTCCGGGGCTTCTGTCAGCCCTGGCATCCTCATCCCTAAAGCACGGTGCTATCTGGAAATATCTGTCAAAGCCCGATGCCATGAGGATCTGCTTGAACTGCTGGGGAGCCTGGGGAAGAGCATAAAAATGTCCCGGGAATTTTCTTGAAGGCACAAGATAGTCTCTTGCTCCCTCCGGTGATGAACAAGTAAGTATAGGAGTGGTGATCTCAGTGAAATCCTCAGCATTCATGCGGTTTCTTAACTCTGTTACCACCTTGCTCCTGAGTACTATCCGGTCCTTAACTTCGGGATTTCTTAAATCAAGATATCTGTACTTTAATCTGAAGTTCTCATCAGCATTCCTGGACTGCCTGATCTCAAAAGGCAGCTCATTGTAAATACACTTTCCAAGGATCTTTACTTCCGTGGGAACCACTTCTATATCACCGGTAGCAAGCTTATCCGTCTTATTGGATCGCTCCCTTACCACACCGGTAACCTGAATGGTGGATTCCTTGTTTATGCCGTCCAGCTTAGAAAGCATTGCTTCGTCTTCAAATACCAGCTGTGTCACGCCATAAAAATCCCTGAGGATCAGGAATGCGAGATTTTTACTCACCTGCCTGAGGTTTTCATACCACCCGGCAAGGGTTACGGTCTTTCCCACATCGGAAAGCCTCAGCTCGTTACAGGTATGTGTTCTTGATTGTATCATTTTATTTCTCCTATTTTCCTAACTGAACCGGCCTGTTGCAGCCTTCCCAGTTACATTATTAACATTCTTATTAACAAAATTTTCCCACCCGCTGAATAATTAAGCACGTCTTCAAGTGGCGGACTTATTCAGCATCTTTAAATGATTGCCGTCTGTCTTTTAGCGCAGCTCATCAATCTTTATGATAACGTCATCATTTTTCTGGAAAACGGTAATACTTCCGCCCTCTATTACTGTCACCAGTTCATTCGCATTAAATATCCTGACTTCATCCTTAAACTGGAATCTTAAAAGTATGCCCTCAGAAGAGCCAAGCCTGTATTTTATATCCTCAGTAGGCCGCAGAATAAAGGCAGTATGTGGAGTATCCCTGTCCAGAACATTCCATATCTTAGCTGTCAGTTCGCTCCCACGACCTACAAATATCAGATACTCATCTCCGGGCACGGATACCTGGATCTGTTCCTCAGTATCACGATAGTTCCGATACTCCACCTTGGTCAGAGATGATTCTTCCAGCCACTTATCAAGCTCCTCCCTGCTGAGAGTCCGCCGCTCGATCTGCTTGCTGGACATTGGCCTCCGGCCTGCAAAAACATTTTCCTTATCACTCACAATGTACCCCTCCGTATTGATAGCGACCGGTTAATTATAGCATAATCAAGGCATTCCTGCTATCTTATGCGTTTATTATATTCAGATACTTATCCACCATGTCCAGATAGGGAACAAACAGGTCCCGCTTTTGTGGCAGTATCCATTCCGTATCCAGCTCATCAAACCGGAAGCTCTTCCTTCCTCCGTTCTTTGCCCTCTCCCAGAAAGGCATAAGCGCATCTATGCTCAGATAATAATATATATCCCGTTTAGAATAATTGATCAGGAAAAAAGCTATGCCCTTCTGTTTCTTAAAATCCAGCATAAACTGCACCTGGTGCTCATGTATATTCTGCAGGGAAAATGTATCAGTTGCTGATTCCTTTGCATCAAAGCAGAGAGGATAGCCCTGAACCACTCCGATATAATCCACTGTACTCTTCTGGTCAAAATAAGCAAGGGTAATGTGGCTCGTCTCCTTGTCTATCTTAATAGGCGTGATCGGAGTCGGGATCTTCTGCACCAGTGCAAGGCCTCCGTCCCTGTATTTTTCATTTGTCCTGTTGATCATTTCCTCAAAGGCTGATCCTCTGAGTCCTCTCGATGACCAGGTTGCCATTCGTAATCTCCCTCACACAAGGTACTCCCGCAGTCTCTCCAGCGCTTCCTCTGTCTCCCGGTATCCCTGCCAGTACAGGGCTTTTATCTTTTCCATATCCGACTCGAGTCTTCCTATGGTAACAGGTGTCTTGGGCTCAAGGATCATAAGCCGGCCTTCTTTTTCCAGCCGTTCCAGTTCCTCGCACTGCGCATTGTACTGGTCGTTACTGGCGGTAGCTGACCTTATAAAATCCGGAAATCTCCGGTAAACAGTCTCAAGAGCCTTTCTTTCAGCCTTGCTTATGGCTTTCTTTCGGTATTCGCGCTCCCTGGTTCTGATGACCACGATCTTTTCAAAGCCCTGTTCAAGAGCCCAGTCGTAGGGAATCTTGTCCGAACATCCTCCATCCAGATACGGGACTCCGTTCATCACAACCGGCTTGGTCACTAGCGGCATCGAAGCAGAAGCTCTTACTGCACGCTTTATGCTGCGGCATTTCCCTCTTTCGAAAAATACCGGCTTTCCGGTATGCATATCCGTTGCCACCGTAATAAACCGTCTCGACTTCCTTTTGAAAAAATCCTCATCGAATGGCTCAATCTCATTATAGGTATCATATAAAAAAGTAAAGCCCACAAGACTCTTATCACTATACAGCGCCTTATAACCCACATATCTGGGATCGTGGCGGAATCCTATATTGAGTCTCGCAGAGCGCCCTATCTGCCCTGACATATAGTCAAGCCCCGTGATAGCGCCGGCTGAGACACCCAGAACACATTGAAAATTAATATCATTTACCATAAGGCAGTCCAGCACACCACTGTCATAAGCGCCGCCTCTGAAAGCGCCCCCCTCTATGACAAGACAGCCTTCAGTTATCTTTTCAGACGCATGACCCTCAGGGATCGGCCTTTCGCCATCAGATTCCGTTCCGCCGTTAACTCCGCCCCGGAATCTGTCTGCCAGCCTTCCAAGTTCATCTTCATCACATTCCCTTGTCTGCTTCAGAAGTTCTTCGAGACCTGCAATCCTTTCCGAAAGGATTTTTTCTTCCTGCCTTAATTCAGATATGCGTTCTTCAATATCCTGTACCAGTTCTTCCCTTACCATTTTGTATTCTCCGACTGTAAAACGCCTCCCGCTTTACGGAAGGCGTTTAATAATAATTAAACCGTTATCCAACGAACCAGCTTTCAGAGCCACGCTCATTCAGCTACTGTGTTTGACTCCTTGTACTTGTCGAAAAGATCATGAACGGCATCACGGGTCTTCTGGCTGATCTCGGGAAGCTCACCGCCCCATGCTCCGGTAGCCTGCTTAAAACCTTTATCAAATGCTGCACGCATCTCTTCCATCTTGTCCGGATCTCCGCCTGTCAGAGCCATGGCAAAATCAAAAATCCTTTCGGAAGTCTGCTTTACACCATAGTATCCGTCCTCGGAGATATCCTCCTGTGCCTGTTTCCTTGTAGCCTCGTCCACCTCAAGGTTTGCAAAGAAATCCTTGAGATTGCCGGTAGCCATGGAGAAAGCCTTACCCTGACCGGAGATAAGCTTATTGACTATATCCTCCAGCTGCTGTGTACGCGCAAGATTCTCCTGCTTAAGCTTTGCTACAAGCTCTGTATTAGGTGTGTAAGTCTTCTTAGTCGATTCAGCATTTGCCTCTTCACTGCGCTCATAAACAACGCCTTCAGATCCTGTTGCTGATGTGAGAGCACTCTTCTCATCGGTGCTCTTCGCAGACTTAGTGCTGTCATATGCATACTGACTTTGCACCGATACTGCATTAGCCGTAATTCCGTTTACGCTCATAATTCACCAATCCTTTCTGAATAAAAATGCAGCAACCTACAGTTACAATCACATTGTATCAAAACAGGCAGTTAGTGTCAAATCACCACTTCATCGAAGTATCTGTTCAATCCATTTCAGCTCCACAATCAAAACCGGACGTTCTTCCTGCAAATCCCTTCCCCGTAAGCCTCTCACTTTTGATGTAATAAAGCTTCCTTACTAAAAATAACTTATCCCAAACTTTCCAAATAAATAATTGTTTTCCTGAACGGTGTAAGATCTTTCTGTTAGATCCCTGTCTTCATCAGGCAATGATAACATCCAATTATTAAACAATGCCGTTGGACTACATCTCGTGAATTGCCTGACTTATTTTGTATCCCAAAACTCCCATAATCACATTTTTATTAATTCCAGCGACAGGATACTCCGAAATAATCCATAGATATGCTTCATTATAAATCTTTCCATTCAGTATATTGAACATTCTTCTATCAGTTCTCCCAAAATTATTTACTATATCTGATGATAATCCAACACCGATTTCATCATCCTGCCCTTCCCAAGAATACACCCTCGTCACTACAACATTAACCAATGGAACTACTGAATACAATAAACCATTATCCATATCGTCATCCACCTTAAAATATACCATTCCATTATAAAAATTCAGACAGTAAGTATTTTCCTTGTCAGAAAGCAACGATGTAAACCCGGATAATTCGTTATAAATATAAATACGTCTGCTATCATCTTCATTTGAAAAATAAATATTTCCATTCGAAATATCAAATGATGCCGTTCTAATCCCCAGACTTTCTTCTTTATCACCTTCAAGATCGGATTTGAACAATTCATTCCCTGTATTGGTATAATAAATACAGTCATCGGTATAGGCAACGCAAGATCCGATATCACTCACCAATTCTTTGCGATCACCAACTTCTTTTTTATTGATATCAAACCGATATAGAACACCGTTTTCAATTGCAAAAATATAACCATACCCCACCATCAGCTTGGAATAAGCACCCTCAGCCAATTCAGTATTCGTATTTTCTACAACATCATAAACATAAATATCACCCGAATCATTGATATAGTACAAAAATTCTCCGCTATCTGTATCTATAGCATTCAGCCACATAACAGATCCATTCGTAATCTGTTTTTTTTCTGTTCCTTTCAGATTCGTCATATATGCCCTATATGATTCATTTGAATCAACTAAAAATATATGCTCCTCCGTTGATGCCACAAATCCGTACGCATTCATATTTGCGTTTGAATTTCCTACAGAAAAATCGATTTCTTCTATATACTGCAACAGTTTACTGTCATCATAATCGTTGTTATATTGCTCATTGTTTTCCGGATTCAATCCATAACAAATCCCCACCTTTATCTCCGCCAAATGATACGTATCCTCTTCTACTCTTTCTCTTACAAGATCGCACAAAGATAAATACTCATCTGAAGGCATTTCATTCCCAACGCCACTCTTTTCAAGCGCCTTAAGATAGTATGTTTCGGCAACACAATCTGTCTTATAAAAACAGTATGCCCAATCTATGTTATGCTGTTCATATGCATCCACCATTAATGAATATGCAAAATAGCGTGCCCACTTGTATGCCCCTGCCTTTTTTTCCAAATCCTTTTCAGCTGCAGCCTTCATATCAGCGCAATATTTATCAAAATCATATAACAAAAAAACAAAACCAAATACTGGCAGCTCTGCTTTTATCAATTCTCTTATATAGTTATCTACGCCCCCTTTTACATCCGAATCAAGAGCTTCCGCCATAGCCTCTTCCATGATTCTTTGCTGATATGAATCATAATCATCCACTCTATCCCGAATTGCTGTCAACAACTCATTATTACCATCAAGCCCACAGCCATATGAAACATAGTTTCCAAATCTTGTGCTCGCATAATCATCTTTTGCCATTACATTGTTCATACATTGAAAATAAACATAAATATTAGCAATAGAATTTGACATAGAGCCTACTATCGGAATAAACTGAAAAATATATGCCAGGGATGTGGTGATTTCCATATTAGGATCACCTCTATAAACAAATAGTGCCTTACACAATTCTTCATATATAGTTTCATTTTCCCAGGTCATGTTAATAGGATCATATCCCGTCAGCCCTAAATACGCAGTACGAAAAGCATCGTTATATTTAATATTTTCCGGATTCATTTCTGATATTAAATTTGCGGAATCCTCGACAATTTTTATCTGTGTTGAGGTTACTTCATAAGACTCATCCTGTCCGGCATATACCAAAGATCCTACCATTTCAACCCCACCAAGCATTGTTTCCGGAGACATATACATCTGAAGGAGTTCATAATACGCTCCATACATAGCTTCATTTTCAGGGCTAACATTTGATACCAAGTATGTAGCCAACTCATCAATGCCATCACTTGATACCCCTGATACGGCAGGCGCATTCATTACACTCGAATAAAGCCACTCATATTTTTCGTTTTCAGATCTGATAGCTTCTGATAAAAGTGGGTCCGTACTGCATTCAAATCCTTCTTCACGTAAATAATCATTTGATCTTTCTATAACATTAAAATATGACGAATAATACTTATGCACATCGTTTATCAACATGTCCTGTGATTCATGTGGCTGTGAAACAATTATAATTCCATTATTAATACACATTTCACGCCCCATTATCTTTAATGCAAATTGTAAAGGAATCCATATTCCATCCTTATCCTTAAATGATTCAAATGGAGCATCATAATAAACTGTATCAGTACCATCAGATAACCAAACAGTTCTTTTCCCAATTGCAAAGCAGCTTAACATAGTCCAACGATAATTTTCACCAGCTTTATTTGCACATTGAAGGAATTGAACTGTGTGATTATCAGTTTCTGCGGTCTGATAACCAAATTTATCAGCAAAGCTCTTACTTTCTGTATATAATCTTCCGTTCACAGAACAAACTTCAAGAAAATGCATTGAAGATCCGTCATTTTCAATACAATAAACAGGAAGATATCCATGAAGATTATTAACATCCGTAACACAATCACTTACTGATTCACCGGCATAAACCTTATCCGGACAGCAAACCATATAAAAAACAACTATAAACGATAAAAAAACATTTAATACTCTATTCTGTCGTTTTTTCATCAACATCCTCACCTTCCTCTAAGAATTCTTCTTCCGTTAGTTCTTTTTCCACAAACGAATTCATATCATTAACTGAGTCATCAAAATATGTCTTATAAGCAGACACCATACCACATGACATACAGTCCAAAAAAAGCGGATCATTATAGCAGCCTTCCCATTTCCCTTCATTCCTCTTATAAATAACACTCACCTCATTATGGTACGAATACTTGCTTTTCTTTATATACTCGGGGAAAGCTTGTTTCATCAGCTCATTTGTTGTCAAATTATTATCTCTGCAATAGGTGATGAATTCTTCAAAAGAAAATCCATCACATGTAAAATCAACACGGTAAGTCTCTTTATCTATTTTTTCAACATTATATAATATTGTTGTATTTGCTATTATCTGTTCCGGTATTTCCTTTTCTTCTACCGATACCATTTCACCATTCATGATTCTCCTTAATTCCGGAGCCACCTCCACCTTTGGGGCATACACCCATGAAAGATCCCCCTCATTTATCAACACAACTTTTTGTTTTACATCCTTTTCTATTTTTCTTTCATTAAAAAAATCTATACATTTTTGTACTAAACAGATAATAAATACAAGTGCAATCACACCAACAATGATGCCTATGATAATTTTTGTTTTTTTTGAATTAAAAATACTCTTCTTCAATTTTTTTACCTTCCAAACAGTTAAACCTAATGCTATAAAACAACATTATCCAGACAGCAACAATCCAGCGCCACATCATAAATTGATATTATTATCAAATTTTCTTCTACTAAGGTAGCCACCACATTGCCAAACGTGATTGTTAAAAAAAATTTTTCTTTTATCTGTGCAGGTAAAAAAATGTGCTCCCAGAACAAGTCTGACGATTTTTTCATGTTTGATTCTACAAAACATAGTTTATGGGTATTTTTTTACCAACACCGAATGAAATATAGCATAAAATTTGTTAGTGTTCAATAATTTTACTATTTAAATAAATATAAAACAAAAACAGAGTCGCAGCATCTCTTTCGAAATGTTGAGACTCTGTTTTTCAATTGAAATATTTCTTCGTATTACTATTTCGTTCAATCTCCCAAATAAGCTTTCCTAACCGAGTCATCGTGAAGAAGCTCTTCGCCTGTACCGGAATTGACTATCCTGCCTGTCTCCAGCACATAAGCCCTGTCAGCAATTGACAATGCCATCTGCGCATTCTGCTCTACCAAAAGGATTGTTGTGCCATCTTTATTAAGTGCACTGATTATGTCAAAAATCTGCTCTACAAGTATAGGAGCAAGTCCCATGGAAGGCTCGTCAAGCATCATAAGCCTGGGCTTGCTCATAAGAGCTCTGCCCATAGCGAGCATCTGCTGCTCACCGCCTGAAAGAGTTCCTGCGATCTGCTTCTGTCTCTCCTTAAGTCTTGGGAACTGTTCGAAGACCTTTTCTATAGTCTCCAGAGCCTCTGCATTATTCCTTGTATATGCGCCCATCTCAAGGTTTTCTTTAACGGTAAGCTGCTGGAATATACGCCTGCCCTCCGGACAGAGTGCCATGCCCTCGCGAAGTATCTTATGGGCAGGTGTTGTTGTCAGGTCCTTGTCGCAGAACTTAACACTTCCACTTTTTGCCTTCAGCAAACCGCCTACGGTGTTAAGAGTTGTAGACTTTCCGGCACCGTTGGCTCCGATGAGCGTAACAATTTCGCCCTCATTTACCTCGAAGGATATGCCCTTTATCGCATGAATGCTTCCGTAAAACACATTCAGATCATTAACTTCCAGCATTGCTGCCATATTTCCTCCTTCTGCCGCTATCTTGCGGCTCCCCGGATGTCAGCTGCGTTTTTACACTCCAAAACAGCTTTTTCTCCGGGATTCAAATGAAAGGATTTATTACTCATCCTTTTTGGATCCGAGATAAGCCTCTATAACCTGCGGATTATTCTGAATCTCAACAGGTGTGCCCTTTGCTATTATCCTTCCGAAATTGAGCACCGCTATAGTCTCACAGATACCCATAACCAGCTTCATATCATGCTCGATAAGCATAACGGCTATACCGAACTCGTCTCTTATCTTGCGGATATTTGCCATAAGCTCATCCGTCTCTGAGGGATTCATGCCCGCTGCCGGCTCATCCAGCAGAAGGATCTTAGGCTCTGTTGCCAGAGCTCTCACTATCTCAAGTCTTCTCTGTGCACCGTATGGAAGTGAATCTGCCGATACATCAGCCTGATCAGCCATACCAAATATATCAAGCAGCTCCAGGGCTTTTTCATGAGCCTTTTTTTCTTCCCTCCAGTAAGAAGGCAGTCTGAAGATGCCGCTTGCCATGCTGTAATTAATATGATTATGCAGACCTATCTTGACATTTTCTTCCACGGTGAGCTTATCAAAAAGCCTGATATTCTGGAATGTCCTGGCTATACCGGCCTCATTGACCGCTGCAGGAGTCATTCCATGTGTATCCTTACCACAAAGGAGTATTGTTCCTCTGGTAGGCTGATAAACCTTTGTGAGCAGGTTAAAGATAGTTGTCTTACCGGCACCGTTTGGTCCGATAAGTCCCATTATCTCCGTAGCTCCCACGCCAATATTAAATTCATCAACTGCAGTAAGACCGCCGAAATCTATTCCAAGATGCCTGGTCTCAAGCACAAGAGGCTTATCCATGTCCCTCTTGTTTATGATGGTATCACTGGGAAGATTTACTATATTGCTTTCAGAGGCAGTTTTCTTCTCATTAGTATCAGACATCATGCCACCTCCTTTGCTTCGGTTTTACTATTCTTTTTATTGAATAAGCCGGCCAAAAATGCCTTGACCCTTTCGTTATTTGTAAGCAGCATTACCAGTATGAGAACAATAGCATATACAAGCATTCTATAGTCCTGGAAATCTCTTAACATCTCCGGAAGAACCGTAAGAACAGCCGCCGCAATAAGAGCCCCCGTCATATTGCCTATTCCTCCAAGTACCACAAATACCAGTATAAGTATTGATGTGTTAAAATCGAATTTCTTCGGTACTATGGTTGAATAGTTAAGGGCGTAAAGCGCACCTGCGGCTCCTGCCAGAGCTGCTGATGTAACAAAAGCCATCATCTTGTACTTTGTGATATGCAGCCCTGATGCCTCAGCCGCTATACGGTTATCCCTGATGGCCATAATAGCTCTTCCCGATCTGGAATTTACAAGGTTCTGCACAATCACCAGTACCACCAGTAAAAGAACAATTCCTGCAGCAAATATAGAAATCTTCTTTATGGATGTCGCACCCATGGGACCATTTAAGACTGTTGTCCCTGCTAAGGATGTGGGATCCAGTGAAAAATGAAGCCCCGTATCATCTATATAAATATACAGACAGTAAAGCAGGTTCTTAATGATCTCACCAAAAGCAAGTGTAACAATGGCCAGGTAATCACCATTTAACCTAAGTACCGGTATGCCTATCAGCACACCTGCCACGCCTGCGATAATAGCACCTGCCACAATTGATGCCACAAGTATCAGTATCTGCAATCCGAGATTTTTCGAAAGGGTTGCTGCTGCAGGTGAATTGGAAAGGATCACTGCCTCTACCACCACTCCGGTAAATGCGCCTATGGACATAAAGCCTGCATGTCCAAGGCTCAGCTCACCTGATATGCCAACCACCAGATTTAAGGATACAGCCATTATCATGTAGGAAACCACAGGTATCAGCTGACCTTTAAGTGAATTGCTTAAGACACCTGTAGATGACAATGTCTGGAATATTACGAAAAATGCCAGCACAATACCATAATTTAAGAAGGCATTCTTTGAAGCTTTGCTCATTTTCTTTTTTGTCATTTTTTCTTCTGCCATTATATGCCTCCTTTCTCAGACCTTTTCCCTGATCTGCTTACCGAGCAGTCCGCTCGGCTTAACCAGAAGGACAATGATAAGCACCGCAAATACAAATATATCTGAGGGAACCGAAGGAACAAGCGCCCTTGCGATTATCTCTATCACACCCAGCAGAATACCGCCTAACATCGCGCCGGGTATGGAACCAATACCGCCGAATACCGCTGCCACGAAGGCCTTGATACCGGGCATAGCTCCTGTAGTAGGCACCAGGTTAGGATAAGCGGTACAAAGCAGCACTCCTGCAATTGCAGCCAGTCCCGAGCCTATGGCAAAGGTCATTGATATGGTAAAATCAACATTTATTCCCATAAGAGTTGCTGCGCCCTTGTCTTCTGATACTGCACGCATTGCCTTTCCCATCTTAGTCTTACTTGTAAACAAAGTCAGTCCTACCATTATGGCAATATTTACAAGTATTGTAATAAGAGTCGTGGCTGAAATGACGATTCCTCCGCTCTCAGTACCATCAGCAGCTACTTCCACATGACCAATGACTAACGGTGGAATGGATGCAAATATGTCCGGGAACACCTTGGGATTGGATGTCCATATGAGAAGTGCGGCATTCTGCAGGAAATACGACACACCTATTGCAGTTATTAGTACCGCAAGGGATGTGGCATTACGCAGTGGCTTGTATGCCAGCCTTTCCACAACAATACCCAATATGGTACAGACCACCATGGAAAAGAGTACTGCAAGTGCGGGGGGCCATCCCAGATATGTCATGGTACAGAAAGATGCATATCCTCCTACCATTATGACGTCTCCGTGTGCGAAATTCAACATCTTTGCTATACCATAAACCATAGTATAGCCAAGAGCTATTATCGCATATACACTTCCCAGGCTGATTCCGTTTATTAAATAAGTCAGCATAGCGTTCTCCCTATCATATGAAAGTATCCTGCTGCAAAATCCACATTTGCCGTTAAATATTTAAACAAATGTGATGAAAAAACACTCAACAAGTTTCTATTTTACTACATTTTCCGCACTAAATCGAGGGTAATTTTACTCTTTAGTGCGCCCCCCCAGATGTAAGCATTTCGTACTGATCAAAAACTCTGCTATCGAGTACATTTTCATCACATCTGCTCTTTTATCAGCTCATGCTGCAAAAGAATAAGGGGCTGTCCCTCATCCGGACAGCCCCTGTAATGCTTAGTGTCTGATCGTATGCCCTTAGCAGCAAGTGCTTCGGGCTGTCCTGACATTTATTACATACCTACATATGCACCGTTCTGGATCACAACAGCCTTAGGTGCCTTGTTTACCTCACCGTTGCTGCTCCATACCATACCTGCACCGGTGATACCGTCAGCAGAGAAGTTAGGATCTGTAAATACAGAGATAAGGATCTCGCAAAGCTCATCGTGAGACATACCTGTTACATCAAGACCGCCGTTATTTGCTGCATAGTACTGAAGAGCGCTGTAGATAGCGTAAGGGCAGTCATAACCGTCAGCAGCGAACTGTGAAGGTGTCTCGTTGTAGCTCTCGTTGTACTTTGCTACGAAGCTCTGTGTC
>JAEEGL013907893.1_pt1 | contig 45454 bp, 50 predicted proteins | sample 9134231 | NCBI WGS metagenome assembly JAEEGL01 (sample SAMN16246548, study PRJNA631951) | gut metagenome | biome: gut microbiome; feature: rumen; material: fiber-attached | host: Bos | place: Iran: Karaj | collected 2018-10 | reverse complement strand
TGGATGTGTTAAATGAACTCATTGTGGTAGCACTTCCAATAGTGGTGACAAGCGTCGTGCTGCCTGTGCTTACGTTTGTGGATAGTTTTTTAGTGGTTAATCTACTATCAAATGCATTTCCCGTAGAGGTTTCCACTCAATTGTGGGGAGTGAGCAGTGGCGTAGTGACGAGTTTGATTAACATGCCAATAGCTCTTTTGTTGAGTGTAGCTGTGAGTGTCGTTCCTATGCTAATAAGCGAGCCAAACAAGAATGCTGTCTTGTCTAAGGCTTTTGGTTTAATAATTCTGTTTAGTGTTCCAGCAATGCTTGTTTTACTAATTTTAGGTGAAAGTGTGATTTCTGTGCTTTATGGCGAATCCTTTGTATTGGCCGATAAGTTTCAGCTTGCAGTGAAAATGATTATGTTTTCTAGCCCTATAGTTGTCTTGGGGAGTGTGCTACAAACACAAACGAGTGCTATGCAAACTCTTGGTAGTGGAAAGCATGCGCTTTTGTCTATCTTTATTGCAGGAATTGTAAAAATTGGCCTTACTATTTTGCTTGTCTCAATTAGCGAATTAAACATTTGGGGATTCACAATTGCAAATTTTGTGTTTTATGCTTTAGCCGTTTTTATAAATGCTTACTACATATATAAGAAGTTAGGCATAATCAGGGTGGAAAATCTAAAAGCTACAATCTTCGGGGTGATTTTACTAGCCTTGGTGCTATTTAATATCAAACTACTCATGGTGTCGGCTATTTTAAAAATTGTGTTAGCCGCATTTATTGGAGGTGGACTCTATATATTTTCGATAACACTTTTCGGATTTGATTTGAAAAATTTGGTCAATAATTTGGGAATAAAAACTAAAAAACTTGGCAAAAATGTAGATTGAAAAACTAAATTTTTTAATCAAAAATTTTCTTAAATCACTATCTAAATGTTAAATTATGTAAAAAAAGGGCTAAAATTGGCTAATTTTCATGAAAATTTTTTAAAATTTAGTTAAAATCATTTGTGTTACTTGAAAAAATATGTTATAATAGCATGACATTACAAAAGGAGATTTAATGTAATGAACAAACAACAATTTATTGAAAATGTGGCAAGTAAACTTGGATCCACAATCTCAGATGCAGCAAAATCTGTTAATGCTGTATTAAATGTAATTGAGCAAACTTTGAAGGCGGGCGACAAAATTGTTTTGACTGGTTTCGGTCAATTCGAAGCACGTTCACGTGCTGCTAGAACTGGTGTAAACCCAGCAACTGGCAAACCAATTAAGATCCCTGCATGCAGAGTTCCTGCATTCAAGGCAGGTAAAGGCTTAAAGGACGCTGTAAATAAGGCGTAAGTTTTTACTAAAAAAAGAGGGCGTTGCTCTCTTTTTTATTTGTGAGGAATATGAGAATAGGAAAATTAGAATTAAAAAATCCTTTTATTTTAGCTCCAATGGCAGGATTTAGTGAAAGTGTGTTTAGAAAAATTGTGGCTAAAGCGGGGGCTGGGTTGGTGGTCACCGAGATGGTGAGCGCTAAAGGATTGATTTATGGAAATGAAAATACATTAGATTTGTTGCGCCATGGAAGTGAAACAACATCTGTGCAACTTTTTGGAAGCGAGCCAGATGTAATCAAAGATGCTGTAATGCATCCATTGTTAAATTCATTCGATATGATTGACCTAAACATGGGGTGCCCTGTTCCCAAAGTAATTAATGTTGGAGCAGGTGCCATTTTAATGAAAAATTTGCCATTAGCAAGCAAAATAATATCGAGTGCAAAATTAAATTCGAAAGTGCCAGTTAGTGTGAAATGTCGACTTGGATGGAACAGGGAACAACTAAACATTATGGAATTTGCTCGTATGTGTGCCGATTCGGGGGCTGATATGATTTGCATTCATGGGCGAACCAAAGAAGACTATTATTCTGGCGATGTGAATTATGAAATCATTGGTAAGGTTAAGGAAAAAGTCTCAATTCCAGTTGTGGGAAATGGTGACATAATTTCAGCAGAACAAGCTAGATTAGTTATGGAAAAATATAATCTTGATGGCGTGGCAATTGGGCGTGGAGCTCTTGGAAATCCTTTTATTTTTAGTGAACTAACGAATACTAAGTTTAATTGTTCTTTGCTCGACATTATTAACTATCATTATCAAAAACTAGCCAAACTTTGGGGAGAAAAAGTAGCTGTTCCGTTTATGCGTAAGCACTTAATCTACTATTTAAAGCATGCAAATGTAAATAAGCGAGAGCGCACACAGTTTGTTTTAGAAAGTGATTATCATAAACTTATGGACTCATTAAATTTGTGTTTAAAAATGAAAAAAAATGATTAAAAGATTTGATTTTCATAGCAAATTTTAGTATCATATATATATGAAGAAATAAAGGAGTGAATTTATGGATGTACTCCCTATAGTTTTGGCAATTGCTGGCCTCGGAATTTTGTTATATGGTGTCTATTTATTTGGATTAGCCTTAGAGCCAATGATGAATTCTAACATAGGAAGAAAGTTTAGTGCGCTCAGTGCTAGGCCTGTTAGTGGTTATCTTTTTTCTGGAGGACTCACATTTCTAAGTCAAAAAGGGACACTAAATTGCAAGATGTTAACAAGTCTTGTAGATATGGGGTCATTAAGTCAACGTCAGGCTTTACCTTACATCTTAGGCACTAGTTTAGGATCTGGACTATGCCTGATTTTGATGATGTTTCAAGGATTAAACGTTACCATTTATCTTTCACTTTTGTGCTTAATCGGTGCGATTATAAACATGTGTTTTAAGACTAGTTTTGCAAACAATCTTGCCAAAGGTTTGATGGGGTTTGGTATGATTTTCTTGGGGGTTCATTTGATTGGAGATGGTGCTAAGAAAATTTTAGCCGAACCAGCAGTGTATGATTTTGTGGTAAGTATTGCCACTCCGCTTACATTTATTGTGATGGGATTTCTTCTTGGCTTAATCACCACAAGTTCATTCGCTAGTGTGACGGTGTTGGCTTCCTTTATGATACCAAGTGGCACAATTAGCTTTTCTGCGGTTTGTCTTGGAATGCTTGCTGTGGGCGCAGGAACAGCGTTAGCTGACTTAATCTACTCAATATCTGGGCACAGCGCGGAGAGTAAGCGAGTGCTGATTTTTCATGTGTTTTCTAGATGGGTAGGGGCATTGTTATTTTCTTTGTTATATTTTACAAGTTTTTTCGATTCGCTCTATCTTTCATTTGCTGAAAATGCAGTGATAACCCTTAGTTTTGTATATTTAGTCGAGCTTTGTTTAATTAGTTTAATCTTTTTGCCTTTTACTAAGTATTTTTCTCCATTGTTAACCAAACTTTTCCCCTTTAAGAAACTAAAAAATAATGGTATGAGGGAATTTTTAATTGCTGAAAATGCTGTTGAAGTGTATGGTGTGGGCTATCCTGCTGTGTTAAATTCTACGACAAAGCTACTCAACATGATTTCTCTTGCACAGTTGAAAATGTTAGATAGAATCGAAAATGGTGAGATAAACGGAAGCTTAGGAGAGATTAAACGAATTGAGAAGGCTTTGAGGATTACGGAAAACACCATGATGCGCTTAAGCAAAAATGTTGGAATGAATGATTTGAGTAAGCTTAACATTTTGCGTAATGTGCTAAGTGATATTAATTACTTAAGTCAAAGTACACTAAAGCTATATGACTTAGGAACAGATTTAATTAGGGAACATAAATCACTTACCAAAGAAGAGGTGAGTAACTTAAAAATCCTTTTTGAGGAAGTGAATAAACAATTTTCGATGTGTGGAAATATGTTAAATGAAATTGTGGCTGGAAATAAGATAAAAAATGCACAATTAAAACTTATGTTGATTGAGAATAAGCAAGTTTTTGGTATGTGTCAAAAAATGAAAACTGATTTTTTTACTAACTACAGAAAAAATGGGAAATATCCATTGGGGAATGACGCAAATTTCACTTGTTTTTCAATAGTGGAAAACATTAACACAAGTCTAACAAACATTGCAGTGAAACTTGGCATTTTGTCAAATTAGGAGGTATTATGTTTAATAAATTAACTTTAAAAGATTTTGATTTAAAAGGGAAACGTGTGATTTTGCGTGTGGATTTCAATGTTCCACTAAATTCTAATCTTCAAATCACCAATGCCAAAAGGATAAAAGCCGTATTGCCAACGATAAACTATCTAATTGAGCAAGAAGCAAAGATTATAATTATTAGTCACTTAGGTCGTCCGGATGGAAAGGTAAAGCCTGAGTTTTCGCTTAAGCCTGTGGCAGAAAAACTAGGCCTTATGCTAAAAAGACCAGTTATTCTTACGGCTGATGTGGGAGGAACTGACACATATAAGTATGTGCGCACAATGCTCGAGGGTGACATTGTTATGGTGGAAAACCTTCGTTTTGACCCAGGTGAAGAAGCAAATGACTTGGAGTTTGCAAACAAGATTGCAAGTTTAGGAGACATATTTTGTAACGATGCTTTTGCAACAATGCACCGAAGTCATGCTTCAATTACAAGGCTACCTGAGATTTTGCCTTCATGTGTGGGCTTACTCGTTGAAAAAGAACTAAATGTGTTGGGTAACGCAATTGAAAATCCAAAAAGACCATTTGTGGTAATTCTTGGTGGAGCAAAGGTTAAGGATAAAATTTCGTTAATAAGCAGACTTATCGACATTTCCGATGTGATTTTGATTGGTGGAGCAATGTGCTACACTTTCTTGTGTGCAGAAGGCTATAATGTGGGGCGTTCTATTGTGGAAAAGGATAAGATTGAATTGGCTAAACTACTTTTGGAAAAAGCAAAGAAGCAAAATGTGAAAATTGTGTTACCAATTGACCATGTAGCGACAGGAGAGTTTAGCTTTTCCGCTCCAGCGACCGTCGTTCGATCGGATAATTTCCCTCAAGCTCTTATGGGAATGGACATAGGTCCTCGTACGGTAAAATTGTTTAAGCATTATATAACCAAAGCAAAGACAGTATTTTGGAATGGACCAATGGGTGTGGTTGAATTTCAACGTTTTGCAACTGGGACAAATGAATTATTAAAGGCTGTGGCTAACGCAAAGGCTTATACAATTGTGGGTGGTGGTGACACAGCAAAGTGTGTGGAACAAGCTAAGGTTCAATCAAAAATAAATTTTGTGTCAACTGGTGGTGGAGCAACCTTGGCACTTATGGAGGGAGTGGGCTTACCAGGATTAAAAGCAATAAAGGAAAGATTTTAGATGAATGAAACAAAATTTGTGATTGGTAACTGGAAGATGAATGTAAATAGTGGCGACATTGTGGCATTTTTTCAAGCGTTGAAAAAATATAAATTTCCAAAGGCGGATGTTCAGATTGGGTTTGCCACACCCTTAATCTACACGATGGCTTTATCAAAATTGCAAGAGCGAGTGTGGGTTGGAGCACAAGATGTGAGTAGGTTTCCTCGTGGTGATTACACTGGGGAAATTAGTGCTGAAATGATTGCCGACAGTGGCCTTGACTTTTGTTTTGTTGGGCAAAAAGAGCGAAGGATTTTCTTCAATGAAACAGATGAAATTGTGAACACAAAGCTAAAGAATTTAACAGAATTTGAAGTGTTACCAATTCTTTTTGTGGGAGACACATTAGATGAACGAGAAAAAAATATCTCAACAAAATGTGTGTTGGAGCGTTTGCGTAAAGCCCTAAAAGATGTGGTAATTCATGATTTGATTGTGGTGTATGAGCCAATGTTTGAAAACAAAGAGTTGAAGGTAACAAACAAATTCCTTTCTCAAATGGTGGAATCTATTAAAAAGGAATTGGCTACTATTCTTCCCAATGTTGAGCATAAAGTATTGTATTCAGGAGAAGTGAATGTTTCGAACAGTGCGCAACTGCTAGCAATTGAGAATTTAGACGGCATTGTGTTGAATCAGTGCGTTGATGCAGAAAAGTTTGCAAAAATTGTGTCAACGTTATTTTAGGAGGTAAAATGAAAGTAGAACGTGGGGTTGTGGGAATAATTTTAGATGGATTTGGTTTATCTGATTCTAAAGAGGATAATCCTGTGGCGGCAGCAAATATGCCGTGCTTTAACAGGTTGATGAAAATTTTTCCACACACCGAGTTAGATGCAAGTGGAGTGGCTGTGGGGCTTCCTGAAGGCCAAATGGGAAATAGTGAGGTTGGACATCTAAATTTGGGCGCAGGGCGTGTGATGTATCAAGACTACATGCGCATTAACAATGCCATTGAAAGCGGAGAATTAGCCACAAACAAGGTTTTGGATAGAGTGTTCGATAGGGTAATAACCAAAAAAGCTGCTTTACACTTAGCTGGATGTGTTTCGGATGGTGGAGTGCATAGTAGCATCGAACATTTAAAATTTTTGCTTTCGTTGGCTGTTTCTCGTGGAGTCGAAAATATATACGTGCATTGTTTTACCGATGGGCGTGACACAAAAGTGGATAGTGGAAAGCGCTATGTGCAAGAAGTTCAAAGTCTGCTTGGTAAACTTGGAGTAGGGCAAATTGCTTCAGTGATTGGGCGATTCTATGCAATGGATAGAGAAGAACGCTGGAATAGAACTCAAACAGCATTTGAATTAATCGCTTATGGTAAAGGCACACCGTGTTCGCCTCTTATGGAGTTTTTTGATGAGGTCTACAAGCGAAAAGTGAGCGATGAATTTATGCCTGCTTTTGTGATGAGCGGATATGAAGGGCTTAAAAATAATGATGAATTGTTATTTTTCAATTTCCGTCCAGACAGAATGCGTCAGCTTACTTCAGCTTTTGCCACAAAAAACTTCACTTGTTTTTCAAGACCGACACTTCCTAAAATTCATGTAACCACAATGTGTAACTACAATGACTACCAAAAGAACGTGGATTGTATTTTCGACAAAGAGATTCCATCTAACACACTTTCAGAAAAACTTTCAAGTGTGGGGTTAAAGCAATTGAAATTGGCCGAAACAACAAAGTATGCGCATGTTACCTATTACTTTAATGGTGGAATTGAAAAGCCATTTAAGAATGAGAAGCGTATTATGATTGAAAGTAAGTTCGAAGATAACTTTGCTAAGTTTCCTCAAATGAGAGCGCCAGAGATTGCTCAAACAGCTTGTGAGGAACTGGACAAAGGAACTTATGATTTTATGTTGATAAACTTAAGCAATTGCGACATGGTTGGGCACACAGGAGACTTTAAGGCTTGTGTGAGTGCGTTGGAGTATGTAGATAAGGCGATAGAAAAAATTGTGCTCACGGCTTTAAAAAATTCTTATGTTTGTGTGATAACAGCTGATCATGGAAATGTTGAAGATTTGTCAGAAAAATCAGGACGAAAAACCACGCACACAACCAATCCTGTGCCATTAATTGTTACAGACGACACAATTAAACTGAAAAAAGGTAAGTTTTCTCTTGACAGTTTTGCCCCAACTGTGTTACAACTACTTGGGGTGTATCAACCTGTGGAGATGACTGGAAAAAGTTTAATCAAAGGAGAAGGCGATGAATAGTTTGATAGGTGGAATTTGGGATAATTTTGTGAATTCAATTCGTGAGATTAATCCCACGACAAGATATATAATTCTTGGCGTTTTGTTGTTTTGTGCCATGGCTTGTTTTGTCATGGTGTTGAATAAAAAAGATGATAAACACGAAAAAGAACCTATTAGGTGGCGTTACTTAATCATAGGGATAATATTCCTTTTGATAATCGTGGTTTTCTCAGTATTTACTAATGGAGAATAATATGAGTGATTGTATTTTTTGTAAAATAGCTTCGAAAGAGATAAAGAGTAATATAATCTATGAAGATGATGAAATGGTGATTTTCCCAGATATTCATCCTCATGCTAAAATTCACCTGCTAGCAGTGCCAAAGAAGCATTATCCATTGATTAGCGATGTAAAAGATGACTTGCTAGGTAAAATGTTAGCCAAAATTGCTAAGTTAGCCAATTCGCTTGGACTGAGCAATGGTTATCGAGTTTTGATTAATCAGAAAGGTGAAACTGGTAATGATGCTGGGCAAGAAGTGATGCATTTGCACATCCACATTTTGGGTGGAGAAAAATTATAGTTTAGTTTATTTTTGGTAAAGATAAAATTGTAGATTTAACATCAGAGTTGCTTGATTGCGGTTCTGATGTTTTTTTTGTTTGAAGTAGCGGAAGTAGCAATTTAACAAGGCTTAGGATATCGCTAAAAGTAGATTCTTGTGTTGGCGGTGGGGAAGCAGAATAATTGGGCATTTGCCAATAGGGTGAAGAAAAGTCGTTTTGCGAATAGTTTTGCTGTGGTTGATTGTGTTTATTTGAAGTAAAAATTGACACAATTTTTTCTATTGTTTCGTTGTCAATTAGTTTTAGTAAATCAAAAATTTCCATATTTTCACCATTCTACTTTATGAAATCATAAATTAAAAAGTGAAAGGAGGAATTATGAATATAACTGATTTTGTAGCTGAGAATAATGATGAAATTGACATAGACAAGATAAAAAAGACTGATGAGTTTAAAACGATAGAAGAAAGCGATTTGATTGAAAAGTTTTTAACAAACTATGGGAATTTAAGTGAAGAAGAGTTGCTTAAAAAAATGCTTTCTATCGTGGCAGAAAAGAAAAAAGATGGTTCGTTTGATGCGGAAAAAATTAAGTCGTTGGTAAATAAAATTGAGCCTTTGTTAAACGATGAACAAAAAGCCAAAATGAAGAATTTACTTAATTTTGTGGTTTAATATGGACATAAGGAAAATCGATCCAGGGTTATTTGCTGTTGGTTCACTTGAGAATGAATTGATTAGTTGCATTGTTTTTGTGAATGATTTTTCGCAAATTGAAAAGTTGCTTCAATGTTATGATTTGGCAGTAAAATATAAGTTTCCATCACTTAAAGCTTTTGCCGTTTGTGGGAGATTAGATAACATTTTGTGTGTTAGTGATTATGATGAAATTCGTTACATATCAAACGTTTTAATAGCAAGTTGTTTAATTAACAAAGCAAAGCTAATTACGCAATTTGATAAAATCCATAATCTTCATATTCTAGGTCAAGGTGTAGGTGTGGCAATTATCGACACAGGGTGTTATTGTCATCTAGACTTTATGTTAGGGCGGAAAAAGAATGTAACTTTTGTAGATTTTATAAATCAAAAAGAATGTATGTATGATGACAATGGTCATGGTACTTTTGTTAGTGGCGTGCTTGCAGGTAGTGGTGTAAGCAGTGCTAAGGTTTATTCTGGTGTCGCTCCAGAGTGCAATTTAATAGTGCTAAAAGCGCTCGATGAGAATGGAAAAACGCAAGGATTTAAGATTTTAGAAGCTTTTGAATGGGTGTTAAGCAATTTTAAACAGAAAAAAATTAGGGTGGTATGCCTAAGTTTTGGGGCAAATCCACTAAGTAGGTTTGATGCCTTAACACTTGGAGCCGAAGCTCTTTGGGATGCTGGAATTGTGGTGGTGAGTGCCGTTGGTAATGATGGCCCAAAATCAGAATCAATAAAATCCCCAGCAATTTCATCCAAGATTATTTCAGTAGGTAGTGTGGATTCTAGTGATGGCGAGATTAAAATGGCTGATTTTAGTTCGCGAGGCCCAAGTTTTAATTGCGTAAAACCAGATATTGTGGCACCGGGGGTAAAGATTACTTCGTTAGATAATTCACCAAAACTTTTCACTCAAATGTCAGGAACAAGTGTCAGTGCTCCTTTTGTTGCAGGTGCTGCCACACTTTTGCTTAGCAAATTTCCTTATTTAACCCCCAATGAGGTTAAAGCCCAAATAATTTATAACACTACTCCGTTGCCATTTGAAAAAAATGAGTGTGGAATGGGAATGTTGAATATAGACAACATTTTTTTCGCTAAAAAGAATTAAAAACAGTGCTTTTGTCACTGTTTTTCTAATTTTTTGCATCAAATTTTATTTTAAAATATTTTAAGGAGGAATTATGCAAGTTAATGCAAAGATATATTTAGACACGTTACGAATAGAGATTGATGGTGAACTCGATGAGCACACGGCTATTTATGCTCGTAAAGCTCTTGATGAACAACTAGAAAACACAAAATGTAAGCAAGTTATCATAGATCTATCAAATTTGAAGTTTATGGATAGCACAGGCATAGGAGTGCTTATGGGCAGATATAAAAAGATGCAAGCACGCCGCATTCCAATTTTTATTGCAAATCCTAGTGCGCAAGCTGATAAGATTTTCAAAATGACCGATCTATATGATGTTATGCCTAAACTAATTCAAGAGGTGTGAAATGGAATATAAAAATGAAATGAAAATTACAATGCCGTCGCTATCGATAAATGAAGGTTTTGCTCGTAGTGCTGTGGCTGCTTTTTGTGTGGAATTAAATCCTACGTTAGATGAAATAGCCGACATCAAAACTGCTGTTAGTGAAGCGGTGACCAATTGCGTGGTGCATGCCTATCCAAATTCGATTGGAGAGATTACTATTTGGGTTGGGTTGACTTTGGATAGAGCAGAGATAAAAATAACAGATAATGGTGTTGGCATAGCCGATTTAATCAAGGCTCGAGAACCATTTTTTAGCACAAAACCCAGTGAAGAGCGGGCAGGAATGGGATTTACGGTGATGGAAAGTTTTATGGATTCAGTAACTTTAGAAAGAAATAGCGGTGGTGGAATCACTGTGACGATGATTAAAAAGTTAGGGAAAAAATCTATTGAGGCTAGTGCATGAATGAAGTGAACACTTTAGAGCTGATAAGAAAAGCTCAATCTGGTGACATGGAAGCTAAGAACACTCTTATCAATCAAAATTATCCGCTTGTGAAAAGCGTGATTAAACGTTACACCCAAAAGGGCGTGGAATATGAAGATTTGTTTCAACTGGGGTGTGTTGGGTTTGTGAAGGCAATAAATAATTTTAACCCTAAGTTTAATGTGCAGTTTTCTACTTACGCTGTTCCGATGATTGCGGGAGAAGTAAAACGCTTTTTGCGTGATGATGGGGTGGTGAAGGTGAGTCGTGCCATAAAGAGCCAATTTCATCAAATTAAATCTTACATAAATTCCTGTGTAGAGTCGCCTTCGATTAGCGAGATAGCTAAGCACTTTCATTTAGATGAAGCCGAAGTTGTGTTTATAATGGATAGCAATAAGTATCCAGTTAGTTTGTCCACTCCAATTGAAGCAACAGACGAAGGCACCACTCTTCAAGAAGTGATAGCTGATTGTAAAGATGAAAAAAAATTTGACCATATGGTGTTGAAAAGTTTAATTCAATCTCTATCCCCCCGAGAACGACAAATTATCATTATGCGATACTACAAAGATAAAACACAAAGTGAAATTGCCCAATCTCTTGGAGTGAGTCAGGTGCAAGTTTCTCGTATTGAAAATAAAGTGTTAACTCAGTTAAAGAAAGAATTTATGAATTAGTTAGTTTTGATTTTTGTCGAATAAATAATGTAAACAGTCCAAAACTAAGGAGAAGTGTGCCAAAGATTAGGTAATATAGCTTCATTGGAATAAATGAGCTAAACACAAGCAAAACTAAACCAAAAAGAATATAGTGTTTTGCTCGTGTTTTTTTTAAAGTTTCATAAAACACTTGGTTAAACTTTAAGCGTTGCGGTTTAATGGATTTAAGTGGGCAGATGGGCAAAGAAAGCAATCTGCCTTTCTTCTTAAAAAGCATTTCTTTATTCCAGAATTCACAACTTAGATTTACCTTTAAAGCTAATTTTTGCATGTCAGTGTCTAGCTTACTGGTGGCAAAAATTACTTTGTTTAAATTGTTTTTATGAGCGAAGTTTATTACTCTTGTAAAGAGTGATGGCGTTAATTCTATGTTTGAAAAAATTGGCGCAAACAGAGTGGAATCGTTAAAAATGATTCCCATTTTTGTTTTTCTAGGATTTTCATTTGTTGTGCAAGCAGAGAAAAAATAGGACAAAACTTCGTTAGATTCTAAGAGATTTAATCTTTCAGTTAGTTCGTTTATTAGGTTTGTTTCTGCTTTAGTTAAGTTTTGTTTTTGGTCACGTTTTAGTAGATACCACATTGCGGTTAAGATTGTTACCAAAGAAGCAAAACTAGCCAACAACAAAGCAAGTGATAGTGAGCGGGAATAGTAGCGACCCCACGCAAACACAAATAGAAAACAAATAAAGCCAAAAAACAACGTGTCGCAGATAATATTTAGTTTTATTTTCATTTTTACCTCGTCTAAATTATTAGCAATTCGCGCTTTGAATATGCATAATTTATTGACTAAATATAACTAATTTGATATAATAAAGGCATAAGGAGATTGTTATGAAAGAAGAGTTTTTTAACAAAGATTTTTCATTAGCTGTGCAAGTTTGCGAAATTTGCAATGAAAATAAAGCAGAGAATATAAAAATTATCGATGTGTCACGCAAGACCAGTTTGACAGATTACTTTGTGATTATGACGGCGAATAGTAACGTGCATGCAAAGTCATTGATGGATCACATTGAAGAAGAATTGGAGAAGCAAGAGGTTCGTGTAATCAGGCGTGAAATGGGCGATGGACGTTGGTTTGTGCTAGATTATGGGAGTTTCATCGTACACATTTTAACAGAAGATTTAAGGGAACATTATCAATTGGAAAAACTTTGGTCAGAAGGCAAGAACACTCTAGATAAAGATGGCCTCAAAAAATTTTTTGCAAAAAAAGGTGAAAAATGAAATTCATTGCCAAAGATTTAAAAGCAACGCAAGAATTTGCCATAAAGTTTGCATCAAAATTAAAGGAAGGGGATGTGGTTTTGCTAAAGGGCGACCTTGGTGCAGGGAAAACCACATTTGTCAAGTTTGTGGTTAGTTCGCTTGGCGGAAATGATTTGGTGACCAGCCCTACATTCACGTTGTTAAATGAGTATAATGCGAAGTTTAAGATTTTTCATTTTGATATGTACCGTCTAAAAAATAGTGAGGAAGCTTATCAGGCGGGGCTTGATGAGGTGCTGCGCGATAAAACTGGGATTTGTTTTGTAGAATGGCCAGAAAATGTGCGAGAAATTTTACCTAAGAAGTGCATTAAGATTAACATTTCGCTAGGGGAAAATGGAGAAAGAATTTTTGAGGTGGAAGATGAAACTTTTAGCATTTAACACAGTCGGATCCGACACTCAGATTGCTATCGAGTTGGATGGAAAACAGTTTTATAAAGAAGTGGCTTTTTCAAAGCATAGTGAGGCATTTTTTCCAAATCTAGAAGAAGTGCTATCCAACTTAAAACTAAAAATAGCTGATTTTGATTGTGTGGCGTGTGTAATCGGTCCAGGCTCATTTACTGGTGTGAGAATTGGAATGAGCGTAGCAAAGTCATTTTCTTATAGCTTAAAAATTCCACTTATCACCATGTCTTCACTTGAGCTTTTGGCTCAGAATATAACATCAGATAGGCCAATATGTGCCGTAATTGATGCTGGCTCGGGGCTTGTGTATCATCAAACTTTTGACGAAGGAAAACCATTATACAATCCAAGAGTTGACACACTGCCGCATTTGAAAGGTTTTTTACACTCAAACTATAATGATTATCTATCATTTGTGTATAACCAAAATAATGAACATGATGATTTTAGTGCGGAATTTGGTAAAACTCAAAACTTTACTCCACAAAGTTTACTTTCTTTGGCTAAATTAAAATTTGAAAACAAAGATTTTGCCGATGCTGTGACAGCTTCTCCTCTTTATTTGCGAGTGAGTCAAGCAGAACAGTTTTTAGGGAAAGACCTACAGTTTACTCAAGCGACCCAAGAAGATTTAGAAGATATTTTGGTTCTCGAAGGGCAAAATGATGAGTGGGATTTACAATGGAATGAAATCGGGATAAAACAAAGTTTCGATAATCCAAGTTATAAGTGTTTTCTGCTTAGAATTGCAGGGTTACCCAAAGGAATGGTTTCGATTCTAAACCTTGGTGACGAAGCTGAAATTTTGCGTGTCGTGGTGGAGAATAGCGTGCGTCTGCAAGGAGTTGCCACAAAGATGCTTTCTTACCTTTTTGATTGGTTACGCAAAACAGGATGTAAGGAAGTGTTTTTAGAGGTAAACAATCAAAATTATCCCGCCATGTCGCTTTATCAAAAGTTAGGGTTTAGTGAAATCGGTAGGCGCAAAGAATATTATGGCAGAAAAGAAGATGCAGTAACTATGAAGAAAATTTTATAATGCAAAATTTGCTAAAGCTGCATATTATAGTTATATGTGTGATTACAAAACTATAAGTTATTGTGAGTTTGGATGCGGAGAGAATATTCTTTTACTTCATGGTTGGGGAGCAAACAAGTTTCTTTGGGGAAATCTTACAGATTTGAGTGTGGATTATCACATCTGGTGTGTTGACCTATGGGGATTTGGTGATAGCAAAAGCCCTAACAGACAAGTTGGTTCTTTTGAATATGCCACAGGTATTGCAAATTTTATTCAAAATGTGATTAAAGAAAATGTTATTTTGATTGGGCACAGTTTTGGGGGGAAAATTGCTAGCATCGTGGCGAGTGAAACAAACCTCGTGAGCAAACTTATTTTAATTGATAGTGCAGGATTGCCAGCTCGGTTTAATTTGAGAAAATTTATTTTGAAAGTTAGATATGCCAAAGCGAAGAAAAAAGTGGCGGCAGGGAAACTAAATAGCAGTTATTTAGATAGGTTTGGGTCGGTAGACTATAAGCATGCTAGCAAAACTATGCGAGCTGTGTTAGTGAAAGTTGTGAATGAGAATATAACTAAAAATTTAAAAAGAATAAGTATTCCCACTTTGATTATATGGGGTAGGCAAGATAACGACACACCGTTATATATGGCGAAAACTATGCGTAAAGTTATAAAAAATTCAAAATTGATTGTGCTGGATGGCGGACATTTTTGTTTTTTAGATAGTAACATATTGCCTTATATTTACAAATTTTTGGAGAACGACAATGATTGATTTTTTTGATGTTACCAATTGGCATCTATACATTGGAATTTTGTTTTCAATTATAAATGCATTTATACTTGTGTTTATGGGATATAAGTTCATGCAAGTGATTCAACTTTCCGGTTATCACGCAAGAGGATATTTTTCTTGGCTTGGTGGTGTGGGAAGCGGACATTTAGGTCGAATGGGCGTTGTGGCATTTTTGTCAACAGCTTGCTTTTTGGTGGCTAATGTAATTTTAGATGATTATGGTGAATACCTTACTTATTTAGGTTTGTTATTTTATTGTTTCTTTTCCTATATTTACATTCGAAATGTTCGTATTGCTCCTCAAAAAACACCGTTAAGAATGACCGATAGAATGTATCGAGCTGTCATTATGCTGTTTGTGCTGTGTGCTATTGCTACATTTGTGCTTATTCTGATTTCTGTTTTATTGCTTCCAATCTATGGTGTTGGCGCAATCACCCTTACGCCACTGTTAGTGCCTGTGTTGGTGCCATTTGCTCATTGGATGCTCAGCCCAATTGAAAGTGGAATTAATCGAAATTATTTGATAAAGGCCGAGCGAAAGCTTAGTCAATTTCCTGATTTAATTAAAATTGGCATAACAGGTAGTTTTGGAAAAACTAGCACAAAGAACTTTCTTGCCACAATTTTAAGTGAGAAGTATAGTGTTTGCGTCACTCCATCGAGTTTTAACACTCCACTCGGAATAAGCCGCACGGTGCTTGAAAATTTGAATGTCGGTCATCAAGTTTTTATCGCTGAAATGGGGGCTAGGCAAATTGGCGATGTGAAAAAACTATGTGAACTTGTAGAGCCCAAATATGGCATACTTACTTCCATTGGTGCGCAACATATCGCCACATTCAAAAGTTTTGAAAATGTGAAACGCACTAAGAAGGAGTTACCCGATTACTTAGCAGAGCACGATGGCTTTTGCGTGTTTAATGTGGATAGTGAATCAGTGCAAGAGATTTACGAACAAGCAAAATGTAAGAAAACTTTTGTTACTGTCCAACACGCTGCCGATGTTTGGGCAAGTGAAATAGAAACAAGCACTCTTGGCACATCGTTTAAACTTCATATTGGTGACAAATCATTGCTTTGCAAGACCAAACTTTTGGGAGTGCACAACATATCAAATCTTCTCTCATGTGTGGGAATAGCTCGTGAATTGGGGCTAACTTACGAACAAATTGTGACTGGAATAAATAAAGTTCAACCAGTAGAACACAGGTTGCAAATGATGAGTGGAGAGAATGGAGTGACAATTCTAGATGATACCTACAATGCTAGTATTGAAGGTAGTAAGCGAGCTTTGGAAGTGCTTTCACTGTTTAAAGATAGGCGAAAAGTGGTGATTACTTCAGGACTTGTGGAACTTGGCACGCTAGAGCGTCTTGAAAACTATAATTTCGGTGCTCGAATTGCAGAAGTTGCCGATCTTGTAATCATTGTCAATCGAACGAACTTTTTATCAATTAAGCAAGGGCTTCTTGATGGGGGATTTTCTCAAGAAAAAATATACTCTTCAGATAGTGTGAATGAAGTGCAACACCTCATTAAGGATGTGATTAAACCAAAAGACGTTATTCTTTGGGAAAATGATCTTCCCGATAACTACTATTAAAGTTAGCAAAAGCTAACTTTTTTTTATGTAAAAATACTTTTAAGCAATTTCGATTCACCATAGCAAATGAGAATGCATAAAACTTATTGGAGGCGAATATGAAAATTGCAGTGATTTTTGGAGGAAAATCTGTTGAACACGACGTATCTGTATTGACTGGATTAAGTGCAATGAAAAATCTAAGCGGAAAATACGACATTGTGCCAATTTACATTACAAAAGATGGCTTTTGGCTCAACAGCAGGGATTTTTTAGTCAATAAGACGTTTGAAAGTGCGGTGAAAGGAGATAGGTGCTTTTTGCACCCAAATGACACTAATCTATATGTAAAGCATAGGTTTCGGCTTGAAAAAATCAAGATTGATTGCGCATTAATTTGCTTACACGGTGGGTTAGGAGAAGGCGGTGGAGTGCAAGGAGCGTTGGAACTAAGCAATATTCCACACACTAGCTGTGGAATTTGCGCTAGCAGTCTGTGCCTAGATAAAGTGTTGACTAAGTTAATTTCAAAGGCAATAAATGTGCCAAGTTTACCGTTTGCTTTGGGTGATTCTTCTTCAGTTTTATCTAATTTTTCTACAAGTGAGCTTGATTACCCAATTATGGTAAAACCAGCTCGTGGGGGAAGCAGTGTTGGGATTACAAAGGTTGAGGATGAATCTAAGTTACGTGATGCGATTTGTTTGGCGAGTAGGTTTGACACCAAAATTTTGATTGAGCCAGCACTAACCAGTTTTAGGGAATTAAGTGTGGCGGCTATGGTAGGGGACAAAATTGAAATTAGTAAAGTGGAAGAAATATTTTGTGATTTCTATAGCTTTGAGAATAAATATGAACATAATGTCAAAAGAGTCGTTCCAGCAACAATAAATGAAGATATTCATGCAAAAATTTGCGATATAGTCACCAATTTTTGCGGTATAGTGGACATTTTTGGCTGTGTTAGGTTTGATTTTTTGCTTAATGATGAATTATATTTAAATGAAGTGAACACAATTCCGGGAAATTTAGCTTTCTATTTGTGGGACAAAACCTACACTAAATTACTTTCAGAGATGATAACTAACTCCATTTTGAGGCATAAGCGAAATGAATCATTAATAACCCAATTAGACACAAACCTTCTTCATAATTTGGATAAAATTCAAAAAATTATCAAAAAATAGATAGAGGAGACTTTTTTAATAAAATTGTTTTTATTAATTGGAATTGCTTGACTTTACTAAATGATTAAGAGTATACTTTTATAAGTCAAAGTAATTGGCGAAAAAATACAAAGGGGATAAAAAATTGTCAATTTTTAAAAATAGGATTGCATTGCTTTTAGTCGCAATTTTATGCGTTATTTCATTGAGTTTTATTTTTGTCGCTTGTGACTCGAAAGATGCTCCGAAAACGAATAAAACCGATGTTGAAGAAGAAGTTGCTCAAACATCTTTACTTCAAGCCTACGATGTTATTGCTGAGCAAATTGAAGGTATGTTAAAAAGTGGAACATATGACGTGACACTGTCATATAAGGTTCCTGATTTAATTGGATTTGATACTATCCATGACTCATTATCAAATCCTAAAGAAGGCAATCAGAGCGTAAGAGTTAAAGTTAATAATGAGGGTGTAGTTTATAATAAAATTAATCAAAGCGGAACCATTGATGAAACAAGTGGTGCATACTATCTAAATGGTTATCAATATGATTTTACCATAATTGATAATAGTGAAGATCCAGAACATATTAATTGTAGTGTTCAATATTTAGATCCAATTGCCACTTTATCGCTTATTAGCGAGACTGATTTACTCAACATTCTAGTCGAGATGTCAAAATATAAATACACCAGCATTTCTGTTGTTGAAAGTGATACTGAAGTCGCATTTGTGATAAAGAGTGATTTTTCGAGTATCGCAAACAAAGTTCTACAAGCGTTTTTAGATTATTACGATAAAGAATTTTCAGTGTTAGGAAATAAAATTGTTGATATTTTCTACAATCAAACCCCACTAGCAGAAGGGGAAAGTCCATCAAGCGATCGAAAGACTTTTGATAAAATTGTTGATGATATTTTATCAAAAATGAATACCATATCGATTATCACCGAAAACTTAACTATTGCTGATTTAATCAATCTCTTACCACAAGATATTCAGGGTTCAATTAATGAAAAAATTGAGTTAATTAGTAACGTTTTGGCAAATAAATTGGATATTGACATTAATGCTATTCTATCGACAAAAATAGGAGATATTTTTACTGAGTTAAAATCACGCACAAACATTAGTATCGATGAACTAAAAGCAAGTATTAAGAATTATTTAAATAATAAAAAATTTGTGGATATAATCAATCGTTTAAATGATAAAGGAGAAATTTCGTTTAATATTACTGATGAAATCGAACGTTTTATCAACTTATTAAAGGTGGCAAATATCCCCAACGCTGAATTATCTGTAAGCTATGTGTATAACAAAGAAACCAACAAAATCACCCACATACTGGGTAATGCTACTGGCGTGATTTCAATGAGTGGAGATGATGTTGTTCCTGTGTCTTTGGGAGCTTATGCAAATTTTGAAATTAAAATTGTAGATTTAGAGACGCCAACTATATCATTTCCAACAAAAACAAATAGTGGGCAAATTAAAATGCTTGTAGATTTTTCCGATTCAAGTTTGTTAGACCCAAATTACTACGTTATTGAGTTGAATTCTCTTCCTTTTGCTGCTAACTTTGTGTGTTTTGAAGGGGAAGAGCAAACACAAATAGCATCTTATGACTCAGAGACAAACAAATTAACCATAGACAAGACTTGGGTAAATAATCATATAGGTGAAGAAAAAATGACTTTGTATGCCGAAAATGACATTTCAATTCTACTAAAAGTCAAGAAACTTTCTATTGCCGAAGATGAATCTGATGAGGATACCGAAAATGATTCAGGAGATGATACTCCATAAAAAAAAATAAGCCATAGGCTTATTTTATTTTTTTTAATTTAATGATAATTGTTTGTCCTTTAGATGCTTTTGTTTTAAACTTTTCACCACTAAACTTTAGTTCTCCTTCTACAATTGTGTAGGTGTAGCCTTCAGGTGGTGTAATACTTACTTCATAACTTTCATTTTCGTTATAATCGAATGTGTAAAGTGAAACAAAAGCAGTTCTGCATTGCCAATTGTGAGGCTCAACTTTGTTTTCAATTTCTGCTTTAAATGTATTTGAATCTGTTGAAACAGCAATCGTAGCAGGGGTGTCGATTTCTTCATTAAAATAGTATTCGCCATTTTCATGTTCAAACACCTGTGTCACTTCGATATGCGCTTTTCCTCCATTTCCACATCCAAAAGGAACAAACAAACATACCAACAACATAGCAACGATCAAACTAGCCGTTACTACAGTCGTCCAAAATTTCTTTTCCATTTTCTAACTTCCTTTTATCCCTATGTATCGCGCGAATTATAGCACAATAAACGCAAATTGTCAATATCCCCTCTAAATGGTTGCCCCAGCAAACAAAACTACGAAAATGGAAGCCTAAAGCAAAAGAGCCAAGGCGGCTCTTTTTTAGTTGCGGTTTTGATAGTTATAGTCGACATATTCATTTGTGTTTTGCTCTGCTTGATTGTTTGAATCTGATTGATAGCTATCAACGTTTGAATTTTGATTGTTTTGCGACGTGTATGTGTTATTGTTATTAGTTGAAGTTTGATTTTGTGGTTGATTTGAGTAAACTTGCTTACTAGAAGAATAGCCAGCATCTGTGCTATAGTTTTGCGGAGTGGATGTTTCTTCATTTGGGTTAAACACATCAATCATCCATAATTGAGCCCCAAAGCAAAGGGCAAATGTCGCAATAAACGTAAAGTAGACAGCGAGCCCCACTTTCTTTTTAGTGCGGGCTTTTTCTCGTGCTGTGATTTTGGGTTTTGTAGCCATAATAATTCTCCTTTTGGGAGTAGTTTGGCTAATAAAACAAATATTATGCAAGTTAAGATTTAATTCTGTAGAGAATTCCCACATGGTCTTGGCTGGCCACATCGACGTTGATTTCTTTTGCTAGATTTCCACCAGCATTCGCCACAACTTGATTTAACGTGGAAAGCACAAGTTCGGGGGTATTGTTCTCCTCACTGAGGTGAGCGCAAACTAATCCTCTAATTCCATAACCGAGCATTTTTAGCACTGCTTGCGCTGAGTCTTTGTTGTTTAGATGTCCATGGTCAGAAAGGATTCGTTGTTTTAGATAGTAGGGGTAGCGAGGGTTAAGATTTAGCCTTGTTATGTCGTGATTGGCTTCTAAGATAACCACGCTGCTGTCGGCAAGTTGAGCAATAATTGAGTCGTCAATAAAACCTAAGTCTGTGGCCGAACTAACTTTTTTCCCTCCATCCATGACGGAGAAACCAAGACAGTGAGCGCTATCGTGTGAGAGTGAAAAAGCTTCAATGCCAAGTTCATTTACTTCAAAATCTTTCTGCGTTATGCAAAAGCAGTTTGAAAGGGGAATGTTATTTACTTTAGATTGCATCGCATTCCAAGTGTCGGGGTGAGCGAAAACACGACAACCATACTTTTTGACGAAACTATTTAGCCCCGCTATGTGGTCACTATGTTCGTGAGTAACGAGAATGGAATCAATGCTACTAGGATCAATTCCAATCACACTAAGTCTACGTTCAACCTCGGTTTTATTTAACCCACAATCAATAAGAATGCGTGTTTTTTCACCTTCGATAAATGTGCAATTTCCCTTACTGCCACTTGCTAAAACACATAATCTCATATGCTTTTTCCTTTTGTTTTGATTATTTTAACACAATTAATTTTAAAAGTAAAGTTTTGACAAATAGATTTATTTTTTGACAAAATTTAACTTTTTAAGTGGTGATACAACACAAATAATTTTGCCAAATTACGGGGTGATTGATGTAAAATTTTCTAGGGTGAAAAATGAACAAAAGTTTGGCCACATTTATTTTATATTTTTGTCTTACGGTTTTGCTTTACATTCTACATTGCGCAAATATTCAAAGTATATATTTTTTTGATTTGGCTTTTGTGGTTGCTCTCATTAAAAATGGCAGCAAACCACTAGTTGTCATGCCATTGTGGATTGTAAGTGGAATGCTTGCTGATTTTAATTTGCAAAAATTGTGGCTAGATGCCACTGCGGCAAGTGTTGTTTTGTTGAGTTTTTACATGAGCATTTGGATGAAAAAGCCACTCAATAACTTAGCTTTAGGAATTATTTTTATTTTGGCGAATGCTGCTAAATTAGTTTTGTGTGTGCTAACTCCAGCATTACGAATAGAATATTTTTTAGAAATTACTCTAGGAGTAATCATCTTGTATTGCTTTAACTACGTGTTGGCAAATTTTAAGTTGAAAGGTATAAGGAAGCGCTATTCAAACGAAGAAATACTTTTCATCGGAGTGATGATTTTTAGTTTTATGGTGGGATTAAGTAACACAATTTTGCCTGAAACTTTCTTCTTTGTGTGGGCATTTTTAGTTTTAGCAATCTGTTTTTGCTTTTCACCGATGGCGTGTTTATGTGTTTCGATTATGATTGGGCTTGCTGGAGCTGTTAGTTTTGAAGATTTTTTGTTACTTTCCACGTGTGTTGGTGTGGGAAGTGTGGTAGCATGTATTCGATGTGACAAGCGCTTTTTGTTATTTTGTGGAGCTAACCTAAGTTTTATTTTGTTTAGTTTATATTTCAACACTGATTTATCAAATTTTGCACTCCTTTCTTTTGTGGCTGGAGCACTAGTTTTTTGTTTGTTGCCAAGAAAGTGGCTTGATGATTTATCTTCTTACATCATTAATGAGGTGGAATATGTGTCGACTAAGGTTGTGGTGAATAAAACTCGTGATGAGTTAAAGCAAAATCTTTTAAAACTCAGTGATGTGCTTTTGGACATGAAAAACATCTATTTTAATTTGGCAAAATTAAACTGTGTGGTAGATCTAGATTATTTTGCAATGGAGCTAAAAAAACGAGTGTGCCTAAACTGTGAAAACCGTTGCGTGGGTTGCGGTGATATTGAAAACATTAAAGAAGTGTTGGCGATTTCGCGTGCGAAGGGCAAAATGTCGATTATCGATGCTCCACCGAATTTGTGTGCTGGTTGTGTAAATTTAAGCGCTTTGATTTCAGCTGTTAATGACGTGAATAAAGTTTATTATAACAAAGTAAATGCCGACAAAAGACGAAGTGAAAAAAGCCTTGTGTTGAGTGCTTTATGTGATGATGTGAGTAAGATTGTACATGAGAGCGCTACGATACTTGATGAAAAAATTTCATTCGACACTACACTTGAACAAAGAATAAAAGATAATTTGTTTAGCTACGGAATCAATTGTGTGGAGGTCGTGGCATATTTAAAAAACAATAAGCTCGATTCCATTTCACTTACGCTTCCGAATAACTGTTTTGTAGACAAGGTTTTAACCACACTATTTGAGGTTACTCACACAAGTTTTGAAGTGGGCGAGTGTGCCGATGGCGTAAAGAAAGGCTTTAAGACTATAACTTTTTATAAAAGTGTGCGTTTTGATATTCTGTATGGGTGTTATGGCGGAATGAAGCAAAGCAGTAATTTTAGTGGTGACACTTTTTCAGTTTCAAGGGTTAATCGCAAAAATGTGATGTTTGCCATTAGCGATGGTATGGGCTCGGGCGAAAAAGCGCGGAAATTTAGTGCGGACACTCTCGACGTGATTGAGGATTTTTTCTATCTTGGATTAAACAGTGAGTTTTGCATAACGAATGTGAATAATCTTTTGCTTAACAAAGAGGAAGAAATTTTTTCAGCCCTCGATATTGGTGTAATTAACTTGGAAACTGGTCGAATGGATATATTGAAAATGGGAAGCTCGATTAGTTTTATCATTCGTGGCAACGAATTGATTAAGTTAGAACCCAAGGCGATGCCTTTAGGCATGTTAAAGGAGATGAAGCCCAATGTTTTGTCCTACACTATGGTAGATGGAGATTATGTCGTTTTTCTAAGTGATGGGGTGACAGATAGTTTTGAAGTCGAACAAACGTTAGAAAACGAATTACGCTCAATGAAAAATCTAAATCCACAAACTATGGCAAAGTCGATTGTTTTGCGAGCTGTTGAAAATTCGAATAATATAAAAAAAGATGACATGACAGCACTTGTAATTAGAATTGTGAAAAAGCTGTAAAAAAGCCAAAAGAAGTTGTCAAAATTTAAGATTTGTTGTATAATCAAGCACACTTGGAGGTTTTTATGGAGCAGATTTTAAATTTAATAAAAGAAAAGGAATTCTTCAAGCCCAACAGCAAAGTGGGTGTGGGAGTGAGTGGTGGGGCTGACAGCATGTGCTTACTGCACTTCTTGCATTCTCATCGAAATGAACTAAACATTGAAGTTATTGCTATAAACGTCAATCACAACACAAGGCAAGAGGACCAAAAAGAAGCAAATTTTGTAGATAAATATTGTAAAAAATTAGGAATTGAGTGTTTAAAAGAAAAGGCAGATGCCCGTAGTTTGATGGAAAAAGAAAAGTTGACTATGGAAGAGGCTTGTCGTATCGTTCGATTTAATACTTTTGAAAATTTAAAGGCAAATGGAACGGTCGATTATGTGGCACTAGGTCATCATCTTCGTGATCAAGCGGAAACGATTCTTATGCACATAGTGCGTGGTTGTGGACTTCGTGGGGCTAGCGGAATGGAATATGTCAATGATTATATTGTGCGCCCTTTTTTAAATCTACAAAAAGGTGATATCATGCTATATATGGCGCAAAACAATGTCCCTTATGTGGTAGATGAGAGTAATTTCGACACTTCAATTAGCAGAAATTTAATTCGTCAGGATGTGTTGCCAACGCTTCGTCAGGTGTGGCCTAATGTCGATGAAGCAATCTGCAATTTTGGAAGAGCTTGTCGAGAAGATGACAACTACATTTCAAATAATGTTGATCTTAAGGCCGTGATTTTTGGCGTTCATGAAGTGAAAATACCAAAGAACTATTTTTCTTATCCAGAGCCGATTGTTTATCGTTTGCTCGAAAAAGCATTGGCAAGTCTTGGCGTCACTTCTGATTTTGAGCGAAAACACTTTGAACTAATTAAAGGCATCACGAAAATGAGCAATGGTGCTAAGATTAATCTTCCACACAAGGTAACTGCTTTTAGTGAATATGATTACATCACTCTTACAACCAAGCAATTAGTGAAGCGTAAGGATTTAAACAAGACTTTCAACATTGGAAGGGTTGAATTTGGGCCTTTAGGGGATATTGTAGTGGAAGAAGTTAATGAGTTTAAAAAAATACCTAATGCGCTAAGTTGTGATTTAGGTAAGATTCCTGATTCTGCGGTATGGCGACTTCGTCAGGAAGGCGATGTGATAGAAAAGTTTGGAGGCGGAACCAAAAAATTAAAAAACTACTTAAACGATAAAAAAGTTCCTGTGCGAATCAGAGATTCTCTTCCAGTTTTAGCAGTTGGTAACGATGTTTTGGCTATAATTGGTGTCGATATAAGTGATAAAATTAAGATTGATAAGGATTCAACGAAATTTGGGGTAATCAAACTCGAATCCAACATTAATTAAGTTTTTATGAAAAATTTCTTTGACAAAGCGTAAATTAAATGTTAAAATTATATGTAGAATAGACTGTGGTGAGGGTATGAATAAAAATAGGCAAGATAAATTAAATGATAACGAAGCTGTCTTGAAAAATGTCAAGACAGTTTTGCCATGTAAAAACCCAAATCATCAACAGTATTCTAAGTTGTTAAAAAAGAGCACAGAAGAATTATTAAAGAATCTACAAGAAGAAGTTGTCAAAGAACAATTCACGCAAGACTCAATGCAATCTTCAATCGAAACAGTGTCAAATCAGCGTACTAAGAAAAAACGTTGGCTTAGTGTTTTGTTTTTAGTGATTAACCTGTTAATTTTAGTGGGAATCTTCCTATTTCAATTTCTGCATGAAGAATCTGTTTCAATAGCAGATTTGGTAACTTCCAAAATTCATTGGGAATGGGTTTTGATTGCTTTTGGGCTATTTATGTTAGAAAACATTCTAGATGCTTTGCGAATTTCAGCAGCAATAAAGAAGTTGACTGGGCGTTTTCGACCAATACTAAGCTATAAGTCAGTGCTTTGCACACGATTTTACGATAACATTACACCTCTAGCCACAGGTGGGCAGCCATTTCAAATTTTCTACTTAAGTAAACGTGGATTAAATGCAAGTAGTGCAACGAGTGTGCCTATGGCGAAATATATCTATGCTCAGATTGTTTTCATTGTTGTTAGTGCTTTAGTGCTGTTTTTAGATGGTAGGGAACTGCTTATTGGCCTTGATGTTTCTCCAATAATTGTGTCGATGTGTTACATTGGGCTTGCATTAAATCTTTTTATGGTGCTGGCTGTGCTTTGGTTGTCAATTAGTAAGAGAATTGCTCCAAAGATGATGAGAGGTATCTTGCGACTTTTGAAGTTTTTGCATATCATCAAAGATGAAAAGGCTGTTTATGACAAAGTGATGAAAGGCACAAAAGAATATATTTCCATGTTTAGAATGTTTATGAGTAGTGGGTGGCTTGTAATTGTGGAGATTCTGGCAAGTGTGGCTTTCATGATTTGTCACTATTCGATTGCTTTTTGTGTTTATTGTATTTTTTGTGGCTTCGACATTAATTTGTGGTTTACGTTCTTCGTAATCCAGTTGGCTTGTGACTTAGCAATAAGTTTTATTCCAATTCCAGGTGGAGCGGGAACGGCAGAACTATCATTTGCGGCTTTGTGTAGGCCAATCTATGCTGCATCCTTAGGAACAGCTAGTGTGGGTGGTATTTTTGTGTGGGCAATACTATTTTACAGAATACTAACTTACTATGGTTTTTTGATTCAAGGTGGGTTATTAATCTTGTATGATTTTGCAATTGGTAACAAACGAATAGAACCAATGCTAAATCGGTATAGAAATGACGAACGAAGGCAAAGTGATATGGCTAGGCTAAAGGAAGCCGTTGTTTTGACAAGTAATGCAGAACTTGAACCAGAAAAGAAACGAGGGCGATCGTCAAAAATAAATAAAAATGGAGATACATCTAATGAAAAATAACATAGTCGATGAAAAAGAGAGTCAAAGCAAAATCACCAAACGCCCTAAATGGGTTTTGTGGCTGTTTGTAGCGTTGTTTTTTGCTTTGGTTTTGGCAAATATGGCAGGGGGAATTGTAAAGCAGTTGTTTGATAGTCTGCTTTCCGGACTTACCCCAATCTTAATTGCGCTTGTAATTGCCTTTTTAATGTTAAAACCGATTGGGTTTATTGAGAATCGAATGTTGAAAAATGCATTTGTGGGCAACCCTAAAGCAGACAAATATAAAAGAGCTATTTCACTTGCAATTATATTTGTTTTCCTTTTGATAGTTTTCGCTTTAATCATCTTTTTGTTGATTCCAAGCGTCGTGGAAATGTTACGTGATAAGATAATGGCTGAAGGAAAACTTAATGGTTTGATTGATAACTTGAAAAATTCCCTTACGTCGATTGCTCAAGCAGTGACGGGTATGTCTGCTCAAGAGCTTGATTCAGCACTAACTGAGGCCATTGCAAACATTTCTGAAAGTGTGAGTGCGTGGTTCTCTGATTTAGTCAACAACATTTCAACTTATCTTCTTAACACAGTTTCGGTTATTGCATCATTCTTAATGAGTTTAATCATCACATTCTTACTTTTAAAAGACAAAGAATTAATTTCAAAAACTGCAAAACGTATGGTTTATGCCTACAATAGTAGGAAAAATGCTGAAGAGATTATCACAATTACACACAGAACCAAAGATATGCTAAATGAATTTGTGATTTCAAACCTTATCGTTATGTTTATTATCTTTGTTATTGCTTGGGTAGGTTTTAGCATTATGGGTGTGGAACTTGCTTTCTTGATGGCATTAATTCTGGGTGTTTTAGCAATCATTCCATACATCGGTGGATTCATAGCGGCTGTGCCACTTGCTCTTATCACACTTATGAATGGTGATGTAAATCAAATGTTGATTGCTGTATCGTTTGCGATTATCGACTGGGCAATTGTGGCTACATTTGTGCCTGCAATCGTTATGAGTAAGAGAATGAACACAAGGGCAATTTTAATTGTGTTAGGACTTACAATTGGTGGAGCAATGTTTGGCGTCGTTGGTATGATTTTATCTGCTCCAGTTGTGGCAGTTATTGCCACTGTTTGGCAGGAAAGACTCAAACTTCGTGAAGCTAATAAAGAACACGAAGAGTTAGTTGAGGCGGGGCTTGTCGATGCGCAGTATTTTGGTGTGACAGAAATTTTAGATTTAACTCAAGACACAAGTTATAATGTTCCAATTGAACAGTATGAAGATGACTTTAAACGTTTGCAAATGGGGAAAGCTAAGGTAAAAGTCACGAAGAAAAAAGAAGACGAAATTGTCACCAAAACTGAAAAATTACAAAAGAAAAGAATAATAGGTAGTAAGCCCAATAAAGAAGAGGAATAAATAAAAAAACCGAGTTATCTCGGTTTTTTTATCTATTCCAAAATAGTTTATCTTCCATTTTAAAAACTTCAGTGTTAACTTCTTCAACTTTATTTTTGAATTTATGTAGCTTAAAGGCGTAATACACTCCCATACAAGCAAAGGCACCAATGCAGAATGGAATCATATCTTTTAAAGAGTCCTCAAATGAATAAAAAACGCTTTCATATAATGAATCGATTGTGTTTGCTATGTAATCAAACTTACCATTACGAAAATCCTGACAAAAGCTTTCAGCCACTGGTCTTGGAACCAAATCACGATAAAACACGAATTTGTCCCAAGGTCCGGTGTAATAAACGTAGAATGAATCGCAATAAGTGTCATTAATAAAATCAGTTATATTTGAACTGTCGACTAATGCTAATTCAGCCTGCTTTTCCTCAGCCACAACAGGGTAGTTTAATAATTCTTTCTTCGTTTCTTCAACAAATTCATCAACTTGAGGTTGAATCGAGTTTTTCCTTGCACGATTCGTTAGGACATAGTTTAATCCGGTCACCAAAAGAGAGCCAAGAGTACCACCAATTACGCTACCAACTATCGATCTATGTTTCAAACATTTAAATTCATAAAGAGTTTTAAATTGAGTAATATGAAGTTTTTGTAATTCATCCCAATCATCTCCCATAATTTTCATCCCCCTTTAATTTGGTGATAGTTTACCACAATGATAGCGATTTGTCAATAAAAAACTTTTTCACTCAAAGATAGATTACTCATAGTGTAAATAAAAAAAGAAGCAATAAATTACTTCTTTGATGCTTTTATACAAACTTGACAGAAGTTTAAGAGTCCAGCCACAATCAAAAGCACTCCAATTGCGATAAACACCCAAGGTTTATTGAAGAACATCATAACTCCGGCAACGATGCATAAAACTGGTATGATTAGCGTTGATAGCAAGTATAAAGCAGGTTTTCCTTTTAGTCCGTTTTTATTTGCAAGGATAATCTCATAGATTCCAAGCAAAATAAGAAGAGATGCAAGTAAATAAAATGACACAGAACTTAAGGCAGGGACCCACGCAAACAATGCAGCAACCACACCAATTCCAAATTTGATGAGCCCTGAAATTGTTTTATGTGATGCAATTTCTATCAAGCCTAAGGCAATCAAAATTACAGCCGCAAGGATTAGTGCGATGTAAATTACTCTAGCTTCCAAGCAGACAAACAAAGTGCCCAAACACAAGCAAATGATAGCTAACCACTGAGTCTCGATCTTTTCCATTTTTTCCTCCTTTATCAACTTAATTTTACAACTTTAGTTTTTAAAAGTCAAATAAAATTTACTGTTTAAAGTTAATAAAAAAATGTTTGACATTTAATATTTTTGAGAGTATAATATTTTCATAAAGTAAGAAAAGTAGGAAATTTATGAAAAAGACGAAGTTTATTTGGACCACTAAACTAAATGACAAAGGTCAAATTGTTATTCCTGCGGAGGCTAGGAAATTATTTAACATAAATGCTGGTGATGATTTGCTACTTTTTGGCGATCTTGAGCGTGGTATTGCCATTGCAAAGCAAGAAGAATACATAGAGTTTGCAAACCAGATTTTTAACGTAACTAAAGGAGAAAAAAAGTGATTACATTAAAAGACGTGAGGAAATGTTATAAAAGCAATGTGGCTTTAAATAATTTTTCTCTTTCGATTTTTGATAATGAGGTATTTGCTTTACTTGGGTTGAATGGTGCCGGAAAGTCAACTTTAATCAACATTATTTGTACGCTGATTAAAAAAGATAGTGGCAGCGTGATAATAAATGATTTGGATTTAGATTCTTCAGTCAATGAGATTAAGCAAATAATTGGTCTAGCCCCTCAAGAAAATGCCATTGCTAGCAATCTAACCGTTAGAGAAAACTTAGCTTTTGTGGCAGATTTGTATGGTGTGAGTTTAGATAGAGTGGAAAAAGTAATTTCTGCATTAAAGCTTGATAACAAGCGAAATGAAAGAGCAAAGAGATTGAGTGGTGGACAAAAGCGACGATTGAATTTGGGATTAGCGCTCATTGGCGAACCAAAGGTTCTCATTTTAGACGAGCCAACTCTTGGGCTTGATGTTAAAGCTCGCAAAGAGTTGTGGGAAATAGTGAATAATTATAAGAAAAATCACACAGTGCTATTCACCACACACTATCTAGAGGAAGCAGAGCAATTCGCTGATAGAATAGCCATAGTTTGTAAAGGTGAACTAGTTGTTTGTGGAACTAAAGATGAGATAATTAAGTTTGCCAAAACAACTACATTTGAAGATGCTTTTTTAAAGTTAGCAGGAGGGGAAGATGAGTAAGTTTTTAGCACTTGTAAAGAGAAATATACTTGAGATTGTTCGGGATCCACTCTCACTCGTTTTTTGTGTGTGCTTTCCTGTGGTTATGTTGGTTTTAATGCAAGTAATCATGGGGCAATTTGAAGCCACTCCACCAAATTTTCAAATTGAAAATTATTCCGTTGGAATGTGTGTGTTTGGCTATACTTTTGTGGCGTTATTCGTTGCAAACTTAATAGCAGGTGACAAAAATACTGAGTTTTACAATAGATTGCGCCTAGCCCCGATGTCGCCATTTGTGCGTGTGCTTGGTTATGTAGTGGCAGTTTTACCAATAATGTTTGTCCAAACAGTGGCATTTTTAGTTCTGTCTTTACCTTTTGGACTTCCATTTAATGTTGGCTTTTTAGTTGCAATTTTGTATTTGTTTCCGTCTGCATTGTTTTATGTGTTGTGTGGCGTGTTGATAGGCTATCTAGCTCAGAATGAACGTCAAGCAGGGCCAATTGCTTCGATTTTGGTTAGTGCAACAGGCATTTTTGCAGGAATATTTATGCCTCTAGACGGAATGGGAACTTTTTTTAACATTATGAATTGTTTACCATTTGTTCACACGGTGGCTATTGCTTCAAATGTATTTAGTGGCGATTACGCATGCTTTTTAAGTAATATTGGCTGGGTGATTGGTTATTCCGTGTTGATTTTGTTACTCATTTATGTGTTATGTAGAAAAAAGGCCTAAGAGCCTTTTTTACTTGACTTTAAAAATAAAAAATTGTATCATAATAAAAAATGGAGGTAAAAATGCAGCTAACCATTATACTTCAGGTAATTACCGTGGCTATTACTATCGTAACGTTGATTACAGACTGTATCTACACAATTACTGTGAATCGAAAACGTCGAACATTTAACACTGTTGGGCGTGAAATGATAAATAAACTTGACCTCTTTCGTGATGCCTATGCCAAAGTTATGAGCTTAACTTATGATAGAGTGATCGACAGTAAACGCTCATTTAACAGCAAACCTAATTTTCAAAATTCGGCCTATGCTTATGATTTAAACTTGGCTCGTTCTCGTGTTCGTACTTTTTCATTGCCTTTTTGGGACAAAGAAAAAAATCTTCACATCACATTAGACAAACTTTGTAAATTGGCTCTAAAGTACTATGAAAATCCTACTGAAGGGGACAAAGCTGAATTGCGCCGACTTCGAGATGATTTTTTTATTGAGTGTTCTATCTACGACTGGGCAATGTGGGAATTTAACCAGTTACAAGTGGCTGGCAACAAACTCAGTAGAAAAGAGATGGATCGTTATTACTACACTATTTTAACGCGCATTCACAATTCTGGAAGTGGGCAATCCTTAAAGTTTAAAGAAGCGTTTTCTGAGATTTATAAGCGATATATGATGCAAAAGAAACGTGGAATTCGCTTTAAAAAAATGAAAAAGGAAAGTGTTGAGGAGTAGATTATGGAAACGTTAGTTCTGTTGCAGTTGGTAACAATTGCATTTACAATTATTTCTCTAGTTGTGGGATATCTACTAAAATTACATGAGATTCATAATGACAACAAAAGTATGATGTTTACTGACAAATTAATCAATGGTCTGCACACACTACGTGAAAATGTAGCCATTATTTTAGCATCAGCGAACCCTTCCACAATTAAAGAATCGAACGATTCAAAGAAAAAAGAGTTGTATCTAATAAAGATTCCTCTCGGGGAGATAAACACCGCAATTTCATCTATAAAATCGATATTTTTTCCGTTTTACCCACAAGAAAATTCGTTACTAGCTTCTTTAGAACGACTAAAAAATGACCTCGAGCTCTTTGTGGATAATCCAAACAACATTGAAGTTGAGGGGAAACTAAAACGTCAAATTAGAGAAGTTTATCTTGAATATGCGCTTTATGATAGGGCAATGTGGAGTGCAATAATTAAGCAAACCACTCAAAGTGAATATAATTTCTACACTTTTGATGAATACTACGATGAATTTTCAAAAGATATGGATTTAGAAGAGATGAAAGAGCAGATGCGTGATTTCACGCGTAAGGGGCAAGAAGTGTTTGTTGATGAGGAAGAAGTTGCCGAACTTCAAGAAACACAAACTAAAATTAATTCAAAAAATATTGCATTGCCAGATTATTAAGGAGAATATATGAAGTGTGAGATTTGTCCGCGTAGGTGCGGAGTTGATCGGACACAAAAAACAGGAGTGTGCTTTAGTGGGGAAAAAATCAAACTTGCTAAGGCCGCTCCTCTTTTTTGGGAAGAACCAATTATTTCAGGTTCACGTGGCAGTGGAGCCATCTTTTTTAGTGGTTGCAATCTAAGGTGCTGCTTTTGCCAGAACTATCAAATAAGTCAGGGAAATTTTGGCAAAGAAATTTCACAAGAGCGTTTTATTGAAATCATAAAAGAACTTGAAACGCAAGGTGTGCACAACATTAATTTAGTTAGTCCTACTCAGTTTTCAGAGCAGATTATTTTAGCATTACGCCGTTATAAGCCATCTGTTCCGGTGATTTGGAATAGTAATGGTTATGAATTAGATTCTACAATTAAAAAACTTCGTGGACTAGTGGATGTTTATCTAGTCGATATGAAGTTTGCATCAAATGAACTTAGTAAAGAATTTTGTTTAGCAAACGATTATGTTGAGCGTAATCACGAAGTTGTGCTTGAAATGTTAACCCAACAACCAAAAGTGAAAATAAAAGATGGACTTATTCACTCTGGTGTGGTAATTCGCCATTTAATCATGCCTAATTGTGTGCGAGATAGTCTTAGTGTGCTCGATTACATTTCATCATTAAAGACTAATTACGATTTTTTAGTTAGTATCATGAGTCAGTATGTGCCATATTACAAGGCAAAAGAAATGGAAAAATTATCACGAAAAATCACTCCCTTAGAGCGAAAAATTGTGATAAAACACGCTCTCGATTTAGGCCTAACTGGCTTTATGCAAGAAACCGAAAGTGCCGATGAGTGTTTCATCCCAAACTTCGATTTAGAAGGGGTGTAGAAACTATCAGCTACTTAAAAAATAAACGCTATATGTGGGTGATTTTAATTTATTAATCAATTTTATAAGACAAAAAGAACACTGTTTTGTGTTCTTTTTATTTTACCATTCTTCACTGTTTTGCTTGTTGTTTTGTTTAACTTTCCACCAGTAGAAAAATCCCAAATCTTTTTTAGCCTGAATACGCTCTTCATTAAAGAGCATCTCTCGATATTCAAGCGTTGCCCAATAAAGTCGGTCATTTTTATATCTTCGTTTAAATTGTTTTAGTCGATATAGGGCATAGCGGTTTGCGTCACGTTCGACAGGTTGCATCGAATAGAAGCTATATTTTTCTTCACTTCCTTGCTCGTAACCAGCAAAATTTTGCCGCCACTTATAGGCTCGTGACCAACGGTGAACCTTTTCTTTTTCAAAGCACACATAATGTTGGTAAGCATGTCGACCTTCATGAAAGATTGTGGCCATGCCATCATAACTTAGCATTGGATCCATGATATATTCTTCATTTAAGTATATCACATTGTTCTTATTTGAAAATTGACCGCGTATTGTTTCATTCATCGGCTTTGCCACAATCTCGCAAGGAGGACGATGGAGTTTCTCTGCTTGGATATTTTCAAGCTTTTGGTATGCTTCAAGCCGTTCGTTAGGGGAAAGATGTGGCCAATTACGTCCACGAAATTTGTTGTATGTTAAAAATCTAAAAAAGATCATACATTCTCCTTATTTTTCTTTGTTTTTCCTTTCCGCTTAGGTGTTTGAAGCACATTATCAAAACCGATTTCATCTAGGTTTTCCAGCACCGCTGGTGGCGATTTTGTGCTGTTGGTTACGATATAGTTGTTTTCTGTGAATGGAATAATTTCTTCTTTATCATTTTTAGAAACTTCAATTTTTCGGCTAGCCACTTCAATGTGGTTTTTCTTAAGTTCATTGTAGATTGCTTCGGTTAGGCCAAAGAATATGTCACAAAAATGAGGACTAAGGCACCAGCAACGAGCGTCAAAGTGCACGCCATCTTTATCAATTTCGTTCATAACCAAGATTGGTTCTGGGTCTGTAAGCACATGAGGGTAGGTTTGCATGGTTTGTAAGCACACTTCACGAAGTTTACCTAGGTCTGTGGTGTGATTCACTTGAAATTTGACACTCACACGCCTTGTGCCATTTGCGCTTAGATTATCGATTGTTTTAGTTGCCATTTCGCGGTTAGGCACAATTAACCTTCTGTTGTCAAATGTATCGAGTAGGGTAGTGAGCATACGAATGTCACGCACACGACAAAGTTCTCCATTATACCTAATCGTGTCATTTTGCTTAAAAGGTTTAGTGAAAATTATCATCACTCCGTTAGCAAGGTCGGCAAAGTTGTCTTTTAAGGCTAGAGCAATGGCAAGGGCTAGGGCAGAGAAGGCTGCTAGCATTCCAGTCATTGGCACGCCTATTGTTTGAAGGAATACCAGTAGGTAGATAAGGTACAAACCAATTGCAAGCACACGTTCCACAAAACGTTGCCCAAGGGTTTCTACTTTTCTACGAACCATAATTTTGTGCACGATTTTTCGAATTATGTGAATGATTATCACGCCTAACACAAGGAAAGCGATGCCAAATAGCAAATTAATCCATTCACTGTTAAACCAATTCACAATTTTTTCCCAGATTTCATTGAAGTCCATAATTTCTCCTTAGTAGTTTTTCAAATTATATCAAAAAAATGTAATTTTTACAAATTAAATCAAGTAAATAACTTTAAAATTTTTTCTATTTCCGCAGGTAAGTTTTGACATTTCATTTATTTTATGCTACACTTTCATTGTGAGGTATGGATGATGGCATTTAAAAATGTGAAAGCTAAGGTAGGTAGTGTAAAAAGTAAGTTGCCTAGTTTTAAAACTTTACCCCATGATCTAAGGGAAAAAATTGATGCAGGCGCTTTTGGAGCGGTGATGGGGGGCTTGTATAGCCTTGCTACAGTGCCATTAGCAGCATTTTACACAGGGATAATTACCGAAGATTTAGGAATGAATAATGCAGGGCTTCCAGAACTTGCTGCCATTGGCGCACTGGCTGTGACAATCATTGGGAGTGCAGTTAGAGAAGTGAAAAAAGTAAATAAACCTTCTTCTACGCTTATGTTTGACTATGATGAAGCACTTAATGGTTTTAAACAAGCATTGGGATTGGCAGCAGGAGCATTTGGTGTAATGGGGGCCCTTGGAGCAGAGATGGCTATGGGGGCAGATTTAAACCATAATTTCATTCCATTTTACGTTGGTGCTTTAGCACAAACTGCCGTGGTTGGCGGAATTAGTTTAATTGAAAAAATGGGCTCAAAGAAATCTGGGATATTATAAAATTATCAACCTTACACGGTTGATTTTTTTATACATCAAAACTAAAAGTGTAGATTTAATGGCAAAAACTTAAATTTTTTTTAAAATTTGATGTCAATTTGCTATACATTTGTAGATTTTTTTGATAAAATAATCAAATAAGTTAACACTATTAACGAATTTAAGTAAACGGAGAAAAAAAATGGAAAGAAGATTAATTGTAGGTGTAATTGGAAATGCTGCGTCATCTAACCCAGAGCAGCCATCAATACATAAGACTAAGTGGGAATTAAGTTTTGAATTAGGAAAAGCTTTGGTTGATAATGGGTACCGTGTGCTTTCTGGCGGTGGTCGAGGAGTTATGCGTGCCGTGTTTGCAGGGGCTCATGCAAGTAAGAAATATCGCGAAGGCGACACAATTGCTATCGCTCCATCTTATGGGTTTGAAACAGCTAACGACTTTGCCGATATTGTGATTCCCACAGGACTAGACCTCGCTCGCAATGTGATTGTGGCGAATAGTCAAGTGGTAGTTGCAATAGGGGGTGGATCAGGGACTCTTAACGAGATAAGTAACGCATGGAAAATGGGTCGATTAATTTTTGCTTATGAAAATGCCGATGGCTGGAGTAAAATGTTAGCAAATCACCCAATTGATGAGTGTGTGCGTTATCCTGATATGCCTGATGACCGAATTTGGGGCGTTAGAAGTGCTGCTGACGTAATTAAAGGTATTAAAGAAAAACTTCCCAAATACAATCGCGTGTTCGACCGCATTCCTTTTGGTATTCCAAAACTAAAGAAAAATGTGTCTATCAACTGGGTTGGTCCAATCCGCATTCCTGATGACCCATTTGCTGTTACACCATTGTCACTAAAAACTCAAGAAGAATAAAAAAAAGCTTTATCGATTTGATAAAGCTTTTTTCAAACCCCCAACCCAACCAAACCATATGTTTGGATCGGAAACTTCAATGGTTTCACCGAGAAAGATGTTTACTTGTGGGTTCACTTACTTTTTGTTTAATTAGTTTTTTGTAGAATTCCGCTAAAAATGGGCGCATGCTTTTATAGCGAATTTCATGCTTTTCATTTGGCAATCTAACGCATGTGATGTTTGTTAATCCACAATCTTTAATCATGGTAAGCATTGCATTCCAACGTTCTTTAATCATGTCTTTGCAGTATATATCCTCTATTATTTTGCGTTCTTCAGGAGTAATGCAATCAATGTAGGGCACGATGTCATTGTCATCAAGATCACCAATTGTCCAGTATTGAATGATTTTATTATAAGTGTCAAAATCAAATTTGTGCCCAGTAAGACGTTCATAGTCATTTGTTCCAAGTGGATAGTTTAGAGTTTTACCCTTATAACTGTCTACTGGTAAATTCATTAGTGCGCCTTGTGCACCAACAAACACGCCTTTAACTAGTTCTGGGTGAAGGAATGCAAAGCGTTGAGCAAATTTAGCAGAATCAGAGAATCCTACACAAATTACTTTTTCTTCTAGAGTAAGATTTTGTGTTTTGAAAAATTCGCGTGCGTCATCCATCATGGCAACTAGTTGATTATCCACGCGTTTACTTATTTTATCTTTCGACCAGATTGCTTCACTTGTTAGTGCGCGGTAATCTATATTAGTTCTGTCTCCATTGGGGAGAATTTTAGGTGTTCGCATAAACACTGGCATCAATACAACATAGTTACTAAGACCTCGTATGCATTGGTCGTGATAACCATCAAAAGTCAAATTGTTTAATGTAATCATTTTAGTTTCGTCGTAACTGTCGTTCGGCTCGAAGTTATTACATTCAATCAAAAATGGAATAGAAGGCTTTTTGTCCATTACTTGATATTTTAGACAATAGCCAGTGTTAAAACCTTTTTCTGGTTTTGCTGGCACATATACAATTTTTTGATCTCTAAAAATAAAGAATTCATCCTTCATTTCCTTTCACCTCTAAGAGAGTATAACATTTTTTTTTATTAAAGACAATATACTAAAAAACTATAAAAGAAATAAGAATATAATACAAATCATTATCTGGTGTAACTATATGAGGCTAGGCGCTATCTAATATCAGAGGATAGCCAATCTTTAGGGTGTCGCCGGTTTGAGCGATTTGAATGTTGACTTTTTCGCCGTCAATCACTATAAAGTTTTTTAGTTTATTGGTATAGCCATAAAGAAACGTTGTGCTATCCAATTCTTGAGTCCGAGTTATTTTTAAATCGAGCTTTTTTATAACTTTGTTAAGTTCTACATGAGTGTCGATGCTAATGCCCAAAAGCTTTTGTTTGTTTAGCTTTTGATAGAGATTATGGCTTTCTTCTCTATCACAAGAGATAATATATCCGTTTCCACAAGGAACTAGATTTAATTCTTCTCCAGTTAGTTTTTGGGTTGTGTAGAAGTAAAATATACCATCAACTGCATCGACGAAGTCGATAAAGTTGGGGGTAGGCATGAAACAAAATAGCATTATAGCACAAAAAATAATGGGTAAAATTTTCATACACACAAGTTTTGCCTCAATTTTATTTTTTATTCATTTAACTTTGTATGTTTAAATTAAGCATATTTAGTCTATACTTAGCCACGAGGAGGAACAAAATGGAAAACTATTCGATTAAAAGATTTTTAGCTAACTATGGCTATTATTTCGGGGTGGGACTGAGTGTTTTGGCACTAATTATTATTTTTGCAATAGCATTTACCAATCGAACTGTGGCGGTGAATGAATCGAATGATTTCGAGCCAGTAAGCTCGCCAGTCATCACTTTTTCTAATCCCGTAAATGATGTGAATCTACTTAAGGGTTATTCAAATTCTGCACTGCAGTATAACACTACACTCAAACTTTGGCAAGCACACAAAGCCATTGATTTTAGTGCTGAAGAGGGGACAGACGTTTTGGCTGTGATGGATGGTAAAGTGAAAGAAGTAACCTATAACTATATGCTAGGCAACATTGTCAAACTTGATGTTGGCGGTGGTATGGTGGTGGTTTACGCTTCACTTCAATCTGACGTTCCAGTAAAGCAAGGTGACAGTGTAAAGAAGGGAAGTGTGATTGGTCATGTGGGCACTACAGCAAAGTCTGAAGCTAGTGACGGACCTCATCTTCACCTTGAAGTTTGGCTCGATGACGAAAATGTCGACCCTAATCTCTACCTTGACTTAGCTAACAAATAAAACGCATCATCTGATGCGTTTTTTTGAGCTAATACTGCACTGGAAACCCAAATGGTTTCACCGAATAAAAAGGTATCTTGTGATTTTACTAACTATCCTATCACACGCAAATCAGCACCTTCAGCAAAAGTTTGCTTTATATAAGAGCACACGCTTATTCGATCTAACCATTTGGTTTGGTGTTATTTTGAACGTAGTCTTTGGAATTAAGAATTTTGGCTGGTTTTGTCGAAAGTGATTAAAAACAAAAATAAAGTCAATATTTGTTGGCGGAGGCAATTATGGCAAAGCAAGTTTTTGTGTTGTTACTCGGGTTACTTCTCATCGGGGCCGGAATGGTTGGCGTGAATGTAGGAGCAACTACGGAACTGAGTAATGCAAGTTTTTTGCGAATTCACATCAGAGCAAATTCAAATCTGGAATGTGACCAAAACGTGAAATATCTTGTTAAAGACGGCATAGTTAGTTTTCTTACTCCCAAATTAAGCAACGCAACCACAAAAGAGCGCGCGCTAGAAATCGTGGAGCAAAATAAAACCGAGATTAGCAAGATTGCAGAAAACGTGTTAAAGAAGAATGGCTTTAACTATGGCGCCAGCACTAAACTAACAAGGGAAGAATTTCCCACTCGAAGTTATGATGGTGTGGTGCTAGAGGCTGGTGTGTACGATAGTGTGATAGTGTCACTCGGGAGTGGCGAAGGTAATAATTGGTGGTGTGTGGTTTACCCTCCATTGTGCTTTGTGAATGTGTCGAACACAGATGACTCCAACGTGGTGTATCGTTCAAAGTTAGTGGAAATTATTAAATCTTTCTTTGGAGGGAAAAGATGAGTAGAACAGTTAAAACGATTGTGATTTCACTCGCCTTTGTGTTGACACTAGCTTTTGGGGTGATTGGGGTTTTTTATGATAGTGCTGGGTTTTCTTTAGAACAAACGATTACCACAGGGCTGAGTACCACACAAGTTAAAACAGTGCAACAAAAATTAAAAAATTGGGGCTACTACACAGGAAGCATTGATGGAATTTATGGCGCAAAAACTAAAGCAGCGGTGATAAAATTTCAAAAAAACAATGGTCTAGTGGCTGATGGTATTGTAGGGGCAAAGACTGCTAGCGCACTTGGAATGAGCTTAAAAACTCAATCGAATAATGACGTTTATCTACTCGCTAAGTGCATTCATGCGGAAGCTCGTGGTGAACCATATTCAGGCCAAGTGGCAATTGGAGCAGTGATTCTTAATCGTGTGAAAAGCTCCAAATTTCCCAACACAATCTATGGGGTGATTTATCAACCATATGCATTTACTTGTGTGAATGATGGGCAAATCAATCTCGAGCCAAACCAAAGTGCATATAATGCTGCTCGAGATGCATTAAATGGTTGGGATCCTAGCTTTGGCGCAATTTACTACTACAACCCAGCCACTGCCACAAGCAGTTGGATATGGTCGAGAAAGGTTATAGTAAAGATTGGAAAGCATAATTTTGCAGTGTGAGGTAAAATGAAAAAAATAGCAATTGTTTCATTGGTGTTGGCAGGTGTTATCTCAACCGGCGCAATTATTTTTACGTCAGTTAGTTGGGGAAACACCGCTAATGCAATGGGTGAGTATAAAAATCAACTTGAATATGTGTATGAGCGCAATCTCTTTGAGTTAATCGATAACATAAATAATGTGGAGAGTAACCTAAGTAAACTTCAAGTTTCATCTTCAAATAGTGTGCAATCAAAACTTTTGTCGAACATTGTTGCTGAGACTAATGCAGCACAAAGTAATCTATCGTCTTTGCCGATTGAGCATAATGCGATAAACTCAACCACCACACTAATCAATCAGCTTTGTGGTTTTTGTTTGGTTAAGCAGCAATCTCTGTCCACAGGTGGCACATTAACTCTTGATGATTTAGCGCAAATCGATAGTTTGCATTCTAGCAGTGAAGAGGTTAAGTTTGAATTAAACAGATTGTCCAACATGATTTCAAGTGGCTATTCAATTGTGGATAACACAAAAAATCCAAATGAACAGACAAGTGATTTTAATAATCAGTTTAGTTCTCTAACTAATGAAGTGACAGAGTATCCGCAATTGATTTATGATGGTCCTTTTTCCGATTCTGTGACTAATCGAGAAATTAAAGGATTAGAAAATCGAGAAATAAATATCGAAGAGGCAAAGAATTTAATTAGTGAGTGGTTTAAAGATTCTAAGATAAGTGCTGAAAGTGAAACCAAGGGTGATTTTGCTACGTTTAATTTTACCATCAACAAGAACAATAAAAAATATTTCGTGCAAATAACAAAACAAGGCGGTTTACTTCTCAGTGTGGATAGCCATGTTGAAGCAGGAAAACAAAATAAAACTTTAGATGAGTGCGAAACAATTGCTGTTCGCTTTGCCAACTCTGTGGGCTTTAAAAATGTCAAATCAGCGTGGAGCACTATCAACAATGGTTTTGCTTATATCAACCTTACTTACGAGCAAAACAACGTGATAATCTATCCTGATATGATTAAAGTGAAAATTAGTTTAGCAAGTGGAGATATTGTCGGGTGGGAAGCGCGTGAATGGGCATATAATCACATTTTGCGCTCTGTTCTTACTCCGGTGGTAGATGAAATTCAAGCTCGCAAGCAAGTGCCATCTTCAATAGATGTGCGCCACTTTCGACTTTGTGTGATTCCTAATGACTATGTGGGAGAAACTCTAGCATGGGAATTTATGGGCATTTTCTCAGGCTCGACCTACTATGTTTATGTCGATGCTATCACAGGGGCGCAAGTCAACATCCTTCGTGTGATAGAAACTGATGATGGTAACCTACTGATGTAGTCAACCTTAGTGGTTTGCATCCGTGATATTTTTGTCATGTCAACCATAGCGCATTAAGCGAAAATCAAAGACCAAAATTATCGTATGCAAAATTGTTTGCGTTTTTTATAAAAACAAGTTAATTTGCTTGTTTTTTCTTTATTAAAAGTGGTATACTAAATTATAAAAATGTATGGTGGTGGCAAATGACGAAATATAAGTTTCATTTGAGTTTTATTTGGGCGCTAGTTGCTTTGATGAGTTTGGTTAGTTTTGTTTTCTCAGGGTGTAGCGGTGGTGGAGACTCAAAGCTAAAGCAGGAACTTGCGGAAAAGGATACACAAATTTCCACTCTAACCCAACAACTAGAGTTCTACACATCTGAAAATGATAGTTACACAACAGAAAGTGGACACATTCTCACAATTGAAGGGGGAAAAATTGCTAGCGTTGATGATACTATAATTACGATAAAGACGCTAGAAGGAAAAAGTGGCTTTTCTGTTTGGAAAAAAGATGGCAAAGTTTTTAGTGGTGAAAATACTATCAAAATCTCAATCGACACAATTGAAGAGAATGCAACCTACACTGCACTATATAATTGTGTAGGCATTATGGCTGTTAAGGAGGGGAATTTATCGATCGAAAAAGCAGTAAAACCGTTAGGCGAATTTAATTATTCCTCTCTATTAAAAGCATGCTATGAATTTGCCCCTAACAACGCTAATCAGAAGTCTACCTACAAAATTATAGGTAACGATATTACTTACACTTCGAGCATCTTTAGTTGTGATGAATTTGATAAAAATGAAGTGTTGAATTGTTACACTGCTTCGATTGCCAATAGTCAAGTCAGCTTTTTTAAGATTTTCTTACCTGATAACGTTGACCCATATAATGTGATTTCAAATGAACTAGGTGACGATGTCCCATTATTCAATGAGTCGGGAGAGCAACAACGCACATTCAAAAATGACGATGCACTTATCTATTGGATGAACACTCAAGATGTAGGAACTAAAGTCAATGCAAGCGTTTGTGTGTCGCTTACTAACCAAAAAGAAGGCAGTGAGGCAGAAAGCACCAAAGTTAGCATATTACTAACTAGATAAAAAATGAGCATAATGTGCTCATTTTTGTTTTATCTTATCGATTTCGCCGCCACCTAAGCAGTTGCCATCTTTATCGTAAAGGACGGCAAATTGCCCTTGAGTGATGGCTCGCTGGGGAGTGTCGAAGGTGAGTGACACATTGTCACCCTCTAACTTACAAACCACACCTTGATCGGCTTGACGATAGCGAAATTTTGCAAAACAGTGAAACTCTTTTTCTTTAGGGCGAATGGGTATCCAGTTAAAGCCCGCTGTAGTAAGCCCTGTGGAGAATAATTCTGATTTATCGCCATGCGCCACAATGAGTGAATTTGTGGTTAAATCTTTCTTTACTACATACCACGCTCCTTGCTCTTCGTCTTTTTGCCCTCCAATGCCAAGGCCCTTGTGTTGGCCAATTGTGTAGTACATTAGTCCATTGTGGTAGCCTAACTTTTTGCCAGTGGTTGAAAAGATTTCACCTCTTTGAGCCGGTAGGTAGTGGGAAAGAAACTCTCTAAAGTTCCGCTCTCCTATAAAACAAATACCAGTGGAATCTTTCTTTGCGGCTGTGATGAGATTATGTTTTTGAGCGATTTCACGCACTTGAGTTTTCTTTAAGTTGGCTAGGGGAAAAAGCACAAAACTAAGCTGTTCTTGGCTTAGTTGATTTAAAAAATATGTTTGGTCTTTTGTTTGATCAAGGCATTTTTGTAGGTAATACAGCCCATCTTTTTCGGTCACTTTGGCATAGTGCCCTGTGGCAATTTTATCTGCTCCTAGCATTTTGGCATGAGTGATGAATGGGCCAAACTTAATCTCACGGTTGCAAAGTACGTCGGGATTGGGTGTCCTGCCTTCTTTGTAGCTAGCAATAAAGTATTCAAACACACGTTCATAATATTCTTTTGAAAAATTTACAGAATAGTATGGGATTCCAATCGAATCGCAAACTGAAGCCACATCGGCATAATCTTGTGTGCTTGTGCAACGCCCTAAGTCATCTTTTTCTTCCCAGTTTTTCATAAACAGGCCAATTACGTTGTAGCCTTGTTCTTTGAGCAAAAGAGCAGTAACGCTCGAATCAACGCCACCGCTCATACCCACCACGATAGTTTCTTTCATTTGTTATTTCCCTTTAAACTAGATTGTTTTTTATTTTCTTCAAGCACCACAGGCACATTAAAGCGCTTAAATGCAATTTTAATGATATCCGTTAGCCATAGTGTGGAAATCAATGCTCCACCTATCATAATAAACGCAATAATAATGTAGAGATTTTGTGAAATATTAGATGGAATTCCTTGTCCACCAGAAACAATGGAGCAGAGTATCATGGTCAGTAAAAATACTGACCAAATTGAACAAAATATGATTGCTGGCACGAATCGTTTGGTGTAGAAGTAATGTCCGCCGAATAAACCTAAAAATATGCACATAAGCAGGGTTTTTTTGTAGTTTAAATCTTTTGGCCACATGGTTGTGAGCACAACTTTTTCAGGTTGAAATTCCGCTCGTGCTTTAGCCACAGCTTTGTGGCTTGCGTTTTCAATTTGGCTAAGTTTTAAGCCACAGCGGATGCACATATTGTTTCCTTTTGCAATTCTTGCTCCACAGCTAGGACAGCGCATATTCTTCTCCTTTGTTATTTTTTCCTAAAACAGAACGTTTTTCAATCGGGCTAAGGTGCCAATTGTCTGCAGGGTTTTTAGTGTTATATAGTTGCTCCACAAACTGGATAGCTTCTTCGTTTAGTGGATACTTTTGTTTTAATTGAGCGGTAGAAATTCCATATTTTTTGGAAAAACTGCCTTCACTTTTAACTAGATCTGTTAGATTGGTGTTATCGCTTCTACTTTGCAAAAATCTAAGGCGAGCATATAAACTATCTTCCGTTAGCATTAAATTTTTTGATTTTACTATTGTTTCTTTATCAAAGGCTTGGTTAAGCATCATAAATCGAAATCTTAGTTTCGTGGCTGGATGATTTAAAAGTATAGGGTTTTCTATTATATTTTGTTTATCTACTCCTAGTTGCTTTAGTAAAGCTAATTTTACCCTCATGCCAGTGCGAGCTTCCTTAATGTTTATGATATCAAAGCCAAGTAAAGCAGGAGCAGATTTAATCAATTTGCTTAGTTCAGCATCAGATAGGGAAAGAGTGTCTTTGTAGAATTTAAGTTTAGATTTAACAGAAGTAGGAGAATCACTAACAGTGTCAAAGCTAAGTAAATTAGGAAAAGATATAATCAATTTGCCTAGCTCATCATCAGATAGGGAAAGAGTTTCTTTATAGAATTTAAGTTTAGATTTAACAGAAGTAGGAGCATCACTAACGGTATCGTGGCCAAGTAGTTGCGGATAAGATTTAATTAATTTGCCTAGCTCGCCATCAGATAGGGAAAGTGTGTCTTTATAAAATTTAAATTTAGATTTAACCGAAGTAGGTGAATCACTAACAGTGTCATAGCCAAGTAGTTGAGGAAAAGATATAATCAATTTGCTTAGTTCAGCATCAGATAGAGAAAGAGTTTCTTTGTAGAATTTAAGTTTAG
>JAEEGL011826692.1_pt1 | contig 45455 bp, 41 predicted proteins | sample 9134231 | NCBI WGS metagenome assembly JAEEGL01 (sample SAMN16246548, study PRJNA631951) | gut metagenome | biome: gut microbiome; feature: rumen; material: fiber-attached | host: Bos | place: Iran: Karaj | collected 2018-10 | reverse complement strand
TTGAAGCTCTAGGATTGAGAAAATAGTAAAAAAAAGTAGGCACTTATTTTTAAGTGTCTTTTTTTAGGGAAAAGAGGTATAAATTATGGCAAAAAGTGTATTTGAATTAGACTTTTTAGGAAGAAAACTAGTTATTGAAACTGGTGAATTAGCTAAACAAGCTAATGGATCAGTATTAGTAAGATACGGAGACACAGTTATCTTATCTGCAGCTGTTATGGGACATAACGCAATAACTCAAGATTTCTTTCCATTAACAGTTTTATTTCAAGAAAAATTATATTCTGTAGGTAAAATCCCTGGTGGATTTATTAAAAGAGAAGGACGTCCTACAGATGCTGCTACACTTGCAGCTCGATTAATCGATCGTCCTATTCGTCCAATGTTTGACGAAAACTTCCGTAACGAAGTACAAGTTATCAATACAGTATTATCTGTAGAACAAGATTGTTCACCAGAAATGGCTGCTTTATTTGGAACATCTCTAGCATTAGGTATTAGTGATATTCCATTTGATGGTCCAGTAGCTGGTGTTATCGTTGGTAAGATTGGTAAAGAATACATCATCAACCCAACAGTTGAACAATCTGAACAATCAACTATTCATTTAACAGTAGCAGGTACTAAAGATGCTATCTGTATGGTTGAAGCTGGTGCTAAAGAAGCAACAGAAAAAGAAATGCTAGAAGCATTAATGTTTGGACATGAACATATTAAAAAATTATGTGCTTTCCAAGAAAAGATTATTAAAGAAGTAGGAAAAGAAAAAGTAGAAGTTGAACTTGCTCATATCGATCCAGAATTAGAGAAAGCAGTTAAAGAATTCGCTGATGAAAGAATGTATAAAGCATTATCATCTAAGAAGACTAAACTTGAAAAATATGCTGACATCGATGCAGTTAAAGAAGCTACAATGGAAAACTTTGCTGAAATCTACGGTGAAGAAGAAAATTGTGATGAGTTATTAGGTCAAGTTAAGAAAGTTGTTGACGGTATCGAAGGTGCTGTTGTACGTCGTATGGTAACTAAAGATAAAACTAGAACTGACGGACGTAAGATGGATGAAATTAGACCATTATCAGCAATGATTGACTTATTACCAAGAACTCATGGTTCAGCAGTATTTACAAGAGGTGAAACACAAGCTCTTGCAACTACAACATTAGGTTCATTAGAAGAAAACCAAATCTTAGATGGTATTGGTATTGAACCAAATAAGAGATTTATGTTACATTACAACTTCCCACAATTCTCTGTTGGTGAAGTAGGTCGTTATGGTTCACCTGGACGTCGTGAAATAGGTCATGGTGCATTAGGTGAAAGAGCATTATTACAAGTAATGCCAGATGAAAAAGAATTCCCATATACAGTACGTGTTGTATCAGAAATCTTAGAATCAAACGGATCATCTTCACAAGCAACTATTTGTGCAGGTTGTCTATCTCTAATGGCTGCTGGTGTTCCAATTAAAGCTCCAGTTGCAGGTATCGCAATGGGTTTAATTACATCAGAAGATGGTAAAAAATATACAATTCTTACAGATATCCAAGGTCTAGAAGATCACATGGGTGATATGGACTTTAAAGTTGCTGGTACAAGAGAAGGTATCACAGCTCTACAAATGGATATTAAGATTAAAGGTGTAACAGAAAAGATATTAAAAGAAGCATTAGCTCAAGCTAAGAAAGCTCGTATGGAAATATTAGATGTAATGGCAGATGTAATTCCAGAACCAAGATTAGAATTATCTAAATATGCACCTAAGATTTCTAAATTACAAATTAATCCTGACAAGATTAAAGATGTTATTGGTAAGGGTGGCGAAATGATCACTAAGATCATTCTTGAAGCGTCAAACGTAACATCAGTAAACGATGTTAATGCTGTTAAAGTAGATCTACAAGACGATGGTACAGTATTAATTTATCACCAAGACCAAGAAATTATTGATCGTACAAGAGAAATGATTGAAGAAGTAGTTAGAGAAGTAGTTCCTGGTGAAATTTACAATGGTAAAGTTACTAAAGTAGAAGACTTTGGTTGCTTCGTAGAACTATGGCCTGGTACTGAAGGATTAGTTCATGTATCACAATTAGCATGGGATAGAGTAGATAAACCATCATCAATGTTCAAAGTAGGTGATGAGATTATTGTTAAATCATTAGGTTATGACAATAAAGGAAGATTAAATCTATCTCGTAAAGAAGCACTTCCAAAACCAAAAAGATTAGAAGAATCTGAAAAAGCTAAAGACGAAGATAAAAAAGAAGAAAAGAAAACAACAAGAAAAAGAACAACTAAAAAAGAAGATTAATAAAAAAACGAAAGCTCATATATAAGGATATTTGAGCTTTCTTTTTTTTAATGCTATAATTTAATCATTAGATAGGAGACTCTAATATGAAACTAACAGATTTTAATACAGTTGTTTATGACAACGGCAAAGAATTAAGTTTTAAAAGATTTATGAGAGATATTACTGGCAATAAAGAAAAAAATTGGATTTTTTATAATTCTGAACGTGGTGATTTTTCAGTTTGTATAGATGGAAAAGGAAGTGTTTTACATCTATCCAAAGAAAAAGAAAAATTAATGGAAAAAGACCCTTATGTTAAACAATTATTAGATGAAAGCCTTAAACATGCAGTTTATATCGCTCAAAAATCCATTGAAAGAACAGTATCAGAAACAGGAGCTCTCCCAGTTATAAAAAGTGAACAAAACATGTACAAGGATTATCTAGATTCCAGAATCTCCGATACTAAAGCTGACATAATAAAAAGAGCTGTCTGGTTTTCAAAACCGCTTCTAACAGCCGCCGCAACCATTGGGTTTGCCTATCTAAGTAAACTTATTTGGGATGATCCAACTCGTAAAGATGGTCTTTCAATTGGTTTATTTGTATTATGGAGTATGCTATCGATTACAGCTGGTGGTGCCACATTTGTTTTGGGCTTCGCTGCTGAAGAACCATTTAGAGAACTAAAAACTATTATTGAAAAATATAGATTATTAAAAAACAAAAGAAAAGTTCTCTTAGAAAAAATGAAAGCAACTTCTGAAGAAACTACTGAGGAAAAAAGAACATATCAAGATGAATTCTTAAATGAAATAGATGTAATAAGAATGTTAATAAATACTTTACCACCAGAAAAACAAGCTGAATATTTTGAAGAAATACAAGCTCTATTACCAGAATATGATAAAAGAGCTAAAGAAATATTAAGAGATGAAAGAAGACCCGCTGACATAGTACCTAAGAATGAATTAAAAGCTCTTTTTGTTCAATTCTTACCAGATTTAACTAGCATTAAACTAAAAGTTCTACAAGCTATTGTCGCAGAAGAAAGAGTAAAAAAGTATTCTGTAGAATTCTCTGACTTACAAGAACAACTAGAACAAAATACACCAAGTTATAGCAAATAAAAAGAAGATTATTAAATCTTCTTTTTTTATGCAGTTATATAAGAATTATCATCTAATGGATTAGTTCCAGCATTTTGATCATAATATTGATTTAATTGACCATCAACATCTGAATCATACATACCACTTAAGGAACCAAATAAGGCACCAATTGGTGTATTACTTAAACTACCAATAAATTCATTTAATATCATATCTAATTCTGCATCAGATGGAACAATTGCTGTAGAAGTATCAACATCAGCTATCTTTGTATTAACACTAGTATTAATATTCATTTCTACACTTAATCTATCACTACCAGTTTCAACAGAGAAGACAATATTAATCTTTTTATAATTGTTACCTTTATCGATTGAAACTTTTAAAGCACCATTAACTTTTTGCTCACCAGCATTAATAACATAAGTTAAATCAATACCTTTTTCATCCCATTTTTTAACTTGAATAGTAGCAACTTCTTCATTATCAAGTTTAACACTTATATTAGTTTTGTCACCATCTTTAACACCAGTAACTCTTAAATCCATATTAGTTGCTGCAGTTACTTCAACACCTTCATTGAAAGTAACATCATTAATTTTAAATTCAAATCCTTTATCATCGAAATAATAATATAAGATTTCTTTTCCATCTACTTCAATGTTATAACCTATAACATCTTTCTTTTTACCAGCTGTATAGATATTAATCTTTATAGTAGGCATTTCAACTTTTTCATTTTCAAATGCTTCTCTAAAACTCTTAACATCAGTACCTAATAGTTCAGATAAAATCTTGTTAGCTTTTTCATCTTTTTCTAAACCTTCTAAAATAAACTTAACAGTTCTTTGATAGTTTTCACTATCCATAACATATGAATTCTTTTCTACACTAACACTAGTACCATTAAAATTAATAGAAGCTTTTTCTTGAGATAATTTCTTCTCATCTAAAGATTCAATAAATAGATCGGATACTTTAGTAACAAGATATTCCATATCTTCATTACTCATACCAACTTCACTAAGTAATTCTTGTATTTGTTCAAAAGCTTGATTAATTTCTTCTTCACTAGCTCCAGCACCTAAATCAATTAATTGATCTCTAGAACTAAACTTACCATAAGTCTTACCATCTTTTACATATGCATTAAAATAATAATTTGTATTATTTTCATCTATCATATATAAGCTAGCTTCTAAAGCTTTTTTGTCTAAATCAATTCCAGATCTAACACCATATGTATATTTAGTAAATGGACTTAGCTCTGATATATTAGCATTAAACTTGAAATTAATATCATATAAAGCATTAGTTACAGGAACATTATCTATCATTGCATTTACATTTTTAACATTCTCTTTAATAGTAGCTTCAAATACATTCTTAGGATTACTCATGAATTTTCTTTGAATCATTGGATAGATTACAAAATAACCAAGAGCACCTAATGCAATTAATAATACAAGTACACCAGCCACGACAGGAAATTTACTTTTTTTCTTAACAGGAGGTTCTTTGAAATCAACATGAGTTTGTTCGATTGAATTCATTGAACTAATCTCTGGTTTTGTTTCTTCTACTACAGGGTTTTTTTCTTCAACCTTTGGTTCCTCAACCTTAGGTTCTTCTACAACTGGTTGTGGAGTAGGGGCTTCCATCTTTACTTCTTCTGCTACTGGAGCTTCCTCTATAGGAGCAGCCGGAGTAGGTGCAGCAAACATCTCTCTCCCTAAATCACTTTTTTCTTCACTAACAGTCGTTGAATAAATCTCTGTAACCTCGCTATGATCAGTTGTTTCTGGTTTATTAATCATATTATTATTATCATCCAATTTAATTACTGGAATAGACATTGTACTACTAATATAATCATTCATTTCATTCAAGACATGTTCTTTATTTTGATTGCCTTTATTTTCGTCCATATCAACACTTCCTATTCTTACAAATAATTCTAACATATAATGCCAATAAAAAAAAGGTTTTTAAACCTTTTTTTAACTTAGACCAATTTCTTCTAAAGCATCTTCGAACTCTTCTTCAGTAACAGTTCCTCTAAATGCTTTAACTACCTTGCCGCCTTTAATAAAGTAAACAGCAGGATATTCTTCACAAGATGGTTCTGCTGGAGTTTCTTCTGTTTGAGCTTCTTCGCCTTGTCCTTCAGCATCCTCAACAGGTGTTGTTGGTTCTTCTTCAGTACTCTTGCATTGATATTTAACATCTTTTACTGCATCTTTAAACTTTGTATCTATATAATAATCTGATAGATAATAAGCATGTACTTCATTGTCATCAAGAACACTAGTTAAATTATCTAAGAATGTACGAGCATTTGCTTCACTATAATAACTATAGTATGTATCACCAACATATAATACAGTAGCTCTTTCTTTAGATAATAAGTTAACTGCTTTAGCTTCATCAACAACAATCATATCTAATGAATTATATTCGATATTTTCTTCTTCATAACCATCAATGAAACCTTTAATGAATTCAGCTAGAGCTTCATCATTGTCTAACTTTTCCATCATTTCTTCTTCGAATTCTTCAGGGTCCCAATCATCTGCATCAATAGCGTTCTTAGTAGAGAACATCTTTACATCAGCATCAAATTCGAAACTATAATTTCCTTTAACCTTGAAGTTGATTTCATCTCCAGCATCAAGTGAAATCTTGTATTCACCAGTGATGTCTTTTTTACCTTCTTTAGCAGTTAAATAAACGCTACCTTTAATTTTTTGATCTTCAACATTGATTGTATAATCAAAATCAATTATATCTTTTTCCCATTTTCTTACAGTAGCAGTAGCAATTTTTTCTTTATTATACTTAACTACATATTCAGTTTCTTTACCTTTTCTAGTACCAGTTACAACAATTTTTTCAGTACCAGCATCAATAGTTAAATTAATATTCTTTCCATAATTAACATAAGTAACAAACTCATGTTTATTCATAGAAATACTTCCACCAACAATCTTATTAAATACACCTTTAGTATATACATTAACTAATACTTTTTCGCTCTTATCTAATTCGATATCGTCAGCTAAATCTTCTAATTCTTCTAAACCGTCTACGAATTCATCTTCATCAAACTCAATATCATAATCTTCTGCTAAATTATTAAGTGCTTTAATTAAAGCTTTATCTTTCTTTAATGTTTTAGCAAAATTCTTAACAAAATATTGAGCAGCATCTTCATCGATTGTAATAGTTATTTTATTAACTTTTACATCTTTTCCTCCTAGACTAACTGTGTCTCTAGATTTTTTAAGTGCTTTAGGATCAACACTCTTTTGTAAGGCATTTCTTAATGATTTTAGAATTGTTTCATATTGTTTGAAATCTATATCATATTCTTCTACGATAGTAGCAATTTCTTCCCAATATTCTGAACCAATTCCTGATTCTTCACTTAGATAAATAACTTCATCTAATAATTTTAAATATACATCTTCTTCATCAATAGCCATTGCTGCTTCGAATTTTTCTTTATTCTCTAGAGCAACACTACCAGTTATTATTTTTTCTTCTAAATCATAACCAAATTCACCGCTCATCTTAATTCCTGATATATCTTCAAATTCTTCCATATCAGATTCGATTGTTACATCAAATGAGCCTTTAACTGGTTTTTTAAAATCATATTTTTTATAAATTCTTTCTGCTTCTTTTAAAGCATCATGTGCTTCATCATAACCATTATTAATTAATTTATTAACAACAGCTTTAGGACTACCAGTAGCAAAGTTAACAACAAATATAGCAACTATAGCTGCAATTGCAACACATATGCAAGCTGTTAATAAACCGCCACCAAATAGTTTTGCAAAAATGTTTTTCTTAGGAGCAGGAGCAACTTCAGTTTTAACTTCTTCTTTAACTTCTACTTCTGGAACATCTTTGATTTCTTCTTTTTCTTTTTTTTCTGCCATTTTCCATACCTTTCTTTCTTTTTTTTCTTAACTAAAAAGCCTTACTCAATCCTACACTTCATACTCTCTAGTTAATACCATTTTAACATATTTTTTTAATATATAGACTAATAATTTTAAAAATATTATAATGATGTATAGTAAGGTGATGGAAATGGATGAGTTACTAAAAGAACTATTTATTGAAGCAGCTAGTGGTAAAGTAATGATAGGTGACGAATCTTACAATATTGCTTTTACTACGGATATTTACAATCCCCGTGGTTTAGAATTTACATCTGGTAACAATTATATATTTCCTAAACTAATTATAAATAACTATCCTTTATTTAAAGAAAAATTAATAGAATGTATTGAACTTCAAAAAACAAGAGTATCTTATTATTTTAAATCTCCTCAAGATGAGCTAAAATTCCTAATTATGTACACTTTTATAAATGCAACTTATTATGATTTTACTAATCCTGTAGGTTTCTTAGAACGTACAATATCAATTTTAAAAGATGATACTTTAGATAATATAGATGAATCAATAACTATTCCAGATTCACCATTATTTTTCAAAAGCGTAATAATCAAGAATAAAAAGCAAAGTATCCAAATGGAAACTCCAAACAAAATGACATTCGCTTTAATTGAAGAAATTGATGGTAATAGATATTCATATACATTACCAGAAATATCTTATGGTATAAGCATGGAAAACGGAGAACCAGTTTGTTACATATATAGTATTCTTAATAAAGAACCAAAAGAATTCAAAGAATACACTAAAGTAAATGACGTTAAAGCATACCCTAAACTAAAATATCGTAAAAGGGTATCTAGATTTTTATATAAAGTAGATGCTGACGTACCCAAAGATGAAAATCTAAACCTTCTAGATGTCCCACCAGCAAAAGTACTATCTCTTTCAATGTTTTTAGCTTTATTAGAAAGACATAATATAAAGAAAATAAAAGTAGTAATCTATACACCAGAAAGATATATATCAAGAGAAATTGCTGCTTCTAAAGATCCACTAAATACAGCAGAATGGACTAAAAGAAACGATTCTATTCAAACTAATGCAACTAATAAATTTATCACAGCATTTTTAAGAATGATGTATCATTTAGATAATTTAGAAATGCAATCAGATTTAATTGAAGGAGACGATATGATTAGATTACAATTAGATGAGACAAAAGAAGTTAAACCTGATGTAGTAAATTTATATTATCAAACAATTAAAAATAATAATGTCCAATTACAACAAAGATTATAGACAAAGAAAAAATAATTTTATATAATTAATATGATTAAGAGTAAAGGAGAAATGAAATATGAATGAAAAATATTTGCCAGTAGGAAGTGTAGTTTTATTACAAAACGGAACAAAAAGAGTTATGGTTAATGGATTCTGCGCTATAGATCCAAAGGAACCATCAAAAATGTATGACTATTCTGGTGTATTATTCCCAGAAGGATCTTTAAGTTCTGATCAAGCACTTCTATTTGATCATTCTCAAATCGTAAGAGTAGACCATGTTGGTTTACAAGATGATGAAGAAAGTGCATTCAAGGTTAAACTAACTGCTTTAGTTGAACAAATGCAAAAAAACGGTGGAGAAACTCCTCCTGCTGAACCAGAAACTCCAGCTGAATAAGAATATTGACAAAGTTTAAAATATATATATAATATATCGAAATCGATGAAAGGGACATAATATAAATATCTCTTGTTTATAGTGAGTTTAGGATAGTGGAAACTAAACAATAATATATTTATATTCCTACCCGTGAGAGAACTATGAAAATAGTTCCGGATAATTATCCGTTATAATAAATAAGTTAAATAGAGGATGGTACCGTGCATCTGCACTCCTTAGTACCATCCTTTTTTGTATTTTAAGGAGGAAATAATATGAAGATTAATGAAAGCTATTTCTTTACTTTAAGAGAAAATGCTAAAGATGAGGACAGTACTTCAGGTAATCTACTAGTTAGATCAGGAATGATTAAAAAAGTAGCAGCTGGTATTTATATGTACTTACCACTAGGACTACGTACATATGAAAAAGTACAAAAAATAATTAAAGAAGAAATGGATAGAGCAGGTGCTCAAGAATTACTAATGCCATCTTTAATTCCAGCAGAAGTATATGAAACATGTGGAAGAGTAGAAGCTTTTGGTGACGATATGTTTAACTTACATGATCGTAAAGGTGCTCATATGGTATTAGGTCCTACTCATGAAGAATTATTTACTATTGCTGCCAAGTCTATGGTAAAAAGTTATAAGGACTTACCATTTACTTTATATCAACAAGCTGAAAAATTTAGAGATGAACCACGTCCTCGTTTTGGTTTAATTAGAGTTAGAGAATTCATTATGAAAGATGCTTATTCATTTGATCGTGATGATGAATCATTAAGTGTTTCTTATGGTAAAATGTTTAATGCTTATAAACGTATCTTCGATCGAATGGATATCGATTATATAATTGTTAAAGCATCTGTAGGTGCTATGGGTGGCGACTTATCAGAAGAATTCCAAGCCGTAACAGATCGTGGTGAAGATACTTTAGTATTATGTGATCATTGTGATTATTCATCTAACCTAGAAGTAAGTAGTTTCGGTTATGAAGAATCTACTGAAAAAGAAAATGAATTAGAAATGGTTGAAACACCAAATTGTAAAACAATTGAAGATGTTTGTAAGTTCTTAAATCTTGAAGTTAAGAAAAGTGTTAAAGCTCTATTAATGGTAGTAGATGGCAAACTAACTATCTGCTTTGTAAGAGGAGATAGAGATCTAAATGAAGATAAGGTTCTAAAACTATTAGGTGGCAAAGAGATTGGTTTTGCAAACGACGAAGAAATTGCTACATCTAATGCTGTACCAGGCTTTACCGGTCCAGTTGGTTTAGAAGGTTGTGACATTGTAATAGATGAAGAAATCCTTCATATGAAAAACTTCTGTGTTGGAGCTAATAAAGAAGGTTACCATTATATTAACTGTAATGTTAAAGATATTAACTATACTAAAGTAGGTAACATAGCTACAGTAGTAGAAGGAGATATCTGTCCAGTTTGTGGAGGTAAACTATACTTCAAAAAAGGTATAGAAATAGGTAATACCTTCAAATTAGGCAAACACTATGCTGAAGATTTAGGTCTAACATACTTAGATGAAAATGGTAATGCTCAAGTTCCTACAATGGGTTGTTATGGTATTGGACCAGGACGTGTCTTAGCCTCAATCATTGAACAAAACAATGATGAAAATGGTATGATTTTACCAATGAATATCGCACCATATCATGTTGCTCTTGTTCAAATAGATATGAACAATGAAGAACAAACAAAAGTAGCTGAACAAATATATGAAGAACTAACTAATGCTGGTATCGAAGTAATCTATGATAATCGTGATGAAAGACCAGGAGTTAAATTCAAAGATATGGAACTTATTGGCATACCTTTACGTATAACAGTAGGTAAAAAAGTTGTAGATAACCAAGTTGAATGGAAAGAAAGAAAAAACGGCAATGGTTTTGATTTAGACATCAAAGATGTTGTCAATAAAGTAACAACATATGTAAAAGATAACTTAAAATAAGTTATCTTTTTTGTTATACTTAAAGTAGGGTGATAGTATGGATGATCTAATTAGAAAATATTGCTTATACTTAATCGATGATGAACGTGACGAAAAACTTTTAGAAGAGATAAAAGAAAAAGCAAAAGATAAATTTCCTGAATATCAAAAAAAAGCCCGTAGCTATGTTGCTAAACTGAAAGAATATGCAGCTAGATATAATACAGATATTGATTTTACATCATTCTATAATCTATTACAAAGATATATAAGTGAAAAAGATAGTATGAATGATGAAGAAAAAAAATCATATCTATTATTAATGCGTTTACTTGCAGAAGTACATAGTATTGACTTAAAAAAAGAACTAGAAGGTTATGTTAGTAAAAAGCCAAACTCCGAATTAGAAGGAGAATCGGCAGATAAAATGCGTAAAGAAAATGATGATAATATTAGTGCTCTAACCGAGATAATGGATACTGAAGTAGAATCATCATTCCTATTATCTTCATTATCTAATCCATTAGATAATGAAGTATTCTTAAAATCATTATTATTTCAAAGATATAATAACGGTTCCTTTGAAGTACGTGAAATATCTTTACCAGGTGAAGAAAAACCACAAGATACTGAAGAATATGATGAATCAATTAAAAACCAAAAACAAGCTGAATTAATGGTTCATTTATATTCAATCTTTATAGATAAAATGAACAACTATGCTAAAGAAGATATTAATCCTTACTTTGCTAAGCTAATAGATGATGAAGATTTAATCAGATTATCTGAATTAAATGAACAAGATATCTGTGATTTTCTATCAATGACTGATGAGGATGAGATCTGTAAAGAATTAAATATCTCGCATGAACTATATGCTTTTATAGTAGCTTCACTAAGAACAACTGATTATACTTCTGAACATATTGGTGAAGGAGGTACCTTAAATCTCTTCACTACACCAAATAGTGATAAAAGATATACAATACGTATTTACTTAAATTCACCAGCTCGTAGTGATATCTATGATTTCTTAAATTATTATATTAATAAATGTGTAGAAAAAGGTATTAACTACAATATGAAAGGATTATGGAATACTTGGGGAAATGGTATCGTTAAAGATCGTACAGTCTTATATGCTGATACCAAAGATATCGATGATAAAATAGCTATCTTAGAAGAAATAAGAGAAGTATATCCTGAAACAGTTGCAGCATTTGGTGCACCAATCTGTGGCTGTGCTAGAATAAACGATTCTTATTATGGTATTAGTCATGCTGGATTCCTTCTTCCTAATGTAATGAGTTGCTTACAAACCTATAATGATTACTTTAATAGTGTATGTGAAGTCGCTTATTATCGAACTTTAGCAAAATTAATAATAAATCTAAAAGAATTAGATGGCTATGACAAAACATTAATTCAAGCTCTAATAAACCTAGATGAAAATGAAATAGGATTCATAAGTAATATAGAATCAGCAGTTCTAATGACTATAAGTAACCATCCATTTGGTACTATCAAAGATTGTATTAATAAATACATGCCAAATATAGTTGATACTTTAGATTATTACTTTAATAATGATGAACATATGACTACATTATCTGAAGAATTTAAAAAATCTATTTTATATATTTCAAATATTCTTCAAAAAAGAGAAAAAAGAACGAAATCTAACATTGCCGTTAGTTCGTATATGGAAGCTAATCTTCCAAAGGAGATGTCTAATCAATTTAATATCTAACAGAAAGGATTTGCATAATGAATATTAAAATAATTGACACAAACAATACAAAAGCAAAAGAATTAGAAAATAGAGTAATAAAGGCTGCTATTGGTATCAATAGAGATGTTAATACATTATTGATATGTGATAGAGAAGAAGCTCGAAAATTAAAATTAAAAAGCTATCCAGCTTTAATCATAAATGATAATTTAGAGTCAGAAGGACGTATCGTTTCAACAAGAGAAATCATGAAAATTTTAAAAAGATATGAATAATATGTTATAATCGGAAACAGGTGATTAATATGGCATCAGCAATAATCCATTTATGCGTTGCAAAAGAATTAAATAAGTATTTAAACATGGACGAAAAGATGTTATATCTCGGCTCAATTGCTCCAGATATTTCTAAACAACTTGGGGAGACAAAAGAGATATCTCATTTCTTGAATCCAGCTAATGAGGATGATGTTCCTCAAATAGATAAATTCCTAGCCAAATATCGAAGCGAATTAAATAAACCATTTGAAATGGGCTACTTCGTTCATTTATTAACAGACAAATATTGGTTTAGAGATTATGTTTATCAATATGTTGAACGTTATACAAAAGAAACTGGTAAAAAAAGATTAACAGCTAATGCTTTAAGAAACATCATCTATAATGATTACACTAATTTAAATATAACTCTAATAGATAAATATAATTTACCATTAGATTTATTTGCTAATCCATTTGAATTACCAAATAGTAAAATAACAGAAATACCTGTTGATAAATTAAACATTTTAGTAGAAAAAATGGGTGTAATAATTGAAGAATCTCGTGAAGAAAAATCATTCTCATTCGATAGTACTGATATAGAGAAATTTATTTCTGATACCGTGAGATACATTTTAAAAGATCTTCAATTATTAGGAATTGAATATTAAAAAATAGAGAGTAATCTCTATTTTTATTTACATAAAAAATAGTAAATACAATGTAATGGATTTTGTAAAAAAATCTCTCAAAAACTACATTTTAAAAAGATTTGTTTACGAATCGTTGACTTGCCAAAAAACATATATTATAGTTGATATATAAGATAAAGTAAGGAGACGATGATAGTGAAAAAACGATATACAATAACTCTATGCCTTGTCGGACTATTACTTTTCTTAAGTGTTACTATTTCCGTAGGTTATGGATTATGGGTAGCAACTAAACATGAAGAAAAAGAATCAACAACTTTAAATTGTTTTAAAATATATTATTCAAATAGTGATGGAACTATTGAAAGGCACAATGTCAAACCAGTCGTAAACGAAGAAGGAAAAGACTCTAGTCCAATCACTTTAACAATTACTAATATCTGTAAAGATCCAAAAGAATTACAATTAAGACTTAATATAACAAAAGCAAATACAATTAGTTTAGATGGTTTAACATTACTTGCTACAGGTAATATAGAACAAGATATTGTTCTTTATAATGATTTAAGAAGTACTAAATCTGCTGAAAGTGATATTACAGACAGTAAACTAATTGGTTTAGTAAAAGTAGAACCAGGTGAAACGGTTCGTACCAATATAAAATTCTGGTTTAATGAAAGAAAAGCACCATACATTGATTCAACTAAAGTATTTAATGCGCGTTTTGAATTAATTGATACAGAATCATCAATTAAACCAACATTTAGTGAAACGCTATTAGCTGATAATAAAGTTGATCCAGAACGTCAACCAGACTTGAAAAAGATAGCAACTGATAATCAAGGCTTATACCAATCAACAGATGAAAAAGGAATTGTATATTACTTTAGAGGAAATCCAGATAATAACTATTTTTCATTCGCTGGTAATATGTGGCGTATAATAAGAATTAATAGTGATAGGACAATTAGAATAGCTTTAGATCACAACATTGATTTTAATGTTTATAGTAGATTTACTAATGCTATTGATTATACAGGCTTAAAATATGTTTATAACAATGAAACTATCAACAATGACATTATGAATTCATTAGAGAATTGGTACACTGAAGCAATTTTAGTTAAAGGATTAGATGGCTATGTTGTAGTAGATTCATTCTGTAATGATACTTCTTCAAGATATGCTAACTATCATACATATTTTAGTGGTATTGAAAGAGTAAATGATTCAAGTCCAAGCTTTGTTTGTCCTGCAACAAATAATGACTTCGGTGGAAATTATGCTCATCAAAAAATTGGTTTATTGTCAGCTGATGAAGTAATCTTTGCTGGTGGCATGAAAGATGTAGCTAATCCATACTTCTTCCTATATTCACCAGAAGGCTATTTCACAATGACACCTGCTGAATTCTATAGTTATCATGCATATTTATACTATGTTGATGAATCAGGTTCTATTGGTGTAACTGAAACTGATTCAGTTCGTGGAATTAAACCAGTAATAAATATCGATTCAACAGTTTCTGTAAAAGGAAAAGGAACTAAAGACGATCCATATATTATAGATAATAGCTAAAGTACTACAATCGTAGTACTTTTTATTTTAAATTCTTTGCTTTTTTGTTATAATTATAGAGAAGAATGAAGGGATATCTTATGAATACAGAAGAAGAAAAGAAGATAACTGAAGTAGAACAACCTAATGAGATAAAAGAAGAGACTCCAACTCCAGCAGAAATGCCTGCTCCTGCTGAAACACCAACTCCTGAAGAAACTCCTGCACCTACTGAAGCTCCAACTCCAGAGGAAATGCCTGCACCAGCGGAAGTAGAACCAGAACCAAAAGCAGAAGAACAAGGAATTAAACAAACAGTTGCTATAGGTGAAGTAGCACCTATGTCAGAGGAGGAGAAAGCTGCAAAAGCTGCTGCTCAATCACAAAACTTCAACTCTCAAGAAAAAGTTGTTTATAAGATGAAGGCCGAAAAAGATGCTAATCCTTTAGGCGTAGTTATTTTCTTTATTATACTTATTGCATTTTCTTTCTTTTTACCAAAGATAGTTTCTAAATATGGAAGTATCTTTGAAAAGAAACATAACTATTTTAATACAAATTCTACTGTACCATCTGGTGATAAAAAAGGTGAAGAAAAACCAGATGAACCAGAAGAAGAAAAGGATCCAGACTTACATAGTTTCTCAGATCCATCATCAATCAAAAAAGGTGATATATCATTCTTAAATTTTGTTAAATCTAATAATAATGGAACTTATGAATTGGCATTTTCAATGATGAATGATGGTGAAACAATCTTTGACTTCAGTAAGAAATTCTTTATTGAATTTTATTCTGGTGATATTAAAATAGGTGAAAAACTAATCTATTCATATGATAGTATTGCTCCAAAAGCAGCAACTCAATTTGTAATCAATATTAATAAAGATGAATATGAAAATTCAAACAACTATAAAGTAGTTGAAAAAACAATTGATGACTATCCAATTCCAACTCTAGCAACATCAGATGGTGATTATAAAACATTAACATGTATTAATGGTAATAACGAATTAGTTTATTATTTTAAAGAAGATTTACTAGAAAAAATTGATGAAGATACTAAGGTACCTAATAGTGATCCTAAATACCAAGATAAACTAGCTCAAGCTAATACTGAATCAATTAATCTAAGAGCAATCGAAGGTATTGATTCAGCCGTAATTGAAACTAGCCAAGGTGGTATGGATTTAAAAACTAATATTAATTTAGAAGTGATACCTACAACTACGTTAACTTCTTTAAAACAATATAAATATTTTAAATATCATGAGCAATCAAGCGTCGTTAAATACGAAGCAAAAGGAATAGGTTATACATGTAGTTAGGATGATAATAATGACTTACAATTTTTGCATAAATGATTTTGAAGGTCCATTAGATTTACTATTACATTTAGTAAAAGAATCTAAAATGGATATTTATGAAATAAGCATCCATAAAATAATTGAACAATACTTAGATTACTTACATGAACAAGAAGAACAAAATATAGATATTGCTAGTGAATACTTAGTAATGGCTTCAGAATTAATTCATTTAAAAAGCAAGTTATTAGTTAATCGTCATGACGATGAACCAGAAGAAACTGATGAATTCTCAATCAATTCAGAAGAAGATTTACGAAATAAATTATTAGAATATGAAAAATATAAAGAAATAACTAAAAACTTTCAAGAGTTAGAAGAAAAAAGAAATGAAGTATATACTAAACTTCCTGAAAGTTTAAAAGAATACTTACCAGATTCACACTTACCAAAAGGAGAATTTGATCTTGATGATTTAATGGCAGCTTATGAAAAATACTTAGAAAGAAAACAACTAGAAAAACCATTAAAAACAAAGATTACAAAAAGAGAAGTAAGTATCGAAGATAAAATAAAAAATATAAGAAGCATTTTACATAAAAAAAAGAAAGTTGAATTCTTTGAATTATTTGATTCCTTTAATAAAGAAAATGTTGTTGTAACTTTTCTTTCTATATTAGAGATGACTAAAAACAAAGAAGTAACACTTTCCCAAGAAGACAATTTTAGTCCAATTATGATAGAAAGCGTGAAATAAAATGAATCTACTAGGAGTTTTGGAAGGAATTCTTTTCGTAGTAGGTGATGAAGGCGTAACATTAAATCAAATATGTGATATTATGTCCATTAAAGAAGATGAAGCTAAAAGATTATTAATGGATTTAAAAAAAGAATATGAAAGTGATAACCATGGTATTCGTATTAGTTATTTAGGAGATGCCTTTAAATTAACTACTAAAAAAGAACACAAAAATTATTATCAAAAATTAATTGAAAATCCTGAGAACAATACACTATCTAGCGCAGCATTAGAAACCTTAGCAATCATCGCTTATAACCAACCAATAACAAGAGTTGAAATAGATGAAATGCGAGGAGTAGGTTGTACTCATATAATTAGAAGATTAGTTGCTAAAGGGCTTATTAAAGAAGCAGGTAAAAGTACCATGCCAGGTCGTCCTAATCTTTATGCAACTACAAGTGAATTCTTAGACTACTTTGGTTTATCATCAATTAACGATTTACCTAAAGTAGAAGAGAAAAAAGTAGTTGAAGAAGATCAAGATTTATTTAAATCAATCTATAAGGAGCCACCAAACGATGAGTCTTAGAGAATTATTATTAGTAGATGAAGAAAATATATATGATGAAAAAATCGATGATATTCATATAGAAAATAAAAAAATAAGAAACAAAACAATTCAAGACATTGATTTCACTAATGTCGAAATAATAGAGTCGGAATTTAATAATGTATTCTTTGAAAATGTAACATTTGAAAAATGTGACTTATCAAATACCAAGTTTATTGATTGTGGTTTTAAAAAAGTCACAATTAGTAATTCCAAGCTGATTGGAGCTAACATAATAACATCACATCTAAATGATGTAACAATAAAAAATAGTAGATGTCGTTATTTAAATCTAGCAGAATTAAAAACAAAACAATTAACAATAAAAGATTCAGATTTATCTGAAGCAAGTTTGTTTAAGATTACATTACTAAAATTTAGTACTGATAATACAAATTATCAAAAAGCTGAGATAATAGATACCTCATTATTCAAGATTGATTTTAGTAAATGTAATATTACAGACATTAGAGTAGATCAAAAGAGTTTAAGAGGAATAGAAGTAAATACACTTCAAGCAATGGATCTTCTTAAACTATTTGATATAAATATAATAGAATAGGTGATTTTATGGACAAAATTATAGTGTTTTTATTAATGGTTTTAGCTTTTTTAGGAATATCTTTTTATAGACCAAATGCAATTAACAAACCTTCTATCAATTATGACTACAAAGATAAGGAAGAGATTGAAAAAACTAAAAGACCTCCAGTAATTGAGAAAAAGCCAATCGAAAAAGAACCAGTTAAAGGAACAGAAACAGAATATTCAAACATCAAAGAGATTAAACCTTCTGATTTAAAGAATATAAAAGGAAAATATATCTTAGTATTAACTGGTACTACATGCCCACATTGCAAGACTTATAAACCAATTTTAAATGAAATATTAGTAGAAAACAATTTAGAAGCTTATGAGATAGATATGTGGGTTTTAGAAGAAGATGATAAAAAATTAGTTACTGATGTAACTGGAGATGTATACGGTGTACCAACTACTGTAATAGTAGAAGATGGAAAACAAATATCTCGTAAAGAAGGAAGTCTAAGTGAATCAAATGCAAAAGATTTCTTAAAATCTAATGGATTTATAAACTAATTAGTTTGTAAATCCCTTTTTTTATGGTATAATTCTCTTGTACCTGCCTCAGTGGCGGAATTGGTAGACGCGCTGGACTCAAAATCCAGTGGTAGCAATACTGTGCGGGTTCGAGTCCCGCCTGAGGCACCATAAAAAAATAAAGAACTAATAATAGTTCTTTTTTTTATTTTCTTCCTTTTAATAATCTATCTTTTGCTAAACTAATTTGTTCACGCGTACTAATTGGAGAAACAAGTGTTTTAGCAATATCTCTAACTCCACGAGGATTAATAGATAAATTTAATGGTTTCCAGCCAATAGATTTTGGATCAATTCCTGCATCGCATAAAAATTTATATGATACTTTCATTGCTTCATCACCATAAATGATGAAACCTTCTTCATCTTTAGCTGTAAGTCTTTGAAGAAGTCTTTTAGCTTTCTCTTGAATAATCATTCTTTTATGAAGTGGAGTTAAATTTTCTGTATGGAAAGATTTTTCAACTTTTCTAGGCTCTCTATAATAATCACCATGAGGGCCAAAACTATAACCCTTACAATCCATATCAGATTCAAAAGGTAAACCAATTATTTCAGATAATTCCATATCTTTTTTAGTACCAGCATGCACACTAACCCCTTCTTGAGTATCATTGACCTTTATTATACCAACCTCATAATCAATATCAAATATTAATGCTCCAAGTATCTTAGATCTAGTTTCGCTAGGAACTATAATACACTTTTCGACTAGTTGTCTATCTTTGATATCTCCTTTTAATGATTCGTTTTTTAGATAGAAGTTTAATATTTGATATGTTTTCTTATCACTCAAGATTCTTTCTGCTAATTCAAATACTCTTAAAACTTCAGCATATGTTAATACTTCAGAATAAGTAACAACAGAGTTACGAATATAACTAGCTTCAACAAAAGCATCATCAGGTGAATAAGTCATTTTATCTTTTTGCTTTCTAATATCTTCTAAAAGAGCAGCTTTATAAGATAATAAACGTCTTAATTCAGTTAATTCTTGAACCATAAAATAAGCACTAGATGAATCTGCCAAGAATTCTTGAAGATCTTCGTCTTCCAACACCATTGTCAAACCATCATTATATTTTTTTACAATATCTTCCATATCAAGAGATATTATTTTATCGAATTCGTTATTTTCAAGTTTTTTAATAAAACTCGAATCCAATATTCTTCTACATAAAGTATAAATTTCTTTTCTCATAAATTCTCCCCATTTCTACATATGTGAAGAATTGCTTAACAAAAAAACAAGACTTCACATTTTACTGTGAAAGTCTTGTTCGATAATTACTATCTTTTAATCCGGAATATTATTCGTAATGACGGATCAAAACTTAGGAACTACTCCCTTTCAACAATTATAATTATACCAAAAAAAACCGTTTTTATCAAATTTAGCTACTTTTAAAATTGTTGATAGTATTATTTATACAGATATGATATAGTGGATACGGTGGATATTATGACAATAGTAAAATCAGTACTAACAATGATAGGTGGTTTAGCATTATTAATTTATGGTATGAAAATGCTAAGTTCTAACTTACGTAAATTAACTGGTGGTAAATTAGAACAAATACTAGTTAATGCTACAAATAATCCTTTAAAAGGTTTATTAGTTGGATTTCTAATAACTGTTATGACCCAAAGTAGTGCAACAACTACTGTTTTAGTAGTTGGTTTAGTTAATTCAGAAATTCTTTCTTTAAGAAATGCCATTCCTATAATAATGGGAGCTAATATTGGAACAACAATTAATTCCCAAATATTACGTTTAACATCAATTGGTGGTAATAGTTGGGTAAGTTTAGTATCTCCAGCTAGTTTCGCCCCAATTCTCTTAATAATAAGTTTATTGATAAATCAAAAAGCTAAAAAGAAAAAAACAAAAGATATATCAGCTATGATAATGGGCTTAGGAATTCTTTTCACAGGTATGGTTATCATGGTTAATACAGCTAGTTCTTTTAGTGAATTACCAATCTTACCAAAGATTCTTCAAAACTTAAGTAATCCTATTTTAGGTGTTTTAGCTGGTGCTTTAATAACTGCACTTGTACAAAGTAGTTCAGCAACAGTTGGTATCTTACAAGCTTTATCAACAACAGGTAAGATTAACTATGCAACAACAATTCCAATTATTTTAGGTCAAAATATAGGTACATGTTTTACTTCTATCTTAGCTAGTATTGGTGGAAGTAGCAATGCTAAAAGAGTAGCAGCAGTTCACTTATACTTTAACTTAATTGGAACAGTCCTATTCTTAGTAGGAATCTATTCATATCAACACTTTATTGGTTTCACTTTCTGGAACAATGTTGTTAACATGGGTTCTATTGCTAACTTCCATATGATCTTTAATGTTACATCAACAGTAATTCTATTCCCATTCATGGGTCTTATTGAAAAACTAACAAAAATAACTATTAGAGATAAAAAAACTCATGATGAATTAGATGAATCTTTATTAGTATTAAACAAATTAGATGATAGAATTTCTAAACTACCACGTATAGCAATTACTAATTCTAAAGATGTTGTTATTAAAATGGGTGAACTTGCTAAGAGTAATTTTAATAGAAGCATAGCACTATTATCTGATTATGATTATGAAGCAGGTAAAAAGATTGAAAAATGTGAAAACAGTATTGATAAAATGGAAGAAGTATTAACTAAATATCTAGTTAACTTAGAAAACCTAGATCTATCAGATCGTGATAATAAAAAGGTAACCATTCTTCTTCGTACAGAAACTGACTATGAAAAAATAGGTGATTACTCATATCGTTTATATAAAAAAATTGAAGAAATAAATGAAAACGAAGTAAAATTTAGTAGTACAGCTTTAAAAGAATTAGATATAATGTTTAGAATAACTAATGATGCCATTGATAAAGCTATGAGTGTTTTTGAAAATACAGAAAAAAATGTAAGTATTGAAATTGAAGCTCTAAGAGATTTTGCCGAAGATAAAAGAGAACAATACAAACTATTACATATTAAAAGATTAAAAAAGGGTAAATGTTCTGTTGAAAGTGGTATTTCCTTTTTAGAAATACTAAGTTGTTGTGAAAGTATTATAAATCACTGTCTTAACATTAGTATTGCTATGAGTACTTATAGTCAAAAAAATAAAAATATAGTTACTAAGCATGACTATCGTAGTAGTTTATATAATAAATACAGTAATGAAATTAATAACTATATTAAAGAATATGAAAAAATATATAATTAAAAAAAGAACTATTTAGTTCTTTTTTTACATTCCAAATTTTAAATCGCTATTATAAGATCTTTCTGATTCACTTATTATTTCGTCTGCTTCTCTAGTTAAAGATTCTAAGATTCTTTCTTTTGTCCAAACATCTTTTTCGGCAACTGTAATTAATTCTCCAATTGAAATACTCATAAGTGGAATATGAAGTTCATTCATTGCATCAATTATAAAACGAATCATCTCTTGTTCTTCATGTCTTTTTACATAAAAATCAAAACCAAGATATTCAGGACCACCACAACGAATATCAACCGGATCATTATGACAACAATCTATATTAATTGTTGAACATTCAACTTTATTCATAACCAAAATCCCCTTACTGCGAAGTATTATACTACAAATACTTAAAAAGACAAATTGTACCTCTTGAATTCCACAGCATTTATAATATAATAATTGATGAAAGTGGTGATAATATGAAGAAAATTACACTTGTAACTGGTAACTGGGCAAAACTTGTTAACACCCAAAATAAATTAAAACCATATGGTATTGAAGTAGATAATATCAAAATGGAAACAGTTGAAATTCAAGCTGATACTGCTGAAGAAGTAGCAGCTTATTCAGCAAAATATGCAGCTGATAAACTAAAAAAGAATATTTTAAAAATAGATTCAGGTTTATATGTCGAATCACTAAAAGGATTCCCTGGACCCTATACTCACTATTGTGAAGATACAATAGGTAATGCTGGTTTATTAAAAATGATGAAAGGCGAAAAAAATCGTAAAGCTGAATTTAGAGAAGCATTAGCTTATTGTGAATATGGTAAAGAACCAGTAGTTTTCTCTTCAATAACTAAAGGACGTGTAGCTTTAAAAGAAAGCGGCGAACATGGCTGGAGTTGGGATTTCGTTTTCATTCCAGATGGCAAAAGAGTAACTTTGGGTCATTTTGAAGATGAAGAAAGATTCTCTTTATGGGATGATAGCGCTTACAAAAAATTAGGAGAATATTTAAAGAATAAGGAATGATAATATGGACTTAGAAGAACGTAATCAAAATATGCGTGAATTCTTTAACGCAAAAATAGGTGAATATGATGAAAAACATGCGAGTTTTATGCTTACTAAAAAAGCTATAACAGATAACTTGGAAGGACCACTGAATAAAGTATTAGATTTAGGAGTAGGAACGGGTTTAGAACTAACTTATCTATTTGAAAAGTTCCCAGATGTTAAAGTAACAGCAATTGATATTACTGAAAACATGTTAGAAGAACTAGCCAAAAGAGAATTTGCTAAAAATGTTAATGCTATATGTGGAGATTTCTTTAAAGTAGATTTTGGTCGTCATTATGATGCTGTTATATCTACATCAGCTCTTCATCATTTTCTAGAACTAGATAAAGAAAGACTATATCAAAAAATATATGATAGTTTAAAACTAAATGGTGTTTTTATTAATGCAGATAAAATAGTTAAAACTAGAAAAGAAGAACAAGATTTAATAAAAGAATACTATCATAATAAAGATAAAAAACCTCACATTGATACACCTTTATGTATTGATAGCGAACTAGCTATTTTAAGAAGTGTTGGTTTTACTGATATCGAAACAAAAGAAGTAGAAAACGATAATTATATCTTAATTATTGCGAAAAAGTAGTAATTACTATTTTTTCTTTTTATTTGCATGCTATAATAAGGAACAAAGGTGATAACTATGAAAAAAATACTAATAGATATGGATGATGTAATAACTCAAACAGATTGGATTTCTAGTATTGAAGAATTTACTGTTGAAAAAATGGATCGTTCTTATACTGGCTTTCATCTAGAAGAAATATTAAGTCCAGAAGATCAAAAAAGATTCTTTAATAATTTTGAAAAAATAAACTTTTATAAACGTGCTGAATTATTAGATGGTTGTTATGAAGTAATGGAAGAACTAGCAAAACAATACGATGTTTATATTTGTTCAACTTTTACTTGGAGTGGTGTTTTAGATAAAGCTAGTTGGCATCTAAAAAATAAATATGATTATTTATATAAAAACTTACCATTTATTCATCCCGAAAAATATATATTTTGCAGTAATAAAAATATTGTAAAAGCTGATGTTAGAATTGATGATCGAATTGAAAACTTACGTAACGGTAAAATAAAACTACTATTTACTGCTTGGCATAACAAAGATTTATCTGATGAATATTTAAAAAGAAAAAATATAATTAGAGTTAATAATTGGCAAGATATCAAAAAAATACTAATAAAATAATTCATATATGATAAAATCTTAATAGGAGTGATAATATGAATAAGAAATTACCAATTATTATCTTAATTATATTTGCTTTATTATTTGTCACTGGATGTGAAAAAAAATCTAAAGGTAAAGTAGAGGTTGTTAAAAAAGAAGAAGTAACACCAAGTGGTTCATCTACTAAATCATTAAGTTGTGAATATGATATGACTCAACAATTAGGTGGAATGGGTGTTGCAACTTATACTTTTACACTTACTCAAAATAGTAGAACTTACGAATTAACAAATGGCGAAGCTATTTTAACAATCGACTATACTGGTCATGAAGGTATTACAGAAGATGATCTAGCTGAAAATCTTGAATCTTTAAAAATGGCTTTCTGTGGCAGAGATTATTATGGTGAAGGAACAACTAAAGAGTGTACTTTAACATCAGATAAGAAAATTTTAACAGCAAATATTGTAATAGATGTCGATGCTTTTTTAAGATCTACAGGTGTTAATAAAAAATCATTAAGTGCTACAACACTTGAAGGAATTAAAGAAAACTTAGAAAAAAGTGAATCAAATTTAAAACCAAAATGTACAATTAAATAGGGTGGTAATATGAAAAAATATCTAACATTATTAATAATACTTTGTTTAACAATCACACTTACTGGCTGTGCAAAAGGTAAAAAAAGTATTAAAACTCTAACTTGTGAATATGATATGAGTAACGAAGTTACTGGTTTTGATAAAACCCAATTAACTATTGAATTTAAACAAGATACTACTAATTTTAAGATTGTTAGTGGCAATGTAACATTTGCTGTTAAATCTAGTGGTATGTCAAGTAGCCAAGCAAACAGTATCAAATCTTCATTTGAAGAAGAATTCTGTAAAGAGGGTTTCTTTGGCGAAGGAACAAACAAATCTTGTAAAGTAACAATAGATAATCAATCAGTAACAGCAAACATTGAAATAGATCCTGACAAATTCATTAAAGAAATAGGTGAAGACGAATTTACCGAAGGTACTTTAGATGAATTAAAAGAATTTTTGGAAGAAGAGTTCAGTTCTGAAGAAATCAGTTGTAAAGTAAAATAAAAAAGTATAGTAAAAAACTATGCTTTTTTTTAATACTTAAACTATAAGAAAAGGAGATATATAATGGAAAGTGATAAAAAGAACACAATTATAGCAATCTTAATTATTATAATAATATTATTAGTTATTGCAGTTGCTTTTTTACTAAGTAAAAATATTAATAAAACAGAAGGCAGCAATACAAACAAGACAGAAGAAAAAGAAAAAATAACTGAAGAAGAGAATAGCATTGATGGTGCTGCGTTAGCTCAAAGAGCTTATGACATGTTACCAAATAATTTGGGCTTAGCACCATATCTATATTTAGGTAAAAAGATTGATATAACTAAATTAGATTCATCTGTAAAATTTGCTTGGACATTACATACTATTGGAAAAGATTATAAAATACCAGTTTGTGCTTCAGATGAAAATTTAGAATTATCAAAAGATATAATTGAAAAGTATTCTATATTTGAAGACAATAGCTATATCGATGAAGTAACTAAAAGAGCTTCAATACAGCACGATGATATTTACACCGACTATGCGATGGAATATAAAAATGGCAAATATTTAGTACACAATACTAACTGTGATGGTCGTGGTACTGGTCATACAGCGTCTGAAAGTTTTGAATACGACTCATACAAAATAGAAGGCAATACATTAGAAGTATTTGTTAAATTTGCTTACTTTGAACCTAGTATATCTGATTATGACAAAGATTATTTTGCAGAAAATATAATGGATTCTTATAGTAAAGATGCTAAAATTTTAAAAGAAAACTATGATGAAACATTTGAAAATTTATCAGAAATACCTCATGCACTTTATAAATTTACTTTCAAAGTAGATGGCGATAAATTATATCCATTAACTGTTGAAATGCAATAAAAAAACGTTCTAATTGAACGTTTTTTATTTTGTTCTAACACTTTTAATTTCTTGTAATTCAAATCTTTTCTTTTGTTTAACATCTGGATATTTTTTCTTATCTACATCAGCCATAAAATCTCCAAGTTCTCTAATAAATAAGCCACCATCACCATACAACTTACGATAAACTACAAATGGTGTTTTACCATCATCTGAAGATAATGCAATATCTTCTACTAAGTAATAATCTCCTTTAAAATGTTTATAAACACCTTTTATTTTTAACTCTTCCATAAAATCACCAATCTTATTATAGCAAATAAATTTCATGTTTATAAAAAAATATGTTATTATATGTCACTAGAAACAGAGGGGTATTTATGGCTAACATTCATTCGTTTTATTGCTTTGTAGAACATGATTTTAGTGCTGAAGAAATATTAGAAGCTTTAAAGATTTCTTGCCCAAAAGGGAATTTAAATAGAACCTTTGATAATGAAACAAGAACAATCAATATAACTGGACCAGAAATTGATTATGATATTACTTTTCAAAAAAAATATTTTACAGTTACAAAAAAATTTCCTACTTATAAAATAATTGAATATCATGACTATAAAAATTTCAAATTTAAAGAAGAAGCACATTATTATGTCGGTGATGATACATTAGTATTAGAACAAATAAATCTGCCAGAGGCACTTAATGAAACAAATAGAAGTTTATATGTAATAAAACCAGATGAGGATAAGAGTAAAGCTACATTTACTAAAAAGGTTATTTTTCATACTGATACTGGTTATCTAGAAACTTATGAAAAAGTAAAACGTCTATTAGGATCAAAAGATAAACGTCGTATTAGACTACGTCCTAGTAATATTATTATTAATAATACTGACAAACGTTATATTGCAGTAGGTGAAAAAAATGCTATTGCAAGAACAACAACAACTTTTTCTAACACAGGTATTAATCTATATTACAAACTTAATCTTCCAAGTAATCATTGTATAGATGATATAAGTTCATATGGAGTACCATCTATTATGATTGATGGAAAATTCATAGATATACCATCAGAAGAAATAGAAGAACCTGGGGAACTATCCTTTAAATTCTTCGTTTTTAAAGCAAGAGATGTATTACAATTTGGTATAGATTATAAAACCGGTGAAGATGGTCAAAAATTATTAAGATCTTATCAAACTAACAAAGATCCTTTTATGAATGTTAACGATTTAGGCCTTTTAATAGATAGAATAAAAGAAGAAAAGTTCTTAGAATTACCTGTTGAATATCCTTTAGAACATAGAATAATTGAAGAACTAATGCGTTTAAGAATAGAATTATTTATTAATGTAGTATCTCCAGAAAAAGGTATTGATTTCTTAGATTTCAATTTAATAGATCATGCTGACTTTTGTTATAAAGCATTTCACATCTATGAAAATCTAACTAGATACTATGAAGAAGCATTAAAAAATTGTGATGTAAATAAAGCAGAAAAAATAGAAGTATAATTGAGATATACTTCTTTTTATATTAAAATATAATTGTGATGAATATGTTATTAGAATTTAATATCTGTAATCAAAGTGGTACTTTATATGTCATAATGATTGCTAAGTATTTAATAAATGTATTAAAAATACTTGCACCAATCATTATTATTTATAGTGGCATAAAAGAATTAACTAAATCAGTTATTTCTGGTGAACCACCTAGTAAACATGTTCCATTATTAGTAAAAAAATTAATAGCAGCACTATTAATTTTCTTTGTACCAACTATAGTTAACTATGCAATTAATTCACTAGCTTCTACAAAACCAAGTTCCATGATGGCAACTTGTTCAAAGAATGCTAATATTACATATATAAAATCTTTAAAAGCTAAAGAAGAAAAAGAACGTTTAGAAAGAATGGCTCAAAAACAAAAAGAAGCTGAAGAAGCAGCTAAAAAAGCCAATCAAAAGATAAGTGCTGATAATGCTTCTACAAATGGAAATGAATTCTACAGAAAAAGAATAGAAGCAGCTAGAAGACAAGCACGTGGTGCTTCTATTAAAATTAAAGATGGCGAAATGTTTACTGAACAAACAAAGAGAATTATTGAACAACGTGCTAATGAACTTAATTACAATAATTTTAATCAAGTTATTAGTAGTTATGGTGGTTTCCAAGGTTATGTTAATTCACTTGGCGGTGTATTTAAAGAACTATATGGTAAAGAATTAAATGTTCAATGTGCATCAGAACTTCAAGAAGTATCTGAATATGTCTTTGGTTTCATGACCCTTTATGGTTTTGATTATTATAATGGAAATAAATACTGTAAATGGGGTGGTAACTGTGACAGCCCTAACACTGATTCAGCAGATGCTTTCTATCCAAGTGGAATGCAACATACACAAGATGGCCTAAATGATAAATCTCATTTTGATAGAATAGTTTCTGGTGCTGGTGGAATAAATATGACAACAAACTGTAACTGGACAGTCGATATGGTTTATTACAAAGCAGGATTATTTGGTACAGGAAGATCCAAAGTAGATTATGCCTCATCTTTTAGAGCAATGGGTAAAAAAGGTAAGATAATTACAAACTTGCATGATGTCCAGGTAGGCGATTTAATTCACTTCTTTGCATCTCCAATAACAGTAACAGATCCAAATACATGGGATAATTGGCGCCATGTAGCATACGTTGGTGAAGTAGATAGAGTAAACAATACTTTCACAGTATATGATGGAGGTAGTTATTTTACAAACAATAAGAGTTTTAAATATAAACATAGCATGGATGATAAAGGATCAATACATGGATTTAAGTCTTGGGTTATAGTTAGAGTAGTTGATATAGACCAAACTTGTTAACCAATAAATATAGTAATTTTTGACAAAAAACCCCTCTTTTTATACAATTATGTACGTAAGAAGAGGGGTTTTTATGCAATTTATTAACTATCGTTTCAAGAAAAATTATAATGAAACGCAGTTAGGTAGTAATGAAGATAAAATATCAAGAATCAAGCAATATCTTAAGAAACTTAAGATGACATATACAAAAAGAGAAACAATCATAGATTATTTGGCATTTCAAACAGAAGATGACATTAATTGTGCCTTATATCTAGATATATTATCTAAATCATTAAACTTCATAGATACAATGGAATTAAATGATTTACTTCGAATTATAAAAAATGTCCATGACATTTATGAAAACGTAACTGATTTAAATTTAAATGAATTTATTAATCTATCACAAGATGAAGTTATAGATCGTCTTTATATTGGTAGTGAAATTAAACGTTCTTTTGTTACAGAAGAATTAGAGCAATACTTAAACAATTTAAGATTTACTGCAGCTATTAACTTATCTAATAAAGAATACAAAAATCTATTTAACTCTTTAAGTAATAATATTACATATTCAGCCCACTATATATTTAACTTATATAAACAATTAAGAAAGAACTTAGATTTAGAAACTTTAACATTCTTTGATATCTATTTCGCTAATGAATATTTAATAGAATTACATAAGATTAATATTAATATAAGTGAAATTACATCACGTCGTCCATCGACAAATTATAATAGAAAAACAAACTATAGAAGTTACTATGTTCAAAAATTTGAATATTTAGATGAATTAAGACCAACATTACAATTAGATTTATTCACTGTAGATAAAATAGATAATTATACTAAATTTAGTAATTACTATATCTCAACATATGATTTATTCGAAATAGAAGGCTTCCAAGTATCTAATTTATTAGATATTGAAAACTTACCAATCGAAGAAACTAAATATGGTATTAAAAAGATCATCGAAAATTCAAAAGAAAGATTTAGTTTACCTGCATCAAAAAAGGAAGAACATGCAAAAGAAATAATAACAAGTATTTAATACTTGTTATTTTTTTGATATAATTCTCTATAGAATAGGTGATTCTATGAAGAATATAAAAGGATTCACATTAGTAGAAATGTTAGCAGTTATAGCCCTTATAGCTGTTTTTTCTGTTGTAGCAGTTTCTACTTATCGTGGAATAAATGAATCATCTAAAAAGAAAGCCTTAGAAGCAAAAATACAACAAATAGAAACAGCAGCTGAAAAATGGGCAAGAGAAAACAACATAACAAATAAAATGAGTATTTCTGTGAATACATTAGTTGTTGAAGGTTACTTATCAGCAGATGAAGTAGGTACTGATGGCTTAGCAGTTTTAAGAAACCCTGTAACTTCTGAAAATATGATTTGCAATGTTGTTGAACTATCGTTTAAAAATGGTGATATAACATCACATTTCAATGGTAATGTTTATAATTGTAAGTTAGCTACTCAGTCTTTAATTGATAATAATATTAATATAAAAATAATATCTGCTAGTGGCGAAAACTTAACTGGTAGTGGATCTATTGCTAAATGGACTAATGAAGATATTGTTCTTATTGTAAATAGTAATACTTATGATAATAAAGCAGCAAGTATATCTTATGATTATGCAGGAAATACTACTACTAAAATGGTAGATAGTCTAGAGCACTATACTGGCGAATCATACATGAATGAAACAGAAGCAAATAAATATTACAATGTTTATTACATAAAATCAGAAATAATTTTAAATGCTAATGTAATTGTAACTTATGATATACCTGGTGAAGTATCAAAAAGTCGTGCTTATACAATTAGATTTGATAAAGAAGAAGCAACAGCATCTTTAGATAGCAATTCTGAATGGGTCACTCTTGATCAAAAAATAAATATAAAATTAGATGATGGTAAAGGTAGTGGATCTAAATGTTTTTATGTAACTAAAACAGAAACATGGAACGAAGCGGAAGCAGTTAGATATGACACAAGCTATCAAAGTTTATTAAATAATGAAGATGTTGGAAAATATTATATTTGGACAGAAGATAATGCAGGAAATAGATCAACTACACCAAAACTTGTAGTAGACATAAATAATATTGATAAAGTTACTCCTGATTGTGAAGTAATCTTTACTGGTAATGAAGGAGACCATGGTTGGTATAAAGAAGTACCAGTAACACCATCAGTGAAAAATATAACACCTGCTAGTATCAGTGGTGTTAATATCGGTATTAATAATTCTTCTAACGATCCAACATATTCAGTCTTTGCTGCCTATGGAACAATTAACGAAGCCGTAGCAGCTGAAGTAACAGAAAATACTGATAGAAATGGTATTAATTATTATTGTCATATTAAATCTTTAGCAGGTAACTACACACTTGTTGAAAGAAATCTAAAACTAGATATGACACCACCAACAGTAAATATAGATATTGAATCTGATAGAACATATACTAAAGATAAAAATCTAACCATAACAGTATCTGATTCTTTAAGCGGTATTAATGGTACAGGGATAATAAGCTATGGCTGGGGAACATCTGAAAATAATATAACTTATAATAGAGAAATAGGAATACTAGCTAGGGCAGGATCAAACAATCCACATAGATTATATATAAGTGGTGAGGGATTTACAGGTATATACTATTTATATATAGATGTTTCAAGAATCGATGATTATGCAGGTAATCATGCTAATGATATAAATGGTAGAGGAGCTCAAGCAGTTTTTGGACCATACTACTTTGATAACACACCTCCTTCTTGCATTATTGGTGGTGTAACTAATCAATGTGCAACAGGTGGTGTTGCATGTACAGTTAGCTGTTCTGATGGTCACAGCGGTGTATATGACTGCCCTGGATATCAATCTGGTCTTATAAGAGATAGTACATTTACAGCTACAGATAGAGCTGGTAATACAAGCCATTGTACTTTATATGTATCATCTACAACTCAATATAATAAACAAGAATGCACAGGTTATCATAAATACGAATGTAATTGCGGTTGGTCAGGTTGGTATTGTTATCAGACAGATACTTGGGAAAGTGATGATTCAGAAGACGTACAGGTTGGTTGCACAGGTTGTTATGATGCTGCAACATGTAATAAAAGTTATCAATGCTGTAAAAGAACCAAAGTATGTCGTACTTGTACAGACTACTCAAAATGTGATTATTGGAGTGGAACAAGTCCATGGCAAAATACAGAAATAAGTAATTGTAGTTATCCTGATTGTAAAGTTAATAGCAGAGTAGTTTACCATTCTGGAGGAACATGTAGTGCTAGTAACTTTAGTGGTGGTAGTGGAAAATATACAAATCAAGAATCATAAAAATATCTACATTTGTAGATATTTTTTATTTATATTTTTTCCCTGCTTTTATGGTAAAATTATAATAGGTGAGTAGTATGGATAAAGAAACTATCATAAAACTAATCGATGCTGCCAAAGAAGCCGCTAATAGAAATTACTGCTGTAACTATTCCAAATTTACGGTAGGAGTTGCTTTATTAACTGCTTCTGGAAAGGTTTATAAAGGCTTTAATGTCGAAAATCATGGCATTCAATCAATATGTGCCGAAAGAGTAGTATTTACTAAAGCACTAACTGAAGGACAAAAAGAATTTATTGCTATAGCAGTCGAAGGCAAACACCTAGGTGACGAATTGTTTGAAAAGACAATACCTTGCGGATATTGTCGTCAATTTATGTCAGAATATGCCAAAGAAGATTTTCTAATCTATACCTACGACGACGAAGAAGAAAAATTATATACATACAAATTAAAAGATTTATTACCAGAAAGTTTTAAACCACACAAATGAGCATAAAAGAAAAAATAAAAAATATTCTTCGCCGTATAACCAAAGATGATTTTAACTTTTCAAATGAAGACGCTTACTTAATTAAAAATACACTAGAATTACAAGATGCCTTATTGAAAAAAATTCTTGAAGGCCCAATTAAGATGACTAATTTAAAAAATGACTATCCATATGAAATGGCTCTAGATCGTGATTTAAGTCATGAAGAAATTCAAATAATTGTTTATAATACAGTTCACATGTCTATTCTAAATAATGAAGAATTAGATATCGAATTAGTAAATAATTTACAAGAGTATTTTTCTTTAGAAAGAACAACTATCGAGAGAATAAATCAATTAATTGAAGCTGCTTTAAAAGATAAAAGCTATAATCCAAAAGAATTATCAGTTAATAATAAAACTATTCAAATTTGTTTAGATTATAAAAATTATAAAGTATTACAAAACGCTAAATTAACATATACTGAAGATTTAAGTATAGAAACAATTAATAGATTAATTAAAGAATATCCATTTAATGAATATGGAATTCCATTGTTCTTTGAAGATGACGTTTACTTTTATTATCCATTAGAAAAAGCAAACATTGAAATGCTATTAAAACTATGGACAATGACATATAACTTTAATAGAACTAAATATCCAGATTCTATAATTAGTAAATGTACCGAAGTATTAATAGAAAAGATTAAAGAGAGTAACGATTTATCATATTTAAATAATAACGATAATCTTCTTAGATTTATTGAGAGCCTAGATTATGACATACGAGAATTATTAAAACAAGCTGCTTATGAAAGAAATTATCTAGCAGCTTATGAATCATCATATAATTCTAAAAAAGAATTTCAAGATAGAGTCATAGAATTAATAAAAGAAGATAAAGTATTACCAGATACTCTTTTTATTGATGAGATTATCGATTTAAGTAATCCTTTAATTATTGAATATGCTATTAAACATGCTATTATTCAATCAATAATTGCTTATGATAAGGGTGAATATTTAAAACCATATGAAGATCGAATTGCCAAGGAAATTAAAACAAATCCTTTATATGCTAAAGACTTTAAAGATATACATACTAAGAATATCTTTGAATTCCCAAAAATACTTCAAGCTTTAATTGATGCTAAGATTGTTAAAGAAATAAAAAATCTAGAAATAACTCCTGAAATAGAAGAGTTTATGTATAATGCTGTTCAAAAAATACCGGACTTAACTGTTTATCAATTAGAAGACTATCATATAAGAAAAGTAGATATTATATGTCAAACAATAAAGAACAAGCTTCATTATCAAAACTTTTGGGAGAGTAAAGAAATATTAGAAGGATTAAATCCAGAAGAATGGGATAGAATCTTAAAAACCTTAGAAGAAACATTTGAAGATATATACGAAGCAACAAGATTCACTGGTAACAAAAAACTATTTGTTAAATATCCAAAATTATTTGATTTATATTATGGCAAAGAATACTTAACAGAACATATTATAGAATTCATTAATCACAATGAAGAATTCTATAATATCTATACTATGTCTTCCTATGCTAAATTAAAGAATTATTTTGTTGAAAAATATAATTTTAATGAAAATAGTTTAGATCTATTAGTTAATAGAGTAGGTCCAAATATAATTAGATATGTTGAAAATGAATCAATTCAAAAACTCTTAACTATTCCATATGAAGAATTTGCTAAAATATTAAACTTATTCCCTGAAACAACATATACAATGAACGATATAAATGCTTCATATGATTCATTGATTCAATTTATGTTTGGAAAAGAAAACCCTGATATAGTATCTATCTTCCCATCATTTTTACATGCAATTGAAGATAAAGATGAGATAGCTATTTATCAATTTAAACAATTATTAATAATTAATACTAAAAAAGAAACGTTTCTTAAAATAAAAGAAAAATATAATTTAAAAAGAGCAAATGATATGGATGATTTATTAGAATCTATCATTCATGGAGCCAAAGGACCTAACAGCGAATTATATATTAATATCTTACATGATTTAACAGATGAATATATTTTAAATGAAAGAACGAACTATCGTAATAATCGTTATTTCTTCATGTTATATCCTGACTACAAAGAAGTCTTTAATAAACTATTAAATCAAATATATCAAAGTGAAGATATAAGTGATTTTATTAATAAAATAAAACCTTATATTAAAAGATTATGTGCTAGCATTTCTTATCGTCTTCCTAATAGTGAAGATTTAATAAATCCAACTACTTTAATGCAATTTATGGCATCTAAAGTAAGAGATCCTAAAACTAGAACTGAATATCTACCAATCTTAAAAGAATTAGTAGATAACTATATTGATATCGAAAGATCCGAACGCTCAAGAGAAATAAGTGTCGCTAATGAATTAAAAATACCTTATGAATTAGATGATAGAAGTACTGAAGCTGCTTTAACATCTTATATAATTTCTCATATCGAAGACTTTGTTTTAAAAGATGATGCAATGGTTCGCAAACTAATAGATGTCTTATTAGCTGAAACAACTGGAATACCATATCAAGTTGTAATTGATTGTTGTAGTTATGTTAGCGGTAAAAAGAATAATCTTCACACCAAGGAAAAAACAATTAAACAAACTATCCCTCTAGTTGTCAAAGCTATTAAAAAAATAAACAAAAAATATCCTCTTTTAGTAAAAGGAGAAGACTCTACATATTTTGAAATATCTTCTTTAATACCACAACTTGATGAACAATATTTAATAAAAAGAGTATATAAAAATCCAACAACAAATATTGATTTAAGTGGAATACTAATAAATTTAGATATTAATATTATTCGTAATACAATTCTAAATAATGAAGAATTATATAATAAATTATTAGAAATAATGAAAAAGAAAAAACTTCATCTTTTACCAGATGAATTAAAATCATTAATTATAGCTACTGGTATTTCTGATGATTATTCTAATGCTTCTGGCTTTATTACTTTCTTTAAAACTATTTTTGAAAATGAAAAAGCCAGATTAGCTGCTAATAATAAAAATCCTGACGATGCTTTAACAGGTTTAGCAAATATATTAGTATATGCTGAAATATATAGTTCTATATCTTCAGTTTATTCACAAATACTAGGTCCTGAAGATGCTAAACTAATAAAAGCAAATCCTAAACCAAATGATGCAACTAAAAAGACAAAAAATAATCAAAGATTAAAAGAAGCAGTTGAATTAACAGAAACACTGTTTAAAAGAAGAGAAATAACTATTCCAACCTTTGATAAAAATTTTGAAATATCTAAAGATAAAAAATTAAATGTTGTAGTAGGTAATTTTACAGCACCATGTAACTTAACTCATGGTGAAAGAACAGGTGCTTGCATGCGTATCGGTGGTGAAGGAGAATCTTTATTCTATTTCTGTTTAAAGAATCCAAATGGTTTCCATATTCGTTTTGAAGATCCTGAAACGCATGAATACATATCTCGTGTATCAGGATTTAGAAATGGTAATACAGTATTCTTAAACGAATTAAGATATAGTTGCAATCCTGATAAGTATTCTAATGAAGAAGTTATTGAAGCGTGTCGTTTGGCTGCAGAAGAACTAATTAAACTATCTAAAGATAGTCCTTGTCCAATTGAAAATGTTGTAATAGCTAAACAATATGCAATGGACAAATCACCATTAGAACCAATTGATTTAGAGGTAGAAGCTATTAAAACAGGATTACCTAAGTTCTATTCAGATGTTGATAGAAAAGCTATTGTTTTAGCAACTACAACACCTCCATTTAAAAAGATAAACTTTGATAAAAGTAAAGTACCAACATATGAAACATGTCGTGGCAAAATAATAAAAACCAAAGATAAAAAAGAACTATCAAGTTTGATAAATCGTGTAGTTGCCATGCATCAAATACTAAGAGGTATCCCATACGAAGAAATAAGTAGACTAGAATTCCAAAAAGGTTTACTTTATGGTATAGTATCTGACGATTGGTACATTTATGTTGATCGTAATAAAGAGATTACATATAATTGCTTAAATGTTGATGAACGTGCCAAAGAAGAATTAGCTAAGTATGTTCTTGTTGTCGAAGAACTTCTTCAAAATAATGAAATAGTTGAGGAGGATGAATATGGATTATAAACCAATAAAAATAGGTAAGATAAGAAATATTGATTATACTAGTGGAATTGGTGAAATAGTAACAAATAAAGATAGTTATATGTTTCGTATTACTGAAGAAATGCCCACTGATTTAAATCCTAACGACTATGTATTATTTAGAGCTGAACAAGTTCAAAATCAAAATGTTGCTTTCTTCATTAAAAGATATACTGAAGAAAATAATCAATCATTAAAAGCTAAATAAAGAGAATGAATAATCATTCTCTTTATTAATTATTAATAATTTGATATAATTTAAAAAGGAATAGGATGGGTGTTATTATGGAAAATAAAGATGTAATGTACCATATTGGACTAAGTAAAAAAGATATTGAAGGAGCTAAATATGCTATCTTACCTGGAGACCCTGGACGTGTACCTAAAATAGCTCGTTACCTAGAAGGTTATAAAAAACTAGCTACTAATAGAGAATACACAAGTTACCTTGGTACTCTAGAAGGTGAAAAAGTATTAGTAATTTCAACTGGTATTGGTGGTCCATCTACATCTATTTGTGTAGAAGAATTAAAACTAATTGGCATCGAATACTTATTTAGAATAGGTACATGTGGTGGCATGCAAATGGATGTTGAAGCTGGCGATCTTGTTGTTGCTCAAGCAGCAATTCGTCAAGAAGGAACAAGTAAAGAATATTTACCAATTGAATATCCTGCCGTAGCAGATATCGATTGTATTAATGCCTTAATATCTGCATGTAAAGAATCTAAATCTAACTACCACGTAGGTGTTGTTCAATGTAAAGATTCATTCTATGGTCAACATTCACCAGAAAGAATGCCTGTTGCCCACGAACTATTAAATAAATGGGATGCATGGATTAAAGGAGGAGCTTTAGCTTCTGAAATGGAAACAGCTTCTTTATACACAGTATCAAGCGTTCTTCGCTTACATGCAGCAGCTATTTTATTAGTCGTATGGAATCAAGAAAGAGAAAAAATAGGGTTGGATAATAAAACAGAATTTGATACAGATAAAGCAATAACTACTGTTATCAAAGCAATAAGGAAGATGATTAAAGAAAATGACTAAATTTTTTAAAGAAAATGCAGCTATTATTCTACTTGTAATAACAATTATTATCGTAGCTCTTATCGTAGTTTTTAAAAACAAAGATGAAAAAAAATCTACTGGTTATGATTTAAGTAAGATGGAAGTAATAGATGTAGCTAAAGCTACTGAATTATACGCCGATGTTGAACCACACTTTTTTATCATTGCTAGAGATACATGTTCAGCATGTCAAGATTTCATTCCTGAAGTAAATGAAATAATAGATGAATATAAAATAAAAGTATATTACATAAATCTATTAGAAATAGATCGTGAAAGTGAAGATTATAAAAAATTTGCTGAATTATTAAAATATGTTTATGTATATGATGATGAAATTGGTACGATAGCTTCGTTTATTGGTTATACACCAATGCTTCTAATTTCAAGTAATAATGAAACAATATGGGGTTCACTAGGTTCGATGTCAGCATCTGCCTTAGAACCAGTATTAAAAGAATATAGTATAATTAAATAGAAAAGGAGAAAATTATGGATAAGAAGAATTTATTATCACAAGCATTCTATTGGATGTTTATAGGTTTACTAATCTGTTTTGGTGTTTCTTATGTAGCTACTATGAATGAAGACACTGCCTTATTAGTATATGGAGCATTTGGAGGATATGCGTACATAGTATATGCAATATTAGAATTAGTATTAGTAATCTTCCTAGCGGTAAGAGTCCAAAAGATGAAAGAAACTACTGCTAAAATAGTTTATTGCTTATATACAGCATTAACTGGTTTATCATTAGGAGGTATATTCTTTGTTTATACTAAATCATCAATCGCCTTTGTCTTCTTAGCAGCAGCACTAATTTTTGGTGTCTTTGCTTATCTAGGAAAAAAGACAACGATGGATTTATCAAAAGTAGGAACATTCTTATTATTCGCCTTACTTGCAATAATTGTTCTAGAAATAATAAATATCTTTATTATGAATAATACTTTAAATTTAGTATTATGTATTGCTTGTATTGTAATATTTGCAGGGTATACTGCTTATGATGTTAATAAAGCTATGCGTATTGCTGAATCCGGTGGTTTTAATAACGCTGGTATATATATCGCATTTGAATTATTTATTGATTTCATTAACATCTTTATCCGTTTATTAGAATTATTCGGTAAGAGAGATTAAAAAAGCTTGAATAAAGCTTTTTTTATTTGTCAAACAATTAAAGTAATGGTATACTTATTTTCGGGATGGCCTGTTGGTGAAGTGGTTTAACACATAACCCTCTCAAGGTTACATTCACGGGTTCGAAACCCGTACAGGTCACCATGAATATAAAAACTAGGTAATACCTAGTTTTTTTAATTCAACCTATAATTGAGTCAACTAAACGCAAAATCTATTGTTTAGGTCATAATAATTATTATATAATTGAACCATGGAGGGAAAAATATGAAAAGAAATATTATACTAATTTTAGTATTATTTGTATCTGTTTTATCATTAGTAGGTTGTGGTAAAAAAGAGACTAATGAAGGAACAAGAAAACCAACTGCTTCTTCAAAAGCATTCAAAAATGATTATGAATCAATGAATGGAAAAGAAAACAAAAGTGGTAAAGTACATCGTAGCGTTTCTATTCCTGAAGCAAATCCAATGCAAGAAATATCTGCTACAGAATTACTTGCTAAAATAGATAATGGTGAAACTTTCTATGTTTATTTTGGATCTACTTTATGTCCTTGGTGTCGTTCTTGTATTGAAAAAGCTATTGAAGTAGCTAACAAGAAAAACATTGATGTTATCTATTATATTGATATCTGGGATGAAGAAGGAAATGAAATTCTAAGAGATAAATATGAATTAAATAAAAAGAATAAACCTACACAAGTAAGTGAAGGAGCACCAGAATATGCAAGACTACTTGAAGTATTTGATGCTTATCTTTCAGATTACAATTTAACTGATGCTGATGGTAATAAAATACCAACTGGTGAAAAGAGAATCTATGCTCCTAATTATTTCTATGTTGAAAAAGGAGTAGCAAAAAGAAAAGTAGAAGGTTATTCTTCTAAACAAAAAGATTCTCGTGAAACTCTAACAGAAGAAATGTTAAAAGACGAAGAAAAAATATTCGATGAATTCTTCAAATAAAAGATAGATTAAATCTATCTTTTTTCATGCTATAATTTACTTAGGTGATACTTATGAAACATATCTTTTTATTAAATAGATTTAGTTTAAAAACTAAAACACCAATTGTTAAAAAAGCAATTGAAGAAGTGTGTTCTAAGAGAAAAATGGACTACTTAATAGAAGAGAATAGTGAAGAATTTTCTACAGAAGATATCTTAGCTAAATACAAAGATTCAAAAAATATCGTCATTGCTATTGGTGGTGATGGTACTATAAATAGAGTCTTAAATGGTATTGCTGGTACACCTAATATCTTAGGTTATATACCATATGGTACTGGTAATGATTTTTATCGTACCAATAAAGAACTATTGAAAGAAGAAATAAATAGAATCGATTTAGTACGAATTAATGAAAAATATTTTATAAATATTGCTTGTTTTGGTATTGATGCTGATATTGCGAATAACTCTGATATTGTCCACAGTAGCTGGATACCAAAAAAACAAAGATATAACATTTCTTTGTTATATCATTTCTTAAAATACAAAGCTAAAAAAATGCAAATAGATATAAATAACGATTCAACTAAAGGAGAATTTACTACTATAGCAGTATGTAATGCTAGATACTATGGTGGTGGTTATAAAATATCTCCACATAGTTCACTAAATGATGGCTTATTAGAAGTATACTTAGTAACTAAAACAACTAAACCAAAAATGGCTAAAGTAATTCTAAGTATGAAAGATGGCTCTCATGAAAAATCACCACTTATAAATAGAATTCAAACAGATCACTTAACAATTACTTCAGATAAACCAATCAGTGCTAACATCGATGGTGAAGAATTAACTTCCGATAGCTTTAATATTGAAATTATTCCAGAAGGAATAGAAGTATATTATAATCAATCACTTATAGACGAAATATTAGAACAAGATCAGAAATTATCATTAAGAAAAAAGAAATAACATTGTTATTTCTTTTCTTTTATATGTTCAAATGAAACATTAAGTAACTTCTTAACATGATCATCATCCAACGAATAATAAACTACCTTTCCATCTTTTCTTACCTTAACTAATTTATTATCTCTTAAAACTTTTAATTGGTGAGATATAGCTGAAATACTCATATCAAGAAGAGAAGATAAATCACCAACGCATAACTCACCATTACAAAGACCCATTAAAATACGAAGGCGGGTAGAGTCACCAACAGTTTTAAAAAAGTCAGACACATCACATATAATATTCATCTCTGGCATTTCTTTTTTTAACCTTTTAATTTTATCAATATTATGTTCCATAACTCCACCTCTAAATTAATTATATCATATTGACATTTGAATGACTATTCAAATATAATATAGATGGTGAGTAACATGAAAAAGATATATAATCTAAAGAATTTAGATTGTGCAGCTTGCGCATCTAAGATAGAAGCCGAATTAAAAACGATTAAAGAAATTGACGACGTTCATGTTAATTTTTTAACTCAAAGAATGGAAATAGAAACATCTAAACCAGAAAAAGTAGAAAAGAAATTAGCATCTTCCATACATAAAGTAGAACCTGAATGTGATATTGAATTAGGCGAATCTGAAGATAAAGAAATGCCAGTATTACCATTTATCATTTTATCTGGTTTAATTTTAATAGGTACAATATTTGTTAAAAATACTCAAATAAGATTAATAATGTTTATTGTAGCTTACTTATTAGTAGGTACTAAAATCGTTATAAAAGCAATCAAAAATATTTTTCACTGTAACTTCTTAGATGAAAATTTCTTGATGTCTATCGCAACTATTGGTGCATTTGCCATTGGTGAATATCTAGAAGCTGTCTTAGTAATGCTTCTATATCAAATAGGTGAAATGTTTAATGATCTTGCAGTTGATTCGTCTCGCAAATCAATTAAGAACTTAATGAAAATTCGTCCTGATTATGCCAATACTGAAATCAAAGGCAAATTAACAGAAGTACATCCGTCTATTCTAAAAGTAGATGATGTAATAGTTGTTAAACCTGGTGAGAAAATACCTCTAGATGGTATTGTTATAGAAGGTTCTTCATCTTTAGATGTAAGTGCCCTAACAGGTGAAGCAATACCTAAAGAAGTAGGTACTAATAGTTATGTATATAGTGGATCAATTAATAAAAAAGGTTTACTAAAAATAAAAGTTACAAAAGAATTTAAAGAAAGTACAGCTTCTAAAATTTTAGACTTAGTAGAAAATGCATCTAATAGAAAATCTAAATCAGAAAACTTTATAACTAAGTTTGCTAGAATCTATACACCAATAGTAGTAATACTTGCAATCTTACTAATTGTATTGTTGCCATTAATGACAAAACTAACATATTTAGAATCATTAAATAGAGCATTAACATTCTTAGTTATATCATGTCCATGTGCTTTAGTTATTTCTGTTCCTTTATCATTCTTTGGTGCTCTAGGTGGTGCTTCTAAAGATGGTATCTTAATTAAAGGAAGTAACTACATAGAAACCTTATCTAAAGTAAAAACAATCGTCTTTGATAAAACAGGTACATTAACTAAAGGAGTATTTCAAGTAACTAAATTAGTTCCAACAGATATTAAAGAAGATGACTTATTAAAAATAGCAGCTTATGCTGAATTCTATTCTAACCATCCAATAGCTGAATCAATAAAAGCATATTATGGTAAAGAAATAGATAAAAGAAATATAACTCATTATGAAGAATTACACGGTTTAGGTATCCATGTTAATATCTCTAAAAAGAATGTTTATGTTGGTAATGATAAATTATTACATAAGCTAAAAATAAAACAAGATATAAAAGAACCAGGTACTATCTTACATGTCGTTATAGAAGACGAGTACAAAGGTTATATCTTAATATCTGATGAAATAAAAAATATTAGTCAAGAAGCTATTAATAGTTTAAAAGCTAATAAGATTAATAACTTAATAATGCTAACTGGGGATAATGAACTAGTAGCAGAATCAGTTTCTAAAGAATTAAAACTAACAAAATACTATGCTAATCTTTTACCACAAGATAAAGTTAAAGAATTAGAAAAAATCATTCAAGAAACAAAAGGCAAAGTAGCATTTGTTGGTGACGGCATTAATGATGCCCCAGTCCTAACAATTGCTGATGTAGGTATCTCTATGGGTGCTTTAGGTTCTGATGCTGCTATTGAAGCATCTGATGTTGTAATAATGGATGATAACTTAAATAAAATTAATAAAGCGATTAATATATCTAAAAAGACAATTAGAATAGCTAAACAAAATATATACTTTGCTATCTTAGTAAAAATAACTTTCTTAGTCTTAGGTTCATTAGGATTAACTAATATGATGGGAGCTGTATTTGCTGATGTAGGAGTATCTATTTTAGCTATTATAAATTCATTACGTACATTAAGAAGAAAAAAAGGAACTTCCTAAAAAGTTCCTTTTTTATCTTTAACTTTTATGTTATAATGTGCATAAGGATAGGGTGGTTTTATGAAGATGGTATCTAAAGCAATATATGAAAAGATATTAGAAGGATACCCTCTTCAAGACATCCAACAACTTTATTCACTTCCCAATAAAGATTTTAGTTTTTATTTAAAAGATCTTAGAGAAAATGGCTTCCGTTTTCAAAGATCTATTTTTGCTGATGGTAAAATCGTCTTAAAACCAAATTTATCTTTAATCTTTAATCCAAGCCATCGTCAAAGAATTCTTACTACAGCAGCAAAATTTACAACGATTTTTATTTCCGATACTCATATAGGTAATATCCATGAAAGAATAGATTATATAAAATTAGCTTATCAATATGCCAAAGATCATGGTATTCATATTGTAATTAGTGCTGGTGACATGATTGATAATGTCTATCCAGATGCTCCGAAATCATCTATAAAAATACCTACAGTAGACGGCCAAATTCATAAACTAGTTAATGTCATTCCTGATTATCCGGATATTATTACTTTAGGTTTATATGGTAATCATGAAGCCCATAGTGTGACTACTGATGGAAGAGATGTTGCTCGTGTTATTGAAGATCGTCGCTATGACATGATAAATTTGGGCTATGGTGCTTGTGCTATTGAATTAAAAGGTGAATCAATCGGTGTATCTCATTATGTAAAAAAGTTCCCGATAAAGGAGAATCTAAGAGATGTTGTTATTAACTTTAGAGGAAATTCTCACAAATCAAAAGTAAGTTATAAAGACGATAAAGAAGTCTATATTCCAACATTATCAGATAATGTATCTGCTTCATACGAATATAAACCATTACCTGGCTTTCTAGTAGCAGAAATTATATTTACGGGTAATAATATTGAAAGAGTAAATACTACTCAGCTATCTATTGTAAATGGTGAATTACGAATGAGTGCTGAAGATGCTATTGTCTTAAGAAAAGTTCCCTCAAAAGAAAATGTTTCGAAACCAAGACATAAAATATAATAATTGACAAAAAATAAACTATTTACTATAATGAAACCACAAACGAAGAAAAAGAAGAGTAAATTAGACCTTATATAATAGAGAGTTCTTGGCTGGTGTAAAAGAATATATAAACTAATTGAAGAAGCTTTGGAGTTGAATAATGTATACAAGTTATTCCGTTAATCGCGTTAAGATATTAAGAAGTAATTAAGGTGGTACCACGAACTATTCGTCCTTTAGGAAGAATGGTTTTTTTTATTTAGAAAGGATGATTTATATGACTACCAAAGAACTAGCTGATTTAATATTTCCTAATATTACAAAAACAGTAGCTGATTATGAAAAAGAATACCCAGAAAGAGATTTACCTGAAGGAGCTAAAGTAACTAGATATGCACCATCACCAACAGGATTTATGCATATTGGTAACTTCTATTCAGTAGTAGTAGATTATGTTGTTGCTAAAAGAAGTAATGGAGTATTCTACTTACGTAATGAAGACACTGATGGCGCAAGAGAGATTGAAGGAGCAGTTGAATACATTAGACATGTTCTAGAACACTATAATTTAAATCCAGATGAATATGAATA
>JAEEGL010166251.1_pt1 | contig 45467 bp, 28 predicted proteins | sample 9134231 | NCBI WGS metagenome assembly JAEEGL01 (sample SAMN16246548, study PRJNA631951) | gut metagenome | biome: gut microbiome; feature: rumen; material: fiber-attached | host: Bos | place: Iran: Karaj | collected 2018-10 | reverse complement strand
GCTGCTTTTCAGCATTCCAGAATGGTTTGTCTATATAGACATAACCTCCCTGACAGCGAACTTTACCGGTAATCCATGGTTCTTCGATCTTGATATCCATAGCACTTCCTCCTTGGTATAATTATACCAAGTTTTCAAAGGAATATCAAGAGAAATCTGCATTTTTGATACGATATTTTGAGTACGAAAAGCCAGTAAAATCAACGGTTTGCAGTGCTAATTGTCAAGGTTTTATACCTGAACCTTGGTATAATTTCGCGGGAGAACAGGTTAGCAATTATTCCTTTAACCGTACCGTTCCAGTTCGGAGAATATCCATAAAACGAATTTGATACTCGTTAATTATAGCAAGGGTTACCTGTCGAGGCTTTTTTCGTCCAGAAGAAAATCTATCAGATTGATCCTGAGTATACCGTTTTCATCTGTCCAGCTTTTCCCATAGGACTTAGATACCACGATCTTCTTAAATGAGTCCTTAACTGCATTGAGAGGACGAAGCTCCGTTCTTTCTTTTGCTTCATCGTCCATACTCATTGCAGATTGGACGTAGAATTTTTTGCCTCCTTTAGTTGCTATGAAATCTATTTCGCAGTTTTTTTGCACACGCTTTCCGTCACTGCTTTTTTCTACCGTGGGGATCACTCCGACATCTACCTGATATCCGCGGATGATCAGCTCATTATATATACAGTTCTCCATTATGTGTGTTTCTTCCTGCTGCCTCAGTCCAAGACGAACATTCCTGAGGCCGACATCAGTGCAATAATATTTTGACGGATATTCGAAGTATTTTTTCCCCTTTATATCATATCTCAGTGATTCCGAAAACAAAAATGAGTCAGTGAGGTACGAAAGGTAAGTGCTTATCGTCTCCGCATCAACTTTTATGTTCTTGGTGCTTTGAAGAGTTCTTGCTATCTTACTGGCATTCGTAAATGAACCTACGGAAGAACACAGATCATTTGTCAATTCCCGAAGGATACTCGGGAGCTTCACTGCATGTCTGTCCTCAATATCCTTAAAATATATTTCATCAAACAATTCCGAAAGGTAATTAAACTTATCTTCATCGGTGTCCAAATGAAGGAGATACGGCATACCGCCATACATACTGTACTCATTGTATGCTTCAAGTTTATCCATGCCGGAGGCTGAATAGTATTCAGCAAAAGACAAAGGATATACCCTTACCACGTCCCCGCGCCCTCTGAATTCCGTGGAAATATCTTTTGACAGCATTTTTGAATTGCTTCCTGTAACGTATACATCTACATTTTTCATGTGCAGAAAACCATTCAGAATACTATAAAGTTTTACGGGAACATCTTTTTGAACCAATTCGTCCCTTGAAATCGCATATTGGATTTCATCTATCAGCACGTAGTACTGCCGAGCCTTTTCCGATACGCGTTCTCTGACATATTTGGATAATTCATTGGGGTCCCGATATTTTTCATTGATATCATCGTCCAATGCCATAAGGATGATACATTGCTCCGGGACACCTTCTTTAAGCAAATGATTTCTGAATAATTCGAACAGGAGGATGCTTTTGCCACAACGTCGGATTCCGGTGACAATCTTGATGCGCCCGTTCCATTTGCGCTTTATAAGTGCATCCAGGTATTTTTTTCGTTCTATCATTATTGTTCCTTTCCAACACTTGGTCACATTTACGAGTAACCTCCGAGCAATCGCTTGACTGCTCACTCTTATTCGGAATTTGATCGCGATAACGAGTAACTTCCGAATAGACTATACTATGTTCGTGAAGTTAATGCAAGAAAAAAATCGCGGCTAACAAAAGTTAATTTTTGGAATTCGAAATCTTTTTATGATAGAAGGATTATATGAAGGGCTTCATAAGGAGCTTAGAGAACACGGAGAATGTTGTTCAAATTTATTGTGTCCACTTTTATTGACTGCTATAATATCCTTTTTGGTTCCGGAGGGTTGACAGACCGGCATAAAAAGAAATAAAGTGATAGGAGATCATATTTGACGTCACAGTACCGATATCAAGGAGGGAGCAGAAAAATGGGTAACATGACAGACATCACAGATAAAACAACAGTCAAAAAGCCGCGTCTTATGCTGGCGTGTAAGATAATGCTGATATTAACACTCGTCACGCTCTATGTGATGCAGGGGTTTGTATACTTCACGATATACGGGTTACTGGACCCGACGACCGAATTCAGCGTTCTTGATTTCATCGTTCCTTTGGCTCTCTTAGGTGTATCGATCCTGCTCGGGATCACTGCTCTTGTACTGGCCATCACGGGAGCGGTTAAGAATGAAGGACCGGTATCCGTCATCACAGTTGTTGTCAAAGTCCTCATGATCCCCTTCTTCGTCGTTAACTTCTTGCTTTGGTTCTTGGTTATCGGCGGTATGTTAAATCCTTTCCTGATGTTCGGCATCCCGGTAGCAGCTTTTATCGGCATCTGCCTCACGTATGGCTATATGCTTGTGACAAGCCTCCCTGATATTGTCTATACGATGATCTTCTGTATCAGGAATAAGAGAAAACCTTCACGTCTGATGGTGATCGGAGTCATCTTTGAATTCATCCTCATGCTCGATCTTGTAGGCAGTATCATGCTTCATAAAGCATATAAAGATATTCTTGAGTACGAGGAGTAGAAAACACCTACGGCCCCCGCTTTCGCAGGGGGCCGAGATTATGCTTCTACCGTATATTCACTTACGTCAAGGACTGTTTCGCCGTCGATCTGAAGAGGACAGGGCTTGTCGAATCTTACGGTGACACTGTGGCCTGTCATTACTTCGACCATTTCGGTATGAGATACATGCTGACCCTTAAAGATGTTCGGGAAGACCATAAGTGTCTTTAACTTTCCGGAACCGTACATTACAACGGTTGTGACCTTCTTTTCGGGATCCAGTCTGTCCTGGGCGGGAGCAACCATCATTCCACCGCCGTAAAAACGGCCCTTCATGGTGGGAGCAAGCCAAACGTGCTTGTACTGCTTTTCGACGCCGTCAACTATGACCGTTGCGTTTCTGGGCTTAAAGCGGAAGAGAAGGCCCTTAATGGCAATGGCCGTGTAATTTACGGGCTTGTCCGACGCTGCACGGCATTTGTCGCCTTCTTCGCAGCAATAGCCGTCGATACCGTAGCCTATGCCGTTTATGAAATAGCTCTTCTTGCCGTTTATGGTAACAGTGGGAAGATCGGATAAGTACTTATTTAAGGAAATGAAATGTTCGTCTTCCGCGGGGGCAAGGTCCGTCTTAAAATCGTTTCCCGTACCTGCCGCAAAATAGAGCAGTTCTTTCTCGGGGGCCTTACCCTTAAGATCGTTTACAAGATGGTTTATTGTACCGTCGCCGCCCACAAGGATCAGCTTGTCCTCTTCGGAGGTTTCTTCCAAATATTTCTTAATGTTCTTTATTGCAGTGATATCTTCGTACTGCGTCTCCCCTGTGAGAAACTGCTCTGCTTCCTTTGCTGTTTCCAATCCTCTTTTGTTGTTTGAATGGGGATTGTACAAAATGATGTTCTTTGACATAAGCTCCTCCTAGTTTGATAATATCTTTTCCATATCATCCCTTACTCTTTTGGCGATGACATGGGAAGAATTCGATGTCACGAAATCCGCGGGTATTGTTTCTATTATATCCATATATACCTGCGTATTCTTAAAAGGGAAATTGCGCTTGATATTCTCGGTGCCGCGCAGGGTGACCACAACGATGGGGACTTTCGCCATCTGCGCGATCTTCATAGTGCCGTCGTGGAAGGGGAGAAGTTCGCCGGTCTTGCTTCTGGTGCCTTCGGGATATATGCCGATCGAGACCTTGTCGTCCTTTATGAGATCCGCCGCCTTTGCGAGAGTCTTAAGGCTTTCTCTCGGATCGCTTCTGTTTATAGGAAGAAAACAGCATCTGCGTATGATCCTTCCGAAGCAGAAGACTTTGAAATTCTCGGGTTTGGAAATATAGGATATGTCATATTTTCTTAAAACATGCCATGTGATTATCGGGTCGAATTTGGAACGGTGATTTCCCATGACAACGAACCTTGTGTTTTCGGGAAGATTCTCCAGGCCTTTCACATGGAGTCTGACGCCGGCTCCGGGGAGGGCAAACAGTGTCGAGAAATTAAGGATAAAACGATGATAGCGGGAATGGTTTGGATAGGTTTTCTTCGGATCTATCAGGATGGCATTTACCATAAGAAAAAGGATCCAGAGTGCGCAAAAAGCAATGAAGCCAAGAACTGCCCAGCCTATGATCAGGGCAGCATAGTATATTACGTCCGGCATTTTACCGACCTCCGAATTGTTTTTGACGAGAACGTCATGATAGCTGTTGATCAATATCCTATTATAATCCACTTTTGTATAAAAAAATATAGTGAAATCGGCCGAATTGTACTAAAAGTGCAATTCTCTCAGGTCATCCGAAAGGTTGATTTCCCTGCCGCGGTTTGTTAAAATGTATTGGCTTTTCGGAGGTAAGATATGGCTGATCAGTTTCAGAGGACCCGCCTTCTTTTGGGCAGGGAAAATATTGAAAAACTAAAGAATTCAAGAGTTGCGATCTTCGGTGTCGGAGGTGTCGGAGGTTATGTATGCGAGGCTCTTGCGAGAGCGGGCGTCGGAAATCTGACTCTTGTTGATGACGACAAGGTGAACATTACGAACATAAACCGTCAGATAATCGCGCTTCACAGCACTGTCGGAAGATACAAGGTCGATGTGGCAAAGGAGAGGATAGCGGATATCAATCCGGAGGCCATAGTCCATACGCATAAGACCTTTTATATGCCGGAAACGCGGAATGAGTTCGACTTCGGAGACTACGACTATGTTGTCGATGCGATAGACACGGTGACCGGAAAGATCGAACTCGTGCTTCAGGCACAGGAGGCCGGGGTGCCCATAATCAGCAGTATGGGAGCGGGAAACAAGGTGAATCCCGCCGAACTTGAAGTCGCGGACATATACAAGACCACGGTCTGTCCCCTTGCAAAGGTTATGAGGAGGGAACTCAAAAAGCGCGGCGTAAAACACCTTAAGGTGGTTTATTCCAAGGAAAAGCCGCTTAAACCCATGATGGAAGTGACCGCCGGCTGCGACGGAGAATGCATATGCCCGCCGGAGGTAATTACCGAGTGCGAAGGCCGCAGAGCGATACCCGGAAGCACATCATTCGTGCCGTCTGTCGCGGGGCTGATCATTGCGGGCGAGGTCGTAAAGGACCTGCTGGGCTTTTACAACAAAGGCTGATAAGGAGAATAGATGAACGTAACAAAGATATATTTTGATATGGACGGAGTACTTGCGAACTTTGAAAAGGGCGTGAGAGATATGTGCGGCATAGACTCGTATTCCCAGAACGAAAAAAGACCTTCGGGATACGATGAGATGATGTGGCAAAAGGTGAGCGGGGTCGAACACTTCTACGATAAGCTTGAAGTGATACCCGGCGCGCTTGAGATGTTCAATGCAGTCAGAAATGCATACGGTGACAGGTGCGAGATCCTGACCGGCATTCCCAAGCCCCACAAGGGAGTGCCTACGGCCGCGGAAGACAAGATAGCATGGACACGCCGCCTTCTTTCAAAGGATATAGTGATACACACGGTCTACAGAGCGGAAAAGATCGAATACTGCAAGGGACCCGATTACATCCTGATCGACGATATGAAAAAAACCATCAAAAACTGGAATGAACTGGGCGGAACCGGGATATTGCACGTGAGCCCGGAGGAGACCATGGGGATATTGAGGAAAATGGGCCTGCTTTAGGGAGTTGCGGACGCCATTTATTAAAGTGATTATTTAAGTTATGTGAGACAGGTATATAATTGTATAAAAAGGCATACGGATACTGTGCCTCATAACGACATTTCTCACGAAAGGGAGCAGATATGAAAAAAGCAACGATAAGACGTGAAATTGTGACGATACCCACATACAGGATCGCGGAGCCGGAAAAGAGTCCGGTCTTTCTTGAAAAGAGAGCATATCAGGGCAGCACGGGAAAGGTTTATCCGCTTCCCGTCACCGAGAAGATCTATGACGAGAAGGAAATGAAAGACTACAACGCCATCATTCTGGAGAACGACTATCTCTATGTGATGGTATTGCCGGAGCTCGGAGGAAGGATACAGAGAGCTCTTGACAAGACGAACGGCTATGATTTCGTATATTACAACCACGTGATAAAGCCTGCGCTCGTAGGCCTTGCGGGCCCCTGGATCTCGGGAGGCATAGAGTTCAACTGGCCCCAGCACCACAGACCTTCGACGTTTTCGCCCGTGGATTCGGACATTGTTGAGAATGAGGACGGATCGGTCACCGCATATGTCGGCGAAACGGATATTATGTACGGAACGAAGAGCATACTCGGCATAACCCTCTATCCCGACAGGGCATATATCGAGCTTAAGGGCAGGCTCTACAATCCCACGGATCTTCCGCAGACCTTCCTTTGGTGGGCAAATCCCGCGGTTCCCGTAAATGACTATACATATTCAGTTTTCCCGCCCGACGTGAACGCCGTAATGGATCACGGAAAGCGCGCAGTCTCCACATTCCCGATAGCGACCGGAGAATACTATAAGGTCGACTATTCCGCGGGTGTGGACATATCCAGATATAAAAACATAAAGGTACCCACTTCTTATATGGCTGCTCATTCCGATTTCGATTTCATCGGAAACTACGACGAGAGCAGGGAAGCGGGTCTGCTTCACGTGGCGGATCACCATGTGTCCCCCGGAAAGAAGCAGTGGACATGGGGCAACGGCGACTTCGGAAAGATGTGGGACAAGAACCTGACCGATGAGGACGGCCCTTACATCGAGCTTATGACCGGTGTTTATACCGATAACCAGCCGGATTTTACATGGTTAAAGCCCAACGAGGAAAAGACATTCACTCAGTATTTCATGCCCTATAAGAAGGTCGGCAGGGTACTGAATGCAACTAGCGAAGCGGCAATAGGCTACAGCGACGGTGAACTTAAGGTCTATTCTACCGCCGATCATGAGGACGGAGCAGTCATCATAAAATCAGGCGACAAGACAGTGTTCACGAAGAATTTTGAACTCCGCGCGGGAGAATGCGTCACGGAGAACGTGGGCGAGCTTCACGACTATGTCATAACCGTTGCGGCAGGCGATAAGGTGCTCTGCACATATAAGGAGTTCATACCTGCCGATGTGCCCGTGCCTTCGCCTATGGATCCGCTCAAGAAACCCGAGGAGCTCGGAAGCCTCGAGGAGCTTCTGCTTGCTGGACAGCATCTCGAACAGTACAGACACGCAACAAGAAATCCCGAAGATTATTATCTCGAGGGACTTAAGAGAGATAAGACCGATATCAGACTAAACAATGCTTACGGCCTTTACCTGCTCCGTATGGGAAAACCCGCGGACGCCATACCTTATTTCGAAGAGGCGATAAAGAAGCAGACATGGAGAAATCCCAATCCCTACAACGGAGAGAGCTTCTACAACCTCGGCATTGCGCTCAAGAATACCGGAAAGTTCGATGCTGCCTTCGATGCTCTCTACAAGGCTACCTGGTCAATGGAGACGGCAGGCAACGCGTTTTATCATATGGCAGGTCTCTGCATATTAAAGCAGGATTACGAAAAGGCACTGGAGTTCATCGATCAGGCGCTTATCAGAAATTATCACAACATGAATGCAAGAGTCTTAAAGCTCGAGATCCTTCGTGAACTCGGCAGGAGCACGACCGCACTCACGGAAGAATCCCTGGGCATAGACAGGCTCTGCTTCGGCATACTCTTCAGATCTCTTGACCGCGAAGCATTCGTAAATGCGATGGGAAAGAGAACGGACAACTGGCTGAACCTCATAAGGCTTTATTCCGAAAACGGACTTTTCAGAAGTGCCTCCGAACTGCTTGCCGTATGCCCTGCAGAGAATCCTCTGATCCGATATTGGGAAGGCCATCTCCATATGGTGCTCGGAGATATGGAGGGCGCTGCGGAAGTATGGAAGAGGGCGGAGAACACAAGCCCCGACTTCTGCTTCCCCAACAACGTATCCGATATCAAGGTGCTCAGAGAAGCGCAGATCGTATGCGAATATATGTCTTCGTCGGCTCCTATGGCAAGCTACTACCTCGGAAACCTCTTCTACGACAGAAAGAGATATGAGGATGCGATACACGAATGGGAGAAGGCGGCAGCGGGTAGACCTGATTTTGCACTTCCCTACAGAAACCTTTCGATCGCATATTACAACAAGGAGCATAACGGCGCAAAGGCGCTTGACGCTATAGGAAGAGCCTGCGCGCTTGAACCCGGAAACAGCCGCTTCCTGCTTGAACAGGATCAGCTGCTCGCAAGAGTCGGAGCGGATCCGCTTGTAAGGCTTTCGCTTATGGAAGGAAAGAGCGCACTGACCGAAGAGAGAGATGCTCTCTGCCTGAACTATGTACGCCTTCTGAACTTGAACGGAAAGTATCATGAGGCAATGGACATCCTTACAAAGCATATCTTCCATGTATGGGAGGGCGGCGAAGGAAAGGTTGCGGAAGAATACAAGAACGCTCTCTTCGGACTTGCGGCTGAGGCGGTTGCGGCAGGCAATTACGACAAGGCGCTTGAACTGCTGAACAAGACCTTCGATTATCCCGACAACCTCGGAGAAGGCAAGCTCTTTAACGTTCCCGACAACCGCGCATGGTATCTGATCGGCGAGGCAGAGAGCGCAAAGGGTGACAAGGCGGCGGCCGAAGCCGCATACAAAAAGGCGGCGGAGGGCGAGATCAAGCCCGAGATCGTGCGCTATTACAACGATATTCCTTCGGATTACATATACTGGCTCGGACTTGCAAAGGCGCGCCTCGGACTGAGAGAAGAGGCGCTCGATGCGATGAGGGCTCTCATAGATTTCGGAAACGAGCACTTAAACGACGTCGTGGAATACGACTTCTTCGCGGTTTCGATGCCCGAACTCGAGGTATATGAGGATGATATAAAGAAAAAGAACGACGAATACTGCAAGCACCTTGTTTCACTCGGAGTGAAAGGACTGGGAGAGGTAGACTGATATGATCATAAAGCGTTATGACCGCATAAAGTACATACTTGTCGGAGACCATTGCGAAGCCGTAAGGATAGCTGTCGGGAATCTTATGAAGGATTTTGAGAAGGCTATGGATGTTGCATCCACGACCGACTCAAAGTGTGCTTCCGCGGTCATAACGATAGAAAACGAGGCAAAAGGGCTGCCGAGAGAAGGCTATGAGATCAAGGCGGACGGTAACGGCATCAGCATAAAGGGCGCGGACAGACGCGGAACGATCTACGGCATATACACACTTTCCGAGATGCTCGGAGTTTCCCCCTGGACCTTTATGGCAGATGTGCCGGTCCTGAAAAAAGAGATCTTCGAGCTCCCGGACGGTTTTGTGACCGCCGACCATCCCGTGATCGAGTACAGAGGCATATTCATAAACGACGAGGAGGAACTCGACAAATGGGTGAGCCTCCATATGGACGAGCCGACGATCGGCGTGAAGACATACGAAAAGATCTTCGAACTCCTTTTAAGGCTGAAACTCAATTATATCTGGCCTGCAATGCATGTGAATTCGTTCAATGTGTTACGTGAGAACGGGGAACTGGCGGACCGTATGGGCATTGTGGTCGGCACAAGCCACTGCGATATGCTTATGAGGAGCAACAACAGGGAGTGGGTACCCTGGCTCGAAAAAAAAGGGTACAAAGATGTGGAATATGACTGGTCCATTCCCGGAAAAAACCGTAAGATCCTTAAGGAATACTGGGCAGAGAGCGTGGATCAGAACAAGGATTTCGAAGTCAGCTACACGGTCGGTATGAGAGGTATCCACGATTCCGGCTTTGAAGTGAGAGAGCTCAACGGACTGGAGGGCAAGGAACTCGTTGATGCAAAGACACGGCTCCTTGAAGACGTGATCGAGGCTCAGGAAAAGATCATATCCGACAGGGCCCCGGGCGATGTGATGAAGCTTTTTGTGCCTTATAAAGAGGTGCTGGAGCTCTATGACAACGGGCTGAAAGTGCCGGAAGACGTGACTCTTGTATGGGTGAACGACAACTACGGCTATGTCCGCAGATACCCCGGCGAAAAGGAGAAACTCCGCGCGGGCGGAAACGGCATATACTATCACAATTCCTACTGGGCGCCGGCCGGAAATTCATATATGTTCGTAAACACCATACCGCTTGCGCATACCGCAAACGAGCTCAAAAAGGCATATGCGGAAGGCATAGGAAAGCTGTGGGTCACGAACTTCGGAACGCTTAAGCCGTTTGAGGAAGAAATGAGCTTCTATGCGGATCTCGCATGGGAGACCGGAAAAGATAAGCGTTCCACCGATGATGTGGACACATGGCTTAAGAACTGGATCAAAAAGACTTTCGGGGAAAGTATGGACGACGCGACGGCGGAAGAACTGGCCGTTCTCTTAAATGACTTCGATCAGGTGTCGAATGTGAGAAAAATAGAGCATCTGGAGCCCGATGTGTTCCCGATGAACGGCTATGGAGACGAGGGCGCGCACAGGCTTCATTTCTATGAGAAGATCTTCGATAAGGCAAACCGGATATGGGAGGGACTGCCCGCGGAGCAGAAGGACGCTTTCTATGAGCTGATCCTTATGAAGATACATGCGGTCTATTATTCCAATGCGATGTTCTCATATGCGGACAGAAGCGCTCTCTGCGAAAAGCAGGGGAAGCACTCTGCCGCAAAGAAATATACGGCTCTGTCTCTGAAGTTTGATCTCCTCAGAAAACAGATGCTTTCTTATTACAATAACAAAATGGCGGGCGGCAAATGGAGCGGCATACTGACTCCCGAGGACTTCCCGCCGCCGAGAACGGGCTGTTGCCCGGCCTGCGTGCCTCCTCTGGAAACAGCGGGGAAGAAACTGGTCGTAACAACATGGAGCGGTGATAACAGCCTTAAATTTACCGGAATAAAAACCAAATGGATCGATGTTTCGAACGCCGGAGAGGGCGAGATCGATTTTGAGATCAAGGCCCCCGAGTGGTTGAAATTATCATGCATAAAGGGCCGGACCGCGGAGGATAAGCGTATCCTTGCAGAAAACATATGCGAGGAGGAATGCTCCGGGGAAATTGAGATCTCTTCATCCGAAACCGGCGACAAGGTCATTATCCCCGTGCGCGTAAAGCACGGCGATATAAGGGAAGACGATAACAGGATCGCGATCGAAGCCGTCGATTTCGTAAAGGCTGAAGGAAGAGTATCCGTGATCCCCAGACTCGGACGCGACCACGGCAGCCTTGTACAGCTTGACGATGACAGCGCCAAGGTCGTATATCGTTTCGAGATCTTTGAGGAGGTCCCTGCAAAGCTGGTATTCCACCGTTTCCCGACATTGAATTCGGTCGGCAGGATACGCGCCAAGATCACTCTTGACGGTAAGGAGAGTTATACATACGAAGCAAAAGCGACAGACGAGCATATCGCAAACTGGAAGGACAACGTTCAGAACAATATGGACGATGCCTGTCCGATCCTACTTTTGCTTTCAAAGGGTGTTCACGAGATAGAGGTTTCGGGCATTGACAGGTACTTCTCGTTTACGCGCCTGTTCATACTGCTCGGCGAGGCAAAACGCTTCAACCTCGGCGTGCCCTGCTACGGCGAGGATTTACCCGAAGAAGCCGATACAAAGGCGCTTGCGGAAAGACTTTACGGAAATGTCACTCTTGATAAGCCGAGAGAGATCTTTATGACGCTGAACAAGGTGACCAACTGGAACGCAGATATAGATGAGTACAGAGAAGTCGAGCCTGCGGTTTCTCCCGACGAATGGCTTGAAGAGAGCCAAAATGCGATCGACCGGATACTTTGTTCGGCAGAAAAGCCTCTCGGTACGGACTTCGATGCGGCAGCGGCGCTTGCCGGTACCGAATATGCCTGCATAAATGATGCACATGGCGAGATCTCATATTGCAATTCGCTTTCACACAGAGGTCTGGGCCTTGCGATGCTGATAAGAGACAAGAAGAAGCGTTATTCAACGGAAAACGCGCCGGCGCTCGAATATGCGTTCGAGGCAGAGAACAAGGGCAGATATGTCCTCTGGCTACATATGTTTATGTGGGACAATAAGGAGAACGCGCTTGAGATCACACTTGACGGTAAGCGATATGAGGGTAAGGATTTCCTAAAGCCGGATTTTTGGAACTTCAACTCGGAAAATGCATGGAAGTGGTATCCGACCTGCGAAGCAGATCTTGAAGCGGGCATACATAAGCTTTCGATCCGCTTCCTTGAGGGCGGCTTAAGGATAGACGGAATACATTTTGAGACAGGAAGATCGATATGGAAAAACTGATATACGAAAACCCCCTGGCATCCGAAGAGGACGTAAGAGGATGGACACTTGAAGGCAAGGCAAAGATAAGCTTTGAAAACGGCTGTATGAGGCTTGAAAACGCGATGTCCGCCGAAAACGGGCAGAAAGCGAATTATGTGTTCTGGTGCGACAGGGAATTCCCCGATGACATTATGATCACATGGAATTTTAAGCCTGTCAGGGAGCCGGGGCTTGCAATACTTTTCTTTGCGGCAAAGGGCAGGAACGGAGAGGATATATTTGCCGAAGGCCTGCAGAAGAGGACGGGAGAGTACCCGCTCTATCATCACGGAGACATAAACGCATTTCATGTCTCATATTTCAGGCGCAAGGAACCCGATGAGAGACAGTTCCACACATGCAACTTGAGAAAAAGCTACGGCTTTCATCTGGTCGCGCAGGGAGCGGATCCGATACCCGATGTGCAGGACTGCGTTGCGCCATACAGAATGAAACTGATCAAAAGACATGACAGTGTGGAGTTCTTTGTGAATGACTTAAAGACATTTGAGTTTTTTGATGACGGTAAGACTTACGGAGAAAAACTAAATGGAGGCAAGATCGGCTTCCGCCAACTCGCCCCCATGATAGGAGAATACTCTGAATTAAAAGTTTTTTCGCTGTAATTTATGCTCTGAACTCGATTATGCGGCTCTGTGCGCCCTCGCTTCCGTCGGCGAATTTTGCCGCAACATAAACCTGATATACATCCGATGCGGGAATGCTGAAAGGAAGAACCGGTGAGTTCTTCTTTTCTTCTGCCGTAACGCTCCTTAAAGGGAAGAACTGGAAGTCCACGGAACCCTTGCGGTATACGTTGTAGGAAACAGCATCCGGAACATCGTTCCATATTAGAAGGAAGTTTGCGACACCGTCCGCGATATGAAGTTCCTGCAGAGCGAAGCCCGTGGGCTTTGTGGAATCGGCGGGTGCGGGATTTGCAACGGGAGCGGGCTTTGCGATCTTGAAGTCCGTTGTGATAGCGGGCTTTAAGGGCGCGAGCTCAGGTCTGTCGGAGCGGAGTATATCCTCTGCGACAAGCTTTGCGAACATAGTTGCTCCGTATTCCTGAAGATGCGTGTTGTCATGGACACCATCCGCATATGCGCCTTCGGGATATGCGCCGGGAGCGGCCCACAGATAGATGAGCTTTGACTCCTCGCTTCCTATGGAATTTAAGTATTCCACGGTCAGGTTGCAAAGATCGATGTAAGGAACATTTTCCTCTTCGGCAACCTTAACCATTGCATCCCTGTATTTTCCGAAGGATGCGATGAAATTGCCCTCGTGGTCGTCGCAATTGCGTCTTGCGATAGGTGTTACAAGAACAAGTGTCACCTTTCTTGCGCGGCAGGAAACGATGTATTTCTTGAGCCAGTAACCGAAATCCGCGGTGGAAACATAGCGGTTCGGACGTACGGCCGTTGCATCGTTATGCCCCCACTGTATGAAGCAGAAGTCTCCGGGAGCGGAGAGAGCGAGCAGTCTGTCCCACTTGCCTTCGTTTATGAAGGAACGGGAACTTCTCGCACCGATCGAACGGTTCTCTATATTGAACATGGGGGTCTCATATATGTGATTCTGAGGATAGCAAAGATCGGGAGACTGGATCTCGGGAGTGTCTTTGCCGCCGTTAAAGAATCTGTACAGAACCTGGCCCCAGCCGGTCTGCGGATAATAAAAGCGCTCATATGACTGCACGGTGGAATCGGAAGCAAGGAAAACAGTGGGTTTCTGCTTCGGAGCCTTTAAGGGCAGCTCTTCATATGATATGTCAGTGATCACGAGAACGGCGGGCTTTGCATCTTCCTTTGTCTTTGCATCGGAAGGAACGAAAAACTGGAGCAGTGTCTCTTCTTCCACGGAGCAGAGAGTGAAGTCGGTCGTTACGCTTCCCTTAGCAGGTATGGAAAGAGCGTTGATCTTTAGGATATTGTTTGCAAAGCAGCTGACCTTTGCCTCGGTGTTGGTCGTGTTCTTAAACGTAACCGTCCACTTGCCGTCCTTTATGCCTGTCTGCTTTTTGAAAGCGGGACCCTCCGCATAGTTATATACGCCAAAGCCGGAAACTTCGGTTTCGGTCCAGTTTAAGGTGGTAAGTTCAAGTGCGTTATCGCATACTTTTATGCGGGGATCGGAGCCGTCAAGACTTATTTCCTTTATAAGGGGCTTGCGTTCGGTATATACACCGTTGTTCCAGCCTGCTGCCGGATCGGGGTAGGTCAGGATGACCGGTGTCAGATTCTCATAAAACATATATTCACCTCGTGAGTAAGTATTGTTTGGTTTAGTTGGGATTATAGCATTACAGTAAATTAAAAAAAAGTCCAAAGGGACTAATTAAGGAATTGACACTTTTATAAAAAGATGATACTTTTCGCTTAAATAACTGAAAGGAATACATTTATGGCAACGGAATCAAAACTCTTCGATCCGGAAGGACCGCTGATGCTGAGCTTTAATACGATCAAAGATCTTATCACCCTTAATCTTCTCACGCTTCTTTGTTCGCTTCCTGTTGTGACGATGGGAGCGTCCTTTACCGCGATGCACTATACGGCGCTTAAGATGGTGAGGAATGAAGAAGGATATATCTCAAAGACCTTTTTCAAGTCCTTTAAGGAAAACCTGAAACAGGGTATCGGGATTTCTTTTATGATCATTATCGTGCTTGCATTCATCGGTATGGATTTCTATGCGACGACCTGGTTTCAGGAGGATCCCGCCTTTGTAAAATTTGCGATCGTGATGCTCGTGCTTATGGGAGCTGCTTTCCTTGTGACCGTGACCTTCCTTTTCCCGGTGCAGGCAAAGCTCGTGGCTTCGGTCGGACAGAACATTTCAAATGCTTTCAAAATGGCTCTTTCACATTTCCCGATGACGCTTCTTATGATAGTCATCAATCTTTCGCCGTTTGCCATAAGCTATTTCGTACATTTTCTGATACCGCTGCTCTTCCTGTTCGGACTGTCGGTTCCGGCGTTCCTGGACGCGAAGCTTTACAACGGTATATTTAAGAAACTGGAGGGTAAGGCCGATGCAGGGCAGGATATTTAATTACGAGGGACCTCTGTTCAGGTTCCTTAACACGCTTGCAAATATAGTGATCTTAAGCGTTCTTACGCTTGTATGCTCGGTGCCGCTCGTGACCTTCGGACCCGCAATGAAGGCATTGCATGCGACCTGCCTCAAAATGGTGAGAAACGAAGACGGCTATATAATAAAGGATTATTTTAAGAACTTCAAAACCAACTTTTTGCAGAGCGCCGTTCTCGGCCTCATTGTGCTTGTCGCTCTCGCTTTTCTCGGCGGCGGTATCTACACCTTCCTTATGATAGGAAAAGCGTTTCCGACCATAATGATCATCGCCTGGGGCATAGCGGGCTTCATCATTTCCTGCACACTGATCTGGATCTTCCCGATGCAGAGCCGCTTTGTGAACCCGATAAAGGAGACGGTCAGACTTTCGTTCTTTCTGGCGGTCACCCGCTTCCCGAAGACGCTCATCATGCTTGTGATCTGGGCCTTTATACCGGCCTGTGTTCTGTTTATATCCGGAAACTTCCTGCCTCTCGTGTTCCTTGCGGAACTCGGAACGGCCGCATATTTCAATGCCGAAGTCTACGACGGTCTCTTCAGGGAACTGGAAGACCGCATAAAGAACGGCTCAAAGGAAGAAGAGAAATGATCTATTCCGGCTTGTTCAATCTGTAATTTCTTCTGTATGCTTCAGGCGTAATGCCGAATTCATTCTTAAACATATTCTGAAAATGTGACTGGCTCTTCATCCCGACAGCCTGTGAGATGGAGGAGACAGTCATTTTTTCTTCGCTCTGCAGAAGACGGAGAGCGGTCTCGAGTTTCTTTTCCTTAATATATTCCGTAAAATTGATCCCCATATTCTTTTTGAACAGACGACAGAGGTAGGCATCTGTAAGATCAAAGTGCGCGGCCGTATCGGAAAGGCTTGCCGTGCTTAAGTGTTCGGATATGTATTTGAGTATCTCCTGCATATTCTTCTGTTCTCTGAGCGATGCCGGAACCTCCGCAAATGTCTTTGCATATTTCTCCATGCTTTCCCTGAATATCACCAGAAGCCGCACGCAGCCGTTGTTTTTGTACAGAAGATCCGTCAGGTTTTCATCGGTAAAAGGGAAATGATAATTCTGCTTTGAGAAGAAGATCTTGAGCACCGTGTTTATGTCAGATATATACTGGAGCATCTCGGCATAACAATACTGCGCATTGCCGTCGAGTATATCCGTGAACACTTTTTCGGCCTGCCCGAGATGATCGATGACGCGGTCAAGCTTTTTCTCGGCAAGTTCTCTGTCAAGAACGCCTGCAACGCTCTTGCCAAGGGGAGAAGAGGACATATCACAGCTGTGTAGAAGGTTGCCTGTGATGGGGCGGGAGGATCCGAAGATCAGGCCGTATGCTGTAGAACGGCATAAATAGGCACTTTCCCGAAGAAGGGCTTCGTGAGAGGATATGCCTTCGGAATAGAAGACAAAGGAGCGGATCTTCTGCGAGATCGAGTACATTGTCTGTCTGAGCGAGCCTACGAACGCCCTTATACTGAATACGGAAGCATCGTAATTAATGTAGCAAATGATGATGTTTGCCTGCTTTTCGCAGTAGTTTGCAACATATGAGGCCGCAAGAAGGTTCGAGCAGGCATTCTTGATCTCGGTAAGGATCTCGTCTGCGGGGATGTGTCCTTCGTCATCCCTGAGCTCCGTAACTATGACGGAATAGTCGGGTCTGCCGGAAGTCGTAAAGAGATCGTTAAGGTTGTTTTTGGTAAAATTGAACAAAAAGCACCTCCAAAACAAAAGTTAAGGTTTTTATTAGATATGTTCAAAATATAGCATAAATATCAAAATAACACAATGATTTTTGAGGATGATAATAAATTGATTATTGCGGAACTTCAAGAAATGACAATAATATCAAAATGTAGCAATTGTGCAAAATGTACAATTATGTTAGCATTTGCTCAAATGATGTAACCGTGGCTGAAAATAACTGCGCTTATTTTGAGCCAAACTATCGGTCGGAGGATATATTTATGAGAAATCGCAAAGGCGGCTTTTCGTCAATTAAAAAATGGATGAGCCTAACCCTTGTTACCGCCATGGCTGTAACCTGCTTACCTTCTTCATCCGCATTTGTAAAAGCGGCGGAAGGACAGCCCCTTAAAGAGAAATATACGGATTTCGAAGGACGTGACATCGACTGGAAGTACAGCGTCGGTGCGGATGTTCTCAGATATTCCGATGTTGTAAAGACAATATATAAGAACTATGCAAACGCCACAGCGGACATAAATATCGATCTTTCTACGCTGAGCAATATCAACGGCAAGGTAAAGACCGTTGATTACGAAGGCAGAAAAGCAGTATTGAACGATGCGGACAGCGAATACCTTGAGTTCAAGGTAAATGTGCCTCAGGATGGCCTCTATGGGCTTGAACTGGACTATCATATGACCGGGACGAGTTCCGATTCCGCAAAGAGAAACCTTTATATAGACGGCGATTATCCTTTCACCGAAGCCGGAGATCTCGTATATTACAGATATTTCTGTGACGAGGGCGAGCCGGTGCTCAACAGTATCGGTGACGAAACAAGACCCAGACAGATCGATATCACCGGATGGAGAACACAGGGAATGAAGGACACGACGGGGATCTCCGATGAGGATTTCCGCGTACTTCTTACCAAGGGTGAACATATGATCAGGATCGTGGCTCCGAGATCCGATATGTACATCTCGGGCATCCGTTTCACCGCTCCCGAAGTGATCAAAAGCTATGCCGAGGCAGAGGCTGAGTACAAAGCCAAAGGCTATAAGAACGTAAGTACCGAAAAGATCGTATTTCAGGCTGAATCTACAGCAATAGAGAAGAACGCGACGACACTCCGCCGCGAGAACGACGGTGACCCGCTGGTTGAGCCCGCATCCGGAACAAGCAGAAGACTCAACGTTATCGGCGGTTCCAGATGGAAATACGGTAACCAGAGCATAACATGGGAATTCGAAGTTCCCGAGGACGGCCTCTACAAGATCGGTCTTTATGAGAAGCAGGCCTGGAACGACGGTCTTCCTTCATACAGACAGATCCAGATCGACGGACATGTTCCTTTTGAGGAATTAAAGGCATACAAGTTCGAGTTTACGGGCAGCACAAAGTGGATCGTAAACCAGCTCGGACCCGAAGGCGGAGAGCCTTACCGCTTCTATCTTACAAAGGGTAAGCACACGATCACGATGATCGTAAAGATGGGAGATTTCGGTCCCATACTTGAATCCCTTAAGGATGACATCACGATCCTTTCGTCAGTCCTCCTCAACATTACGATGATCGCAGGCGCAAGCCCCGACCCCAACTACGATTACGGTTTCTTCGAAAAGATCCCGGATCTCGAAGAAAATCTGAATAAACTTGCGGACAGTCTTCATTATAAGTACGAACTTGCAAACAGCATGTCCGAAAAGACTTCCGCCATGGCAAACAACTTCTATGCGATAGAGGTCGACATCAGAAAGATGATCGCCGATCCCTTCAGCATCGCGAAGCGTTTCTCGGCGCTCGAGGATTCGCAGAACAAGCTTTCAGAGTATTACCAGTCCATACAGTATCTTATGCTGGTTATCGATGAGTTTTACGTAGGCGATCCGAATGAAAAATGGAAGAGCGTATCTTCCAATTTCTTCCAGCGTTTCGGCGTCACGATCAAACAGTTCTTCCTTTCCTTTACGAAGGACTACGACAATGTCGGAAGCGTTCTTTCGGATGATACCGTCGTTACCGACACGATCAACGTATGGATCGCAAGAAGTACGGAATATGCGGAGATCATAAAGCAGCTGGCGGATGAGACCTTCACTCCGAAGAATGGCATAGCGATCAACGTAAACGTGCTTCCTTCATCACAGCTCGATGCGGGCCAGGTAAACGCGATCATGCTTGCGATCACTTCGGGCAAGGCTCCCGATGTGGCTCTCGGAGTTGACATTAAGTCCCCCGTTGAGTTCGCGATCCGTGATCAGGTTTACGACCTTTCCGAGATGGAAGGCTTTGACGAGATCAAGGACAACTTCGTAGAAGCTATCTTCACGCCTTACAAATATCAGGGCGGCGTTTATGCTCTGCCTGAGACGATGAATTTCAATGTCCTTATATACAGAAAGGACATTCTCACAAAGTACGGTATCGATCTTCCCGACACCTGGGACGATCTTTACGAATATGTTCTTCCCGCTCTTTATCAGAACGGACTTGAGTTCTACTTCGGACGAGAGTTCTCACAGTTCCTGTTCCAGAACGGCGGAGAATATTACACGGAAGACGGTTTGAGATCTGCACTCGATACTCCTCAGGCATATCAGGCATTCAAGGAGTACACGGAGCTCTTCACAAACTACGGCGTTGCAAAGACTGCAAACTTCTATCAGTATTTCCGTTCGGGCCTTATGCCTCTCGGAGTCGGCGACTTCAACCTGTATATGCAGCTGTCGGCGGCGGCACCCGAACTTGCGGGAAAATGGGGCATAGTTTCACTGCCCGGACATCTTGACGAGAACGGCAACGTTGACAGAACTGCGGGAGCCATCACCCAGACCGGTGACATCATCCTGAAGCAGTCCACAAAGAAAGATGCAAGCTGGGCTTTCCTCAAGTGGTGGTCAAGCTATGAGACACAGAGCCAGTTCGCCAAAGAAGTTGAGTCCCTGATCGGTGCGGAAGCAAGATGGAACACCGCGAACAAGCAGGCTTTCCTTTCGCTTTCATGGAGCAGGGAGGAGATGGCCGCTCTTGAAGAAGAGTGGAAGTTCGCAAAAGAAGCTCCTTACGTTCTCGGCGGATACATGACCGAGCGTCACCTTACAAACGCATGGACAAGTGTTGTCATGAGCGGTATGGAAGTTCGTGAAGCACTTGAAAGAGCGGTTAAGGACATTAACAGAGAATTACGAATGAAGCAGGAAGAGTACGGGGTAAAGACCAATGAGTAAGAAAAAGGTGGTTATCGCCGAAAACAGTTTATATAAAGATTATACGAAACTTCAGCGCTTTAAGAAGTTCTGGCATAAGAACTGGATGGGATATGTCTTTATGGCACCCTTTGTCATCCTCTTCGTCATCTTCGTCGTAGCACCCGTTTTTACAGCTATCGGCCTGAGTTTCACCGATTACAATATGATGCAGACGCCTCACTTCGTAGGCTTCAACAACTACAAGCTGCTTTTCCTCGATGATGATGTCTTCAAGATATCCATATCGAACACGGTAAAGTTTGCCGTTATCACCGGACCTGCGGGCTACCTGCTTTCGTTCTTCGCAGCCTGGGTCATCAACCAGCTGAAAGCGAAGAGAGCATTTGCCCTTGCGTTCTATGCACCCTCGATCCTTTCGGGTGTCGCAATGTCAAACGTATGGCTGGTCGCTTTCTCCGGTGACCGTAAAGGTTATATCAACTACGCGCTTATGTCTCTCGGACTTATAGACGATCCGATCCTCTGGAACACGGATCCCACCTATATCATGAAGGTCGTAATGTTCATCCAGCTGTGGATGAGTATGGGTACGGGCTTCCTCGTATTCCTTGCCGGTCTTCAGAATATGGACAGATCGCTTTACGAAGCGGGAGCCATCGACGGTGTCAAGAACAAATTCCAGGAACTGTTTTACATAACACTTCCGGCCATGAAGCCTCAGCTCCTGTTCGGCGCCATCAACACCATCACTGGTTCGTTCGCGGTATTCGATATCGCGGTAAACGTGGCCGGTATGCCCAGCCCGAACTATTCGGCGCATACCATCGTTGCGCACCTGTATGACTACGCATTCATACGTTTCCAGATGGGTTACGCTTCGGCGGTTGCAGTTGTGCTCTTCCTCATCACCTTCATACTCGGTAAGGTGGTTATGAAAGCCCTTTCGTCAAAGGACGAATAAGACTGAAGAAACATAAAGAGAGGTTTCCGTAATGTTAAAGATTAAATGGTTTAAGGGACAATGGATACACATTACCTTCGGCAAGACGCTGCTGTATCTGGTCATGCTTGCACTTGTGGCCTTCACGGCTCTGCCTCTGGTCTATGTCGTTGTTACCGCATTTAAACCGCTTGATGAATTGTATATTTACCCGCCGAGATTTACGGTAAAGCATCCCACCACCCAGAACTTTTCCGATCTGGTGGTTTCACTCGGAAGCTCGACGGTACCTTTTACAAGATACATTTTCAACAGTATCATCGTTACCATTATCGTGGTTACGCTGACCGTTATCGTATGCTCGCTGGCGGCATATGCGCTTGTAAAGTTCAAGCCGAAGGGCGGTAAGATGCTTTTCGATCTTATCCTGATCGCCCTTATGTTCTCGCCTCACGTTACAAAGATCCCGAGCTACCTGATCATAAACGGTCTGCATCTCGTAAACACATACTGGGCACTTATATTGCCGGGCATAGCGGTTGCATATAACTGCTTCCTTATGAGACAGTTCATACAGCAGTATCCCGACGAACTTATCGAAGCAGCCCGCATCGACGGAGCGGGAGAGTTCAAGATCTTCATCAAAATGGTAATGCCCGCGCTTGCGCCCGCATGGTCCACACTGGTGGTGTTCTCCTTCGTAAGTAACTGGAATGACTACTTCTCACCTCTCATTTACATTACAAGCCAGGCTATGAAAACCCTTCCGCTTGCCTTAAAGACAATCGGAACGGGTATAGCCCGGGCGGGTGCCACCAACGCGGCTTCACTGCTTACGGCTGCGCCCACCATCATTATTTTCACGTTCATGCAGAGACACGTTATGGAAACCATGACTTATTCCGGAATCAAAGGTTGATATCGGTTGGGAGGAAAATATGAGATCAATTAAAAAAATCGGTATTTGCCTGCTGGCCGCATTCATCGCCGTATCAGGCCCGGCATCGCATATTGCATATGCCGCCAATACCAGTTCAGCTTCAAGCTATGTTACGGGCGATGACAACGGAAGACAGCCGGTTCCCGAATGTTATGTAATACACGATACGATCTATAACATCGGAGATTACACGGATCCTTCGATAGCGAAGCTCGAAAGAAACTTCAAGAACCCTCAGGATCTTTTCATTGACGATGATGACAACCTCTATGTTGTCGATACCGATAACAAGAGGATCGTAAAGTTCAACAGCAACCTGGAAACTGAGGCCCTTTTCTATGGTCCCGATAAGGATTTCAAGAAGCCTCAGGGCATATTTGTCGATAAGGACGGCGATATGTACGTCGCTGACACCGACAACGGCCGCATAGTCCATATGGACAGCACCGGAGCTCTCGTAGAGGTCTTCGAAAATCCCGAGAGTGAGCTTGCAACCGGTACGGTATTCTCGCCTTCGAAACTTATCGTAAACGACACGGGTTACATATACGTTATCCGCGGTGAGAACATAATGGCCATCGACGGAAAAGGAACATTCAGAGGTTATTACGGTCAGACCAACATCGGTTTCGACCTTACGGATCTTCTTATAAGAAAGTTCGCATCCGAAGAGCAGAAGCGTTTCGTTATGAAGCGTCTTGCATCTTCCTACATCAATCTTACATACGGCGACGACGGTATGATATATGCGACCAGTATGGAGAGAGAAGAGGGCGAGATCAAGAAACTCAATTCTGTCGGAACAAACATCTACCGTAAATACAAGACCATCGGAAATACACTCAGAAACCCCATAACGACATGGATCAACAAAGCGCTGAAATCGGTCGTTGCGGGAAGAAGCTTTAAGTTCGGTGAGTACTTCGATGACAGCGGAATGTATATGGAACCTATCTTCGTGGATATCTGCGTTGACAGGGACGGCATTGTTACATTCATCGAGCGTCTGAACGGAAAGGTTTACCAGTACGATCAGAACGGAAGAATGCTTGTAGCATTCGGCGGACAGGGAAACAAGAAGGGTACCTTCCAGAGCCCGATAGCCATTGATGTTGACAGCCGAGGAAGACTTTATGTGCTCGACCAGAACGCAAACAGCATTCAGATCTTCGAGCCCACCGAATTCATCCGGAACATACATGATGCGACATCCACCTACAACAACGGTGACTATCAGGCATCATACGATCTCTGGAAAAAGGTTCTTGCAACAGACGAAAACTACGACCTTGCTCATGTAGGTATCGCAAATGCCTTATACAAGCAGGGCAAATATAAAGAGGCAATGGCGGAAGCCAAGATCGTCGGAGACAGAGACATTTACACGATGGCCTTCGACGAATACAAATACGAAGTGCTCCGTGCCCATTTCCTTCCCATCGTTCTCCTTGCGCTTGCCATCGTGCTTGCGGTGATCTTCCTCATACAGCTCTTTGCAAAACGCGCAAAGGCAGGCTACTGGAAGTTCTTAAGAGAAAAGAACAAGAAGATGAGCATAGGATCGGGTATCATGTACTCCTTCAACGTTATACTTCATCCCTTTGATGCTTTCGAAGGCCTCAAGAATAACAGAGACAGGATCAATCCTTTTGTTCCTTTCATAATAATGGCCATGGCATATGCGGTCAGGATCGCTTACCTCTATGTGGTACACTTCCCGCTCGCTTCCATGGAAAAGGAGAACATAAACCTTGCGATCGAGCTTGTGAAGCTCCTGATCGTACCGCTTTCCTGGATACCCGCCTCCTTCATGGCGACCAGTATCTCGGGCGGTGAAAGTAAGGTCAGGGAGATCACATTCGCATCCGCCTGCACACTTACTCCTTACATCGTCATCACGACACCTCTTATGTTCCTTTCGAACATAATGTCAAAGACACAGTCCTCGTGGTACGGTATCTTCGAAGTGCTTTCAACGGTCGGAATGATACTTCTTATGTTCATTGCGATGATGGCACTTAACAACTACACCTTCGGAAAGACGATCGGAATGATGTTCGTATCCGCCTTCCTTATGGGTGTGTTATGGCTCGTAATGATGCTTTGTTACGTGCTTTCGGGCAGAATGATACAGTTTGTTCTGCAGCTGCTCGAAGAATTAAGACTCAATTTCCTGTAAAGAACGGGATGTTAAAGGAGATGTTTTATGCTTAAAAAGCTTATCAATAAAATAAAAGACTTCTTCAAAAACCTTCCCGGACGTATTGCAGGATGGTTTAAGAACCTTCCCGGCCGCATCGCGCGCTGGTGGAAGGGAGAAGTCAAGGACTTCAAAAGAAAGATGGTCGGCTTCCCTGCTGAGTTCAAAGCGTGGGCAAAGAGCAAGATCGGTACCGGTATCGTATTGCTGATCCTCGGAGCCTTCCTTCTCGCAGGATACTTCGGCCTCAAAAGAGCGCGTGAAAATGCCATAACCTTTGAGGATAATTACGAAGCGCCCGAAGCTACCGCAAATCTTCTGGGAGCGGGAGAGTACAAGTCGATCGCAAAGAACGACAAACTGGAGCTGTTCTTTAACGAAACAAGGGGCAGCATTCAGATCAAGAATCTTGAAGACGGCCATATCTGGAGCTCGATCGTCGATGACAGCGTTATCGATATGAAGCTCATCAAGAACAAGGACATGATCAACAGAGTTCAGAGTGCGATCACTGTTTCCTACATGGACTTAAAAAAGAGAGATTCACTTCCTCAGGATCTTCGTGCAAAGGACTGCGGAAGCCTCGAGTTCACTTACATCGACAACGGCGTTTCCGTTACATACGGCTTTCTTAAGCGTGGTATCTTCGTAACGGTGGAATATGTACTTGACGGTGAAAACCTTGTTGTCAGAGTGCCTTGGGAAAAGGTTGAAGAGAAATCCAAATATGCGGTCTCGGCCATAAATGTACTTCCTTACTTCGGTGCCTGTGACAATTCCAACGACGGCTACCTTTTCTATCCCGACGGAAGCGGCGCCATCACCTGCTTCGACAGAGTGGAAAAGCGTAACTCAAGCCCGGCCGTTGCCTTCTACTACACATATTCCGACAGATTCGTGGAGATGGAAAAATTCTTCACCGAGTCGATGGACAGATATGTTGCCACAATGCCCGTTTACGGCATTAAGAACGGTGATGACGCGATCCTCGTCTATATGACCGAAGGCCTGGCGGACGCAAGCGTAAGAGTTTATCCTTACGGCGTCAGCAACATCCCCGTAAACCACATCAATTTCGAGATCTACATGCGAAACATCGTAAATGTAACGCTCGGTTCTTCGGCTTCCACGGGACAGACTCTTCAGCGTGTGGATAAGCACCTCATTCAGGAAGACAAGGAGATCAGATATGCTTTCCTGACCGGTGATGAGGCAAATTATTCGGGCATGGCTTCCGAATACAGAGATTACCTGATCAAAAACGATATGCTTAAAGACAGCATACGCAATAACGATGAATATCCCGTAGCACTCAGAATGCTGATGGGTACAACCAAAGCGGGAGTTGCCTTTGACGAGTACATCTCAATGACTACTTTCTCGCAGGCAAGGGAAATGCTTGAAGAGATCTCTGCAATGGGAGTTACCGCTCAGAAGCTTCTTCTCACCGAATGGTGCAAGGACAGTTCGGATTACAACCACTGGGCTCCCGATTACAGACTCGGCGGAAAAAGCGGCCTTAAGGAACTCGGCGAATATGCCGACGGCAAACTCAACACCGAAGTCTTCCTCGAGCATAGTACCGGTCTTGTAACCGGTGATACAAAGGGCATAAAGGAAGTAAAGGACGTTGTTTACGATCTGCTTCACAACGAAGTATCGATAAACTTTTACAAGCAGGGCAACGTTTATCTCCTGAATCCCGGGGTCATACTTGAGCGCAATGCGGACTTATTAAAGAAGCTTAAGAAATACGACGGCATCAACCTTGCATACGACGACATCGGCGTATTTGCGTATGCGGATTACAATGAGAACAATCCCTACACTAAGACCGAAACGGTGGAAGAGCTCAGAAATGTTCTGGCTCAGACGGCGGATGCAGACAGAAAGATCGCGGTTTCAGGCTCCAATCAGTATGTTTTCTCATATGCGGATTACCTCTACTTACTCAGCGAGAATGCATACGGACTTGCTATAACCGACTTCTCGGTTCCTTTCGTTCAGATGGTCGTATCGGGCTGCATCCCTTATTCCTCAAGGGGCGCCGGCAACCTTGCATATGACCTTGATATTCAGAAGCTCAAATGGATCGAATACGGCGCGATTCCTTACTTCTACGTAACATATGATTCGGCGCTTAACTTAAGAGATACCGATAACGATACGGTCTTCAGTTCCACCTGGGATGACTGGAAGACAGTCATAGCAGACACATATAAGGAATTCAAAGACAACTTCGCATGTGTTTACGGCGTTCAGATGACCGAACACGAGGTCATCACCGAAAAGATCAGCAAGATCGTATATGCAAACGGTGTCACGGTCTATGTGAATTATGACGAAAAAGCAGCAAATGCCGACGGATTAACCATTCCCGCAAAGGGATACGTGGTTACGGGAGGTTATTCGAAGTGAAAGAAAAAACCAACAAGAAAAAACGGAAATTCAAAATAACGCTTGAGAGAAGAAACCAGCTGAAAGGCCTTGTCTTCGTACTGCCTTTTATCATCGGTGTTTTATGCTTCTTCATCTATCCGATATTCTTCTCCATAAGGCTGAGTTTCGCATCCGATGTAAAGATCGTCGGAATGAAGCTTTCCGGATGGACGCTGGAGCAGTACAGAAAGGCATTCATAGTCGATACGAACTTCCTTCCCGAGTTTAAGGATACCGTAGTCTTCACTTTGACAAGGTTTCCGCTTACGATCATCCTTTCGCTGATCATAGCAATACTCCTGAACAACAAGATCAAGGGCAGAGGCTTCTTCAGAGTTGTATTCTTCATCCCCTTCCTTCTCGGAAGCGGAGAGATCATGCAGCAGATCCTGAATCAGGGTGTTGACAAGGCGGTCTTAAATGTATCGGACGGTCGAATCATTCCTTACAACGTGCTTATGTACTTCGGCACGACCATTATGGACACGGTCATCAACGTGTTCGGTAGCCTGGTTACGATCCTCTGGGGCTGCGGAGTTCAGATCCTCCTGTTCCTCGCCGGTCTGCAGAGCATATCGCCCTCACTCTATGAAGCGGCTAAGATCGACGGTGCAACCGAGTGGGAGATATTCTGGAAGGTAACGGTTCCGATGATCTCGCCCATGATGCTCTTAAATATCGTTTATACGCTTGTCGATTCGTTTACAAGCATCGACAATGCACTGCTTCAGTACATTAGATCCTACGGCTTCGGAAACGGAAAATTCTCCTACGGTGCCGCAATGGGCTGGATCTACTTCGCATTCATCGGACTTGTTGTTGCGATCGTATTCGGAGCAATGAAGAAATATATGCATACTAATGAAATCGAGGAGGTAAGAAAACGTGAGCGCAAACACAGGGTCTTCACAATCCAAAAAGCTCCCAGGCGCACTTTTGAGTAATCTTGCCCTGAGATTCAGACTCTTTAAGAGAAAGTATTCCACTCCTTCAAGCTACAAAAAACTGTTTGTTACGATAGTTATGTATCTTCTGGTCTTTGGACTTGCTTTCGTATTCATTTATCCGTTCCTGTACATGATCGTTACATCGCTTATGTCCAACTCGGATCTGAACAGCAGTTCGGTACACTGGCTCCCCACAGAGCTGAAGTTTGAGAACTATTCGATCGCATATCAGCTCCTTAAGGGAAAAATGTATGCTATCAACTCGGCAAAGGTTACGATACTTGCCACTGCCGGCCACGTGATCGCCTGCTCTTTCATAGGCTACGGTTTTGCAAGATACAACTTCCCTTTAAAGAAGTTACTGTTTGCACTTGTTATCCTTGCATTCATCGTACCCACACAGACGATCATCATTCCTTCCTATCTTTCATATGCAAATATCAAGTGGTGGAATGAGGCAAAGTTCCTTGAAAGCGGATTTTACGCAGCCGCACCGCATATAGCGGGCGCTGTAAACAAGGTTATGAACAGCCTTTTCGGTAACGGATGGCTGAACACATATTATCCTTTCATTATTCCTTCGTTTTTCGGCTTCGGTCTTAAGGGAGCCCTCTACATCTTCCTTTTCAGACAGTTTTATCTTACTGTTCCGAAGAGCCTTGAAGAGGCAGCCCGCATAGACGGATGCGGATTTATGAAGACATACTGGAAGATAGTGTTCCCTCTTGCAAAGGCGACTCTTGTGGTTGCCATAGTACTTTCGATCGTATGGCATTGGAATGATGCTTATGAACCGGGTATATATATCGACAGCCCGTCAAAGCAGTTCCTTCCGCCCCGTATCAGAGTGCTTGTTGAAGCGGCAAACGCAGCGCCTGAAAATCAGACCGAGATGATGAGAAACTTAGGTCTTGAAGACGGCGAAGACGTCTTAAACGACGCGGTCATCATGGCCGGAGCCGCGATCATCAGCGCACCCGTGCTTGTATTCTTTGCGTTCGCGCAGAGCCAGTTCATGCAGGGTATTGAAAGATCGGGCATCACGGGAGAATAGTCGAAAAATAATCCGAGTCATATGAGAGATTACTTGTGCTTGCACAAAAGTAATCTCCCATATGATGAGGTAACAAACGTGAGCAAGTAGCGTTTTGCATAGCAAAACTGCGGATTGCGAATGTTTGTAGCATTGCGAGAGTTACGAAGTAACGAAGCAATGCGAGAATTTTTCAAAGCCTGTGCACAACAAGTTGCCATTGTGCAAGCACAAGCAACTTATTATGCACAGAAGCAAAAAATACTTGATAATAACGCATTGTGCGTTGTTATACATGATTCAATCATAATTGAATGGAGGAAAAGAATTATGAAGAAACTCAACAAGTTCCTCGCACTTGCTCTTGCGGCTTCTATGGTAGTAAGCCTTGCAGCATGCGGCAAGAAGACAGAGGAAAAGAAGCCCGCTGAGCAGCAGAGCTCAAGCTCAGGTCAGACCGAAACCGGTAAGACCGAAACAAAGGCTACCAGCACACCTACTGCTACACCTACAGTAACACCTACACCCGCTCCTCTTAAGATCACAGTGTCTCTTCCTTCCAACGATGAGCACCTTGAGGCAAACGAGTACTATGACAAGATGGTTCAGACCATCAACGAGTACACCAACATGGATGTTACCTGGCTTTGGAACGATGACTCCACATACTATGATGATGAGCATCTCGGCCTTAAGATCGCTACAGGCGACGTTGCCGATGTTCTCGTAGTAGGACCTACAGATTCCTTCTATAAGGCAGCTGAAGAAGGTCTCTTCTGGGATCTCACTCCTTACTTAAAGGACTATGATAACCTTGCTGTTATCCCTGAGACAGACATCCTTGCAAACTCCAAGAACGGCAAGATCTATGGTATCCCTCGTTCAAGAAACCTTGGACGTGCAGGTTGGGGCTATCGTCTTGACTGGCTCAACAACCTTGGTCTTGCAGAGCCTAAAACATGGGCAGAGTTCAAGGAGATGCTCCGTGCATTCACCGAGGATGACCCTAACCAGAACGGTCTTGCAGACACTGTAGGTCTTGGTCTCGATAAGTGGGATGTTGCATGGACCATTATGGGTCTTTGGTTTGGCGTTCCCAATGAATGGGGCCTTGACGCAAAGGGCGATCTTATCTACAAGATCAACACACCTGAATACAAGACATTCCTTAAGGAGTTCAGAGAGCTCTATTCCAAGGGATATATCAACAACGGTTCCATCGAAGGTATTCCTGATTTCATGGATATCAACGCAGGACGTGCACACAATACACTTCAGAAGAAAGAACTCGCAGGTGCTTCCGTACAGGTTCTTGACGACTGCCGTAAGGTAGAGACCGCTCTTGAAGGCACATATGGTGAGCCCGAGACAGAAGATGAACTTTACTACACACTTGCAAGCGCAGTTGACACAGGCCTTGGCCTCAGAACATATCCTTGGGGCGCATCCGCTTCCAACTGCATCGCTGTCTCCACAGTTAACATCAAGACAGAAGCTCAGCTCCGTCAGGTTCTTGCATTCCTTAACCGCCTCAACGATGGTGAAATGCTCAACCTCATCGACTATGGTTTCCAGGATATCACATGGCATGTAACCGATGAAGAGAACAAGTACCTCGAGATGTATGATGCTGATACAATCTCCGCTAACCTCAACGGTGCTTCCGAGAAGTTCAGAAACGGTTTCAACCAGGTAGTTGGTTACTACACAGCTGATGCTAACGCAAGAGAGTACGTTGTTGCTCCTTCGACAGCAGCTATCAGAGTTCTTGAGAACAGACTCTACACCGAGAACTTACAGTATCTCGTTCCCAACTATGGTCTTGCTTACTTAAGCTCTACACCTTCCTACAATACAGAGGGTCTCTGGACATCTCTTACAACAATGGCTTGGGACTCACTTGTATCCTATATTAAGGGTGAGATCGACGATTCAGGTCTTCAGGCTTCCATCGACCAGTGGAACAAGGCCGGCGGCGCTCAGATCACAAAGGAGATCAACGATCTCTATCACGGAAGATAATCGATCTATAACAGCATACGACGTTTTATACGGCAAATGCTAAAAGTATCCGGACACGCGGGCTTTTACGGCCCGTTTGTCCGGATTTTTATGTAAAAGCCCTTAGGCAGGGCACCTATACAAGACCGGAACAGACCGGTACCGAAAAAGGAAAAAAAAGATGAATATTACGGTAAAAAATATCACAAAAGAAGAGATCACTATAGAATGGGAAAGCATCAATAATGCCGACGAATATGCATTATTCTATGCCGATGCGGATTCCGAGACCATGGTATATGACAGACGTTATCTTGGAAAAGAGACCTCCTTTACCATAAGGAGATCCACACATGTGCCTCACTGGTTCTATGCCGAGGCTTATAAAAACGGAAAATTACTTGAAAGAAGCGAAAAGCTTAAGACAAGAGTCACATATATAAAAGAAGAACAGCTTGAAAAGCTTAACAGGGGCCTTATCGCCGTAAAGACAAAAGACGGAGTATTCCTCGGCTGGAGGCTGTTCGTGGATGAAGTAAAGGGAAGCAACAAGACCGGTATGACCGGAACCGACTTCAACCTTTACAAAAACGGCAAAAAGATCGCCTTTGTCACCGACAGTACAAACTATCTTGATAAAGACGGCAGCGATAATGACGAATACAGCGTAGCTCCGGTGACCGATGGAAAAGAAGGAGAGCATTGCCCCGGCGTTAAAGCATGGAAGGGCGGAAAGAACTATATCGAGATCCCCATGCAGATCCCCGAGGGCGGCGTGACTCCCGCAGGTCAGGAATTCACTTATTCCGTAAACGATATGAGCATTGGCGATGTTGACGGCGACGGAGAACTCGAATTCTTTGTGAAATGGGATCCTTCCAACTCACACGACGTTTCCCACAGAGGCTATACCGGCAGATGCTATGTGGACTGCTACAAGCTTTCAGGCCGTCTGCTCTGGCGTCTTGATATGGGTAAGAACATCCGTGCCGGAGCACACTACACGCAGGTTATGGTCTATGACTTCGACGGTGACGGCAAGGCGGAGGTTTCCGTAAAGACTGCGCCCGGAACAAAGATGACGCGCTTTGACGAAAACGGAAACGTGATCAGCGAGAAATACATCACGATACCCGAAAAAGACATAAAGGCCGGAGTCACCAACGAGGACGATTATGTATGCTCCGCGAAGGACTTCTATGATTATACGGTGAACCGCTTCAGAAGCTGGCATAAGCATCCCGAGGTAGTGAACGGCCATTGGCCAAAGACTCTCGAGGAGTGTTTCGGCATAGAGAAAAAGTATGATTATCCGCTTTCTCTCGAGGATGCCTGCGAACTGGCGGACTACTTCATGGATGTGTTCGCACCCGCAAGAAGCGACAAGAACAAGCTCAGGGAATTCGAAGGCTTTATCTATGAAGGACCCGAGTACCTCACGATGTTCGAAGGAATGGGCGAAGAGATCGAGACCATAGATTTTCCCGTGCCGAGAGACGACGACGGTATGATGTGGGGCGACTATGCATGGAAGAGGATAGAGCCCTGCAACAGAGTTGACCGTTTCAATTCCGCGGTCGGCTATCTCGACGGTAAGCATCCTTATCTGATCATCTGCCGCGGTTATTATACAAGAGCGACCATCACGGCATATGATTTCTCAAAGCGTAAGCATGAGGTTTATTTTAAGATAGATTCCGGCTATGTTTTAATGGACAATCCGTTTATGCACCACTGCGCTGTAGACGGAACCGATCCCGTATACGGCTGCATAGCTGGACAGGGCGACCACAGCCTTGCGGTTGCCGATGTTGACGGCGACGGCTGTCACGAGATCATATACGGCGCCTGCACCATCGACCATGACGGCAAGGTTCTTTATTCCTCGGCCGACAAGATGCCCGACGGAAGTATCGTAAAACTCGGACACGGCGATGCTATGCATGTTGCGCGCATCGATCCCGACGCACCCGGCTTCAGGATATTCAATGTATTTGAAGGCGGTGTATCCGTGCCTTACGGCTTCGCATACAGAAATGCCGAGACGGGTAAGGTCATCTTCGGCGAAAGAGGCGACAGGGATCTCGGTCGCTGCATGATAGGAGATATCGATCCGAATGTAAGGGGCCTTCAGATGTGGGTTTATGATGTTCGCGATGTAAAAGGCAACATCCTGCCTCAGAAGCCTCTCGGAACAAACTTCAGCATAAGATGGGCCGCAGATCTTTCCACACAGATCACCGACGGCGTTGATTATGTCGGCGGACGCCATATCGGAGTTATCGGCGATCATACTCACGGCATTATGCTCGCACCCGAGAACACATCAACAAACAACGGCACAAAGGGAAATCCCTGCCTCGTAGCGGATATCTTCGGCGACTTCAGGGAGGAACTGGTGCTGAGGACGGAAGACAGCACGGCTGTAAGGATATATACGAACACCGATATAACCGGCCACAAACTCTTTACGCTTTTGCATGACGCAATGTACCGCTGCGGCATAGCATGGCAGAACAACGTTTACAATCAGCCCTGCTACACATCATTCTATTATGCATCCGATATGGATTTCAAGAATGTTTTGCCGGGGCTTGATGAAAGATAGAAGATAAGTTTTTATGGATCCCGCCTCATTTATGGGGCGGGATGAATTTGGTTTGATGGACAATACGGAAATTTTGTGCTACTCTCTTTGGAGATGAAGATTTTTATCCGAAGAGGAGGAGGAGCTTAATGGCTTTTCGAATAAAGGAAAAACTTTCCCGTATTTCTTACAGATATATGCTTACCGCCGGCATTTCGTTCTTTGTTCTGATCTTTGCGATCGTGTTCTTTCTCTATACCACACGTCTCAACAGCCGCGAGTATCGTGACGAGACCGGTCAGAGAACCGAATTTCTGGCAAAACAGATGACGGAACAGATCGACGATAAACTGGGGATATTTGAGAAATATTATGTTGCATCAATGGATGAGGAGGAGATCGCGTGGATCATCCAGAACGATTTCACCTACTCAGACTACAGCCGTTACAAGTCCGTTATGGACATAATGAGCACCAGAAAAATGTTTCTGGACTATGTGGAGTGCTACAGCCTTGTGCTTTATAAACACGGCTGGGTCATCGGCAACAGAGGGCTTATGCGTCTCGATGATGTGAGCAACAGGACCGAGATCGCGGAGATATACAGAAAAGGAAAGGTCAGCGGCGAAAAGCGCATATGGGCATATTCCGAGCCCGTCAGCGAAACGCCGGGAGGCCCGGTTGACACCGAGGCAAGGACAAGGATAGAGACTTCGGGCCTTACTCTCATAATGAGACTGCCTTTTGACTCGATCAATACCAACGCCCTTACCATAGTCAGGGTCAACTTAAAGACCGTGCGCGGCTGGATAGACGAACTTATGGACGAAAACGAGCATACCGTTGTCTTCGATGAGGAAGGCAACCTCATCTATTCCACGAGTGAGATCTTTAACGATGTCGCAGCGGAACTTCTTAACACGGAACTCACGGGCTACAGCAGGGTTAAGAGGAAAGAACTTCCGGAGAGTGTTGCCGCACACGGCATATCCGCTGTGACCGGCTGGCATTACATCGTATTCACCGAGCTCAACTCAAAGGGCCTATATTTCGGACAGAATTACAAGACATGGGTTGAACCCATAATATTACTGCTTGCAATAGCAATACTTCTGACACTTGTGACCTATCTCATATACAGACCGATCCACGGTCTTGTGCAGGAGGTCACAAAGGATACGGACGCCGGGGGAGCCGGCGGAAATGAGTTTCAGCTCATATCCAGCCATCTGTCGAACCTTATGGACGACCGTGATGTTCTGGAAAAAATGGTGGCGGGGCAGGAGAGCAAGATACGCGAAATGTTCCAGAGCCGCCTTATAAACGAAGGCATAAAGTCCGAGGACGAGTGGAACGACTACTTCAACGGTCTGAACCTGCCGAACTACGCCTGCTTTGCGACGGGCGTTATGGTGCTGGATCTGAGACTTTATCCCGATCCTCAGAATGTCATAAATGAGGACGCGATCTGCCTTCAGATCATAGATTCAATGCCGAAGGAGCTGCTGGATCTTCTTTGGATGCCTCCCATCTACAATTCCTGCGCGATCGTAGTATTCTTCGGCGCAGATGATGAGGACACGCTATTGGGCAATATCCTCGCATTCAATGAAAAGGTTCAGGAATTCACGTTCGAGCATATGGGTTACCATCTGCTCGCAGGCATAAGCAGCACCTGCCATGATCACAGACATTTCAGACGGGCCTACAGGGAGAGCGTAAAAGCGCTCACCAAACAGGGCTACGAGGACTATACGACCCAGAGCTACGAGAGCATCGAAAACGAGGGCGCTCCCGATCTGAGGTTCTATACCGCCGCAAAGCCCACGCTTAAGGGCGATTCATACAGCAACGACTTTGAAAATGATGTAAGACTTGCAATAAAGGAAGTGGACAAGCACAAGGCATATCAGCTGACCGACCGTTTTGCCGAGCATCTCGCAACGGTGAGCCTGAGCGATGTGACCGTCCTTTACATAATGAGATATGTAAACAGCATAGTGCTTACCGGCATGGAAGCGGGCGTCATACCCGACACCGTTTTTCCGGACGGAATAAGACACGCATATGCGGAGCTGCTCTCCGAGATCGAGCCGAGAAAGGTCAGAAGGAAGATAAAGAAGTTCTTCATCGATCCTATCGTGGACAGCCTGACCGAGAAGATGCAGAACGATTCCTACAATGTTATGGAATCCATCGACCGTCTTATGGACCGCACAAAGGGCAACATACTTCTTTCGGAGTGTGCCGACGAACTGGGCGTTCACCAGACCTATATCTGGAAGATACTCAAGATGGAAAAGGGCAAGTCCTTCACGGAATACGCCGAGAAATACAAGATCGAAGAAGCGAAGAAGCTGCTTTTGCAGACAAATATGTCGGTTCAGGAGATCGCGGCATCGCTTGACTATGCGAATGCCCAGAACTTCATTCGTTTCTTCAGCAAGGTTACGGGCGTCACTCCGGGTAAGTTCAGGAAGTTATATTGAGGTGGCTTATGAGGAAAGTATTGCGTAAGACAACGGCGATCCTGCTGTCGGCCTGCCTGCTCGCAGGGCTTACGGGCTGCGGCGGTGAGAAGCCTTCATCGGATAAAACAAGAGAAAAGGTCACATTTATGAGCATAAGCTTCGCCCCCGGCAGATCCAACAACGGTCTGTATGCGGATGAGATCATAAAGCGCATAAATGATTACTGCAACACGGATCTTGAGATCATATGGGTTCAGAATGACCTTATGGAGGAGACCATAGCACTCACGCTTGCATCGCCTTCCGATATGCCTATGATCATAACCCACGGCGGAGCGATCACGGGGAAAATAGTTTCAGCGGCGAAAAACGGCCAGTTTGTGGACTTGAACGACTATATCTGGGATAGCGAAAAGTATCCGAACCTGTCAACGATCAGACCGGATGTTGCCGCAAGCCTTTCGGTGGACGGGCATCTGATCGCGATACCCAGAGTGCGTGCTGTCGGAAGATACGGTCTCTGCTATCGCACCGACTGGGCGGAGAAGCTCGGCCTTAAGGAACCCGCAACGCCTCAGGATGTATATGATATGCTCTATGCTTTCACATATAAGGATCCCGACGGAAACGGCATTGACGATACGATAGGGCTCGAGATGTCAAGCTATACCGGCCCCTTCGACATAATACAGACATGGTTCGGCTGCGGAAACGGCTGGGCGGAAGTGAACGGCTACCTCATCCCGGTACATATGCAGCCCGAATACATAACGGCTCTTGATTACATAAAGAAGCTCTATGACGACGGGCTTATGGCTCCCGACTGGGCCGCAAGACCCACGGACACCTGGGCTGACGGCTGTAAATCGGGGAAGAACGGCGTGTTCATCGATGTTATGGACGCCGGAAGAAGAATATGGGATTACTTTACCGCGGAGAGCACATTCACTCCTTCGGTAACGGATCCCTCTAAACCCGCTTCGATGACGCTGTACGGTGCGGTAAACGGGCATACTCTCGCAACATCGGGATATAACGGATATTTCACGCTTTCGGCTTCATCCTGCAACACCAAAGAGAAGATAGAAACAGCTCTTACGCTTCTCGACAGGCTTTGCGACGATGAGATGCTCGTGCTCACACAGTACGGCATAGAGGGAAAGAATTATGTCGTTAACGGCGACCTTATCGAGCGCACCGACACGGGCAATCTTGCCCTCGCGGACAGCTATACGGACCTTAACCAGCTGCTCGCATATCTTCCCACCATGGAGCATGTTACAACTCCCCATGTACAGGACAGCGACACGATAACCGTCCAGAAGGCGGCATATGAAGCGGCAGGCGACAAGGCTGTCGTAAATCCCGCGGCTTCCTATCTCGTAAACTCCGCCGCTTATGCGGAGGTCGGAGAGAGCCTTCAGGAAATGATAAACAATGCAAGGATAAGATATATCTACGGAGAGATCACAAAGGAAGAACTTCTTGCCGTGAACTCCGAATGGCTCAGGCAGGGCGGCCAGAGCATAATCAACGAAGTCAACGCCCGGTTCAGATCCAACAAATAACATACCGAGGACAATTCTATGATCAATCTTGCAGGAACATGGCGTGTATATTTAAGCGGCAAGGGAGGGGACATAACCCTTCCGGGCATACTTCAGATGCAGGGGTACGGAGAAGAAGTCGGCCCCGACACCGAATTTATGAGCGGTCTTCACAATCCCTTCTGGGCGGAGCGTGAGGAGTATTCCCACGGCCGCGATGACCGTTTCAAGGTGCCTTTTCTTGCGCAGCCCGTGAGAGTGTTCAGGGGTGAAGCGGTATATGAAAGGAGCTTTACTCTGAATGAGGAAAAGTCTCTTTATCTGTTTATCGAGCTCACCAGATGGAAGGTGACGGCTTATATCGACGGCAGACCCGTGGGAGAGAAGATCGCTCTCTTTACTCCCTTTGTTTTTGATCTCGGAACGCTTGGAAAAGGCGAACACAGCCTCAAGGTCACAGTTGACAACGGCTATATTTATCCCTACCGTCCGGACGGACACGGCGTTTCCGATGCTCTCGGCGCGACATGGAACGGCATGGGCGGAGAGATTTCACTGCTGACGCCCGAAGAACTTGCCGAAAAAGAAAATGCAAAGATGGAATATGCCGCCGCAAACCCCGTAAAGATCGAGGTTAAGGATACGCGCTTCATTGTTAACGGCCACGCGGAATATATGAGAGGCGTTCACTTCGGAGGAGATTACCCTCATACGGGTATGCCCGATACGACGCCCGAATTCTGGGATAATATTATGAATAAGGTAAAGGAGTGGGGCTTTAATTTCATTCGCTGCCATTCCTATTGTCCGCCCGATGCTGCATTCAATGCCGCCGACAAAGCGGGTGTATTCATTCAGATCGAATGCGGTATGTGGAACGTATTTAACGATGGCGTACCGATGCTGGATGTCTTAAGGGAAGAAACCGTGAACATACTGAAAGCCTTCGGGCATCATCCCTCGTTCATACTGTTTTCCTCGGGCAATGAGCCGAGCGGAAAATGGTACAAAGTTCTGAGGGAATGGGTGACTTTTGCGAGAGAAGAAGACAAAAAGCTCGGCTTTGAGGGCAGAAGAGTCTATACTGCGGAATCAGGCTGGTTCTATGATGTTCCTCCCGCAGAGATAACAGGCACGGACTATATATATTTCCACCGTTCGGGCTACGGACCGTTCCCCGGCGGAGCGATCAGAAACTTCAAGGGCTGGAAGGGCAAGGACTACGATCCGTCTCTTCCGGACTGCAAGCTGCCCGTCATAAGCCATGAGATGGGACAGTGGTGTTCATATCCTGATTTCGAAGTAATAAAGAAATTCCACGGCTATATGACACCGAGCCATTATGAGATATTCAAGGGTCTTGCCGAGGACAGACAGGTGCTGCGTTTCAACCGCAACTTCACCTACTGCTCGGGACGCAACCAGGTGAGGCTCTTAAAAGAAGATATAGAAGCCAATTACAGAACGAAAGCAATACAGGGCTACGAATACCTTGACCTGCACGATTACCTGGGTCAGGGCGGGGCCTTTGTAGGCATACTCGATGCATTCTGGGACAGCAAGGGCTATGTGACGCCGGCTGAACTCAGGGAGTTCGTTTCGGACACGGTGCTTCTTACGAGGCTGCCCTCATATGTCTACAAAGCCGGGGATATCATTAAAACTCCCGTTGAACTCTGCCATTACGGAAAAGAGGACATTGAAGACGCCTGCCTTTATGTAAAACTGATACTCAACGGCAAGAGCTATATGTCGCTTGAAAAGCCCGGCATTTGCGCGAAAGCGGGCGGAAATACCGTGATCGGAGATCTCGCGCTTCCGCTTGATGAGATATCCGAGAATTCGGTCGGCAAGCTTGTGCTCTGCCTCGGAAAAGACGGAAAGTGCCTCACCGAGAACCAGTGGGAGATATCCGTGTTTGTTAAAAAAGAAGCGTGCGGATCGGCAATTTATACAAGAGAATCAGATGAAGCGCTTAAGGCTCTCTCTGAGGGAAAGAGCGTCGTTTTCAGCCCTTATCTCACGGACAGCGACTATGAGTGCCCGCCTCTCGGTATGAAGAATCTGTTCTGGAACGACCAGATGGGACCCGGCTGGAGCCGCCCTCTGGGTATAGTTGCGGACGAAAAGCATCCGTTGTTTACGGAATTCCCGTCTGAGAACTCCGGCGGCTGGCAGTGGGAGAACATACTTGACCGCGCAAGAGGCTTTGCGCTTTCTCCCGATCACAGAAACATTGTAAGAGCCGTGGACTGCTGGAACAGAAGCCAGCCTTTGTCTCTTATATTTGAAGGCTGCGTCGGCAGCGGAAAACTGCTGTTCGTATCTGCGGATCTCGAAGGCGATTTTGAAGACAGACCTGCCGCATATGCACTTAAGCAGGCGCTTATAAACTATGCGTCCTCGGAAAAGTTTGCTCCGAAAGAGAGGATAGAACCCGAAGAATTGACAAGGCATCTCTTCCCCGTGACCACGGGAAATGAGATCATAAAGGATATACATATCACGGGAAGCGGGACGGACACCGCGCCGCTCTTTAACTTAAATCCCGGAGCGGTATGGGAAGCGGAGGATATTACGGACTTCCCTGTTACTCTTGATATCGAGCTTAAGAAAAAGGTTAAAGTTACCGGCCTCGGTTATCTGCCTCCGCAGAACGACAGGGATTTCCTCGGCTGCCTTAAGGACTATGAGGTATATGCCGACGGTAAGAAGATCGCAGCCGGCACTATGGCAAACCGCCTCCTCGGAGAAGTGATCGGACTTCCCGGAATCGAGACCGACAGGCTCACTCTTGTAGCAAAGAGCGTGTTCGGAAGCGGTATCGCAACCAGATGGGATGAGAACGAGACCGGCTGGTTCAAGACGACCGCAGAGGAAAAGAAGATACTTTCGATAGCCGGACTTCAGGTGCGCTTCGAGGGCAAATTTGAAGCAGAGCACAGCGACAGACGCTTCTGGACCGGAGAGACGGTACATAAGCACAAAGAGATAGAAAGTTAGGAGAAGATATGATACTTCATAAGCTTAAAGGAGGGAAGGGCTACGCTTCCTTCGGATGTATGTGGAAAAAGGGCGAGTGCGCCAAAGATTCGGATTTCGTATGCATCGGGGATTCGGGCAACCTTGTGCCCGTGCAGTCGAGAGTGACGGCATACTGGCCCGACGGCTCCGTAAAGTGGACCGCACACACCGCAAATTCCGATGAACTCGGAGATTTTGCCGAAGTTAAGATCGCGAATTCATCAAAGAAGATAAACGGCATTGTCGTAAAAGAAACGGCTGAAGGCTTCGAGGTCGACAACGGCTGCTTCAGTATGATCATAGACAAAAAGGGAAGCGCCGTTTTCCGCGAGATCAGAGGAAAAAACGGCATTCTTGCCGCAAACTGCACGCCCGAACTCATATTGCAGAATCCTGTTGAGACCGAGGGCTGCAAGGGCTTTATCGACAGAACATATACCGGAAGGATCGATGATGTTACCGTTGAAGAGCAGGGCGATCTGCAATGCATATTCAAGTTCACGGGAACGCATACAGACCGTTCCGGCGATGAGGAACTCCGCTTTGTAATAAGGATGAAGGTATGGTTCAATTCCGAAAACCTTCATTTTACACACACCTTCATATATGACGGGGATGAGAACAGAGACTACCTTAAGGGTCTCGGGCTTTCATTCGAGAAGCCTTTGAGCGGGGAACTTTACAACAGACATATAAAGTTCTCGCTTGACAACGGTGTCTTACATGAATCCGCGATCACCATGATAAGCTGGAGGCCGAGAGTGCCGAACGGCATTCAGGAAGCGCAGATGAGAGGCGAGCTCATATCTGCCGGGGGCGATGTTAAGGCAACGCTTGATAAGATAATGGAGGACATACCGTTCTGGGATGAATACGATCTCTGCCAGGACAGCGCGGAGCATTTTGCGATCAGAAAAAAACTTGAGGGAGAAGATCTCTGCAGCATTGATGTGATCCACGGATCAAGGAGCGAGGGAGCGTTATCATTCGGATCTCCCGAAGGCTGTGTATCCGTCGGCATCAGGGATTTCTGGGAAAAGTATCCGGGCGGCTATACCGTCAGGGGACTTACCCGGGACACCGCGAAGTGCTTCATATGGCTCTGGAGCCCCGAGGCACGTCCTATGGATTTCAGGCATTATGCGCGCAGAGGTTATAACCAGGTATGCTATGAAGGTTATGACTATAAGGGCGCCGATCCCTACGGTATAGCCTGCACGAATGAGATAATGATGAAATTCGGGAACGCACTCATCGCATCGGATGAGGAGATCGCCGATTTCATTACTGAATATGACGATCCGCCGGTATATACCGGAACTCCCGAATTCTATCACGATATGCGGGCTTTCGGTTACTGGTCCCTTCCGTCCGATGACACGGAAACGGAAAAGTGGCTTGAAAGGGAACTTGATAAGGCTTTTGAATTCTACAAAAACGAGGTCGAACAGAGAAACTGGTACGGTATGTTCGACTACGGCGACTTTATGCATACCTACGATCCTGTTCGCCATGTATGGCGCTACGATGTTGGCGGTTATGCATGGGACAACACCGAGCTTGTGCCGACCTTATGGCTGTGGCTCTACTTTATGAGGACCGGAAGGGCGGATGTCTTTGAACTTGCCGAAAAGCTTTCGCGTCACGCCTCCGAAGTCGATGTATATCATATCGGAAAGTACACCGGTATGGGCTCGAGACACAATGTGCGTCACTGGGGCTGCCCTTGCAAGGAAGCAAGGATCGCAATGGCGGGTCACCACAGGTATTATTACTACCTGACAGGCGACAGGCGGCTCGAGGACATATTCGATGAACTCAAGGACAACGAAAAGACCTTCCTGAACCGCGATCCTCTGGGCGATTTTTATGACAAGAAGGATATGAAGATGCCTTCACATGCACGCAGCGGTCCCGACTGGTCATCACTCTGCTACAACTGGCTCACCGAATGGGAGAGAAAGAACGACGAGACATACAGAAACAAGATCGAGATAGGATCTTCGGACATAAAGAATGCTCCATTGAGACTTGTATCCGGACCCGATTTCGAATTTGATCCCGACACCCTGCACTTGGGCTATATCGGCGAAAAGACCACGGGCGGCACACACCTTCAGATCTGCATGGGTGCTCCTTCCGTATGGATGGAGATGGCGGATCTTATGGAGGATGAGACCTGGAAGGATATGATAGCCGAATACGGCAGGATATACTTCCTCGGAAACGAGGAGAGAAGCAGGGTCACGAAGGGCCTTGTCGGAAAGCGAGAATTCTCGCTGCCGATGTTTGCGGCATGCATGGGCGCATACGGGGCAGTAAGGCTTAAGGACAGAGCACTTGCGGACAATGTATGGCGCATACTTCTCGGTTCCCTTATGCATCCGGGAAATACCGAGGGCTTCATGGTGCATGAAGTGCCAAATGCCGGAAACAGACAGGAACTCGACGAGATAGCGTGGATCAGCACGAACTTTGTCGCCCAGTTCTGCCTGAATGTCATAATGACACTGGACTTTATAAAGGATTCGTTACCAAAGACACTGTCGGATGCGGAAAAGCTCATCGACGGAGCGGGTAAGGAAAATATATTCAGAAAAGCCTGAAAAACGGAGGAGAAAAAATGATCAAAGGATTTAAGATGAAGCTGTTTCCCGGACAGGAAGCAGAGTATGAAAGAAGACATAACCTTCTTTGGCCCGAAATGAAGGATATGATCCACGAGCACGGCGGAAAGAACTACACTATCTTTCTTGACCGCGAGACCTTGACTCTTTTCGGTTACATTGAGATCGAAAACGAGGAGCTCTGGGCAAAGGGCGCAGACACTGCGATCAACCGCAAGTGGTGGGACTTTATGGCCGACATTATGGAGACCAATCCCGACAACAGCCCCGTGGCTATCGACCTGCAGAACGTATTCCATCTGGATTAGGCCTTTGGTGGCAAAACACATCGGAAAGCAAGAAATTGCGCATTCCGATGTGTTTTTTTCTTGCTTTTGGGTAATTGACACATCGGAAATCAGGATTTTGTGAAAATCGATGTGTTTGGCCACGCAGGGAGGAAAAATGCACATCGGAAATCGAGATTATGTGAAAATCGATGTATCAGTCCGGTGAAGAACATATTTTTGCCCTTTTGCAGACACAATTACGTGGTATCAACTATATTATATGCATGTTTTTATGAGGAGAGAGGAAGTCAGGCTATGAGCGGTCCGAAGGTTGATGTGGCTATCATACGGGAGCAGGAAAAGAGAAGGCTGGAGAATGCCAGAAAAGAAAGAAGAGATCTTGCGGATGAGATATCGGCTTTTATGAAACAAAAGGCCGATGTATGCGGCTTATCTACTGAGGAAATAATGAAGGATGAAAGCTTAAAGTTCTGCTGCACCGAGGCAGCGGCGCTTAAGGCACGGTATGATAAAGAGATACAAGCCGTCTTTGATGAAGTGAAGGCCGGAAATGAAATGACGGATATAACCTCGCTTAAGGAAAAGGCGCGGGCAGTAAAGAACAAATATGAGAGGGAAAAGCTAAAAGCGGATGAAAGTTTCAAGGCATATATAGACAGGTCGGCTGTGACCGTCTTACTTAAAGATGAGACCGAAAAGCTTTCAAAGGCCGGAAAAAAGAAGGCCGCAGTCTTCGAAAATGAAGCGCCTGCTGCAGTCTTAACCTCTGCAGCGGCCGTAACCTCCGCAGCGCCTGTAACTGCCGATGAGCTGAATGCGATGCTTGAAGCATTTCATAATGAGATAGTGACATTTAAGGCGGGGCGCAGCCTTACAGCCGCGCATAACGATGCTCTTATGCTTATGGAATTTGACCTTAAGAAGATGCTTGAAGGCCCTCTTGCTCCGGAAAAGAAGAAAAAGAAGATCGCACAATACGGGGAAGTACTTCAAAGAAAGATCGAATTCATAAAGAAGGACACGGAGGAAGCACTGGATCTTTACGCGGAATACGTTAGAGAGTGCTTTGATACGGCGGGTGAACCGAAGAGATTCGGGGACTTTTCGGACAAGGACGAGATAAAAAGAGAGATAAGCACGGTAAAAGCCAAAGCAGAGGCAGCGCTTTCAAAGGAATACATAAAAAGACAGATCGACGAGGTCATGGCGGAACACGGCTACGATATCATACGCTCCGATGTGCTTTCGGAAGCACAGGCCGGGAATATGATACTGTACGGTGTCAATGACGACACCGCGATCAACGTGTTTGTATCGGAAGAAAACAACGTTACGATGAAAGTCGTCGGCGTCGGCTTCGATACGGAAATGACCGAAAGTGAAGAAGATGAACTGTTTGAGCAACAGTGCGCTTTCTGTAAGATTCACCCGCAGATCACGGAAGAACTTAAAAAACGCGGAGTGATACTTGAAACAAGGAAGCACAATCCTCCGGACAGAAGGTTTAATACAAAGCTTAAGGTCCGTCGCAGCGCATCCGACCGGTCATCAGCCGGAAGAAAGCAGCGGGAGACAGGCTTAAAAGCAATGCACAAGGAGTAATATATGTCAGTGAAATGTCCCATCTGCGGTTATATAAATCCCGACGGGAGCGCCGTCTGCGAGTGCTGTTTTGCGGCACTTTCGGAAACTGAAGTTTCAAAACCGGAAGAAGATCACGCAGAAAAAAAAGAAGATCCCGCTGAAACGGAAGAAACCGCAGAACAGGAAGATCAATACGAATATTATGTTAACTGCCCCGAATCTTCGACACAGACGGTACTTAAAAACGGAGAGGCCGCAACCTTCTTCTGTCGCGGATGTAATGAAGAACATACGATCGACGGACTGATCTGGAGGATCGAAAGAAGAGAAAAACCGGGAAAGACAAAAGTCTCTTCCAAAAGGGAGAAGCCAACTCGGGATGAAGTTTCCGGCACTGTAACATCTTCGGAGCCAAAAAGACTGCGACTAAAGGTAAAGGGCAG